>Ga0099827_10001574_pt1 | contig 11999 bp, 8 predicted proteins | sample CZO8metaG_FD_79339 | JGI IMG/M metagenome (GOLD analysis project Ga0099827, IMG submission 79339) | Vadose zone soil microbial communities from the Eel River Critical Zone Observatory, Northern California, USA - CZOApr15con1.8 metaG | ecosystem: Environmental > Terrestrial > Soil > Vadose zone ...
ATGGCAGCACGACGTTTCACGCGCGCGACCGTTTCGCGCCTGTCGCCGCGGCTTTGGCCAATGGACTGTCGATCGAGCAGCTTGGACCGCGAGTCGATGATCTGGTGCGCCTCGAGTATCAACCGCCGACCTACGATCGCAAACGAGTGGAAGGCACGATTGTCGCCGTGGATCGCTTCGGAAATCTGATCACCGACATCGAGCGCGCGCGGATTCCTTTCACCGCGTTTGCGCTGACCGCGCGGCAATTGACGGTCAGCCGCATGTCCACCACCTACGACGGCGAGGGTCCGTTGTTGATCGTCGGATCGAGTGGTTGCATCGAGATCTCTGTTCCTGCGGCGAGCGCGGCAACGCTCTTGCAGCTCAGCCGTGGTGATCGCGTGACGATCGTGCCCACGTGAAGCTGAGACGATCTCTTGCGCCGCTGCTGATCGCGCTCGCCGTTATGATCGCGCTCTTGTTCGCTGTGGCGTGGCTTCCGCTCGTCGATGCGCGCAGGCAGTGGCGCGCCGGCAAGAACGCCGAGGCGATCGCCACTGCTGCGCGATGGTCGCCACTGCATCTCTGGCCATCGCAATACCACCAGCTTCTCGCTGTCGCATTTCTAACAGTTGGAAATCAGGCGGCAGCGCATGAACACCTCGCCGCAATCGGGAACACCTGGGTCTCCGCCGTCGACAAGGCGGAAGTGGCGCAGCACCTCTTCGCCCGTAACCGCTACGCCGACTTCCTGGCCTACGACGCCGCCTCGCCAGAGCGGCATGACGAACCGGATGTGCTTCTCTACCGCGCTGCGGCGCAGGCGGCGACGAATCAGCTCAGCGCGGCCGAAGCGACGCTGCACACGATCGACCCATCGAAAGTGGAGTGGCAAAATTACGATGCGCTGCGAACGGCGATCGAGCAGCGAAAGAGCGGCAGCATTCCGTTCGTCTTCGATCGTTCGAATCAGGTCATCGGCGTTTATCGTCCGCAGACGAATGCGGTCGTGGCCACCGATCCCGATTTTGCGCCGCTGCTCGATCGCGACAGCGGCTCGCTGACGATCGGCGCGCGCATCGATCAGATCGGCCCCAACGCGACCGTGGAAACAACGCTCGATCCGTTCGTGCAGAAGGCGGCGCTCGCTGCTCTCGGTGCTTATCGCGGGTCTCTGGTGGCCATCGATCCGCGGACGAACGAGATTCTGGCGATCGCCAACAGCGGCTCGAAAGCGAATCTCGCGCTGGAAAGCGAATACGAGCCGGGTTCGGTCGTCAAAGTGCTGACCGGACTCAATGCGCTCTCCAGCGACATGAATATCGATTCGATGTTCCCCTACTTCTGCACGGGCGAGCTGATGATCGACGGTCGCCATTTTGGTGACTGGGTGCTGCAGGGACACGGCGAGTTGCGCAGCATCGACGATGCGCTCGCCGTCTCATGCAATGTTTTCTTTGCCGACCTTGGCCTTCGTCTCGGCCGCGAGCGGCTGGAGCGCTTCATGAACGCCGCTGGCTTTGACGGACAGGCGAACCTCGGCATCTTCCAGGTTCCCCTCGGAAAAACGAACGGTCCGGTGTTCAACAATTTCGAGACCGCGTTTCTGGCCATCGGCCTCGAACACGAGAAGATCGATACGATCCAACTGGCGATGATCGCCTCGATGATGGCCAACCGCGGCATGCTCACCACGCCGCGTCTGCTGCGCGAACGCCGATCGATCCTCGGCCAAGTCGTCGCCACCGCTCCGCGCCAGGGAGTGACGCGCATCGCCACCGCCGCCGCGGCGGAGCGCATGATTCAGGCGATGCAGGCGGTGGCCTCCAAGCCGCGCGGCACGGGCCGCCGCGCGCCGGTCGAAGGTTTGTCGCTGGCGATGAAAACCGGAACAGCGGGCGAGCGCAAGAGTGGCCTGGAGGCGCTGATCCTGGCCTTCTCACCAGTGGAGAAACCGAAGATCGCTTTCGGCGTGATCGCGGAGAGCGCAGGCCCGGCCGAGTACGCCGGCGCGAAGATTGCGCACGACTTCCTCACGCGGATGCGGCCGCGCCTCGGCGTACAATGAATCATGGCCTCTGGCCGGGAACGTCGTCGATCGGAGCGCTACGCCACCGCCTCCATCCCCGTGCAACTCTCGGAAATCGCGGGTGAGTTGATCGACCTTTCGATGAACGGAGCGGCGGTCATCCATCGGTCGCCGATCAAAGCAGGTTCGTCCTGTACCCTGATTTTTCCGAGCCACGGCGGCTTCTACATTCCCTGTCAGGTGCTGCGCTCGGTCGTTCAGGTTCGCCGCGGCGCCTCCCTGCCGGAATACGTCTTCCGCTCGGCGATTCAATTCAATCCGATTCCGCCCGAGCAGGAACCTTCGCTGCGCGAATTTCTGCAGATTCAGATGGACAAACTGCACGAAAAGCAGCGGCAGGCGCAGCAGGCCGGCGCGGAAGAGTGACTAAGGCCGATCAGCCGAGTACTGGCTGAAAATCCCGATATCCACATTTCTCTGTGCGCAGTGAAAACCGGCGTTGCGCAGCGCGGAGAGAATGATTGCTGGCCGCACGCACTCGCGCGTCGTCGCCCAGTAGTACCGCAGCAATTTGGCGACGCGAGCGCGGCGCGTGAGGATCGCCGCCGCTGCGGGCACCACTCCGCCCATGTAAGCGCCGAGGAGGGTGCGGGCGAGGCGCGACTCGGGGGCGGTGATCTCCAGGATGAGAAGCTTTCCGTTCGGTCGCAGGACGCGCGCGCATTCGCGAAAGACGGCATCGAGATCGGCGAAATGGCGCAGCGCGAAGCCGATGGTGATCATGTCGAACGACGCGTCGCGGAATGGGAGCCGCTCGCTTTTTCCCTGAACGTTCGTGAATCGCGCTTTCTCGCGGCCGGCGACGAGCATTCCGATGCTCGGATCGAGTCCGATGACCGACGACGGGTCGCCGGTGATCGCCGCCGCGGCGCGGGCGACGACGCCGGTTCCTGTGGCGATGTCCAGGACGCGATCGCCCTTCTGCAATCCCGTGCGTGTCAGCACCTGGCGGCGATACCAATTGCCCGATCCGAATGAGAGGAAGGCGATGGCCCAGTCGTACCACGGCGCGCTTCCGTCGAAGAGTTCGCTGACAAAGCGCTCGCGCTCACCGGAGTGGCGATAGAAGTGCCGCAGCGGCGGGTGCGGGACGACCGGTGTCATCGGACGAAGCGCGCCGGTTCGCGACGCCAACGCTGCGCGATCGGCATCTGCCGTCCGCTGCCGAAAGCCTTGCTGGAAACGCGGATGGTCGGCGCTGCCTGCCGGCGTTTGAATTCGTTGGTGTCGACGATGAGCAGGATCTTCTCGACCAGCGCACGATCGTAGCCGGCAGCGACGATTGCATCGACCTCCTGCCACTCCTCGATGTACAGGCGAAGGATTCCGTCGAGCACCTCGTAGGGCGGAAGGGTGTCCTGGTCGGTTTGATTTGGCCGCAGCTCGGCCGATGGCGGCTTGGTGATCGACGATCGTGGAATGACTTCAACGTTCCGGTTGATCCATTCCGCCACGCGGTAGATCGTGGTCTTGTACACGTCGCCGAGAAGTGCGAGGCCGCCGGCCATGTCGCCGTACAGCGTGCAGTAGCCGACCGCCATCTCTGACTTGTTTCCGGTGGAGACGACCAGCGCTCCGGTGCGGTTCGACCAGGCCATGAGAATGTTTCCGCGAATGCGGGCCTGGACGTTCTCGTTGGTGGTGTCGAAGACTTCCTTATTGAACAGATTGTTGAACGACTTCTCGTAAGGCTGATAGATCGGATCGATCGGCACGACGTGAAAGGCGACGCCGAGATTGCGTGCCAGAGCGCAAGCGTCGTCGAGGCTCCCTTTGGACGAAAATTTCGACGGCATGGCGATGCCGGTGACGTGCTCTTTTCCCAGCGCCTGGACAGCGAGGGCCGCGGTCACGGCGGAGTCGATGCCGCCGGAGAGTCCGATGACCACGTCTTCGAATCCGCATTTTCGGATGTAGTCGCGCAGCCCGAGGATGAGACCGCGGCCGATTTCCTCCGCATCATCGAGCGACAGGACCGAATCGCACGGCTGACCGTGCAGTTGAATCATCGAGTGGTGTTCCTCGAACGCGGGCGCGCAGAAGATCGTCTTGCCGTGGCGATCGATCACGATCGATGAGCCATCGAAGAGCAGCTCATCGTTGCCGCCCACCTGGTTCACGTAGACCAGCGGGATGTCGTATCGCATCGCAATCTGGGAGAAGAGGTCGTAGCGCGATTTCCTCTTTCCGGCGTTGAACGGCGATGCCGAGATGTTGAGAAACACTTCCGCCCCCTGGCGCGCGAGCTGGTCGACCGGGTTATGGCAATACAACTTGGTGCCCAGGACTTCGTCGTCGAACCAGAAGTCTTCGCAGATGGTGATTCCCACGCGCATGCCACCGACATCGACCGTCCTCACCGACTTTCCGGGCTCGAAGTAGCGCAACTCGTCGAAGACGTCGTACGTCGGCAATAGGACTTTGTGCTGCTGCAGGAGGATTTTTCCGTTCTGCGCGAGGATCGCCGAGTTGTGCAGCGGTTTGCCGCACCATGTCTCGCTGCGGGTGATGCAGCCGAATAGCAGTGCCGTCCGCGAAGTTGCCGCCACGAGCGCGTCGCGGACTTCCAGCGCGGCGTCGATGAACACCTCGCGATCCAGGAGGTCTCGCGGCGGATAGCCGGTGACGGCCAGCTCCGGAACCATCACCAGGTCCGCCTGGGCCTTCACGCCCTGGTTGTACGCGTTGCGGATCATTTCGGCGTTGGTGCTCAGAGCGCCGACCGTCGGATTGATCTGTGCGATGAAGATTTTCATTTACTTGACTGACGCCCAACCTTTTTCAGGGCACAACGTCTTAACCACTGAAACACAAGCTACCATGAGAAGAGTTCGCGCTGCCCTCGCGTGCCTCCTTGTCACTTCCCCAATCGTCGCCGCGGATGTTTCCCCGCCGCCGGTGTATCGCGCCATTCGGGCGACAACTGCGCCGGTCATCGATGGCGATCTGAATGATGCCGTCTGGCAAAGCGCGCCGGAGATCACCGGCTTCACGCAGCACGACCCGGATGACGGCAAGCCTGCCACGCAGAAGACGACTGTGAAGGTGGCCTACGACGATCAGGCCATCTACATCGCCGCGAAGATGGAAGACAGCAAGCCGGTCACCACGCTCCTGGGCCGCCGCGACAACAATCTCGAATCGGACTGGTTCCGCATTTACATCGATGCCCAGCACGATCGCCTGACCGGCGCGTCCTTCTGGGTCAATCCGTCGAACGTGCAATTCGACAAGGCCCTGTACAACGACATCTATGACGATTCGAGCTGGGATGCCGTGTGGAAATCGGCGGCGAAGATCGTGCCGGGCGGGTGGGTGGTGGAGGTGAAGATTCCGTACTCGCAGTTGCGATTCCCCGATCGTCCGAATCAAACGTGGGGAATCAACTTCGCGCGCCGGATCGCCTCGAACAAGGAGATGGACTGGCTGGTCAACACGCCAAAAGGCCAGTCGGGAACCGTCTCGCGCTTCGCGGATCTCGCGGGAATCGAAGGGATTCATCCGGAGCGATCGCTGGAAGTCGTGCCGTACGGCGTGGCGCGATCCGATCTCGCGACGCAGGTTCCGTCGGCGGATCCGTACACGCGCGCAGCGGCGTATGACATGGACGCCGGTGTCGATGTGCGATACGGGATCACGTCGAATCTGAGGCTCACCGGCACGATCAATCCCGATTTCGGTCAGGTGGAAGTCGATCCGGCGGTGCTCAACCTCTCGCAATTCGAGACGTTCTTTCCCGAGAAGCGGCCATTCTTCACCGAAGGCGCGTCGGTTTTCAATTTCGGCAACGGCCCGGCGAACTTCCGGGCAAGTTTCAATTTCTACCCGCCATCCTTCTTCTATTCGCGGCGCATCGGCCGCTCGCCCCAGGGAACTTCGAGCATTGCCTACGACTACCTCGATGCCCCCACCCAGACCACCATCCTCGGCGCTGCGAAAATCACCGGTCGAGTGGGCAACGGCTGGTCGGTCGGCGTCCTCGATGCGCTGACCGATCGCGAACGCGCGCGGTATCAGCTCGGAGACCTTCGCTTTTCGCAACAGGTCGAGCCGATGACGAACTATCTGGTCGGCCGCACTACGAAAGAGTACGGCAACTCGCGGATCGGCCTCCTCTTTACCGGCGTCGATCGTCGCGTCCCGGGCGAGCTCTCCTTCCTCCGAAGCGGCGCGCACGCTCTCGGTGTTGACGGCTACACGAAATTTCACAAGAACGACTGGCTGTGGGAGTGGCTCGTTGGCGGCACGAAGGTCGATGGATCAAAGCAAGCGATCTCCGCCACCCAGGAGTCGCCCGCGCACGGATACAACCGCCCCGATGCCGATTACCTGCACGAAGACCCGAATCGCACGTCGATGACCGGCGTCGGCTGGCGGACGATGGTGGCCAAGCAGACGGGCAGATGGCGTCCGATCATCGGCTTTGCGGGGTATACGCCGGGATATGAGACGAACGACATCGGCTTCATGCCGCGCGCTGATGAGATCACGTCGCACTTCGTCATCAACTACGTGAACGAGACAGTCACAGACCATTTCCGTGATCGCGAGTTCTGGGTCGGCAAGTATCAGAACTGGAACTTCGGCCACGATCTGCTCGCCAATGGCCTCTTCGGCAATTGGTACCTCGGCCTGAAGAACTATTGGTCGGTGAACGGATGGGGCGGCGTCGAAGGTGCAGTACTGGACGACCGCAAGACTCGCGGCGGGCCGCTTGGCGCGCGCTCGGGCAACCGGGACGTCGGGATTGAATTGGTGAGCGACAGCCGCAAGAAACTCTCGTTCGATGGCGTGGTCGAGCGGTGGAGAGCCACCGATTCCAGCCACTCGACGTGGCTTCAAGTCAGCGCGGTGTATCGGCCGGCGATGGGGCTCACGTTGACGCTCACACCGGCCTACACGCGCGCCTATACGTACGCGCAGTACGTAAGCTCGATTCCAGATCCGCGGGCAACCGCCACGTACGGCGCGCACTATGTGTTCAGCGGAATCAATCAAGCCACCTTCGAGCTCGGCACGCGCGCCGACTGGACGGTCAGCTCCACGCTCTCGCTGCAACTCTATCTGCAGCCGTTCATCGCCGCGGGCGATTATCACGATTTCCGCGAGCTCGCCCGACCGCGTTCGCGCGACTATGTGCCTTACAACTACGATGGCAATCCTGACTTCGACTTCCGCAGCCTGCGAGGCAGCGCGGTGGTCCGCTGGGAATTCCGGCCCGGATCCGCGCTCTATGTCGTGTGGAATGAGAATCGCGCCGACACGCAGCCGTTCGGCAATTTCCGTTTACGGAGGGATTTCTCCGCACTACGCAGCGCGCCGTCCAACGATGTCTTTTTGGTGAAAGTCTCGTACTGGCTGCCGATGTGAGCGGTTGACGCCGCCCCGATTCTTGCAACAATGACGTGCCGAGGTGAACAGATGCCTGAAGAATTCGGCACGGTGAATCTAAAAGAGGGATCCCAGACGCGTGAGATCGAACTTCTTCGCCGCCATTATCAGTCGCATCGTGACAGCCTCGCCCGTCTGATCGGCAACGCGCCGACCGAGCATCTGGCTTCCGAGTATCAGCGGCTGATCAGCGAAATCGACATGGCCGTTCGCAAGCTCGACGAGCTGGAGGGCAAAACCGCGACTCCTGCTGCTTCCTCGGTCGCCGAAACCAATCCGGCGCTGAATACCGGTCCAGGAACGCGGCCGCTCGTCCGTACAAACGAGCCCGCCCCATCTGGATATCGGCCCCTTGCTCCTTCCACAGGCCCGCAGTCCCGCGTGGCGATGATCCTGATCGCAGGCGTGATCGTGCTGGCCATCATCGGATGGCTGATCTGGCGCGCGAGTTCCGAACGCAAGGCGAACGCCCCGGTGCTCGAACAGCAGCCGGTGAGCGCGACCAACAATGCTCCGCCGCCGGCGGTAACACCTGCGCCCGTGGCCGTTGCGCCAATATTGAAGATCGCTCCCGCGGTGGCAGACTATGGAACGATTCGTAAGGGGACGCGCGCGGTGCGGCAGTTCCAGGTGACGAACACCAGCAATGCGATCGTGGAGATCGACGTGGCCCGATCCGCATGCCGCTGCCTCTTCTACGACTACAACGGCAAGTTGCCGGCAAGGGGGCAGGAGACGATCACCGTTACTGTCGATGGCGCGCGCGCGAAGGCCGGCCCGCTGAAGGAACAGATCGAGGTGTACCCCAGGAACGATCGCTCCGCCAGCGTGACGATGACCGTGCAGGCGACGATTCGATAGCGCTAGACCTTGGCATTCGCCTTGACGTTCCACCCGGCCTTCACGGGTGGATGCGTGCCGGAGTTGTGTTCTATCGAGATTCTGGCCGCTTTGAACTGCACGCGTTCAGTCTGTGAGGAAGAGCTTCCCTGCTGTGTGTCTCCGGTGACTAAGACATCGGTGAGTTTGTATTGCAGGACCTGGCTCGTTCCACGAGGCCTGAGGGTGAGATTGATCTCGACAATGTGGTGTCCGGCTTGAAACGCCAGCATCAGCTTCGGCGTCATGGCATCGAGCGGCTTGTCGATGACGAAGTCGCGGATCTGAGCTTTCGAAGTGCCAGCTCCGCCCCCCGACCCGCTGCCGGTTGTGACTCCGTCGGTGAGCATATAGACCGTAGAAGATCCGATGTTGGGGATCTGCAGGGCGACGTCGATTGCCGCCTGCGCGGGAGGTGGCGCGGTTACTGCGCTGGTTTGCGATTCAATCTCGAGGGACGCATATTGCAGCTCGACTGTTTCGCGATCGGCCGATCCAGCGACCTGGTCGAACGAACGAATCAAAACGTTCTTCACTTTGTAGATCATGAGCTGGCGCTGCGCGCCCGTCTCGAGCACGGTGAGAACCGCCTGCGCAATGTGTCGGCCTGAGAGGCCATACTCGAACAAGAGCGGTGAGCTGCGGTCGATCTTCTTGGTGATGATCAGACTCTGGCCTGTACTTCTGAACGACATCACTTCGATCTCGTCGCGATGGCATTTGTCGTTCGAATCCCCTGGAATTCCGTCGAGTTTCAGGAGCAACGGGCTGGCCATGCTGCTGCAAGTCACTTTGTCATTGATGACGCCCAGCTTCTGTGCGCCGGCGGCCGCCGCCAATGCGAAGATAGCAATCGCTGCGAGAAATCGTTTGGCCATTGAGTCCTCCAGGATAGTGAGTTCCCGATCGGGCGCAGCCGTTACCTCGGCGATGCTACTCTTCCTCACCGCGATGTGCGCAACGGTGCCGCAGCAACAGGCTCGTACGCCTCGGCTTAGCGACTTGTCGCTCGACGAAAAAATCGGGCAGATGTTCTCCTACGGCGCGCGGGGCATCTTCATGGCCGAGTCGTCGCCGGCTTATCAGCAACTGCTGCATCAGGTCCGCGACAATCACGTCGGCGGGGTCATCTGGTTTCTGTCGAATGTCTACGAGACGGCGGCGCTCACCGAGAAGCTGCAGCGCGCGTCGCGCGTTCCGCTGCTGATCAGCGCCGATCTCGAGGCGGGCGTGGGGATGCGCTTCGCCGACACGACGTTCTGGCCTTCAGCGATGGCCGTCGCCGCAACTGGCGACCCGTCGCTGGCCGAGCGCGAGGGCCGCGTGGTGGCCGTCGAAGCGAAGGCGGTGGGGATCAATCACATTCTGGCGCCGGTCGCGGACGTCAACGTCGACCCTGACAATCCGGTGATCAACACCCGAAGCTTCGGCGAAGATCCGCAGGAGGTCAGCCGCTACGTGACCGCATTCATTCGCGGAGTGCAGAGCGAGCACGTTCTGGCGACGGCGAAACATTTTCCAGGTCACGGCGCTACGCACGTCGACTCGCATCGCGCGCTACCGGTGCTCGACGTCTCTCCTCAGCGGTTGGAGAGTGTCGAGCTGGTCCCGTTTCGAGCGGCGATTGCCGCAAACGTTGCGTCGATCATGATCGGCCATCTCTCCGTGCCATCGATCGAGCCGACGCCCGCGCCGGTTCGTCCCGATCAGCACAACGAGAATCCGTACGGCACCGCAGCGTCCGAGGTACCGCGCGAAGGGACGTTGCCGGCGACAATCTCGCCGAAAATCATCGACGGCCTTCTGCGAAAGGAGCTCGGCTTCAAAGGACTGGTGGTCAGCGACGCCTTCGACATGGGCGGGCTGACAGAGCACTTCGACCCGGGCGAGGCGGCGATACGAGCGATCGAAGCAGGGGAGGACCAGATTCTGTTGTCGCCGAACACCGACATGGCCATCGCCGCCGTGAAGGCCGCGGTGAAGAGCGGCCGCATTTCGGAGCAGCGCATCGATGTATCAGTGCAGCGCATCCTCGCAGTGAAGGAATTCACGGGCGCGCCGCACGCGGAGCCGGAGAAAATTTTCCGGATCATCGATTCGCAGGAGCATCGCGACCTGGCTGGCGAGATTGCCCGTCGCGCACTGACTCTCGTTCGCGAACAGAATGGAGTTCTTCCTCTGCGCCGCGGCGCGCGCGTATTGCTGGTGATCATCACCGACCTTCCTGACCCGACCGTGATGCAGGACCTCGAACGCGAAGCGCGCACCAGAGCGGAAGTGGTGCAGGTGGCGATGGTCGACTCCCGCTCGCGCGACGAGGATTTGCAGCCGATCCTCGCGCAGAATGCCGATGTTGCGCTTCTGGCATTTGCCGTTCGCGCGCGATCGGGAGCGGGACAGATCGCCGTTCCCGCCGCGGCGCGACATCTAGTCGAGTTGCTGAAGCTGCCCATGATCGGCATTTCATTCGGCACGCCCTATCTCTTGCGCGAAGTCCCTTCACTCGGCACGTACATTTGCGCCTACGGAATCCAGCCGGTGATGCAAGTGGCCGCGGTGGACGCGATCTTCGGAGAAACCGGTTTTACCGGCCACCTGCCGGTCACGATTCCCGGTTTGTATGCGAGAGGGCATGGGATCGAACGGTAAGTTCTGAGTCCTGAGTGCTGAGTGCTGAGTGCTGAGTGAATGGACAACTCAGCACTCAGGACTCAGCACTCAGCACTTGTGCAACGTATGCATTTAACGACCATCGACTTCCTCGTCGTTGCCGGCTATTTTGTGCTGATCGTCGGCACGGCGAGCGTATTCATCAAGCGCGCACGACGCTCGATGCTCGACTATTTCGTCTCGCATCGCTCCATGCCGTGGTGGGTCGCCGGGACGGCCATGGTGGCCACCACGTTTTCCGCGGACACGCCACTGGCGGTCACAGAGATGGTGGTGAAGAACGGCGTGGCCGGGAACTGGCTGTGGTGGTCGATGCTCTTCTCCGGCATGATGACCGTCTTCTTGTTCGCCCGGCTGTGGCGACGCACGGAAGTAGTTACCGATGTCGAGCTCACGGAACTGCGTTACGCCGGCAAACCCGCCGCGTTTCTTCGCGCCTTCCGCGCGGCGTATCTCGGCCTGATCGTCAACATCATCATCATGGGCTGGGTCAACCTCGGCATGGCCAAGGTTCTTTCGGGCACGCTGGGCATCAACAAGTGGGTCGCCGTCGCCGCGTGCCTGCTGATCACCTTCGGGTACACGATGATCTCCGGCTACTGGGGCGTCGCCGCGAGCGACGGCCTGCAGTACTGCTTCGAAATGGGCGGGGCGATCGTCCTCGCCGTCGTCGCGTGGCGCGCGGTCGGCGGCGGCGATGTTCTCTACGCGAAGCTCGGCGATGCCCATCCTGCCGGCACGCCGGCAGGAACGATCTTCGGTCACGCGCGCGACGTCCTTGCGTTCTGGCCCAGCGGCAGCGGCCTCTGGGTCGTGCCGACCATCACGCTCGCGGCCCTCATGGGCGTCAACTGGTGGGCATCGTGGTACCCGGGGGCGGAGCCGGGCGGCGGCGGATACGTGGTGCAGAACATCGCCGCGACGCGCAACGAGAGGGAAGGGTGGGCGGCGGCGCTCTTCTTCAACATCGCACACTACGCAATCCGAA
>Ga0099827_10001576_pt1 | contig 11992 bp, 13 predicted proteins | sample CZO8metaG_FD_79339 | JGI IMG/M metagenome (GOLD analysis project Ga0099827, IMG submission 79339) | Vadose zone soil microbial communities from the Eel River Critical Zone Observatory, Northern California, USA - CZOApr15con1.8 metaG | ecosystem: Environmental > Terrestrial > Soil > Vadose zone ...
AGAGCCAGTCCCAAGGTCGAGATTTCTCCTCATTCCCGGGTCACGAATTCCTTGTTTTCGGGCGACAGCGGTTCTTGAAACGGATCGAGCCAATGGCCCTCTTCTATTCTCAGAGACTCCCCATCAGAGTTCAGTCTGAAATTGGCCTGCAAACACATAGAGGAGCCTCCTGATGGACGCGATTCTCTTTCCCAATTAGTCCGGCTAGAACGGGCTCCTTCACGGCTGCCCCTGGCTACGCCGCAGCGAAGTAATGAGCCGCTCCCAGCGGGCTGCTGCCTCCTCGGGGGACAGTGATAGGGCCACCTCTTCCGTCAGGCCTACTTGATGAATCAAGCGACGAATCAGCCAGTCGGGCGTACCCTTGGGAGCCTCAGCTTCCCTCCGAACAGGCACGGAGGTCCGTAACGCGGCCCAGAACTGATCCTCGCTTTCCAGCCCAAGTTGCTCTTTCCAAATCCGGTGCCAGAGACGTGGGTCTCCAATCTGATCTTTGCTGTGCGAGGCCTTCGTGCGAAGGATGCTTCCGTCTCCGAGTCGCTTGACGCAGCGGTCGTGGTCACCGGTCTTGCCCCTGGCGCTTTCTTTCTTCGACCAACCGTCTATCTCACAAAAGCGGTGAATGTCATCGAACGTTGGCTGCGGCAAGACCCCCCTCGGCTTGGGTACTTGAACGATCAGCAAAAATTACGCCGTCCAGGTGACCTGACAGATCGGCCGCCAATGCCTTGATGACGTGAGGAAAATGGGCTCTCCGATTAGGGGCGGCCCGGTAGCTATCAATCTCCTCCAGGTACTCGAGCACGTAATCACGCACCTCATCGAGTAGGTCAAGGCGAGCAGCGGCGAGATCCTTTCCTCGTCCGTAGACCTGAAACTCGGGCAGCCAAACGTTAACTGCGCCATTCTCTTTGAAGACTTCTGGCTCAAACGAGATGCCCTCAACGAGGCGAGTGATCTCTTCGAGGCCAAGCAACACGCCCAGGTCCTTGCCGCCCCTCGCGATTGGAACGGGCCGATGGTGCACGACCGCATCCGTAAAGACATCGCTGAGACGGTCGCGGACATCGCTGAGGTTTAGGGGCTTAACTGCCGACTCCTCGCTACTCATGGCTTACGTACGGATTGTACGATTCGTACGATGCCCTGGTCAAGATGGGAAGGGAAACGAGCCGGTGACGATCCGAGGTGGCCCGGGCCTAGCGAAGGGCGGGCAGAACTTCTCGAGCGAAGGTGCGCATCCCGGGCACGAAGTCTTCAACGGTCGCGCCGAAGTAGGCGCAGACGTGATCCGCCCCGGCCTTCTGGAAGGCCCTGATTTTCGCAAGCACCTGATCAGGATCGGCGGCGAGCGTTGTGCGGGCGCCCAATTCGACGCGGCGACCCTGCGCGAACTGTCGCACCTTCTCCGCCTTGACGCCGAATTCTTCTGGATTCAACCCCGTCGACTGCCAGACATCCCCGACGGTCGCGGCGCGCTTGAGGGCGGCATCAGACTGGCCGCCGATGAGGATGGGGAGCCTTTCGCCTTGGGGCGGCAGCGGCCCGAAGTAGCCCTCGTCGTACCGATAGAACTGCCCATCGAACGGTGCTTCCGCGCCTGACCAGAGGTGCCGAAACAGGCGAATGGCCTCATCCAGTCGTTTGCCGCGGGTAGCCCACACACCACTCGCCCCGACGTTGCGAAATTCCGGCTCAGAGTACCCTGCTCCCAGCCCAAGCGTGAAGCGGCCATTCGACAAAAGGTCGAGCGTTGCGGCTTGCTTGGCGACGACGAAGGGACTGCGCATCCCAAGCACGATCACCGACGTGCCAAGACGGATCCGGCTGGTGCGCGCCGCGAGATAGCCAAGAAGTGTCATGGGTTCGATCACCCACGGATAACGATCCTTAAGGTCGGGGCCGACCAGGACATGGTCGAGTGGCCAGACGCCCTTAAATCCGAGCTCCTCAGCGACTTCCGTGATTTGAGTGAGCTGGCCTAGCGTGACGTCTCGGTGACCGTTCGGCAGGGCGACATGGACGTCCACCGTTAGTTGCAACGAGTTAGAAGATAGCCGGAAGACTCACCAGCTCGCTGGCCAAACAGCGGGACCGCTAGCGCGTTAACGATTTCGCTTCTCCGTCTTTTTGGGATGGCCGGGAAACGGCTCGATCACCACGATGCGGCGCGCTGCCTCGATCCGGTATAAGATTCGCGCTCCACCGCCGACTTCGTGTTGATAGATGCCTGCGAGTTTGCCCCTCAGCTCAATCCACCTATCGCCGTCTTGATGGTAAGGGTCGCGACTCATCTGATCCCACGGTCGCTGACAAGCGCCACGGTGACTGCCGACCAAATCCCTCCAGGCCACCTCGGCGGATCGACTTGCCGCGACGATCGTCCAGTCGGCCCGCGCCTGCTGGGGCTCGGACCGTCGGCGGGCCGTTTTATCCGGCTGGCCTTTTCGTTTTCTTGGCCGCGTAGGCTCCGGCCGACTTATGCGGCGTTTTACCGATCGTCCTCGTCGGCGGGACGCATGATGCGTACAACGGCGTCCCAGTCGGGTTTCTCTAGCTCGCGATGCGGGCCCGACAGGGCATAGTCTGCCGTCGACTTCCAAGCGTAAAGGCTGCGTCGCAGAGGTTCCGGGTTGTTGGTTTCCAGGGCAAGACGAAAGCCCTGGGCAACCTCTGCGGCGAACTTCGGGATGTCCTCTGGATCAAGGGCTGAAATCCAAGATACTCGCGGCTCAACGAGCGGCTGATCGGCCACGATGGTTGCGAGGTCGCTGAGGAGATCGGCGAGGCCTCGCCCAGCGGCCACTAAGTTGTGCAGGCGGCTCCATTCGGATTTGGGAGCTATCACGAGGTCGGGTCGTCCACCTGAAGCGTCGAGGACCACCCCACCGCTCACTGCCTCATCGAACAACTCGCGTCGGCCGCGGGTTAGCTCTGAAACCTTGTGCCGCGGCAGATCGTCGAGAAGGTCCTGGCTCATCAGGACGCCGGCTCGCTTACTCATACGTTTCATAGTATACGTAACTTCCTACGTAGGCAATTCCTTGCAGCTAGGTTCTGCGTCTTAGTGCCGTTTCCCCTCTCCCTGGGGGGACGGTAGGGTGGGGGGTGTGCGTGACCCGGGGGCGATGCTACTCACCCAGGGGACCCAGCTCAACAACATCGGACGGTACGACGCGGCCCTCTCGGTGCTCAGCAAGGCGATCGTCGCGACACCGCAGGCGGCGGAGCCGCATTGCGAGATGGCTTACGCGCTGCTCAAGCTACGCCGCGACCAGGAGGCCCTCAGAGAAGCAGAGGTGGCGGCATCGCTCGACCCCCAGTACGAGCGCCCCCATCGGCTGCGCAGCATCATCCTCAATCAGCTGGGCCGGTCGAAAGACGCGCTGGTCGCGGGCGAAACCGCCGTGCGACTGGCGCCCGAGCTCCCTTCAGCCTTATATACGCTCGGGTCCGCGCAGCTCCGGGTCAAGCGAGTCGCTGACGCTGAGCGCACCGCCGAAAATTTGCTGCGCACCGCCCCGGACTGGGCGTTGTCCCATCTCCTGCGGGGGCAGGTGGCCCTCAAGCGCAAGCAGTGGAAGGGGGCGGAGGACGCAAACCGCCGAGCGTTGCAGATCGATCCCACCAACAACATCGCGCTGAATAATCTCGGAGTCGCGCTCCAGGGCCAGCGTCGGTGGAAGGAGGCGCTGGAGATCTATCAGCAGGCGGCGCAACTCGACCCGAATGACGACGTCGCCAAGGCGAACATCGTGCGGATGGTGCGGCCGGTCAGCGGCCTCGGGCTGGTCTGGGACTTCGTGCGGATGGCGTTGGTCCCCTGGGCCATTCCGATCGTCTTGATCCAACTGATGATCCGGTTCATCAGAAGCGGGCGGCGGCGCGCACAGCTCCGGCCGGGCGCTCGAATCTATTACGACCGCGAGTGGGCCGGCTCGCGGCGGCACCTGCCGCGCGTGCTTCTCGCCGCGCTCGTTTTCATCCTCGGCTACGCAGCACTGGCCGTCGCCCAACTTCGCGGGTGGACCTTCGTGAGCACAGGGATCCCGACGGTGGTGCTGCTGCTCCTTTGCATCGGGATCGCGCTCAGTGCCGTCCTCCAGCGCCTACCGGCTGAGATCGGCCGCCGGTGGAAGGGGCGCCGGCGAGCTGGCCGCTGATCAGCGCGATCCTACGGCTCGGGGATGACTTCACCGATAGCGCGCCTGACCGCCCGGACGACCGCATGAAGAGTCCGTCGAGATAACCGCGGCCCGAGCGGCCCACGATAAAGGAACTCGCGGTCGATGGTCGTGATCTCTTCGCAGAACAACAGCCCAGGGCGAGAAAGGCCGCCCGCGCGGGATGGCACTGGTACCCTCGTTGGCCCCAACCGCCCCGCCGAGAAGATCGGGACAACGATCAGGTCGTCGTGCAGACTATTGCGCCGGTCCTCAGAGATCACGAGCGCCGGGCGCGGTTGGTGCGGATCGTCCGGCTGACCAGGTGTGTAAGCCATCCAGAGCTCGCCGCGTCTTGGTGTCCGACCGGCGTCCTTAGCGGGCAGGGCGCTTCAACTTCCTGCTAACTGCGGCGCGTCGAATCTGCCGCCAGGCTTGATGCTCAATTTCCTCGAGGGGTTCCGGTGCGATGAACTGCTCGATCATCGCTTCGTCCTGACGAACGCGATACCAGTTCTGGAGGGCGGACTCCATTACCTTGCTGCGGTCCATGTCGGCATGACGTTGGACATAGCGGTCGACGGCGTTGAGCAGCGCCGGGTCAACGGTAATGCTGACCTTGGCGCGCCGCCGGCTTCCAGGCGAAGTTGCCATTCTCAAGATCGTACTACTTTTTGTCCTACCAATCGTTTCTGCCACAGCCTCGGCCTCAACAACGTCAGCTGCTCCGAAACGAAGAAGCGCGATCGCTAGCCGTACCAGCCGACGACGTCGGCGACGACGTCGGTGCAGCCGGCGGCGTTGTAGATCGCGATCTTGCCGTCCGCGCTAAGGCGGACGACCACGAGGTTTGGTACGGTCAGGCCCGCGGTCCAGTTGAGGTCAGAGGCCAGCGGCTGGGTGCTCCCGTTTGGCCACACCGTCAGGTAGCTCGCAGCAGTGCTGTTCGTCACCGTGATGTTCAGGACGGCGCCAGTCGGCGGCGGCGGCACGGTCGACGACATTGCGGGCAGGCCGCCCTGGCCGGCGACCGCGATACTGATCGTCTGCCCGGCCCAGACGGGCGCCTGCGCCGCGCCGACACCATAACGGGTGTCCAGGATACGGGCCGGAGTCAACCCGCTGAAGCCGCTGCCGGTGCCTGACGCAAGACTCGCGTTTGTGAACCAGCCGGCCAGGTCCGCGATCACTTCGGCGTCCCCGCCGGCGACCATGATGTTGATCCAGCCGGTCGGGCCGAGCTTGACGGTAACGCGATTGGGGACCGTTTGTCCGGCCACGAAGTTCAGATTGGAGACCGTCGGCGAGCCGCTGCCGTCGTTGGGCCAGACCGTCACGTAGCCAGGGGCGGTGGGATTGGTCACGGTCACGTTCAGAACGACCGAGCCATCGCTTACCAGCGGAGCTCCGCCCCAACCCGCGACCTGCACCGGATAGACGGTGTAGGCCTGGAACTGCCGCCGCCAGCCGCCTGTCCCATTGCGGGTGTCGAGGATGCGGGAGGGAACGAGGGGGTTGTAGAAGCCGGCCGGGCCGGGACTCGCAGGGGGCGACCAACGTCATCCTCCGACTCGACCTCACGACCGGGAAGAGCATTGAGTGGTTTGCTCATGCGGACGCGCAGACTTCAATCGGCGGCTTCGATCAGAAAGGCAACCCCATTATTTATGTTCGATATCTCAACGGCTCAGGAAACGAAATCTGGATCGCCCCCGGAGTCAACAGCGCCTACGCCATCGCCGGCTTCTATTCGGCCGGCTATTCAAGCAGTGGCTTCAATACTTACAGCGTGCCGGTCGCCGATAGTCATGGGATCTGGTTTGCGGGCAACTGGACCGGCGCCTACAGCGGCGTCACCGCAACCGGCCTCGCCCTCTACGTCCCCGGATCAGGGTTTTACTGGATGTCGGGCATCGGTGGACAGCTGGCCGGAAGCTGCTCCTAGCAGAACGACGCAACGCGACCGGCTAGTGCCCGATCGGACCGTAATAGCCGTTCAGGTCGATGACAAGGTCGGCGCTGCCCGCGGCGTTGTAGACGTCGAACCCGGTCAGACCTAGCTTGGTGATGACCAGGTTGGCGATCGTCTGACCGGTTGTGTCGTTCAGGTCGGAGGCCAGCGGTTGCGGCGTCCCGTCCGGCCACACCGTGAGATAGCTGGGTGCTCCCGCGCCGACCGCCGTGAAGTTGGCGACAATCGCCGTGACCCCGATGGCGGCGGTGTCCGCGAAGTGGACGGCCGCGACGCCGGCATCCTGCACCGGCCCGAAACCGGACCGAGTGTCGAGGATCCGCTGCGGCGCGATGGTGGTAAAGCGGCTTCCACCGGTGGCGCTGGTCGCGTCCGTGAACCATCCGTTGACATCCACGACCACGTCCACCCGGCCGAACGCGTTGAAGATTCCAATCTGGCCACCGGAGCCGACCGGGACGATGACCCGGTTGGGCAGCGCCTGGCCGGGCTGGAAATTGATGTTCGAGGTCGCGGGCAGCGCGGATCCGCCCGGAAATATTGACAGGTAGCTCGCCGCGGTGGGGTTGGTCGCCGTCACGTTCAGGGCCACCGCGGCGACACTGGCAGGCGGCACGCCGCGCTGCCCGGTCACCTGGAGATTGCGGATCTGGCCCTGGCCAACCGGCCCGCCGCTACTTCGCGTGTCGAGCAGTCGAGCCGGCGGCAGCGCATTGAAGAGCCCCGGGTTCGTGGGGGACGCACTCGGGCCATACCAACCTTCGGCATCGACCACGACATCGGTCTGCCCGTTGCCATTGAAGACGCTGATCATGCCGTTGACCCCGATGGGGACCGTCACCAGGTTCGCCAGCGTCACTCCGGCGGTCCAATTCAGGTTCGACGTTCCTGGCCAGGTGCGTCCCGCCGGGTAGACGGTGAGGTAGCCGGGTGCGGTCGTGTTCGTCGCGGTGACGTTGAGCACCACGGCGTCCGCGCCGCTCGATGGCACGCCACCGTGCCCCAGCACGGCGAGGTTGAGGGTAACCCCCGGCCCGACCGGGCGCCGCGGAACGCCGCCGGTCCCGTCGCGGGTGTCGGCGATACGCGCCGGGTTCAGCGGCCGATACGTGTCTTGCGGGACCGGCGTCGGCTCCTGGAACGTCGACGAGGCGATGCTCATGCCGGGGCCAACCGGATTGCCGCCCATGATCACCGCCATGTTGTTGAAGGTCGCGTAGGACGACTCGAAGGTCGACTTACTGATCCACTGCGTCCCGAACCAGGGATTGTTGATCACAACGAAGCCGTTCGTCACACCCCGAACCACGGCAGCGTGCTCATACGGACTCCCGAACTGGACCGTTTGCCCATCGAAGGCGACGTAGTGGGTAACGCGATGATAGATCCAGTCGAAGGAGATCCAGGCGATGACCGGATGACCCGCCAGGACCGCCCGGTAGATCGTCGATGGCGCAATCCCTTCACCCGCCTGGGCGACCGCCGCGCCATCGGCCTGGGCCACCCGTGCGATCGGCGGATAGTACACGCCGTAGCCGGTCAGCGCGAGCTCGCTGCCGTCGACGTTCCCCACGAAGCTCGCGTAGGGATCGCCCCAATGAAACGCGCCGGACGAATCCCAGGTTGGCGGCCGTCGATCGGCTCCGATCTGACTCAGCAATGTGTCCTCTGCGACATTGATGCCGAACGCGCCCAGGGTCATCCGCAAGGCCGACGCTTCGCAGCTGAGCCCATGCTGCTGGTGATACTGCGGGACGGCGAGGATCCGCCAGTTGGTGGCTTGGGTGCTGAAGGACATCGACGCCTCCGCCGACCATGGGCTGGCCAGCACCCCGATCCCGGCGAGCACCGTGGCGGCGACCAGCCACCACCGGCGAGCCGACGCGAATCGACCATCTGGCTTCAGTTCGATGCCCTCCTCGCGGCGAGCCGCACGCGATCCAACGGCATATCGGATAACGGCCACCATGCTTTCGCGGCCGACCGGCCAGCGAGTTTGAGTGGCATCCTACAACAAAAGGGACCAGTCGTCCTGTTAGTCGCCCCCACCCTGCCCTCCCCGCAAGCGGGGGAGGGAATTAGGGGGAGTTTCGTCACGGCGTACACACACGCCGTACTCGACCCGTGTTAGCCGGGCGACAAGAGCCCTCGTCGGCTGGCGTTGTATTACAAGGGACATTGCCCTGGAAGGGGCAGGAGGAGTGGTGGAACAGCTGGCACGTCGCCACAACGCGGTGTCGAGACTCACGCTGGTCGCCGGCCTCGGGATCCTGAGTCTCGTGACCGCCGTTTCGAGTGCGGTGCCGGCGGCGGCAGCACCGTTGAGGATCCAGGTTTTCGTCGGCTACGCGGACATTCTCCGTGCCGATGCCACCTCGTTTCCGACGCCATGGGACGGATCGCCCCGGACGACCTTCGAAGGATGTGCGCCCTCGACCTGCAGCTATGACGCCGGTGCCGTGCGGGTCGTCAACAACACCGGCTCGACGGTAACCGTCAACGCCGTGAAGGTTCACGTCGACACCTGTACCTACAGTGGGTGGCCCAGTGCCACGCTGGCGCCGGGGGCCGACCTGATCGTCACCGAACTGCCGAATGGAGCCAAGGCTGGTTGTCCGGGGTCTGTCCACATGGACACCTCAGACGTCGGACCTGGAGGAAGTAACTATTCGCTCGTCTGCACACCGGATGGCATCCTGCCGAGAGTCGAGGTCACGATCAACGGTCATACCACCAGTTACACCGACTCTGGCCAGGTCTTGAACACCGGCGGCTTCGATGGGGCATGCGTCGGCAACGAGTCAACCCAATGGACGGCGATCGGTCATGCGCCCTGCAAGGGCTCGCTGCTGAGCCTGGCGCCCGCGGCCCAGACCCGTGGCCTGGGGACGACCGCGACAGTCAGCGCCAGCTTCACCAACAGCTGTGGGCAGGCACTGTCGAACGTCGCGGTGGACTTCGCCGCAATCTCCGGGCCGAACGCCGGTCGCACGGGCACTGGCACGACTGGTGCCGATGGCGTGGCGACCTTCACTTATAGCAGCGCGCTGCTGGGGACGGATACGCTCCACGCTTCCATCACCAACCTGGTCGGCACGATTTTCTCAAGCCCGGTCACGGTGACCTGGGTTGCCTTGGCGCCGGGCGGCGGCGCGTTCGTGATCGGTGACCTGGAGAACGCCAAGGGTGCCCACGCGTACTGGTGGGGCGCGCAATGGTGGAAGAACGATCACCTCAGCACCGGCCTGGCGCCGGCCAGCTTCAAGGGCTTCGAAATCAGCAATGCCTCGCCCTGGTGCGGTCAAACGTGGACGGCGCGACCCGGCAACAGTCCGCATCCACCGAAGACGGTCCCGGCCGTCATGGCGGTCATCGTCGCCAGCCACATCACGAAGCGGGGTGCGGTCATCTCCGGGGATATCGTCCACATCATCCTGGTCAGGACGAACCCTGGCTACGGGCCGAACCCGGGCCATCCGGGAACGGGTACGATCGTCGGCCAGCTCTGCTAGTTCCGCGCCGGCTCCAGCGCGGCGCGGGCTCGGGTGATGTCGTCGGCCCCGATGACTACGCGGGTATCGGTGGCAAGGTAGACGAAGCGCAGGTTCACCGAGGCGTCGGCCAAGCGCTGCATGATCATCGACAGCTCGCCCGGCCGGTCGGGCATCGGCAGCACCAGCACCTCGAGCTCGCCGTCAATGGTGTAGCCGCCTGCCCGGAGCGCCGACCGGGCAGCGCTCGGATCGCGGGCCAGCACGTGGACTGTGCCGTCCACCTCGGTGAGGCCCTCGATGTTGACGCCGGAGCGGCTCAGCGTCTCAACGACCCTGGCAAGCTCCCCGGGGCGATCCGCCGTCAGCCGTATCGTCAGATCGCGGCCCATCGGGAGCCAATTGTAGGGCCCCACCCTATCCTCCCCCGAGAGTGGGAGCGGATTCCGTAAGCTCTCGAGGTCAGATCATGAGTGTCCGTCCTACCGCGCTTCACGGTCTCGTGGAGATCGAATCGGAGGTCCACCGGGATGACCGCGGCTTCTTCCTCGAGAGTTTCAACCGGCGCCGGTACAAGGGGCTGGGCATCGACGAGGAGTTCGTCCAGGACAACCATTCCCACTCGAAGAAAGGGGTCCTTCGCGGGCTCCATTACCAGGACATGTCGGCTCCAATGGGCAAGCTGGTGCGCTGCACGAGCGGTGCCATCCTGGACGTCGCCGTCGACTTGCGGGTCGGTTCGCCGACCTTTGGCGAGTGGTATGCCGCGGAATTGAATGCCACGAACTGGCGTCAACTCTTTGTCCCCGTCGGGTTCGGCCACGGCTTCCTGGTGCTGTCTGACCTCGCGGACGTCGAGTACAAGTGCACCGGGTACTACAACAAGTCCGCCGAAGGCGTGATCGCCTGGAACGATCCACAGATCGGGATCGACTGGCCGGAGAAGCGCCCTCTCCTGTCCAGCCGTGATGCCAACGGCATGACGGTCGAGGAGTATCTGAGGCACCCGGCATTCACGTACGATCGGCGCGCTGAATGAAGCACCTGCTCGTCACGGGTGGAGCCGGATTTATCGGTTCGGCGTTTGTTCGGCAGCGACTGGGGGCCGAGCCAGAACTCCGAATCACCGTGCTGGACAAGCTGACCTACGCGGGAAGCCGAGAGAATCTCGCGGAGCTCAATTACCGGGGTCTGCCCAGCCGCGCCATCCCGCAGTAGGGATGCGCGTTCTCATCACCGGGGCCGGTGGGCAACTTGGTCGAGAACTCCAGGCGGTGCTCCGTGACGAGGAGGTCGATGCTCGGGACCATCGCGCGCTGGACATCAGCAACGAGGCCGCCGTCATAGCGGCAGTCAGGGAGATCCGGCCTCGATGGGTGATCAACGCGGCCGCGTTTAACGATGTGGATGGCGCAGAGACGGCGGAAGATGAGGCCTTCGCCGTTAATGCCATAGGCCCCGCCAACCTGGCCGGCGCGGCGGCCGACGTCAACGCCGGGCTGGTCCATATCAGCACCGACTATGTGTTCGATGGCACGAAAGGGGAGGCGTATACGGAAGATGATCAGCCGAATCCGCTGAGCGTGTATGCCCGCTCGAAGTACGAAGGGGAGCGGTCGGTGCTGAGTTCGACGGCGTCGGCCTGCGTGCTACGAACCGCGTGGCTGTATGGGCACAATGGCAAGAACTTCGTCAAGGCGATCCTCGATGCGGCGAGCAAAGGGAAGCCGCTCAGGGTGGTCGCGGACCAGGTCGGCAGCCCGACGTCCGTCGAGGACCTGGCGAGCGCCATCAACGGGCTTATTCGGACGCCCGCTCGCGGCCTGTTTCACGTCGTGAACGCCGGCGCCTGCAGCCGCTTCGAGTTTGCGAAAGCGATCGTCCGCGGAGCTGTCGATGTTCATCCCATCACAACCACCGAGGCGGCACGTCCGGCGCCGCGACCGGCAAATAGTTCGCTGGTCAGCGTCCGATGGCGGTCCCTGGGCCTACCGTCGCTCCGAACGTGGCAGGCTGCGCTCGATGCCTTTCTCGACAGAACGAACTAGGCACCGGTCCGAGCCCGATGCGGGGGTGACCGCGGCGCCGTGGGCGGAGCCAGCCGGTTGAGCAGCCGAGGACGATTGAGGTAGAAGCGGTAGACGACGATCCGCAAGAAGCCGCCGTCATCGTCGCCGCACGACGACACGTGGGTGTTGCAGGCGTTGCAGCCACCCGCGAGATCCGTCCTCGGCACGCCGCTGTTGTTCGTGATGCCGTCGGCCTTGGCGTGCGTGTAGCTCGTCTGCCCGGCGTCACCGGCCCCGAAGAGGACGGCCTGGATGCCGGCGCCTGCATCGCCGAGGTATTGGCGAGGAAGATCTCCG
>Ga0099827_10001577_pt1 | contig 11990 bp, 8 predicted proteins | sample CZO8metaG_FD_79339 | JGI IMG/M metagenome (GOLD analysis project Ga0099827, IMG submission 79339) | Vadose zone soil microbial communities from the Eel River Critical Zone Observatory, Northern California, USA - CZOApr15con1.8 metaG | ecosystem: Environmental > Terrestrial > Soil > Vadose zone ...
AGGCGGCCGGCCGGTGTGTCGGCCACGATCGATTCGACATTGCTCGGGTCGGAGAGAAACTTTTCCGTCATCGGAGTGGGCGCCACGTTTGGTGCCACACCTGATCGAGTGATTGTCGATGCAGTCGGTCGAAGTTGGTCCACGGCAGCTCGCCGCTTCGCACTTGGTGCATATAGGGGACGTAGAGCGCCCGCCATTCGTCCGCCACCTGTTCCCAGTCGGCCGCAAGCACCGTGCTCCGCTCTAATTCGCCGGCCCTCCGCGGCCGCCCCGGAACGCCAGTCGACGACCGTCCCGAAGATGTCGAACGTAAGCGCGCGCACCTCGTTCAACGCCGGTTCGTCGACGCTATCCACCCCGCGATCTGTGCGCGGGAGTTGAACCCCAGCTTGTTCAGGATGCTGCGGACGTGGCTGTCGACGGTGCGCTCGGAGATGAAGAGGCGCGCGCCGATCTGCTTGTTGCTCAGGCCGTCGGCCACGAGGCGCGCAACGTCGACTTCGCGCTTCGCGAGCGGGCCGGCCTCTTCCCCGTCCCCAGCCGTCGCCGGCGCATCGTCCGCCTCGCCCAGCGCCAGGCGCACAGCGCTGTCGCGACTCAAACTCTTGCCCGCGCTGAACTCCGCATCGAACTTCTGCCTGCCCAGGGCCGCGACCGCGGATTCCTCAGCCTGCGTGACCATGGGTCTCATAACGGGCATCACCTTTGCGCCGGCGCCGAAGCGAATCGTCTCCGACGCGCCGAGCAGCCGGGCGGCGGTCTTCGCCCGGCCATCTGTCGTGGCGTGGAAAGCCAGGGCGGCGAGCAGGTAGAACTGCCCGATCCGGTCGTCGATCTGGTACGCGATGCGAAGCGCTTCGGAGTAGCGCGCTTTCGATTCGTCGGGGTCGCCGGAGAACAGCGCGGCCCCGCCGAGGTTGAGATTCATCATGTGCAGGGCATAGAGGTCGCCGACCTCCCGGCTCAGGCGTGCGCCTTCGGTGGCCACCACCTTGAGCGTTTCGAAATCACCTTCGAACAGGGCGTTGAGCGACCGCGCCTGCAGGACCCCTACTTTGGTCGGGATGTCGTCGAGCTCGGACGCCAACGCGTCGGCGTCGGCCAGAAACCGGAGCGCAGAGCTGCGATCGCCGGCCATGTTGGCCGCGATGGACGCCATGCAGAGCGAGTTCGCCAGCTGAATCGGCTCTCCGGCGTCGCGCGAAGCCACGATCGCCTTCTCGAGCGCTGGCCCGGCCGCCACCCAGTCGCCCTGAAGCACGGCCAGGAAGCCGCGGATGAAGTAATACCAGCCGAGCGTCTCAGGGTTTCCGGGACCTGACGCCAGCAGCTCGTCCAGCCAACGCACACCCTCGGTGGTCGCGCGCGTGATCCAGAACCAGCTCAAGGAGGTCGCGAGCTGGATTCCGCGCCTGGAGTCGGACCGAACGAGGCAGCGCCGGAGGACGGAGCGGATGTTGTCGATCTCGAGGTCCATCCACGCGAGCCACGACGGGAGGGTGAAGCGGGCGACGAGCGCGGCGCGCTGGCACCTCGTCACGTAGTAGTCGGTGCAGCGTTGTTCGACCGCGTCGACTTCGCCGGTGTCGCGCAGCTTGCGGCCCGAGTACTCGCGCATCGTCTCGTGCAGGCGGTAGCACGCAACACCACGGACGTCTTCCCTGACCACCAGCGACTTGTCGACGAGCGACGACAGAAGATCCAGGGTCTCCGATCCGCCGCAGACCGATTCCACGTCTTCCAGCGTGAATCGGCCGGTGAACACGCAGAGGCGCCGGAGCAGCGTCCGCTCGTCCTCCGTCAACAGCTCGTGGCTCCAGTCGATCGCGGTCTCGAGCGTCTGATGGCGGGGCAGCGCCGCGCGGCCTCCGCCCGTGAGCAGCGCGAAGCGGTCGGTGAGCCGATCGAGGATCTGCTCGACGTCGAGGACACGGGTGCGGACGGCCGCGAGCTCGATCGCGAGGGGTAGGCCGTCGAGCCGCCGGCAGATATCCACGACCGCGTGCTGGTTGGCGGCCGACAGCTCGAACGCGCCCGACGCCGCGTCGGCACGCTCCACGAACAGCCTGATCGCCTCGTTCTGCCGAAGCCTGTCGAGGGGCTCGGCCGTCTGCGCCGGAGGCAGCTCGAGAGGAGGCACCGGAAGGATGTGCTCACCGGGCGCCGAGAGCGGCTCGCGGCTGGTCGCGACGACTCGCACGCCCGGCGCGGCCCTTGCGATCTCGCTCACGAGGTGCGAGGCCGCCTCGAGCAGATGCTCGCAGTTGTCGAGCACCAGCAACAGCTCCTTGCTCTCGACGTAGCCGAGCAGAAGGGACGCCGGATCGGTGGCTGCCTGGTCGCGCAGGTCGAGGGCCGCCATCACTGTGTTGGCGACCAGGCCCGGATCGCGCACGTCGGCGAGCTCGACTAGCCATGCGCCCGCGGGAAACGCCCTGCCCAGATCGCTTGCCGCCCGGATGGCTAGGCGCGTCTTGCCCACGCCGCCGGGACCGACCAGGGTGACGATCCGGGCCGTCGCCAGCTTCTTCCGCAGATCCGCCAGCTCGCGCTTGCGGCCGACGAAGCTCGTGGTTTCAGCCGGGAGATTGCCCAGACGGCGGACAGGCCTGGCCATGGTGGAGCCGAAATTACTACGGCTGGGGGCTGGACGAGGGGTGGGATCGGCAAGGAATCGGTGATTCCACCGATTTCGCGTTCGCGGCCGCCGCCTAGGCTCGGAGCAGATGGTTGAGGAGCTGCCCACGCAGCGGGTCGAGGTGACCTTCGTCGGCGCGCCGCCGGCGCGACAGGTCGAGCGGGCCCTGGGCGTCAGCGAGGTGCAGGTCGAGGGTCGGATCTTGCGCTGCACCGTGTTCGGCAGCTTCCAGCCGTTCCTCGAAGCGCTTCGAGGTCACGAGGTCATCAGCTTGAAGTCAGTTTAGGAGTGAAGACGCAATGGTGAGCAACTACCCGGTGCAGTTCGACGTCGATTTTCCGAGCCGGCCGCTCGATAGGATCAGCACCGCCTTCCGGCTGCTGGTCGCGATCCCGATCTTGATCGTGCTGAGCATGCTGTCAGGGGCGACCTTCGGGGACGACAAGCACGCTCGAGACACCGTCGTCATCGGCGGGGCGGCTGTGTTCGTACCGCTGGTCCTGATGCTCGTGTTCCGGCAGAAGTACCCGCGCTGGTGGTTCGACTGGAACCTCAATCTCCTTCGTTTCTCGAATCGCGTCACCGCGTACCTGGCGCTGCTCGACGACCGATATCCGTCGACGGACGAGGAGCAGGCAGTCCACCTCGAGTTTGCCTACCCGGACACCCAACAGCTGAACCGGTGGCTTCCTCTGGTCAAGTGGTTCCTCGCGATTCCGCACTACTTCGTGCTGTTCTTTCTCGGCCTGGGCGCGGTCGTTGCGGTGATCGCCGCCTGGTTCGCGATTCTCTTCACCGGCACGTATCCGCGCAGCCTGTTCGACTACGTCGTCGGCGTGCTCAGATGGGGCAATCGGGTGAACGGTTACGCGTTCAGCCTCGTGACCGATCAGTACCCGCCCTTCAGGTTGAGCTGAGGGGCATGGTCCCGGCGGCGGCGGCTTTGAAGATGCGCGTGACGGGAATGGCGAACCTGTCGGCGCCGGTCAGGGCCCGGATTACGGGGGTCGTCTACCTGCTCTTCTTCGTGACTGCGATAGCGGGGGCGATCGTCATGCCTGTTGCAGGTGGGCCCGGCGGCCCGTCCGGCGACGCCGCGTCCATCGCGAACAGCATCGTCAGCCACCAGTCCGCTTACGAGGCAGGTGTCGCCCTCGGACTCTTCTCGACCGCTTTCTATGTCGCGCTGTCGGGTCTCTTCTACTGGTTGTTCCGGCCCGTGAGCCGCACGCTTTCCTTGCTCGCGGCCCTCTTCAGCGTCGTGGGTTGCGCGGTCGGAGCATCGGGAAACCTCTTCCTCCTGGCGCCGCTGGAAATCCTCCGCGGAAGCTCGTACGCGAGGGTCTTCACCGCTGACCAATTGCAGAGCCTCGTGCTGCTGTTCATCAACCTGAACACACAGGCCAATCACGTCGCCCTGGTCTTCTTCGGGTCGTTTCAGCTCGTGCTGGGCTACCTGATCTTCAGGTCGACGTTCCTGCCGCGAGCCATCGGCGTGCTCATCGCCATCGCGGGCGTGGGCTGGTTGACGTTCATGGTTCCGCCGATTTCGTCGGCGCTCCTCGTGTACCTCGAGATCCTGGGCATCGTGGCCGAGGGTTTGCTGATGCTGTGGCTGCTGGTGCTCGGCGTCAACGGGCGGCGATGGGCGCAGCTGGCAGGTCAGCCGTGACAGCGACGAGCGAGTTGTCCGCTCACGACACGCAGCGGGCTTACGCACGGGCGGCAGGGCTTTTCTACCTCCTGGTCCTCGCGTTCGACATCGCGGGACTTGTCATCGCATCGAGCATCGAAGGTGGCGGCAGCTTCGCCGCCAGCGCCAGCCGCGTGGGAGCGTCGGAAGTCGTATATCGGCTTGGCCTTTGTCTGTCGCTGCTCGGCAGCATGTCGACGATCCCGTTGGCGATCGGGCTGTACGTGACGTTGAAACCCGTCGACGGCAATCTCGCGCTGACCGCTTTGCTGTTCAGGTCCGCCGAAGCGGTCATCGGCGCGGTGGGAATCGCCGGCGCCTTCGCGATCCTACAGATCTATCTGGCCGCCAATCATGCCGCCGCGTTCGACCCCAACCAGCTGCACGCGCTGACGGTCCTTCATCCACTCGCAGTTTCGACGGATATCGCGGCCATCTTCTTCTGCACCGGGTCGACGATCTTCTTCTACGTCTTCTTCAAAACCCAGTACATCCCACGGATGCTGTCCGGGTTGGGTGTATTCGCATCGGCGCTCTACCTGGCGATGTGGTTTGCGGACCTGGTCGCGCCCGGACTTCCCGGTGTGGTCCAGGTGATCGGATCCATACCGATCCTCATCGCGGAGGTAGTGACCGGACTGTGGTTGTTGATAAAGGGAATCAGGCTGTAGCGATGCGCTAGGTCGGGACCGGCCAGGCCAAGGCGAAGGTCGTCATCAGCGTCGATTGAGCGTCGCCGTCCTCACGATTCGGCTGTCGCAGTCGACAGCTCCGGAACGGCGAGGCCGGGCGCTCCCAAATCCGAGGCTGTCGCGGCGAAACCCGACCGGGCGAGCATCTCTGTCCCAAGCAATTCCGAATTCCAATTTTGGTCGGGGGCCCGGGATTTGAACCCGGGGCCTCACGGTCCCGAATCACACGCGACCCTGTCCAGCCGTGTCGTTTTTGAGCGATCTCAATTTCAAAACGTAGTCCGGTGGGACAGGTCTCGTCCAGATTTGGCGAGTTCTTACGCCGGATTACTACATGAACTACTACATGGAATCGAAGTGGGTCATCTCCTTCGGACTCACGGCGATGGCGTCAGCGCCGGACAGTTCGGCGCCAGTGGCCCGTTGGAGTCTGCGCAGTTGACCCTGCCGCCGGGCGCCGCGTTGACCACAGGGCTGACCGGCGAGTGCGCGGCGATGTAATCCGCGACGTCCGACTCCATGATGTTCTGCGTGGTGGCACGGCTGAAGAAGTTCGGATAGCCGTCGCCACCGTTGGCCATGAAATCGTTCTCCGCGATCTTATAAGTAGAGGCGCTGGTCAGGTCGATCGGCGTCGACGTGCAGTTTCCGCTGGCGTTGGCGATCACCGCTGACGTGACCCTGCTGCCGGCGGGCAGCGCGACGTCATACGTAAAGCACAGCCCCGAGACCTGCGGGAAACGGCCGGCCACGTTCGGCATCTGGGAGACGCCGTTCTCGAGCATCTGCTTCAACTCGGCGCCGTTGACGGTGAGCGTCACAACAACGTTTCCAAACGGGAGCACGGTCAGCACCTGCCCACGTGTGATCGGGTACGGCGGCGGGGTGTAAGCCGGACAGAAATCGCTCGCGATGTCCGTGGTGGGGCAGGTCAGGTCGGCGCGGAGGCCACCCGAGTTGGTGATCGCGAACTGGACACCAAGAGCCGCGTACTGGGCGCGCATGGCGTCGGTGACGACGTTGCCCACCAGCGACTCGCATGTGCGCCCGACACCGTTGCCGCACTGGTCCGCGCGTGGGATGAACTTGGACGAGTTGCCGATCACGGTGTTCAGAATCGGGGCAAGCTGGGCGTTGAGCGCGTCGATTCTGGCCTGGATCCCAGGGTCGGGCACGACGCCGATATCCCAGGGCTTGTGGAAGTCAGCTGTCTTGTAGACCACCGCCTTCGTGTTGGTGTCGACGACCAGCCTCACGCGCGTGAAGCGGATACCCTTGCTGCGGTTCTCCGTCACCAGCACGCCGTTGGGCCTGGTGGCGACGACCTGGGAGTCCGTGTGGTCGCCGATCACAGCGTCGACGTTGCTCACGTTGTCGGCGAGGAAAATCAGCGGCCCTGTCGGGTTGGTCAGCGTGCCAGCGGTGGCCCCGAGGTGCCCGATGGCGACGATGGTGTTGATCCCGCTGGCCTTCAATCGCGCCGCTTCCGCATTCACGGCGGCGGTTGAGTTCGTCACGTGGAAAGGCGTGAGACCGGTTGGGTTGATGAGCTCGGGCAGATCGTCGTTGGAGAAGCCAATTATGGCCACCTTGACCCCGCCGAACGTGCCCGCGAATACCTTGGACGGCGACCACTCGGCCGGGGTATTGCCGTTCGCATCGACGATGTTCGCCGATACATATGGGAATGCAGCCAGCGGTATCAGCACTGTCCGCAGGTACGTCTGACCTCGATCGAAATCGTGGTTTCCGAGCCCGTCGAGGTTGAAGCCCATCATGTTCATGAACTCGATCGTGGGCTTGTCGCCGAAGAAGCTCGAAATCGGCGGAGTGGCGCCCACCGAGTCGCCGGCCGCGATCGTGATCGATCCGTTGCCGGCCTCCGCGCGGTAGGCGTCGAACCACGGCTTGAGGAAAGCAGAGCCACCGATCGCGAAGCTGGGTCCGAGGCTGTCGGCCTGCTCGGCGAGTGGAATGAGCTGGCCGTGGTAATCGCTAATGTCGAGGATGGTGATCTCCTTGAGCTGGCCAGGAGACGGGAAGAGGTCGTACATGATCCGGCCACGCGCGTTCTGAGGCCCCGGGTAGCCCTGCAGGAAGGCGATCGTCGGCGCGATGTCGATGGCCCGGATGCCCGCGACCGGATCCTGGTGCCGGATGCCTGAGCCGGCGGCGACAAAGGTCGCGTGCATGTTGATGTTGTGCGGGATGTCGACGAGGTTAGGCAGGTAGCCATGCTGACCGAAGAAGTGCGACAGGGCGATGGCGATGTTGTTGGTGCCCGCGTCTGACTGGTAGGGGGGCAGGAGCACAACGACGACGTCGCCGCTGCGGTTGGGATGCAGCGAATCGCTGCCGTCGACGTTGCGCAGCTCTTCCTTTCTCATGACGCGGGTCACGACCTGCGCGCTGGGGTTGGCGGCATCATTCAGGTTCTGGAAGGCGTTCATGGCGGCCGTGCGGACCGCCTCATAGGTAATGCCGCTGGGCAATGAGGTATTGACGTAGATCTGAATCGTGCCCCCTGCCCAGCAGCCCTTGGCCAGGTCGCTTGTGGCCGCGGCGCAGTTGGAGGCGTTGCCGCTGCTGGCGTGGAGGGACACGTCGACGTTGGTGACTGTGTTGTGGACGGTCGCGCTCCTCAGGATCTGCTGGGCGTTGACGGCGAACCACTGGGGTGCGAAACCGTGGTCGGAGGCGGCGAACGTGGTCGGGCTGCCGCCCATCAAGACGCGCGAGAGAGCGAGTTTGGCGTCAGCCGCCTGGTAGACGCTGCGGATGTAGCCCTCGCGGATCGCGACGCGACCGGCCGTGCCGGCGCCGGTGCACTGGGTGTCGCTGAACTTCGGTGTCACGTCGAAGCACGGGTTGGGGTTGCCGTCGATGTCGGTCGGAGTGACCAGGGCCATGAACTGGTGCGAGAACTCGTCCGTCGCCGGGTAGCCGACCATCGCGAGCTCGGTGTCCGGCTGGAGCGTGCCGAGGACATAGTCGAGAACGGCGTCCCCATAGGCGACCTCGAGGTCTCGCCCCTGCAGGACGTAGGTGTCCTCGTCGATGATGCCCGCTTCGAGGGGGGCGAAGTCGGCCGCCGCCCATGGGAGTAGGTTGTTGGCGATGTGCGCCTCGAGCGGATCTTCGCCGGCAAGGTGCGGCAGCGCCACGCAGGCCGGAGTCGAGCACCTGGCCGAGGCGCGCGCGATCGCCGCGTTGTAGAGCCTGAAGTTCGACAGGTCAGGCGCCAGCGAGATGAGCTTGATGTACTGACCGGCCGTCTGGCCGGCGCGGCTGCCGATGAGGCCGAGCGAGCCGGTCAGCTTTAAGGGCTCGAAATCACCGACCTTCAGCGTCAGCGCCGGGGCGGCCCCATCCTTGTCGTTGGGGGTGACCACCACCCGGTCGTATGCTGCGATTCCGTCGACGACGCTGTCGTATGCGTACACGTTGTACGTGCGGTTCGGGTTGTCGGCGGCAAAGCTGGTGACAATCCGCCAGCCGCCGCTGAGCTCCATCGGCCCCGCGGCCGGGTCACCGGAAGGAACGTTCGTCCATCCGCTGGCAGGGACCCACGAGCCGATCTGGTATGGGTTGCCGAACGTCGCCGCGCCGGCGGCTTCGCTCGGGTCCGATACCCCAACCGCCACCCCACTTCTCGAGAAGAATGTGGCGAAGTCGACAGAGGGGCCCTGGATGCCGGCGTTGATGCCGCCCACCCAGTCGACCTGGGCGACCTTCTTGCCCGCGCGCTCGGCGGCGCCGGCCAGGGTGTCGGCCTGGAGGACGCCCGACGCCGAGAACGAGGTGCGGTTGGAGAATAGGTCCCCGCTGCGGAAGAAGGTGTTGTTGGTGGAACCGTGCTCGCCCGGCCACGTGCCGGTGGCCATCGTGTACCAACCCACGCCGGTGTTGGGTGGGAAGCCCTGGACCATGCCGTTGTCGCCCTGGACGCCCGCGGCCACCAGCTGGGCGTAGGTGGGCATGGCGCCTTGGGCGACGTACTTGTTCATGAGGTCTGGCCTCATGCCGTCTGACGAAAACATGACCACCCTTGACGCGGACGGCTTGACGGGTTTGGCGGCCTGCACCGTGCTCGCCGGCGGAAGCAGTGGCAGCAGCAGAACCGGAATCAGGATCGCTCGCCAATAAGCTCGCTTGATGCTTGCCTTCATCAACCCCACTCCTATCTGGCGGACCGTCAGAACGACGCCGAGCTGCACTTGCCCAAATTCAGGCCACGGATGACGTCCGCTCACAATAACCCGGTGTGGCTCGCTCATCAACTGCCGATCTGATCGAGGGCAGTTGCCTCAAGGCTGAATTCAGGTTCGAGGCCCAGGTGTCGGATGCGAATGACCTGGAGCCCTCATGCAGCGCAATCTTCGCTTCGAAACGTGTCCTCGCGTCAACCGCAAGGACGAGTCCCGAGGGAGGCTGGTAAAGGATGTGGTCGAGGACGCTAACTGACGTCAGAACCCGCGTCCAGGGCTTGTTCGAAGGCGAGATCGATTGGCGGCTCGAAAGAGTTGTCGGCCACCCAGACCAGGCTATCGCTGCACGAGCAGACGGAGACGAGCTGGGCCCTGATCAACGTGCCCGCCGACTCAGTGGACGGCGGCTGCCTACGCGAAACCACGAGGCGGGCGCGTGCCGCGGCTAGGCTGGCATGAGAGAGGCCCGACCTCGACGGCGTCTCGGTCTAGCGCCATTCAGATGCTCCTTCAATCTCCTATATCGCCGTAGCTTGTATGGTCATCGATTCATAGCACCTGAAGCTCCTGGCGGTAGCCACCGATGGGCACGGGATACGCCATTTGTCAAACGAGAATGGCTGATGTATAGGACCAAGCCCGGCGTCGGTGGTTCGTGAAGGGAGGGATTGCATGCGACCCTCGCCGGTGTCACTAGGTATTGCGGTGGCTGCGGCTCTGGGTGCGGACTTACCTGCGCAGGCCGGTCGACCCGTGCTCGAGCCGATGTATGCCAGCGATGCAACCGTATTCATGAGTGCGCCTAGGGCTGTCGCCGCCGGCGGTATCCGAACCACTCAGGACTTCTACATCGTCGCTTATTCCTTTGCGCCTCGGGACGGTCCCATAGCTACTGCAATGGCTATCACCCGCTATGCAACCCGTGCCTTTTCCACAGTCCGCCAGTACCGGCATATCGCGAGGTCGTCCTGAACGGGGCCCGGCTTTGGCACCAACGGCACCGCCGGGACGTTCAACCCGAATTGGCACGTTTTCCTGGTCATCCCAAGTCCGGCCTGGCTTGCCGACCCGAACTTCGCTCCGGTGCGCAGCACCGCTGAGCTTGATGCTGGCGAGGCGGCTGGTCACTTTCTTCCCATCAACCAAAGCGGTAGCAACCCGTTTGAAGTGGACACTGGGATCAGCTTCCTGTGCGTTGTATCTCAGCACGCTTAGGCGTGTGAGACTTAGGCGTGTGAGTTAGACAGGAATCTGGGCCGGTCGGTCCTCATTGGTCGACCGGCTCGCATTTCTTTTCAGGCAAGATGAAATAGAGACACCCGTCGTAATTTCCCGGCTCCCAGGAAGGCGGACCACATTGCAGATAGCCAACCGGTCTTCCAGTGGCTTTGGAAGGGTCGCGTCGGGCGTCAGGTGCCCAGCACTTGCACACGATCTCGGACAACTTGAACAGCGATCCGGGTGAGCGGCGGCAGTGTCCGGTTGCCCATCGGCTGACCCGAGGCGGCAAAGCTCTGGGCGTGACAGGCGCAGTACAGATCGCGATGCTCCGGCCGCCATTCCAACCGACACGGGAGGTGCGAGCAGATTGCCGAAACCGCAGTCACTCCCGTCCCCAAGCGAAACACGTAAGCGGTTATGCCGCCTGCGCGCATGGCGACGGCCTGGCCCTGAGGCAATTCATCAACCGCAGCAACATCTGTCCACTTTCCGGAAGCGGGAATTATCGTCTGGGCCATGGGTCGGCGCATGCTCGCCGGCAGTCGCTCGATGACGGCCCCTGAAGCCGCACCCACCGCAACCGCCAACCCTGACACCAGAGCGGTTCGCCTGCTGATCGGCTCACTGGACGGTTTAGCCGCAAGGCCCGCCTCGAGTCGCCGTCGAAAGGCAGGCCGCATCTGGGGATAACCGCGATGAATCGCAGCCAATCGGGCGGCCAACATGATCGCCTCCCGGTCGGCCGAATCGTCGGTGCCGATCGCCAAGCGGCCGCCCTTCAGTAGGCGGTGGATCAGCCGTTCGATCCTGTCGGGGCGTTCAGGCGTTCCAGCTCACGTGCCCGGTGCACATCAGAGGTGCCATGTGACACCACCTCCTTGGCTATCAATACTCGGGCGGGAAACTATGCCTCATGCAATCGATGAGGATCTCCTTTTGCGCCTTGCAACCAACCGGGGCAGGAAACGCCATCGGCGGCAATCCCTAGGACGACTCCTCGCGTTCCCTGAACTGTACCGTCCCGCCTAAGCACCATGCTTCGAGACGAGACTCGTGGCTGTCGCTGCGGAACCGCACCTCGATCGTAGCTCCGCCGTTTTCAGTGGAGGTCTCGACCCAGAACCCGCTGTTCGGCGTGGCCCAGTTGAGGGCGATGGAGCCGCCGCTACACGTCAGCTGCGTGGCGCCGCCGATCAGTGCAAACGTGCGGGTGTTGGACGAAGGTTGCTGCGTCTGCGTCGGCGCAGGTGATCGAGGCGGCGGGGCTGTCGTGGGGACGACCACCGGCGATTGCGACGGGCTCGTCGTTGTCCGTGGGCTTGATCGAACGGGCGGAGTGCTCGTGGCTGGGCTCGCGGGGCCGGCCCCAGTCGAGGTGGAAGTCAGCGGCTCGCGCTGACTCTCCACCACCGAACCAGACACCATCTGCACTGCCGCATAGGCCACGCTGGTCGAGACGAGTGTCCCCAGCACCCAGACGGCTGGCAGCAGCAGTGACTTGAATTTCTTCAGCTACTCTTCTCGCGCAGCTCTTCCAC
>Ga0099827_10001579_pt1 | contig 11981 bp, 9 predicted proteins | sample CZO8metaG_FD_79339 | JGI IMG/M metagenome (GOLD analysis project Ga0099827, IMG submission 79339) | Vadose zone soil microbial communities from the Eel River Critical Zone Observatory, Northern California, USA - CZOApr15con1.8 metaG | ecosystem: Environmental > Terrestrial > Soil > Vadose zone ...
AGGGGCACGCCAGACCCCGATCACGTGGACGTCGCTCGCCGCAAAGTGCCCGGCCTCCGCCAGCTCGACGGCGAGCGGTCCGGGAACGATGGTCGCATCGAACGGCACCATTTCGATCTGGACGAGGAAGGCTTCAGGATCGAACGGATGATTGAGCGCGAGCGTCCCCCCGAGCGCGAGCCATGGAACCAGCGCGGCGGCGAGGCCGGCGAACGAGGTCATCGTCAGCGTCGACAGCAGCACCGCGTCCGGCCGCAACCCGCTTTCGAGCGCGACGGCAAGGCCGCCTGCGATCAACTCGGCGTGGCTGCGCGCGACCGGGACGAGACCGTCGGCCGCTACGTCCCAGGTGACGACCGCCAAATGCGCGGCGGGACCGGGTGCCTGCGCGCGCTCCTCCTCGAGCGAGGGGATCGGATCGGGCGTCTCGCACCAGAACAGATCGTCGAGCGCAATGAGACCGGCCGGGGGGGCGCGCCCGTATCCGCAGACGTGGCGCACGGGGAAGCTCTCGGCCGCGACTTCCATGGCGAGCGTGAAATGATCGGCGGCGCCGATCCGTCCGCTGACGATCAGGGCGCCGGCGCTCAGGCGGCTCAGCGCCGCGACCATCTCGGCGCGGCGCCACAGCAACGGCAGCGGCATGGCGATCAGGCCGGCGCGCAGCACCCCAAGCAGGGTGAGCACGCTTTCGATCGTATTCGCGATCTGGATGCCGACGATGGCGTCGGTCGGCAGCCCGATGCGGCGCAGCCGCCCGGCGATCGCCGAGACCATGCGATCGGCGCCGGCATAGGTGAGGCTGCGGGACGGGCCGTCGGTAAAGCTCTCGCGGTTCGGCGGATCGAGCAGCGCAACGGCGTCGGGGCGCCGCACCGCCGCCGCGCGCAACAGGCCGTCGAGCGTCGCGCGCCCGCCGATGCGGTGGGTCGCGTCCCGGCCGCGCAGGTCGTCGAGGATCATCGGCGGGGCCTCACGGTGGCTGCGGCTCGCGCCACCAGGTTTCGGGAAGATAGCCGTAGAGCGAGGTGGTCGCGGGCCGCCCGATCGTGGCCCAGCGCGCGATCCATTGCTCGGGAAGATAGAACAGCGGAACGACGTAGAAGCCGGAGATCAGCACGCGGTCGAGCGCGCGCACCGCCGCGACGAAGTCCGCGCGGCCTTCCGCCTTGAGCATCGCGGCGATCGTCGCGTCGACGGCGGGCGACTTGACGCCCATATAGTTGCGAGTGCCGGGCTCGTCGGCGGCGGCCGAGCCCCAATAGAAAGCCTGCTCGTTGCCGGGCGAGAGCGACTGGTCCCAGCGGTTCTCGATCATGTCGAAATCGTAGCCGAGACGCCGGCCCTCGTACTGGACCGCGTCGACGACGCGCACGCGCGCCGCGATTCCGGCCCGTTTCAGGCTCTGCGAGAACAACAATGCAAGCCGTTCTTCGTCGCGTGCGGTGACCATGATCTCGAAGGCGAGCGGCTGTCCGTTGTCGCGCTGCACGAGCTCGGTGCCGCGCAACACGTAGCCGGCGGAGGCGAACAAGTCGAGCGCGCCCTTGAGCGTGCGCCGATCGCGCCCGGAGCCGTCGCCGACCGGGGGCGACCAGGTCCCGGCGAGCACGTCGGCGCGCACCGCGTCCGGAAAGCCGGCAAGCAGCGCCCGCTCGCGCTCGTCCGCCGGCCGTCCGCGCGCGGAGAGCTCGGAGCCGTCGAAGTAGCTTGCCGCTCGCCGATAGAGGTCGAAGAAGTACCCGTGGTTCACCCATTCGAAGTCGAACAGCAGCGCGATCGCCTCACGCACGCGAATGTCGGAGAACACCTCCCGGCGGGTGTTGAACACGAAGAAGGTGCTCGCCTTCGGCACCCCGGTCGCCAGCGCCTCCTTGACCACGCGCCCCTCGCGGGCGGCGGGAAAATCGTAGGCCGTCTGCCACCGCGTCGGATCGTGCTCGTTGCGCACGTCGTAGAGGCCGCGCTTGAACGCCTCCAGATGCGAGTTGGCGTCGCGGTAATAATCGAGCCGGATCTGGTCGAAATTCCAGAAGCCGCGGTTGATCGCGAGGTCGCGTCCCCAATAATTCGGATTGCGCCTGAGCGTCAGGCTCTTGCCCGGGTCGACCTCGGCGACGACATAGGGCCCGGTTCCGAGCGGAGCCTGGAACGAAGTCTCCTCGAACGTGTCGGGGTTGACGGCGTGCTTGGCGAGCACCGGCATCAGCCCGAGGATGAGCGGAAGCTCGCGGTCGTCGCTGCCCGAGAGATCGAAACGCACGGCGTGCTCGCCGAGCGGCTCGGCCTTGGCGACCTTGGCGTAGTAGGTGCGGTGGTTGGGACGACCCTTGTCGCGCAGGATCCGCCAGGAAAAGACGATATCCTCCGGCGTCACCGGCGTGCCGTCGGAGAATTTTGCGGCGGGGTCGATGTGGAAGGTGACGTAGCTGCGTTGCGCGTCGGTCTCGACCGCGCGGGCGATGAGCCCGTAGAGCGTGAACGGCTCGTCGTAGCCGCGCGCCATCAGGCTTTCGACCACGTAGCCGCGGATCGACGATGGGGCGATCCCTTTCACGATCAGCGGATTGAGGCTGTCGAAGGTGCCCAACACGCCTTGCACCAGCCGGCCGCCTTTGGGCGCGGCAGGATCCGCATAGGGGAGGCGGGTGAAGCCGGCGGGCAGGGCGGGCTCGCCATGCATTGCGATCGCGTGCCGGGGCTCGGCACTTTGCGCGGCGCCGCAGACGGCATTGCCGATCGCGGCACCGAGCAGGAGGCTTCTCCCGAGGCGGCACATCGCGGCTCGACCAGGGCGTCGGTCGAGGCGGGGATAGGCGGGAAGTGCGGTCACGGCGGCCATGCGGCGGGATGGAGGTTATGACAGTGTTTGCGATCGATATTGACGACCTGTCGGCAAAGCCGGGCTGTTCGGTATGCGTGCGAGTCGGCGGTCGCGTCGGCTGCCGCCCGATATTAGGTCGATCAGGCCGGCGACGTTATGGCTTTGTCGGGGACGCGAAATGCGCTATCAGGCGGATGGGCGGCGTCACGCTCCTGCCGCATTTGGTGCCGACACAGCCCAGGATGGGGCGACCGTGCCGGGGCGGAGGGGGGGGCCGGGCAGCGGTAAGCAAGAGGATCTCTGTCCATGGATCACCGTATGGTTTTTGTGCCGGCCGGGCTGGCCGCGCGCGCGTTTGCCGTGGCAGCGACAACGACCCTGTTGCTCGGTTCGGCCGCCTTCGCCCAGACGCCGCCGGCGGCCCCGGCGACCCCGGCGCCCAAGGCGGCTCCCAAGGCCGCGCCGAAGCAAGCGCCCGCGCAAAAGCCTCCCGAGGCACCCGCCCAGGGCGCGCCCCAGCAGGGCGGCGCCGAACAGCCGCAGCTCATCTTCTCGCCCTGGACCAAGTTCTGTCTGAAGGGCCAGGAGGCCAACGCCAAGCAGGTCTGCTTCACCGGCAAGGATGGCCGGGTCGAGTCGGGCATGCCGGTGGTGGCGGCCGTCCTGATCGAGCCGGAAAACGAGCCCAAGAAGGTTTTGCGCGTGACCTTGCCGCTCGGCATGTCGATCCAGCCCGGCACCCGCGTGATCGTCGACAACGGCCAGCCGATGACCGGCCCCTACGTCATTTGCTTCAACAACGGCTGCATGGCCGATTACGAAGCCAGCGGCGAGCTGATCGGCAAGTTGAAGAAAGGGCAGGGCCTGGTGATCCAAGGGATCAACGGGGCGGGCCAGCCCATCAGCTTGGTGATTCCGCTTGGCGATTTCGCCAAGGCGTACGACGGGCCGCCGACCGATCCGAAGAAATTCGAGGAGCAGCAACAGCAGCTCCAGAGCGAGCTGCAAAAGCGCGCCGAGGAGGCGCGCAAGAAGCTCGAAGGCCAGCAGCAGGCGGCGCCGACCCGGTAGCCGCGGAGCTTTTCGAATTGCAATCATCGAGGCGCGCCTTGGGCGCGCCTCTTTTGTTGTGTGCCGAGCATGATCGACAAGCGGTCAGTTCAGCAACGAATTGCGCGGCCGGTAACTTCCCTTGTCGTCGCGCTCGAACACCTCGGCGACCTGCGGATGACGAACCGGCTCGCCCGACGTGTCGGGCAGGAGATTCTGCTCGGAGACATAGGCGATATATTCGGTCTCCGCGTTCTCGGCAAAGAGATGGTAGAACGGTTGGTCCTTGCGCGGGCGCACCTCCGCCGGGATCGACTGGTACCATTCCTCGGTGTTGCTGAATTCCGGGTCGATGTCGAACACGACGCCGCGAAACGGAAACAGCCGGTGGCGGACCACCTGGCCGAGCTTGAATTTCGCGAGGCGCGTTTTGCCCATGGGTTTTAAAACTAGCCCGCAATCGTGACCGGCGCCAGCGGGCTCTCGGATCAACCCCGTGCGGGCGCGCGGGACGGAACCCGCTCAGAGCCCGTACTGCGCCGCCAGTTCCGGATCCTTTGCCGCCACGAGCCGCGCGAGATCGACCACCACCTTGGCCTGCTTCCAGGTGGCGTCGTCCTGCATCTTGCCGTCGATCATCACCGCGCCGCTGCCGTCGGGCATGGCGGCGAGGATTTTCTTGGCAAAGGCGACCTCGGCCGGATCGGGCGAGAACACGCGCTTGGCGATCGCGATCTGCGTCGGGTGCAGCGTCCAGGCGCCGGCACAGCCCATGAGGAAGGCGTTGCGGAACTGCGCCTCGCAGGCGTGCGGATCGGAGAAATCGCCGAACGGGCCGTAGAACGGCTTGATGCCGGCCGCCGCGCAGGCGTCGACCATCCTGGCGATGGTGTAGTGCCAGAGGTCCTGCTGGAATCGTTCGCGGCGCTCGCTCCCCTTGGCGTCCGCGAGCACGGCATAGTCCGGATGCCCGCCGCCGACGCGGGTCGTCTTCATCGCGCGCGACGCCGCGAGATCGGCGGGGCCGAGACTGATCCCGTGCATGCGCGGCGACGCCGTCGCGATGTCGGCGACGTTGTCGACGCCTTCCGCGGTCTCCAGGATGGCGTGGATCAGGATCGGTTTCTCGAGCGCGTGCTTGGCCTCGAGCTGCGCGATCAGCTGGTCGAGGTAGTGGATGTCCCACGGCCCCTCGACCTTGGGCAGCATGACCACGTCGAGCTTGTGCCCGACCGCGCCGACGATCTCGATCACGTCGTCGAGCATCCAGGGCGAATTGAGCGCGTTGATGCGCGTCCACAGGCCGGTCGCGCCGAAATCGTTGGCCTTCGCCATGGCGATGAAGCCCGCGCGCGCGGCCTCCTTGGCGTCGGCGGGAATGGCGTCCTCGAGATTGCCGAGCACCACGTCGACCTGCGCGACCAGCTCCGACACCTTGGCGCGCAGCTTCTCGATGTGCGGCGGCACGAAATGGATCATGCGCTCGAGCCGGACCGGCAGCTCGGTGAGCGGCCGCGGCGCGCCGATCGCGAGCGGCTTGAAGAAATTGCGCGGACGTTTCACGCAGTGCTCCTTGAGGTCGCGGTTCAACGCGCGATCGATGCAAGTCGCACGCCAAGTCGGCCGCGGCAAGGGCGGCTGCCCCCGAGCCGGCAGCAGGCCGTTACTGCATCGGGATATTGGCTTCTCGGATCACCTTGCCCCACAGTTCCGTCTCCTCCGCGAAGAACTTAGCGGCCTCCGCGCGGGACTTGGTGACCGGCTCCATTTGAATTGCGCGCACCTTGTCGGCGACGTCGGGCCGGCCGAGGATCTCGACCACGTCGCGATGGATCCTGTCGGCCAGGGCGGCGGGCGTCTGCGGCGGCGCGACCATCGCATACCAGGTGACGGCACGGTAGCCCGGCAATCCTGCCTCCGCGATGGTCGGAACCTCGGGGAGCTCGCGTACCCGCTCGGTCGTGCCGACCGCCACGATCTTGACCTTGCCGTCGCGATGCAGCGGCAGCGAGGTGGTCGGCGTATCGAACATCAGGTCGACGTGGCCGGCGATGATGTCGTTGATGGCTTGGCCCAATCCGCGATAGGGGACCTGCACCGTCCTGATTCCGGCGAGCATCTCGAGCTGGACCGTCGACAGGTGCCCGACCGAGCCGATGCCCGGCGTCGCCGCCGTGATCGTTCCGGGATTGGCCTTGGCGCGCGCGATCAGGTCCTTGACCGTCTCGCCCTCGAAATTCTTGCGCAGCACCAGCACGTAGGGTCCGGTCGCCAGCAGGGCGATCGGCACCCAGCGGGCCGGGTCGTAGCCCATGTCCCGGTAAAGAAAGCTGTTGGTCGCGATCGGGCCGGGCGAGGCGAGGAGCAGCGTGTAGCCGTCGGGCGCCGCGCGCGCCACCTCGGCGGCGCCGATATTGCCCGCCGCCCCGCCGATATTCTCGACGATCGCCGATTGACCCCATTTGCGGCCGAGCTGATCGGCCAGCAGGCGTGCAAGCGTGTCGGTGCCGCCGCCCGCGGGGTAGGGGACGACGATGCGCACGATCCGGGAGGGGAATGCGTCCTGGGTCAAGCCTCGCTCGCTCGCGGGAACGACCGCGAGGAATGCAATCAGGGCGATCTTCAGGCCTCGCATCATCGATCTCCCGCGCGTGCGCCCGCGCTCGGCAATGGTAGTCAACGCCTCGCTTGCGCGCCAGGACCGGCCTGCTCCAAGGGTGTGGTAGAAAGGAAATAGACGGCGGAGGGATGATCCTTGCTGACCGGGAACCGGCAGGATTGGGTCGCGCGCGCCCGCGAGCTTGCGCCCATGATCGAGGCGGCGGCGGACCGCACCGAGCGGGAACGAAAGATTCCGGCCGACGTGCTTGCGGCGATGCACGGGGCCGGGCTGTTCCACATCCTGCTTCCGGCGTCGCTGGGCGGCGGCGCCGCCGATCTCGTCACCTTCAACCAGGTCGTCGAAGCGGTGGCGGCTGCCGACGCGAGCACGGCCTGGTGCCTGGCCCAGGCGGTTGCGAGCTCGCACGCGGCCGGATTCCTGGGTCCGAAGATCGCCGCCGAAGTCTTCGGCGCCCCCGACGCGCTGGTGGCCTGGGGGCCGCCGGCCGGCATCGCCAAGGCGTTGGCGGTCGACGGCGGTTACCGCGTGACCGGGAAATGGCGGTTCGCCAGCGGCAGCGCCAACGCCACCTGGATGGGCGGACATTCGATCGTTTTCGACGCCGACGACAGCCTCCGCCGGGACGTCAAGGGCAACCCGGTCAACCGCACCGTCCTGTTCCGCCGCGAGCAGGCGAACATCAAGGACACCTGGCACGTCATCGGGCTGCGCGGCACCGCCAGCAACGACTACGAGGTCGACGATCTTTACGTCCCGGAGGCGTACACGACCTGGCGGAATTCCGCGCCGGACCAACGCCAGTACGGGCCGCTCTACAATATTCAGATGCTGACCCTTTACGGCGTGGGCTTTTCCGGCGTGGCGCTCGGCATCGCGAAGAGCTGCCTCGCAGCGTTCATGACGCTGGCGCAGACCAAGAAGCCGGGCGGCGGCGTGGGCTCGAGCACGGTGCTGCGCGAGAACGCGGTTATCCAGTCGCGTGCGGCCAAGGCGACCGGACGGCTGAAGTCGGCACGCGCTTTTCTCCTGCAGATGTTGCGGGAGACCTGGGAGGCCTCGGCCACGGCGGGCACGCTGTCGCTCGACGAGCGGGCGCACCTGCGCCTCGCCATCACCGGCGCCATGGACGAGGCGCGAAAGGTGGTGGATTTCGCCTACCATGCCGCCGGCACCACGGCGATTTTCGAGGGCAGCGCATTCGAGCGCCGGTTCCGGGATCTGCACACCGCGCTGGCGCAGGGCCAAGCCCACCTGTCCAATTTCGAGTCGGCGGGTCAGGCGTTGTTCGGCATCGAGCCCAGTCAAAGGTTGTAGGTCAGGCTACAACGCCTCTCCGCGCATCAGGCGCGGTTGGGAGGCCGCCGGCGTCACGCCCTCGCGCATGACCGCGCGACGCAACGGGCCGACCTGCTCCATCAGGAACAGGCCGAGGCCGCGCGCGCCTTGCAGCGGCAGGAACGCGGACAGGAGGCTGCGATTGAGCAGATCGACCGCGAGCGTGCGGCTCGTCACGTCGGCGCGGCGCATCCGATCATAGCGGTCGGTGAGCGCGGCCGCGCCGACGTCGCCGCCGGCGCGATGGGCGGCGACCACGAGCTCGCCGAGGGTCGCGGCATCGCGCAGGCCGAGATTGAGGCCCTGGGCGCCGATCGGCGGAACGACGTGGGCGGCTTCGCCGACGAGCGCCACCCGCCGTGCCGCAAAACGCGCGGCGGTCTCGACCGCGAGCGCGAACGCACCGCGGCCGGGCTCGACCTCGACCCTGCCGAGGATCGAATGGGAGCGCCGCTCGATCTCCTCCGCCAAGTCGGTGTCGGACAAGGCGGCGAGCCCGGCGACCTCCGCGGGATCGACCACGAGCACCAGGCTCGAGCGCCGTCCGGGCAGCGGGACGAGCGTGAACGGTCCGGTTTCGGTATGGAACTCGGTCGAGGTGTCACGGTGCGGCCGGCGATGACCGAGATTGAACGTCAGCGCGGTCTGCGGGTAGCCGCGGCCGCGGATGTCGATGCCGGCGGCGATGCGGCAGAGCGAGCGGCGCCCCTCGGCGCCGATCGCAAGCAGCGCCGACACCTCGGTGCCGGCCTTCAATCTGACCGTTACCGCCGCCTCGTCGATCGCGACGGTCTCGGCTTCGTCCGCCAGCACCGTGAGCGCCGCAAGCTCGCGGGCGCGTTGTTCGAGCGCTGCGGTGAGAAACCGGTTCTCGATGTTGTGGCCGAAGGCGTCGAGCCCGATCTCGCTCGCCGCAAAGCATACCTCCGGCGCCCGAAGGAGCCGCCCGGTGTCGTCGATGATCCGCATGAGCCGCAGCGGCGCCGCCTGCTCTCGGCAGCGTTGCCAGACCCCGAGCGTGTCGAGCGCCCGGACCGAGCCTTCGAGCAGCGCGGTGGTGCGGTGATCCGGGCCCGACGCTGGCTTGGCGACCAGCACGGTTTCCATTCCCGCCCCGGCGAGCGCGATCGCCGCGGTCAGGCCCGCCGGCCCGGCACCGACCACGATGACCTCGGCCGTCAGATTTTTCATCCATTCCTCGCCGGTTCTTGCTATTCGAAGCGCCGAATGCGCGCGCCGGTCAAGCCGTCAGCCGCGTTCGGCGCTGCCCGAGGTTGGACATAAATGCGCAGGTCGAGGCTGCCGACTTAGCCGGTCGGGCCCGAGGACCTTGACGCAGGACGGAACGAGGACGCCTTGCCCCCCTTCATCCAAGCGCGCGCCTTCGCCGTGCACGTCTGTACCGCGACCGGTGGAGCGCTTGCCCTCGGCGCGCTCGTCTGCGCGGCGCGCGGCCAATGGCCAGCGATGTTCCTCTGTCTCGGCGCCGCGCTCTTCGTCGACGGCGTCGACGGCTCGATCGCGCGCTACCTCAAAGTCGCCGAGATCCTTCCGCGCTGGTCGGGCGACGTGCTCGATCTCGTCGTCGACTTCGTCACCTACGTGTTCGTTCCGGCCTACGCCATCGTCGCCGGCGGCTTGCTCCCCGAGGCGCTCGCGCTGCCGGCCGGCATCGTCATCGTCATCACCGGCGCGCTCTACTTCGCCGACCGGGCGATGAAGACCGAGGACAATTATTTCCGCGGCTTTCCCGCGCTGTGGAACGTGGCCGCGTTCTATCTGTTCCTGCTCAGGCCGGCGCCGTGGCTGGCGGCGGGGATCGTTGCCGTGCTCGCAGTGCTCACCTTCGCGTCGTTCAAATTCATCCACCCGCTGCGGGTCAGGCGGCTGCGGGCGCTCAATGTCGCGGCGCTGATCCTGTGGTGCCTGCTCGCGCTGATCGCGGTGCTGCGCGATCTCGATCCCGGACCGTGGGTCGCGGGCGGCCTGGTGATCGTCGGCCTGTATTTCCTGGGAGTAGGGCTCAGCGAGAAACGTTGAATGGGCGTGTTAGCGCTATTGACCGATCCGAATGCATGGGCCGCGCTCGTCACCCTGACGGTGCTCGAGATCGTGCTCGGCATCGACAATCTCGTCTTCATCGCCGTGCTCACGGCGCGTCTCGGTCCGCATGAGGCGCGTCGCGCCCGCCAGATCGGGCTGTCGCTCGCCTTCATCTTTCGCGTGATCATGCTGGCGGGACTTGCCTGGCTCATCGGCCTGACCGCGCCGTTGTTCACCATTTTCCGCATCGCCATATCCTGGCGCGACATCGTCCTGATCGGCGGCGGCCTCTTTCTCATCGCCAAGGCGACCTACGAGATTCATGCCGAGGTCGAGGCGCCCGACGAGCCGGCCGAGCCCACGTCCACCGTCCGGGCGTTTTCGCTGATCGTGCTCCAGCTGGTCGTCGTCGATCTCGTGTTCTCGCTCGATTCGATCATCACCGCGATCGGCATGGCCGAGGACCTGGCGGTGATGATCGCCGCCGTGGTGATCGCCATGATCGTCATGTATGCGGCGGCGGGACCGGTCGGCGGTTTCATCGCCGAGCATCCCACCACCAAGATGCTGGCGCTCGCGTTCCTGCTGCTGATCGGGGTCGCCCTCGTCGCCGACGGATTCAAATTCCACATCCCGCGCGGTTACATCTATTTCGCCATGGCCTTTGCCGGCGCGGTCGAGACCTGCAACGTCATGGCGAGGCGCAATCGACGCCGGAAACGTGATTAGAGCATGTTCCGGTCAATTGAGATCACCCCGGGGGTAAGCTCGGTCTGCTCCCTCCCCCGCTTGCGGGGGAGGGCTGGGGTGGGGGTGGACTTGCACGAGTCTTCGTGTTCCCCCCACCCTAACCCTCCAGCCGAAGTCGGATGTTTCCGACTTCGGCCAGTCAATAAGTGGCCGAACTCAGGTAAACCTGAGTTCGGCTGCAAGCGGGGGAGGGAACGCACCGAGCGTGCCGCACGGTTTGTGCATCAACTTGACCGGAACATGCTTTAGCCACTCGCTGCCGGAGGCTTGATCCACGCCTCCCGCTGAGAGACATTGCCGTCGGCCGGCCGGTTCGCGGCGCGTGCAAGTCGAAGACAAGGGAGTGACAGCAATGGTCGCAGCGGTGCGAGTGCACAAGACAGGCGGTCCGGAAGTCCTGACCTACGAGGACGTCCCGGTACCGGCGCCGGGACCCGGGCAGATCAAGATCAGGAACCACGCTTCCGGCGTCAATTTCATCGACACCTATTTCCGCATGGGGATGTACCCGCCCCCGGGCGGGATGCCATTCGTCGCCGGCAACGAGGGCGCCGGCGAGGTGATCGCGGTCGGATCGGGCGTGACCGACCTCAAGGTCGGCGACCGGGTGGCCTATGTCGCGACCCTCGGCGCCTATGCCGCCGAGCGGCTGCTTCCCGCCGACCGGGCGGTGAAGCTCCCGGACAAGATCGGCTACGAGCAGGCCGCGGCCATGATGCTCAAGGGCATGACCGCGCAATATCTGCTGCGGCGGACCCACAAGGTCGAGAAGGGCGAAAACGTGCTCATCCATGCCGCCGCCGGCGGCGTCGGCCTCATCGCCTGTCAATGGGCGAACCACCTCGGCGCCAACGTGATCGGCACCGTCGGATCGAAGGAGAAGGCCGAGCTCGCCAAGAAGAACGGCGCCCACCACGTGATCCTCTATCGCGACGAGGATTTCGTCGCCAAGGTCAAGGAGATCACCGGCGGCAAGCTCTGCGACGTGGTCTATGACGGCGTCGGCAAGGCGACCTTCCCGGGCTCGCTCGACTGCCTCAGGCCGCTCGGCATGTTCGTGAGCTTCGGCAGCGCGTCGGGCCAGGTCGAGGCCTTCAACATCAACATCCTGCAGACCAAGGGCTCGCTGTTCGCGACACGGCCGACGCTCAATCACTATGCCGCCAAGCGCGAGGATCTGATCAAGACCGCGAACGACCTGTTCGACGTGGTGGCGAGCGGGGCGGTCAAGATTCCGGTGAATCAGAAATATCCGCTCAAGGACGCGCAGAAGGCGCACCGCGACCTCGAAGGCCGCAACACCACGGGCTCGAGCATTCTGCTGCCGTGATCGGGCGGCCGCGGCAAGCCGCACAT
>Ga0099827_10001580_pt1 | contig 11980 bp, 4 predicted proteins | sample CZO8metaG_FD_79339 | JGI IMG/M metagenome (GOLD analysis project Ga0099827, IMG submission 79339) | Vadose zone soil microbial communities from the Eel River Critical Zone Observatory, Northern California, USA - CZOApr15con1.8 metaG | ecosystem: Environmental > Terrestrial > Soil > Vadose zone ...
CGGCGCTACCTGCGCACGCTGCGCCGCTCGCAGGACGACCTCGCTGAGCACCTGCAATTCCGAATGCGCAAGCATCGACGGCTGAGCGCCCACCAGCGCTGCGGCAGCAAGCCAGTGCGTTCGAGGATCGGTCTCACCCCAACGCGCGCTCCAGGTTGCCAGCATCGGATACCACGCTCGCACTGCTCCCCCCAGTGATTCCGGCGGCAGCCGCGGCTGTCCTGTTTCAACTGCGCCCTCCGCGCTCCTTGCGGGTGCGCTGGGACCGCGATGACGCGGCGTGAGAGGTAGACCGAACTCGGCGAGCAGGCGTTCACCGTCGCCCGGTCGCAGCCAGCCGAGTAACCGGTCCACCGTGCCGCGCACGCGCAGCACGTTCACCAGTGCGGCTACATGCACCGCTCCACCGGGCAGCTCGAGGAGCCGGTCTACCGCGATGTGGACGGCAGCCTCGGGCTCTGCGCGCGAGATCCGGCCTTCGACCAGGCTCTCCCAAAACCACTCGACGCCCCCTCCGCCGACGAGTCGTTCCACGAAGGCACCGGCTGCGGCCAATGCGCTCGGGAAGTACACAACGTCGGCAGCGGGGGCTGCCGGATCATCGAACCGAACCGCGCGTGCGGATGCCGATCGCACGGCCTCTTCGATGACCGACGCGAGTGCAGCCGAACTTCGATCGGGATCTACTGTGCCCAGGGCCAGTTGTCGGATTACGACCACCCGCCCCTCGGTTTCTCCGGGGAAGGACGCAATACGCATCGCGTCCTCCACCAGCAGCCGGCCGCGGGTCAACCCCTCTTCCGCTTGGGCCGTGAGCCGCAGTCGCTCGATGCGGCGGGCCGCGGCCGGCACCTAGGGCCTCACTGCCGGCGCGCCGCCATCGCGCTCATCACGACTTTGGGTGTGGGCGCCGGAGGTGTCGGTGTGAACTGCACGCGCGCGCCCTGGGCCAGCGTTTGGTTCTTGGTCGTATGGATGATCCGCGTCGCCGCGACACCCGCGCTCAAATCCTCGACGACGCCTCGCGCGACCACGTCCGCGCCTTTGTACATCAGCACGTGCATTCCGATTTTTACGCCCATCGGGGGAACGACCTTGACTTGACCGCCCGGCTGCAGCGGCGTGTCCTGCTGCACGTGCCCGCTGAGGATCTGGTTGACCGGCGAGTGGCTCGCGACCAACAGACAGGTACGGACGAGATCGTCGATGAGACGCCACGCCTCGGGCTGCGCGTCGTTGATCCGGAGGAACAGCCAGTCGACCAGCTCCTGCATGGCGCGCCGCTCGAGGATGTCCACCTCGCCCCAGCGCGGCAGGTCAGACAAGGAGCGCAGGCTCGTCCCGGTATCGTACTGACTGAACAGCTCGGCCCACTCGAGCCGCAGCGACGGACGCGCCTTGCTGAAATGCTCATAGAGACAGCCCGCAACGCGCGCGATCTGATCGAGCTCCTGCGTCGCGAGATGCGCGACATCGGGGCGGCCGTGCGAGCCGTCCATCAAGTCCGCGAGACCCACGATGGCCGGCGCTATTGAGCGGACGGTCATCCAGCTTTCAGAAGCGAGCACAGTCAAATCCATCGCCTGGCGCTGCTCCTTGATCGCTCCGATTACCCGGGACTGCGCCTGCTTCAGATTGCCGAGCGCCTTTCCCAGAATCGTTTCTGCCGCAACGGGCTGAGTCTCGCGGACTAGCATCCCGCTGAACTGACTCTTCGTCTTGGCGATGGTCAGCACGTTGTGGATCCCGGCCAGGTGATCGAAGAAATCGAAGAGCCTCGGGACGTGAGCGAACCAACTGGCGGGCGCATCGCGCACGATGTCGAGATAGTCGTGAATTTCTTGAGGCACCGGCTCGTCGTGCGACAGGCACTCCGGCACGGGGCTCGGCGTCGGAGCTGGGTCGAGCATTCGGATCGGGGCGTCGACGAGCGGATCGGTCAGCCGCGGCCGGTGATACGCGATGAAGGTTACGTGCTCCCGCAGGATCGCTTCGCGGCGCTCGTTGATGGCGCGCACGCGCTGCTCTTCATCGAGCAGCAGCGCGCGGGCCGTCGCGACGTCGTGGCGGGCTTCGGTTAATTCGTCCTCGATCACCTTGAGGCGGTGGTCGCTCTCGAGCGCGGCCGCGGTGAGCTCGTCGACCGTCTGCTGCGCCCTGGTGATCACCGTTCGGTACGCCGCGACGCGTCCCTCGGCATTGCGCAGGAGCGCAATGGTGTGGTTGAGCATGTCAGACCCGATGGCGAAGTGATTCGCCTCGTTGTCCGACGGTTCGAGTGGGTCGGCTTCGTTGGTGATCCAATTCAAGAGCGTGCTATTGAACGTCCCCGGCTCGGCGCCGCGGAACGCATGGAGCGGTCGGGCCGCGGCTTCGCGCACGGGCATTCCGGTGCCGTACAGGATCTGCCGTCCCAGCGGTGGAATGGGCAGTCCGCGATACGGGAACGCTGGGTCGAAGATCGCAGGCCCGACATGGGTGGCGGGGATCGCCGGGAGGTTGCCCTCGCCCTCCTCAGCCGTCGGATCGGGGAGAATCCGCTCGGGTGAAATGTCGACGTTTGAGCTGTCGTGCAGCGCGAGGCCGGGAATGGTTAGTTCTTCGACGTTCATGGCCAACCCGAGCAAGCCCTTGATCACATCGCGCTTGGTGGCAGCACAGAAGTCCTTCGCTTCCGCCGCCCGTGAGTCGAGGATCCGCTCGGCGATCGATGTCGTGCGGATCGTCTTATCGACGATAGGACGAGCATCTTCGACGTCCGTAGGAGGCGGAGGCTCGGAATCCTTCGGGGCGGGTTCCACTGCCCGTTCACCGTTGGCTTTGATTCTCCCGAGCAACACCCCGGCTCGCTCCGCGGCCGTCATCAGTTGGGACTCTCGGGATAATTCGGCATGGCTGGTCGTGAGCAGATCGAGCACGCCGGTCTTTGTAGCTTGGAGCATGGTGGTGGCTTTGACCGTTGTGGACCGCATCGGCGTTGTCGCCGTGCCCATGGCCATACGGATGCCGTTGGGGACCGAGCCGCCGTTGGGGATCCCAACGCCGTGGGCTGCGGCGAGCGGCGCATTCGTTTCCAGTTCGCGGCCCCACCAGCGCTGCGGCTTGGCCTCCGACTTTTGCATGGATGTGAAAATCTCGGTGAGGCTCTTATTCACCTGCGCCGCGCCGGCGCTCTCCTTCGCGATCGCCGCCAACACGGGAGTGGTGACCAGGCGGTCGGTCACTTTATCGCCCAAAATCGCCTGGCGCAGGCGGTACATCGCCGTCTGCACACGCAGGTAGCCGAAATTGATCTGATCGTTGGCTTGATCGACGGCCGCCTGGAGAGTCTCAACAAAGCGCTGCACGCCCTGGCTGTAGATAACACTCAACTCGCCCCAGCCAATCAGCGTGTCGCGGATTTCCTCCACCAGCCGCTCGACTGCTTCGGCGACCCGAATTGCTGGCGTGCCTCTCAACGCCGTACCGAATGCAGGTTCTGGATCGGTTCCAGTAGGAGCAGCTGCGATCCAATTCCAGGCCTCATGAGTGGCGTCAACGGGCATCTCGGTCGCCCCATCGGGCAGTGCGTCGCCCACCCACAGCGACTCCAGCGTGGGGGAGGCATTTGTGATCGGCGAGCGGCCGGCCCGCGCCCAGGTGACGCGACCACCAACGGTTGTAAACAACATTCCGGTGAGGCTCAGGCCGGTGAGGCCCACGTCTGCGGCGGTGACTTCGAGACGTATCCAGCGCCCCGGCGGGGGCAGCGGCCCGGCGTTGGATACGCGAGCGAACAGCATCAACGGCAGCAGGTTCGCGCCCCAATAGACGCGGACTTCCTTCGGCTTCTCGCCCTCGGTGCCGAACCACGTCAGCTGGAGCTGTTGCGGCGGGTCCTTCGGGTCGATGAAGACCCACACAACGAATCGGTCAACGGTTGACAGGTTGATGGGCGTCGTTGCGCCGAAGAAGCCGTGTTGATGTGTGCCGCTACCGCCGCCGGATTGATGTGCTCTCCCGCCCACCGGAATCGGGTAGGCAGCGGCCTCGGGCTCCGGCTCGAGGCGGCCGGGGTCGTCCTCAGGTGGTGGATAAGCCGGCGCTAACCCCGTGAGCGCCTGGAGGAGGACGGCCGCCTTCTGCCGCACGCTATCGCGTCGCGTCAACCAGTCGGTACGACGTGCGACGTCGGCATCGATCGCCTGCTGGAACCGCGGATCGACATCCTCCCCATGCAACAGCCTCGGCTCCCACACTTTTTGGGGCACGGGTATCAGGAGACGGACTTGATCGGGGGTAAAGAGATCGTACCGACCGAGCGACGCGCTGGCCTCGAGCGCCACGTCGAGGTGCTCGATGGGGACTGGCGCCGCATCGATGACGTAGCTCGGTGGGAAGAAAAACTGTTGTGCCAGCGCCGGTGAGCACGCGGAAAGCGGCAGCAGGCCGGATGGCGGCATGTAGCGGAAGCGACCAGCGACATCGCCAATTGGCGCATCGCGCGCATCGGCAGCCGCAAGCTCTTCGACCAGCTGATCGAACCGTGCCTGCCACAGGAACGGGTTCCCCGTTCCCGGCAGGAGGCTGGTGCGGCGTTTGGGTTTCCCACCCGCGCGGGCGACGCTGTTCCTGTCGACGAACAGCGGCTGCCAGTCGTCGTCGAAGGCAACGAGCGCGATCGGCACGCCGATGACTTCCCAGGGAAACGCGGCATCGGGTCCCTTACGACCTTCTTCGCGAAACACCGTATAGGCGAGCTGGTTGCGCCAACGTCCGTCACGCGCCGGCAACGGCCGCCAATGCGTCGGCCACGGGTACAGGATCGGCCTACAGGCGTCGCGACGCTCCCAGTTTTCAAAAGCGTACGCCGACGGATCTTCCTCGCACGGGTCCAGCGCCGGATCGTCCGTGCCCTGACGGACCTCGAACAGCTGAAGCTCGATCGGCTGCAGGATCAGGATGCCCGCACGCGGCAGATCGGGGTCGTCCGTCGCCCACTCTTTGAAGGGCTTGGGCGCCTGTTCATCGGCCGGGTTTACCTCCGCCGACCCCTCGACGTCTTCCACGTCTGCATCATCCGGCGGTGGGGTGACAGCCCCGGGCAAGGGCCATAGCACCAGCAGATCCTTGAGTGCAATGCGGAGGTCTGTCGGCACGACGACGTCCTCGCCGTCGTGCATCAGACCTGTCCCGGCCCGAATGCGGAGAAACGCACCTTCGGTTGGGTCGGTCTCGAGCGCAACATCGAGTCCGGCGATGATGCCCGGAGACAACATTTGCCCTTCCGTCGCCAGCCGGCCGGCGCGGACGTCCTGCTCTGCGGTCAGCGCGTCATCGTCGAGCGCGCGTCCGGGCATGAGATTGAGCCGGCGCCTCCAGCCCGATTCTACCTCCGGCGCGAGCAGCGGATCGACGCCGACGACTTGCTCGCCGGGAAGCGGATTGGCGATCGGGTAGACCTTCATCGGACGATCTCCACGAGTTTGACGTTGATGAGCTGGGCCAGTGAGTCCGTCTTGCCGGCCTCACCAAGCGTACGCACCTGGGACGCAAAGTCAGCGACCTGATTCTCGGGCAGCTGCCGCGCCACGAGGTCGAGCTGTGGCACCAGCGCTGCTCGTGTGACCGTGCGAATGACCGCGTCGTTGTCCCGGAGCTGGGGTTGCGCTCCTTCCAGGCGCACGACGCCCTTGCCGAAATCGGGATCGGCGTACCGTTGCGCGACCTTGAGAACCGACGCCCGATCCAGAAGCACACGCGATTCGGGTGGAGCCGCCTCGCTCAGATCTTTATGAGCGTCCCGCAGCTCGGTGAGCGCTCCCTCCTGCAGCGTGCGTGAAAGGCCGAACTTGGGTGAGCTGAGCATGAACACCATCTCCGCATCGGCCTCGGCGCTCGCCGTCGTCTTGAGGTGATGGAATCGGTTGTAGAGGTTCTGCTGGCGGAGCCGGTCCACCAGCGCGAGCTCGTCACCGACCTCATCAGTGTGGACGCGGAGGGCATGGCCGGCAGCCTCTGCCTTGAAGTTCAGCGTGCGACGCCGTACGAACCACAACATGTCGACTCCGGCGAGCGCGTTCCGCCATGCGGCATCGATCAGCTCTCGCTGGCTCACCGGCGCCACGAGTGCCGCGCTCGCGGGTCGCGCCAGCAACATCTCGAACGGCTTCTGCTTCGAGAAGAACCCCGGAGCCGCCGGCAGCAGCACGCGCGTGAGGTTCGTGACGGCCGCGCGCAGCGCGCGGATCTTCGGGCGAGGCACCGGGATCAGCACGAGGATCGCGGTTGCGTCGAGGTCCTCCCGTTCGCCGGCGAGATCGATCGGCGGCGCGAGCAGGCTGTCCTCGATCAGACCGGGGATCTCATCGATGGGCATCGCCGAGAGCTCGACGTCCATCTCCGGCGGGAAGAAACTCTGCGTAAAGTTCTTCAGGTCGATTGCCGCGATCGGCATCCGCCCCGCAGCGGGCAGAATCTCGAAGTAATCCGCCGCGGCGAAAAGCAGACCGGTATTCGCGGCGCGCCGCTGCTCCACGACGTCCGCCAGATGCTGGTGATACTGCAAGAGATGCGCTTCGCGCAGCGCGCGCGGCGCGAAACCCATACTGATCAGATCGCGGTGCTCCGCACCGACCTCGCGGCGGACGAGGTGGGGATCGATCCATTGAATGATCCCGCCGTCGAGCGCGACGACCGCGAGCGGCAGGGTCCCGGCCGGCTGTCCGGTTCCGTCCTCGAGCAGGAAAACGTCGCGAGCGACGGCTTTCCGCCGATTCGCCAGCGACTCCCTGGCACTGCGGTCGCCAAAGGGAATCAGCACGGCGGCAGCGCCTTCGATCACGTCGCCATCCGTTGCCTGTCGTTTGCCGTCGAGCGTCGTCGGATATGACTCGATGGGATGCGCCGTGAACTCGACGGGGCGCAGCGCCACGATGTAGAGGCCGGTGAGCCGCGGGTCGTGCTTAGTCATTACATCGAACGCGACGCCGAGCCGCTGGCTCAGGGCCGCATCGGTGAAGTCGATGCGCAGCGGCTTCGACAGCATCACCATCTCGCCAGAGACCGTGACGCCGTGGCCCGCCTCGATGATCGCCACGTTTCCCGAGGCGCCGGGCGCGGGCTTGACCATTAAGCCATGCACGACACCCGCACCGACCGCTTTTCCAAGGTCGGCCTGGCGCGCGAGAAAGTAGGTCTGGTCCCGCGTCAGGTCGTCCGCCACCAGGAAGCGGCCGTCGAAATAGCGCGGACGCCGCCGGCGGCTGTCCACGACGAGCTGCCCGCTGTTTTGCAGACGCTCGATATCTTCCTTCGTCAACCGTTCGCGATTCTCGATCGCCTGGCGGCTGGAGCCTTTCACATAATCGATCATCGGTGCTCTCCTTCTCTGCTACAGTCCGAGGAACAGGGCGAGCGTCGGCGTGCCGCGGACGAACTGCCGGCTGTAATTGTCGATTGCGACGGGTTCATCCCGGCGCGTGACGGGAGGCCCTGGATCGGCCGGAATGACGATGCGCGCCAGGAATAGCGCCGCCGGGTCGGTGGCGTCCTGGCCTTGTCGCTTGTGCTCTCGTTCCCACGTCAGCCGTCCCGAGGTCTGCGGATCCGTGCCATTGCGCCAGCTGTTCAACACGGCTTTGCGCGCCGCCCGGGCGCGATCCTCGAGGTTGCCGATCTCGGCAACGTCGGTCGTGGGCGGGAGCGGAACCTGCGGATTCGGATCGTCCCGCAGCACAAGGGTGAGCGCGAATCCGTCGCGCACGCGCGAAGGCGCCACCGCGTCGAGCGCGTCGTACGGCCCCGCCTGAAACGCCGGCGTAAGGCCGCGCGTGCAGGCGGTGAACTGAAGGAAGACGTCTGCACTGACCCCATCCACCGTGGTGGGCGTGGCCGCCGGCGGGTCGGCGCTGTCGTCCGACACCGGGATCTCCACTTCTTGATGGAACGCCGCCGCGAGCGGGTCCGCGGTCTGAGACTTGTACCATTCGCCGAGTCGGATGCACCAGGAGCGCGGTACCTCCACGAGCCGGCCCAGCCGGTCGATCGCGAGGCCGGGCCGAACGCGGATGCGCTCGGGTTGACCTCCTGCCGCCGGTTCATGAACTACCCGCAGGCCAGCCACGGTCCCCGCCCCGTGGAGATAGGCCAGCGCCCGAGCCAGCTGAAAGCGGTGATAGATCTGCTCGGCGGTGAAATCTTCGGCCCCGAGCATCGTGCCGGTCGCGTAGTAGACGCGGTCCGGCGTGAGCGGCTGGCTGAGGGGATCGACGCGCGTGGTCATACCGCACCTCCGACAAGACGGTGATCGAGGGTCGCGAGGCGGTTGACCACGTCTCGAACACCAAGCGTGCTCCGATTGAGTTCCACCATTCGGGGAGTGGCGGGCGCCGACATGTACGTGTCGACGCCGATGAGTGCGGCGACGCCGACCAGGAGCGGGTAGGTCGCAGGCACAACGCGGGCGATGATGTGTGCGGGCGTCTCCAACTCCACGGCTCGCTTGATCAGCCCGAGATCACGCTCCTCAACCTCGTTGTGGACCAGGACCGTGACCCGATTGGCCAGGCGGTCGTAAAAAAGGCGCACGCGGGCTTGCTCCGAGGGGCTGAGGTTGCTCGCATCGAACAGCGCCAGCAATTCACGACGAAAATCCGTGGTGAGGAACACCTTGTGTTCACGGTCCGAGTCCGCGCCGAGAAACAGCGTGTCACCGACGTACGAGTTGCCGCTCACGGTCAGGCCGCCGAGCAATGGGTCTGTCTCATTTGCGAGATCGGCGCCCAGGATCGTCGCGAACGTGCGCCGCAGCCTAAAGTCCTCTACGACCACCACTTCGCCGCTCGTGACGGCGTCGTTTGCGATGGCATCGATGGCCATTCGCAATCCGTCGAGCGTGCCGCGCCGGCGATACATCTTGGGCGCATCGAGCAGAATCCGGCGTCGGCGATCCGGCGGATATCGCGCATCGAATGTCAGACCGATCCAGGAGGCGAGCCACTCGAGCGCGTCGTCGGGCGCAGCGCGTGGATCCGTGAGGAGATACGCGTTCGCAATGCGGTCTTCGATCGGGGTTAGCAGGCCCTCGATGTTGTCGAGAAAGCGCTCGAGGAAATCGGAAGGCGTGGTCGTGCGGAATTCGGGACCGGGTGCCGGCTTGTCCGCGTCCGGGCCGAATACTTGCTCGCGATAGAGCTCGGGCAAATAGTTCTCGAGATACGAAAACCGCGAGGCATAAACGCGGAGCGCCGCGACCTCCGGGGTGGCCCGGCCATCTCCTGTCAGCGCCATGCGCACCCAGAGAAACCGGCCGCGCAGTGTTCGCACGCGACGACCGGCGCGCTGCACGAGGACGGTGAACAGGCCTGCCCGATTGCGTTCGATCCCGCATGGCAGGAATCCCTCGTGAAACGGGATCTCCGACGGGTAGGTCATCCACGCCGCCTGCGGGATCACGCCGCGCCCATCGCCATCCGGACTCTGGCCGAAGCGGTGCTCGTACCAGTCCGCGGCATCGGTCGGCGCGGTGCGCTCGTCGGTTGCCGCGACAAACACCTGAACACCGGTGCCGGCCGGGAACGCGGCCTCGAGGTAAATCCGATGCCACACGGTGCCTGCCTCGCCGCTGTCGATCGGTTCCGGCGTCTCGACTTCGGCTCGCGTGGCGAAAGACGGGAACGACACCGGATACAGGGGTGCGCTCCCGGTTCGCGTCAGGTAGTGGCGCGGCAGCCCGACTCCTTGCACGAAAGGACCGGCGACGGCGTCGGCCAGCGGGTAGAGATCGCCTAGTGGAACGGCGGTGGTGCCGGTTTCCGGTAGGGTGTAGACGAGCGCTTCTTTTTCGAGGCCCGGCCCGGGCGAAGTCGCCCCGTCCTCGAGGCCGAGCGACAAGACCGCGAGCCGACCGGGAGCCACCCACGCGGCACTATACGGAAAGACGGCACCCTGGAGGAGGATTCTCGGCCCGAGCGTCATCGTCGTCTGATCCAGGCGACGCACACACGCCGCACCCCCATCGGTCCACGCGACAATAACGACGTCCTCGCCCTGACAGGCGATGGCAACGGGTGACTCATCAGCCGGCCACTCGACGTCCGGAATCAGCCGCAAGCGTGGCGTGTTGGGGTTTTCCTCTTCCGGCCGGAATCGGTCCGCGGCGTGAAGCGCATACGGCCGATCGGGGAACGGAAGTCCCGAGACGCGAGCGAGCTTGCGGTGATCGCGGTCCAGCACCCACACGCCCCCCGCGGCATCGGCTGCCAGACGCCACGCTGTGAACCCCGCGAGCGTTACCGCAATCGGTTCCCACCTGTCGCGCCGGTCGATGAGCACGACGGCTCCTCCCGCCGCGGCATAGAGCACGCCGTCGTAGCCCATGGCGAGGTCGGTCGGAGGTGCCGCTGGGATGCCCAGGGAGACCTCACCTTCCAGGGCGCCGCCCGCCATCACGCGTTCCGTCTCCGGACGCCAGATGGCGTACGTGCCGAATCCGTCTCGACACTGTGGGACCACGTCGAGCAGTGTCGTCGCGGTCGACCGCGCGTCGGCGGGAATCGTGATCTTTTGCGCGCGCTTACTCGCGAGGCGCAGCAGCCGCGTGTCAACGTCCACGTCGAGCGCAGTCTCATCGGGGCGAGGGCGCCAGTCTGCATAGACTGGATCGCCTTCCGCGGGTTTGCGGTAGGGCGAACCGTCGGGTCGCCGGCGATACACGTCGGCAAGCATCCAGAAGGAAAGGCCGTTCGCGTCCATCATGAGCAGACGTCGGGGACGACCGGGACTGGAATGCCCGCTGGCATGCCCGTTCCATTTCCATCGGCGAACGGGTTCGGGGCGACGAGCGTCAAATTGCTCGGGGCATCGGCACCTTCCACCGTGACGAGCGACCTCAATTCGGGCAGCTCCCACGCTTGGAGAGTCAACCGGACCGCTCCGTCCGTCGTTGTCGCGAGCCTGCGCCAATTACTCCCGTTTTGCTCGAACAGCAGGATTCCTCGAACCGCCTTGACGCCCGGAACTCGAGCGACGGCCACCTCCAGCTCGCGATTACTCACGGCGCGGCCCAGGGGCCAACCCTGTCCATCGGGACCACCGGGCGAGAGCGACCAAACAAACAGGCGCATCGACTCGCGCACCGCGTTCAGTGTTTCCTCGCGTCCGTGCCCATCCTGCACATCGAGTCCGACACTCAGGCCGAGCGCGACGTAGCGACAGCCAATCACGTACAACTCGGTGGCGAGCGGACGACGCGCGTCGATGTGGGCATGCACGGCCTCGATCATGGGGCGGTCGGGCCGTGGATACGGCGGCGTGGTGAGTGCCTGAAATGGCAGCACCATCACCGACACCACGCCGGGAACATTGCTCATGCGTTGTTGTGGCTTGAAGCGCGGCAGCACTTCCACACGACCCAATTGCACGCCCGGAGTTTCGGCCGCCAGCCGGCGGTAATCTTCGGCCGTCACCGCGCGATTCTGATTGCGAATCCAGGACGGAATGCGCAACTCGGCTTCCGCAATCGTCTCCGCCCGCGCTCCACCCAATGTCGGCAGTCGTTGTTCGGCTTTGATGCCGCTCTGTACCGTCGCGCCTGTGATGTCCTTGCCGCTGACTTTTGTGAGTGATCCCGGCGGCAGGTTGCCGGCTTCCCCACCGCCGAAGCGGCATGTCACCACACGCACCTGCATACCGGGATCGGGGCTCCAGCCGTGTACGCGATCGCCGAGCCTGACGAGGCCCGCTTCGCTGTCGAGCACGAACGCTCGAGCGTCGCGTCCTTCGAGCGCGAGGTCGTCCGTCCGCCTCCAGCGCTGGTAGCCGAGACCCGGTTCCTCGACTTCGAGAATGAGCGTATCCTCTTCGACGGATTGCCCCGGCAGCTGGAATTGCTGATTCGGCGTGCCGTCGCTCTTGCCGATGACCCGCGAGAACACCGTCTGGCGCTGATCGATTTCGACGGCGTTGATCCCCACCCAGCTCAGCTTGAGGTTGTTGATGC
>Ga0099827_10001583_pt1 | contig 11962 bp, 10 predicted proteins | sample CZO8metaG_FD_79339 | JGI IMG/M metagenome (GOLD analysis project Ga0099827, IMG submission 79339) | Vadose zone soil microbial communities from the Eel River Critical Zone Observatory, Northern California, USA - CZOApr15con1.8 metaG | ecosystem: Environmental > Terrestrial > Soil > Vadose zone ...
GGGCTGACCAGCTTCGCCTCTCAACAGAATCTAGCTTCAATGATAGCTTTCGTCATGAACGTTTCTGGCCAACCCATGGCTCTCTACTGGGCGGAAGGAGTCGTTTTCCTAGCGGACTTTGTCGAGCCCGAAGCACTACCGGATGAGTATGTAAAGGGAAAGGTCTACGCCTCCAATGTTTCTCACGCGCCTATGGTGAAATACAATACCCTCATCAGAGTCGGAAACATGGAGGTCCCAGTGATCGACGTCTCATCGAACATTGCGCTACGTGATCTGGCTCGATGGATTAGAGAGAATCATCACTCTTCGACCGAGAAATCTTAACTACGCGAAAAAGCCGAGTACCAGTCGGTCCCGGGGTAGCTCAGCCTGGAAGAGCTTCCGGCTGTAGTCCTGCACTCAATGTGCGGGTCAGCCAGCCGACCAGGCGTACAGAAACCGGAGTTGGCGCATTGCCAACGGATTGTCGCCGGTTCAAAACAGGACGTTGTCCTGTGAGAGTCCGGCCCCCGGGACCAGCTCCGCTACACCAAGAATACAGAGGAACCAGGGACTTCAGGTCTCATTTCGATCTGACCGTTGCTGGCCTTGATTCGAGCTCGCGAAGGATGAGCTCGTTCTGCTTCATCATGATATTGTTCTGGTCAGTTAGGATTCGGAGTGCGCTTGCGATCAGCGAGAGGGATGGATTATCCCACTTGAAGTCATTCTCTTTGACCGCGAGTGCTTGCTTTCCCTTGATAATCGACCCTCGCAGATTCTCATCACTGGAGTCGTCTGCAAAAGCAACCCGCTGCCTACGATCCACCTTGTCCGACATGGTCGCGGCTGCGTGCTCCCGCTTGACATCTGGATAGCAATCCTCGCAGAACCTTAGACCCTTAAGCTCAAGGAGAGGGTCTATGAGGCTGAGCGTCTTTCCACATCTCGAACAGAAATCTGCCACTTTGGTGATCCAGCTGATGAGGGTGGTTGGTTGGGCTATTATATTATTGGGTCTTGTAACCTCGTCGCGCCCACATCAGTACATTTCGAGGACTCTAGAAAGACTCATTCGGGCAAAAGAATGCATGTTTCATGATTGAGTTGATGATCGACCACAAAACTAGCCCGCTGGAATGAGTCGAAACTATTCCAGTATTTTCTTATTCCTTGTTGCCGAGGCCCCAACCTGTTTTGAAGCCGGGCGTGATCTTGATGAACGGCGCTTCACCCTCGTTCCACGGATCTCGTTTGACCCAGCTCAGCTTCGAGTAGAACAGTTTGTAGAGCCGTCGATACTCCTCTCCTTTCTCTATGATCTCTACGGATCCGCTGATCAATAGGAGCTTCTGAGTTCCAGCAGTGTCAACAAGAACCGCTGCGTGGGGGTTTTCTCTGAGATTCCTCAGCTTCCGCGTTCCGTAGTCTGTAACGATATACGCGTAGTCTTGGTCCCAGACATACGATACGGGGACGACGTGGGGCTCACCTTTCGTTGATGCTGTCGCAAATCGGCATAACTCATTACTCTTCAGGAAGTCAATCTCAGTCGCTGACAATTTGACCTTCCTGGGCTCGCGGGACAGTTTCTTTGGCAAGGCTTCTGTTCCCAGGATGATTCTATTATTTGAGCGCGTCGGAAAGCGTAGCAGCTTTGGAAGAGAGAACCACCGAGAGGCATTCTGCTATTAATCCGGGACCTCTGACCGCAACATTGGCGATCGTGACCGAGGCTGCGAGAAACCTCTCGGCATTTCCCAGCCGAGTCTGAATCCCAGAGAAGTCAAAAGTGGCGCACTCTTTATCTGGAACCCTTCAATATAGAAGGCTATACATCCATAGCCCGGGCAATCCACGTCAAGCTCACACACCATAGGGCTCCGAAACCTTCATGAGTAAATCGCAAATGGGCAGTGACTCCAAGGGCAGAGTATGGAGTTTCTAACCGTTCTAGTCTTGGCCTTAGCCTTTTCGAATTCTCTGGGCTCCACCGCAATGGTGGCGGGAGCTCAAGCGAATCATCCCTTCAACTATGTGGTGGTCATTGTTATGGAAAATCAAGGACTCGGTGACATCATTAACAATCCTTCCGCTCCTTTCATGAACCAATTCGCTTCCTCTCACGCTCTCGCCACTAACTATACTGCAGTCAACCATCCTAGCCTTCCCAACTACCTGTCGCTTATCTCGGGGCAGGATTTTGCATCTTGGAGCAAGACTGACTGCAATCCAGGTCCGGGATGCAGTGCCGGTAATGCCTCGAACATTGTCGACAGCTTGGAAAACCGAGGAAAAACGTGGAAGGCCTACATGGAAGACTATCCTTCTAGTTGTGGGTCTCAGTGCTCCCCTGGAAACTGCTTCACAGGCGATACTGGAACAGGCCAGTATGCGGCTCGACACAATCCCTTCGTCTATTTCGACGACATAGTCAACAGTACAGCCCGGTGCTCCCGAGTTGTCCCAGCCAACTCGGGAGGGAAAGGTGGCCCCGACAACCTCTTTCTCTCAGACCTGGCCTCGCCCTCCACCGCGTCAAATCTCATGTGGCTAACACCTAATCTCTGCAATGACATACACGATTGCCCTATTGCTACTGGCGACAACTATCTCTCCCGAGTTGTTCCGAACATCCTGAACAGTACTCTCTTCACGCACCAAAAGGCAGCGTTGTTCATCACTTTTGACGAGGGCAATGGATACTGTCCCCTAAATGGAAGTTCTCAGGATTGCGTCTACTCGGTCTGGGCTGGACCTGCCGTCAAGACCAACTTCCAGTCGTCCAAGCAGTACAACCACTTTTCATTCCTGAAGACTCTCGAGACTGTCTGGAAGCTACCCCCGCTAACCAACAACGATAGGAACGCGACACCAATGACAGAGTTCTTCGCGTCCCATGCCCATGGTGGACACGGTGAACACGAGGGGTTAGATGAGGAGCATAGCAAACCGAACATTGAAGATAATCAACAACATGAGTCCCGTGAAGTCTGTAACGTCTGCCAGCGCGTCTCCGACTAATTGGCAACAAAGTAAGAAATCTAAGACACTTCATTCGGACTATCCCTAATTCAACTCTTTGATCATGTCAGGAATCTTACTAACTGAATCTGGGAGGCATACCGAGGAATTCGAATCGGCCACGACCATAGAGAATCTGAGTTGCATTCGACGTATCTTTCGTTTCAGCGAAATCACGCGTAAATAGTCTACCAAATCAAACCAGCTATGTCCTCTTGACTCCTCATCCATCCTGGACGCATCATGAGCACGACGTGGATCCATGAGCGGGACCAATAATTCCCAGGCTCATTGGATAGGAATCTTCGTCCTAGTTCTCCTGATCTCTCTCGCTGGACTCGCGGCTCTGATCCTCGATTACCAGAACAACCGCTACCTCCGCCAATACGTCTCAGACAATCTAGGCAAGATAGTCGCGGCCTCGATTAGCCTTCTCGTAGTCGCTGGCGTAGCAGGATACGCGGTCTCCCGGAAAATTGGCGTCCGAAAGACTCCCGGACCCAGTGTCCCAACGTTCGCGAGAATTGGCTCCTTCGTTGGAAGAAGATACAAGCTGATAATCGTCTTCTGGATTCTACTTTTTGCTGCAAGTTTTCCCTTATCTCAGCAACTCTCCCAAGTAACTACTTCTAGCACTAGTGGCGGTCAGTCCAGCACCTCTCAATCTGCGCTTGCCCAGAATCTTATGTCTCAAGAGTTTCCCCATCCACAGTCCAACGCAACGGCAATAATTCTCCTTCAAGGAAAAGATGTTACCGACAACGCGACTAAGATCTTCACGCTTCGTCTAGAAAAAAGCCTGCTAATGCCGGGAGTCCTCAACAGCCTTGAAAACGTTACCACAATCTACAGCTTAGAGAGAACAGCGTTCACAGCGTATTTCTTGCGGCAAGGCTACAACTACACAGCGGCACAATCAGTTGCAAATCAAACCGTATGGCATGAAACACTCTCGCAGTACCCACCGGTGATTCCGCCGACGATTATCAAGAATTTCATCAGTCTAAACAACAACACAATGATCATTCTTGTGAACTTCTCAGAAGCTCCCGGCTCGTTCGGCTCTGCGGACACCGACCCAATATTGAAGAACGTAGTAGCCATGCGGAACATCATCTCCCAACTCAAAGCCAGCGATCCCGAATCCTTGCAGACATATGTTACCGGTGACCTGGCCACCACTGCCGACTCTTCTCTGGGAAGCTCGGCTGACCTCGGCCGCATCGAGCCCGTCACCGTTGGCGCCATCCTTATTCTAGCCGGACTGTTCTTCTTTGCAATCGTTACCCCCTTCGTTCCTCTGCTAACAGTCGGAATGGCGTTGCTGATGGCAGAGGGAGGACTCTACCTCATTGGGAAATACATCATCCCGATCCAGGACACCACTACCACTTTCCTCTTCACAATAATGCTGGGAGTTGGCACCGATTACGCCATTTTCTTAATGGCACGTTACCGCGAAGAGCGCGTAGAAGGCCGCAACAAGGCCGAGGCGGTCCAGACATCTATCACCTGGTCAGGAGAGAGCATCGCCACAAGCGCAACCACTGTCATAATCGCCTTCGGCGCAATGACGTTAACCAGCTTCACTCTCCTCAGATCCATCGGCGTCGGTCTCGGCTTCGGCGTCCTAATCGCCCTTCTCGTAAGTCTAACGCTAATTCCATCGCTCATTCTAATCGCTGGGGACCGAATATTCTGGCCGACATCTGGCAAGAGATTTGAGGCATATGCGGCCAGAGCCCGGAAGAAGAGAGCTGAAAGACCTGGATACTTCCGAAGAGCTGCAGGGTTCAGCGTCAGGCGACCCGTCCTTGTCCTAGGATTGGCTCTGATCATATCCATCCCCGCCATCTACATATCACTGACCGGGTCCACTTCGTATGATTTTGCAGCCGGTCTCCCTCAAGCCGAAAGTGTCAAGGGAATCACAGTCCTCGAGCAGAGCTTCGGCGCTGGTCAGATAGGCCCTACACAAGTACTCGTGCAATTCCCAGGGCCGATTTTGGTAAACGGTAATCTGACGGGGGGTGCACAGACAAGCTTGGAAAATCTGAGTCGAAACATTACCAAACTGTCCAACGTGAAAGAGGTCACAGGGCCAACTCGCCCCAACGGAGTCCCGGTAAACGCGACCATTATGACGAGCTTGACGCCGGAAGAAAGGCAGGCGATCCTGGGGAGCATTGGAAGGGACAATCGGACTGCTATGTTGACAGTTCTATTTGCTGACGAGCCGTTCACACAGAATTCTCTTAATACGGTCACTCAGATACGGAATCTTGTCGCGAGTCTTCAGAGATCCGACCCCTCGCTGGCTCAAGACATCATACTGGTGGGAGGTGCGTCCGCGTCCACTCTCGACTTTGCCAATGAGACGGTCAACCAGTTCAACACGATCAGAATATTGACGGTCGCAGCGATATTCGTCGTCTTGCTGGTGGTACTCGGCTCCTATCCTCTAGCAATAACTGGGATACTTTCCATTGGGCTGAGCATAATCTGGGCCTATGCGGCCACTCTTCTCTTCTTCAACAACGTCCTCCAGTCCGGTGTCCTCTTCATCATTCCCCTCGTGCTCTTTCTGCTACTGTATGGGATCGGGATGGACTACAACATCTTCATTCTAACCCGGATTAGGGAAGAAGCTCAGAAGGGCAAAGAGACCCGCCAGGCAGTTGTAGACGCTGTCGACAGGACTGGCGGAATCATAACAGCTCTAGCGCTTATTCTTGCGGGAGCACTGGGATCTTTGTTGCTGTCTTCTAATCGTCTTCTGGAGGGCTTCGGTTTCGCGATCGCCCTAGCTGTCGTCCTAGATGCAATGGTTGTCAGGACCTATCTCGTACCGGCAATTATGTCACTGCTCGGCCCTAGAGCATGGTGGGGTCCCAACCGGCTGAGAAGAGTCAGATTCGACAAGAAGAACGAACCGCAATCCTCAATCAATGCCTAGCGTTTGAGTTTGTTAGTTCTAGAAGACTCATAGTCGGGACGAGAACTCTCCTCAGATGGAGCCTTGACCTACAGGACAGAGTACACTCTGGGCTTCCTAGCCCTTCTGCCTCTTCTGGCAGCTGGAGTCTCCAGAGGCACCGGCTGGCTGGTCACAATCATTGTAGTGTACGTAGGTGTCCCCCTACTCATCTGGAGTCTGCTGGTGGATCGCCTTGCCTTTATGGTCTTGAGGATAATCTGCCGCCTCCGTGAGTCCTCAGGACACCAGTACTACTTCGAGAGACAGGTGGGGAAACCGGGCGTTTCGCGTAGAATTCTCAGAGACATGCGCGTCTTAGTGTTCGTGTTCTTTCTATCCGCGCTAATCGTTCCTCAGGTTACTCAGGTCAATCCGCAGAATCTAGTTATTGTTAGCAACGCGTTCATCTATGTAGCCATCTTCCTGCTCGCCATACCATCTTCGATCCATGTCCTTCTATGGGTTCTTGAAGATTCTGGACTCCGGTGTCACAATACAACTAGGCTCACAGTCACCGTTCCGGCGGCTTGGACATCAAGATGGTTGTCCTCTCTGGGAGGTATCGGCGCTTTCGTCTCTTTTGCTGTAGCTATGGGAGGAAGTCTTGACCGAGCGATTTCGCTCGGATTTACACTAGTGATCTCCCTTCTTCCATCCTGCATCCTGGCGCCGACTCTCTTCTATCGTAGGTTGGAGCCTGGAATCATAGCAAAGATTCGTTCAAGCAAAGCAGCAATCACTATGGCCCGCCTCTTCCCACAAGTCTCGGGACCATCTCTTCCCTTATCGTCAGCGCCCACTTTACGTTCCGTTAACGTAACTGAAGAGACCAAACAGAATGCTGCACCCCATTCCTAGTTTCCTGTAATATTCACTCGGCAAGTTACTATTCGCTTAAAGAGCACTGGAACAATCCTGAGTCTCCATGAGCCTGGCCGAGGGGGCGAAGCCAGCCCTTCCGAGCAGCACGATTCGTAGCTATGCTATGATTGGAATCGTCCTTTACGCCTTCGGACTTGTATTGAACGAGATCGGCAACGGTCTCACTCAGCTATGGCTAGTCCCCTACGCAGACACTATAAGCGCGCTGGGTTTTGTGATCGCGCTCTACACCGCCACTCTTGCAGGACTCGGAACTCGCTTGACAGTCTTGATAGGACTCGTCTACGGCATCGGAATCTTCTATGTAAGCGAGCCTGACGCTACCTATGCAGCTTCGGGTCTCAAAATAGCATCCTACAATATGACCCACTACGTCGGGCTTGGTCTGATCGGCTTCACAATGATATTCTTGATTGGTCTCGCATTCTATCTGACCCGTGCGAAATCAGCCCACGGAGCCCTCCCGAGGCAAGACCCAGGCTCGACAAACTAGATCTCTCTCGCGAGTTTCATTGAAGTCTGTGGCGGGCCCGCGGGGATTCGAACCCCGGACCTCTAGCCGGAAACCTTTCAGAGTCTCCTACAGCTGACTCCGATGTGAAACCCCACTTAGGGGGCTGCCGCTCTATCCAGGCTGAGCTACGGGCCCAGAGCAGACCCGGAGTGAAAGGATAGTTAATGATTCCTAACGAATAGTGAGCCGACTATTGGAGATTGATTGTCTGATTTCCAAAGAATTCCTTGGGATCAACAATGTGAACCCTCTTTCCCTTCTTCATCAATTCTTCCGCTACCTGCTGGTTGGTTGTGAAGTAGCAACCATCGCCCGTGAAAAACCGGAGCAACCCATGCGACGAATCTGCACAGACTAGGAAGTTGGCCATAGTCTTGTCATCGTCAAGATCCTTGCCGCACAACGGACATTTGAACTCCACCCACAAGATGCGACACTCTTCGTCTGGGGATCGCTCTTGGAGCCTTTAACTCTTGACTCAATGAAAGAAGTGTCCTATGAAAGGGGACCGAACACCGATCATTCAAACAGCAGAAGAAGATCAAGTTAACGTAGAGTGAAATCTATATGAAAACAGATCCATGTCATGGATGAGAAACTTGGACGAGAAGATCATAGTCAAAACAAAGCATGGAGAACTCACCTTGGAACAACTAGCCGAGGTCCAGCCCGGGCTAGCCCGGTTGATGAAAGAGATCGGGGATCGATTTCACGTACTCTATCACGCGGCTAAAGGGGGAAACTGGAAACTGGGCAGAACACGAACAGAAGGTGACGATCAGCATCCTCAAAGTAGGAGCAACGCTGAGACCAAAATTCCACCAAGACATCACCAGCTTCATACAGTCAAATCTCCATCCACTAGGTGAAAGCATCAAAGCCAAAGACTGGGAAAGATTCGAGCATTGTTACAAGAGTGCGGTGGATGAAACTAACAAGCTTCATGAAAAATATGGATACGGATTCATCCATTACAAACTCTCCAAGACCCCTCCTGACTACTACGACCTGAGCTCTCGAGATTGAATGTCCGACAGTGAAATTAGCGAAGTCCGTTAGGAGCCAGAGATGGCAGGGGTCTTTGAGTGATTTTCAGCCTGCGGCAGCTGAAACGTGAATGAGACGCGTCCTAAATTCTCTCTTGGCCCGCCTTCGCTTCAATGCCTTTGTTCTTGAGCGAAGATCCAGGGATTCATCACGATTGGGCCTCGTCGCAACCATCTAGCATTTCCTTCTGTTGCTGATACCGTTTGATCTGTGGGTCCGTCTGATAAGTTTTCCTGAAAACTCAAATAAACAAAACGAGTTAGACGGAGACTTCTTAACTTAAGCCAGGACTTTTGCTACTTCGTCGACGACTCGATCCTTCGGAACGTTCTTCTCCTCTCCAGTCTTCATGTTCCTCAACCGGACATTACTCTCCTTGAGTTCTCTCGGGCCAACAATCACCACGATTCGAGCTTTGGCAGAAGCTGCATAGTCCATTTGTTTTTTCAACGGACGCTCTTTGAGGTCCCGATCCGCGCGGAGTCCACGTTCTCGCAACGCTCGCAGAACCTTGATGGTCTCGTCCCGCACTTCTTCCCCTGCCATTGCTACGTAGACCTGTGGACTCTGTTCCAGATCTGGGAAGAGCCCCTTCTTTTCGAGGGAGATCATGAGCCGCTCGAAGCCCCCAGCCACGCCCGTTGCTGGCATGTCTCGTTTTCCATATATTCGACAGAGCTTGTCGAAGCGACCACCGCCGAATACAGCGCCGACGTCCTCACCTGCTTGGTCATAGGCTTCGAAGACTGTTCCGTCGTAGTAGCTGATTCCTCGCACGATTCTTAGGTCCACTTGGACCTTGGATCTTTTTCCGAGAGAGTCAACGTTGTCAATTGTTCCTGAGAGCTCCTGTAGTCCCTTGCTGATCAGGTCGTTCTTCGGGAGCTTCTTCTCAAGCTCGGGTAGAACCTTGTCAGCGTCGCCCCCGATGTCGGCAAATCCCATGACGCGTTTCACTTTGTCTTGTGACAGCCCGGCTCGGCCGAGTTCACCTTCGATCTGTTCGGGACCCTTCTTTCCCATTCCATCTATGATTCGCAGCAATCTCTCGAGCTCTTCTTGTGACCGGACTCCTAGGCTCTGGAGAAATCCCTCCGCGAGCTTTCTGTTGCTGACTCGGACTTCGTGATCCTTCAAACCTACCTTGTCTAGGATGTCGGAGCCGAGGCTGATGATCTCCGCGTCGGCAGTGGGTTCTGCTACTCCATAGATTTCCGCATCCCACTGAGTGTGGTATCTGTACCTGGCGTATTGTGGCTCGTCGTATCGCCAGACTCCTCCGATACATCCTATCTTGATGGGTTCAGGAAGATCGAATCGGTTGGCGATCATCCGTGTCATGCCAACTGTCAGGTCGAACCGTAGGCCCAAGTTTCTTCCTGCTTTGTCTTTGAACCAGTAGATTTCATCCCGGATTCCAGGGCCAGATTTTGCTTCAAGGGTCTCAAGATTTTCCACTGGACTAGGCTCTAGAAGTTGGAACCCGTAGCTCCAGAGGACATGACGGATTTGATCGGCGAGCCAGATTCTCTTGATCATCTCCTCCGGTTCTATGTCCTTCATTCCACGGGGGAGAGTGAATTGCGCTTCAGACAAGATGAGGAACCTTCAAGGTTCGAGTTATTGGGATTGGAAAGTCTCAGGATTCAATGTGTAGTAGACAATGTCTGTGCGCCGATCAATGACGGCCAACACTAGGTCCTTCCCGTCTTTGTTTGCTTTCGCTGACAAACCTGCTAGTTTTTCGAGAGTAGATTCCCCTCCTTCGAACACGATAGTGACGAGTCGTCTCATGGCACCCTTGCCGAACGTTTCGAAATCATAGCCCACTTCTCCATCCCGGACTAGGTATCCCCGGTCTCGAAGGTCCCTGTAGACAAGATATTTTGTCCAAATGGTGGGCTTCCCCACCGACAGCTTCGTCACCAGTTGCTGTAGCGACTTTGACTGCTTGGTCTTTTCGTCCACGACCTTGATTCTCTTCTTCTCGACGAGGTAGAAAGTCTCGTAAGGATTGAGCGTGATCTTGTTTTCGATTAGGGTTCCAAACGCTTTCTCGCGCAGGTCCATTAGTTTCTCTGGTTCTCGGAGAAAGACTCCTCCCCTGGAAAGGTAGGCCTCTATGGCTTCGATGATGACCGGGACTTGCTCGCTCTTCGTTTCCAAGGGTTCCAGAAAGTCGTGCACCCGGAGGGGCGGCTATAAAGCCATTCAAATAGAAAGACGATGATCTAGTCGTAGAAACCTGATGACCCGCAAGAATCTGGAGCCTGTAAGATGGCGGAATGATGGACTAGAGGTTCTAGATCAGACTCTTCTTCCGGCCAAGCTAGCCTATGTCCGTTTGGTCAGTGTCGAACAGGTCTGTGCTGCGATTAAGACGATGAAAGTTCGCGGAGCACCGTTGATAGGCGTGGTGGGCGCTTATGGGCTCGTCCTGTCGGTGAAGAAGATAACGACCCGTGATTTGGCTAAGGCTCGAACTCAGCTAAGAAAATCGGCCGACATTTTAATCCAGACTCGGCCCACGGGTGTGAATCTTCGATGGGCCGTAGAACGAGTCTTCAACGCTTCTGCAAAGGCAGGGACCGTCTCGTCTCTGAAAGAGATACTATCGAAAGAAGCCGAAGCAATTTTCAGTTCTGAGCTTGAGGCTGCTCTACAAATCGGTAAGTATGGCTCTCCACTCTTGGAGGATGGAGACACGGTTCTTACTCATTGTAATGCTGGCGCCCTTGCAACCGTTGGCTATGGAACGTCTCTCGCTATTGTTAGAGCGGCTGTGGAGGAAGGAAAGCGGATCAATGTGATTGCGACGGAGACTCGTCCGTTATTGCAGGGATCAAGACTGACCGCGTTCGAACTGGCGCATGACAATATTCCTGTGAAAGTCATAGTGGACAGTGCGGCGGCGCAGATGATGTCGCGGGGTGTGGTGGACAAGATTCTCGTGGGAGCAGATCGAATACTAAAGACCGGTCATGTGACGAACAAGATTGGTACTCTTCCTATCGCGTTGTCAGCCAAGTTTTACGGCGTCCCGTTTTACGTAGCCGCTCCAGTCTCCACTGTTGACATGGCGACGGATTCGTCGATGGTTGTGATCGAAGAACGGAATCAGCGAGAGGTCCTCTATGTTGCTGGGAAGAGGGTTGCGCCGCGGAATGTGGAGGCTCTGAATCCGGCGTTTGATGTTACTCCGCCCGAACTGGTGACGGGCATTGTTACGGATAGGGGTGTGGCTGGTCCGCCGTTTGTTGAAAGCCTACGCTCTTTGTCCGGGTGAGTTTGATGGTTCTTCGCTGATGTTTCTACTTTTTCTACGCTGAAAGGTAGTTTTATGCCACCATCTTGACGAGCGATAGGCCGATCTCGACGGGAACATTGCCTACTGACTCTATCCGAGACTTCCATTCGTTTCCTATAGCTACGAGTGCATAGATGCCTATGACTTCCGCTCTTGCCTTGAGAATGACTTTCATCATTGCCCGCTGAGTCTCTCCGCTGTCGATGATATCGTCTACGATGAGTACACC
>Ga0099827_10001584_pt1 | contig 11959 bp, 4 predicted proteins | sample CZO8metaG_FD_79339 | JGI IMG/M metagenome (GOLD analysis project Ga0099827, IMG submission 79339) | Vadose zone soil microbial communities from the Eel River Critical Zone Observatory, Northern California, USA - CZOApr15con1.8 metaG | ecosystem: Environmental > Terrestrial > Soil > Vadose zone ...
CATGCAGCCGGAGACCTTGATCCGCAGCTTGCTCATCCTGATTTCCCGTTCCGCGACATCGGAATAATTGTCGAACGGGACGCGCGGGTCGGCGGTGTACCGCAGGTACTCGTCCTCGCGGGCGGGGAACGCAGACGAGCATGCGATGAGCAGATCCCGGCCCAGCCGCACCTGACGGATACCAGGCACAGCCGGGCAGCGGTACCCCCGGTGATCGTCCCGGCCTGGCGGCGGGCCCTCCCCGCGAGCCGACGACCAGGTCCGCGCAGGCGGCGCGGCCCGCTCGCGCAGCCTGCGCGCGCAGGAGAGGCATGAAGCCACCAGCAACATGACTGAATGCCGGCCAGCCGCCATCACCGGCGATCTGCCGAACGCCGCCTCCATCGCCGCTCACACCACAGCAAGCAACCACAGAATAAACATATTATGCGTATATCGCCGAGTATGCGCTGTCTCGGGATATTGATTGCAACACCGCCACGCCGCGCAGAACTGCCAGTTCTGGGCACGATCTCTGCCCTGATCGCTTGTCCTGCCGCACGGGAGTCGCGTGCGGCAGTTCTTCCGGCCAGGTCGCGGTCAGCATGAGCTTGCCGGGCGGCCGAACGCACGTCGGGTTCACGCGTACATTTTCCCTGCCGGTCGCGGCGTTGCGGCGGGCACCCGGGCGACGCCCGAGCGACGACGGGGGCCGGACCGGCGGCGACGAGTCGGAGGTGCCCGTCGCGGTGCCGGCATGTCTGGGTGCCGGGCAGCGCCGATCCAGGCGATCACGGACTACCTGGCCGGCGTTCATGCACCGACCATTTGCTGGTCATCTTGCTGGGCATTTTGCTGGTGACTTTTCGTGGATCTGGTCTCACACTGTGGGGTGAACCGATCACCAGCCCCGGGTGAGGCGTCATGTCCTGGTCGCGTGTTGTGAGTGGTCCGGTCAACGGGAGTCAGGCAGCGCGGGCCTTAGGGCGCGCTGGCCGGCGGGGGCGGCGGTGGCTGGCGGCAGGGTTGGCGCCGGTGGCGGGGGTGGCGGGCGGCCTGGTCCCGGTGTCGGTGGTGACCGCCGGGGTGGCGGCGGTGGCGGTGGCGGGCGTGGCGTCGGCGGGGCCGGCGCGGGCTGCCGGGTCGGGGTCGGTGCTGATCTTGTCGACCAGCGTGAACGGGGGGTCGTCGAGCGCGGAGGCGCGGGCGGTGCCGGCCGGGTACTCGGTGACGGTAGCGTCGGCGGCGACGTGGGACGCGATGAGCACGGCGCAGTTCCAGGCTTACTCGGCGCTGGTCATCGGGGACCCGTCATCGGGCGGGTCGTGCGCGTCGAGCGTGCCGTCGGACGCGCTGAGCACGGCGGGGACGTGGGGGCCGGCGGTGGCGGGGAACGTGGCGGTGCTGGGGACGGCGCCGGCGCTGGCGGGCAGCGCGGGGTCCAGCTTGCTGTCCGATGCGATCGGCTACGCGGTGGCCGGGAGCGGCACGGGCTTGTACGTGTCGCTGAACTGCGAGTACTCGGCCGCTGGGGCGGGCACGGCGGTGCCGTTGCTGGCGAGCGTGGACGGGGGCGGGTTCACGGTGACCGGGCAGGGGTCCTCGTGCCCGAACTCCGGGACGGTGAACACGTGGGCGGCCGGCGGCGCGGCGGCGTTCAACGGGCTGGCCAGCGCGGCTCTGGCGTCGTGGCCGTCGCCTGCGTGCTCGGTGGAGGAGACGGTGAATGCCTGGCCGGCCGGGCTGACGGCGGTGGGGTTCGATAAGGCGGCGTCGCCGGCCGGGTTCACCGCGTCGGACGGCGCGACGGGCCAGGCGTACGTGCTGGCGGGGGCGCCGGTGAGCGGCGCGACGGCGGCGCTGGCGCCGTCGACCGGGGGTGCGGTGCCGCTTGGCTCGGTGTTCGGCGGGTGGAACCCGGCGGCGCCGGGGGTGTCGCAGGCGACCGCGGCCGATCCGGTGAACACCGAGAACGGCGCGTTCACCCAGTCGGCGACGGACGTGTCGGTGCCGACGTTCGGCCCGTCGCTGGGCTTTACGCGCACCTACGACTCGTCGCTGGCCCAGCAGCAGGCGGTGGCGGGGACGCCGGGGCCGCTGGGCTACGGGTGGACCGATAACTGGGCCACCTCGCTGACCACGAGCCGGCCGGTGCCCGGCGACATCTACACGCTGGACGGCCTGAGGACGAACAACGGGAACGGGGGACCGGCCACGGCGGCGCCGCTGGACGGCGAGGACGGCGTGGTCATCCAGGGCGGGAACACCTACATCGCCGACTCGGTCGAGAACCGGGTGCAGGAGATCGCCGGGTCCACCGGGACGCAGTGGGGGATCCCGATGACCGCGGGGGACGTGTACACGATCGTCGGCAGCCCGGCCGGCGCGGCCGGGGCCTCGCCGAACGGCACCGCCGCGTCGGCGTCGCTGCTGTGGGATCCGGAAACCGTCGCTTTCGACCCGTCGGGCAACCTGTTCATCGCGGATGCCGCCAACAACCGGGTGGTCGAGATCCCCGTGTCCAGCGGGACGCAGCGCGGCATCTCGATGACTGCCAATCATGTCTATACGATCGCCGGATCCGCGTCGGGCACGTCGGGGACCAGCGGCGACGGCGGGTCGGCGACGTCGGCGTTGCTGAACAACCCGACCGGCATCACGTTCGCCCCGGGCACGTCAGATTTGTACATCGCCGACTTCAACAACAACCGGGTGCAGGAGGTGCCGGGGAGCACCAGCACCCAGTGGGGTCAGTCGATGACCCAGTGGCACATGTACACGATCGTCGGGTCCAGCACGAGCGTGGCGGGCGACAGCGGCAACGGCACGGCGGCGGCGAGCGCGCTGCTGACCACCCCGCAGGGGCTCAGCGTGGCGGGCGGCAACCTCTACGTCACGGACACCGGCAACAGCCGGGTCATCGAGGTGCCGTCGGCGACGGGGACGCAGTGGGGCATCTCGATGACCGCGAGTCACATCTACACCGTCGCAGGCAGCACGACGGGTACCCCGGGCGCCTCCGGCGACGGCGGTAAGGCAACGTCGGCGCTGCTGAACTTCCCCGCGTCGGTGACGGCGAGCTCGGGCCAGAACCTGTACATCACCGACACATACAACAACCGGATCCAGGAGGTCGCCCGGACCAGCCACACCGAGTTCGGGGTGTCGATGACCGCGAACGACATCTACACGATCGCCGGATCGGCGTCGGGGAGCGGTGGATTCTCCGGCGACGGCGGGCCAGCGGCGTCGGCGCTGCTGAACACCCCCGGCCAGGTCGCCTATGACACCTCGGGCAACCTGTACGTCGCCGACAGCACCAACGACCGGATCCGGCAGGTGAGCACGTCCACCGCGAACATCTCCACGTTCGCAGGGAACGGCAGCATGGTGATCAACGTCGGGGACGGCGGCCCGGCGACGGCCGCGGCGCTGAACAACCCGTACGCTGTGACCGCGGACTCCAAGGGCAACGTGTACATCGCCGACACGGGCAACAACCGGGTCCAGGAGATCGCCGCGACCAGCCACACCCAGTTCGGGATCGCGATGACCGCCGGGGACGTGTACACGGTCGCCGGATCGGCCAACGGACTGGCGGGATCCTCCAGCAACGGCACGCCGGCCACGCAGGCGCTGCTGAACGCGCCGATCGCGCTCGCGGTCGACACCTCGGGGAACCTGTACGTCGCCGACTACAACAACAACCGGATCGAGGAGGTCCCGGCCGCCTCGGGCACGCAGCGCGGCATGGCGATGACGGCGGGGGACATGTACACCGTGGCCGGCAGCGCGACCGGGGCTCGGGGCCTGAGCGGTGACGGCGGGCCGGCCACCAGCGCGCTGCTGAACATCCCGTGGGGGCTGGCTGTGGACTCCTCGGGCGACATCTTCATCGCCGATGAGAACAACAACCGGGTACAGGAGGTAGCCGGGACGACCGGCACCCAGTGGGGCATCGCGATGACCGCGGGCGACATCTACACCGTCGCCGGCAGCGCCACGGGCAACTTCGGGGACTCCGGGGACGGCGGTCCTGCCACCTCGGCGCTGCTGGCCGCGCCGACCGGGGTCGCGCTGGATTCCGCGGGCAACCTGTACGTCTCCGACCACGGGAACAACCGGGTGGTCGAGGTCGCGGCGGCGACCGGGCCGCAGCGCGGCGTGGCGAACATTACCGCGAACCACATCTACACGATCGCGGGCAACTCCGGCGGCGCCTCGGGCACCAGCGGCGACGGCGGCCGGGCCACCAGCGCGTTGCTGTCGGCGCCGACGGGCATAGCCGTGGACGCCGCGGGCGACCTGTTCATCGACGACGGCAGCAACAACCGGATCCAGGAGGTCGCGGCGGCGAACGGCACCCAGTGGGGGACGTCGATGACCGCTAACGACGTCTACACCATCGCCGGGTCCGCCGCAGGAATCCCAGGCTCGAGCGGCGACGGCGGGCCGGCCACGTCGGCGCTGCTCACCTCGCCCAACGGGATCGGTGTCGACCCGTCCGGGGACGTGTTCGTCACCGACAACGGCGGGGACAAGGTCCGCGAGCTCACCGCGACCGCGACCACCGCGCTGCCGCAGTACCCGGCCTCGCAAGGGATCACGGTGGGCCAGGCCAACGGGTCGCAGGTCACGTTCTACCCGCAGTCCGGCGGGGCCTGCACCGCGCCAGACGTCACGGCCGGCGGGTACTGCGCGCTGCCCCAGGATGTCGGCGCGTCCCTGTCCTACAGCGCCGGGACCTATACCTATACGCCATCGCCCGGCATGTCGTTCACCTACAACTCGGCCGGGCAGCTGACCGGGGAGTCCGACCCGGCGGGGAACACCCTGGCCGTGGCGTACGGCACCCCGCTGCCGGGCAGCGGGAACTGCCCGGCCGCCGCGTCGTGGTGCGAGCAGGTCACCGCCGCGAGCGGCCGGGCACTGACGCTGGGGTACAACTCCTCGAACCTGGTCACCTCCGTGACCGACCCGATGGGCCGGCAGTGGTCCTACGGGTACACGGGGTCGGACCTGACGTCGGCGATCGACCCGATGGGCAACACGACCAGCTACGCCTACGGGGCCGGGAGCACCGGGAACCCGGTGCTGGCCAACGACCTGCTGACCATCACCAGCCCGAACGCCCAGCCGGGCGGCCCGGACGCCGGCGACGTGACCACCAACGTGTACGACCCGTCCGGCCGGGTCACCAGCCAGACCGGCTCGTCCGGGTTCCGGACCACGTTCAATTACTGCGTGAGCGCCACGGCCGGGAACTGCCTGAACGCGGCGACCGGGACCGGGTCCGTGACGGTCACCGACCCGGACGGCAACACCACGGTGTACAGCTACGCCCAGGGCGCGCTGACGGCCCAGTCGGCGTGGACGGGCGGCACGACGCTGGCGTCGGAGCGGGATTTCTTCCCCAGCCTGGCCGCGGGCGGCACTAGCGGCGGCACCCTGCTGGACGCGGCGACCGCGGACGGCAACGGCGTCCTGACCAGCTACGGCTATGACGCCGCCGGCAACCAGACGAGCTCCACCTCCCCGGACGGTGTCGGCTCGCAGGCCGGGACCAGCACGGCCCGGTACACCAGCTTGAACCAGGCGAGCTGTGATGGGACGGCGCTGGCGTCCAGCCCGTGCTCGGCCAGCCAGGCCGGCCCGGCGCCGGTCACGCCGGGCGGGGTGATCTCCCCGCCGGCCTCGGCGCCGCCGGCCGGGGTGACGTACACGTTGTTCGACACCACCGGGAACGCGCTGTACTCCAGCACCGGGGTGTACGAGCCGGGCAGCAACACCGCCGCCTACACCCAGACCAGCTACCAGTTGTTCAGGGGCAACACGGTCACGCTGAACGGCACCAGCCTCTCCTGCGCGGCGACGCCGCCCACGGCGGCGATGCCGTGCGCGACGATCAACCCGGACGGGGTGGTCACCCAGCTGGCCTATGACGCCCAGGGCGACCTGACCTCAAGCTCGGCGCCGGACGGGAACCCCGGCGGCGAGCTGGCGACCACCACGTACGGGTATAACGGCGACGGCCAGCAGACGTCGGTGACCAGCCCGGACGGGAACCTGTCCGGCGCGAACGCGGGGAACTACACCACGGTCACCGCCTGGAACAATGACGGGCTGAAGTCCTCGGTCACCCAGGCCGGCGGGCAGGGCGCGACGGTCACGCCGCGGCAGGTCCAGTACTCCTACGACGCCAACGGCAACCAGACGACCGTGCAGGATCCGCGCGGCTTCACGACCGCGACGGCCTACAACGCCAACAACGAGCCGGTGCTTGAGACCAACCCGGACGGCAACGCGACCTTGACGTGCTACGACGGCGCGGGGAACGTGACCCAGACGGTGCCGCCGGCGGGCGTTGCCGCGAACAGCCTGACGCCGTCCTCGTGCCCGGCGTCCTACCCGGCCGGGTACGGCACCCGGCTGGCCTCGGACGCGACCACCAGCACGTTCGACGCCTCTGGCAACGAGACCGCGACCACGACGCCCGCGCCGGCCGGGCAGTCCGGGCACGAGACCACCACGTACGCCTACGACGGCGACGGGAACGTGCTCACCCTCACCGCCCCGCCGGCGGTGAACAGCGGCCCGAACCAGGTCACCGCCAGCACGTACAACGCGGCCGGGGAGCTGGTCACCCAGGTCACCGGGTCCGGCACCTCCGCCGCCGCGACGGTCAGCTACTGCCATGACCCCAACGGAAATGTCACGTCCGTGGTGTACCCGGATGGCAACGCCGGCGGGGTCGCCGGGTGCGAGACGTCCTCCCCGTGGGTCGTGTCACCGGGCTCCTACCCGGCCCAGGCCGCGTTCCAGACGACCTACAGCTATGACTCGGCCGCCGAACTGGTTTCCACCACGGCCCCGGCGACAGCCGCGGCGCCGAACGGCGCCACCACCATGTCCACCTTCGACGCGGCCGGGAACATGCTGACCCGCGCCGACCCCAACGGCGTCACCACCACGTGGACGTACACGCCGCTGAACAAGACCGCCACGGCCTCTTACTCCGGCGGCTCGGCGCACTCGGTGAGCTACGGGTACGACGCCAACGAGAACAAGACGTCGATGACCGACGTTACCGGGTCCTCCAGCTTCGTGTATGACCCGTTCGGCGAGCTCACCTCGGCCACCAACGGCGCGGGCAAGGTCACCGGGTACGGGTACAACGCCGACGGGCAGGTGTCCTCGGTCACCTACCCGCTGCCGTCGAACACCTGGGCGACCACCAGCACCGTGGGCTACGCCTACGACCACGCGGGCCTGCTCACCGGCGTGACCGACTTCAACAACAACGCGATCAGCGTCGCCAGCACCCCGGACGGCCTGCCGAACTCGGTCGGCCTGGGCTCGACCGGCGATTCGGTCGCCACTACCTATGACAACACCGACGCCCCGTCGGCCATCGCCCTGAAGAACTCCGCCACCACGCTGCAGTCCTTCACCTACACCGACTCCCCGGCCGGAACCATACTCAACGAGGCCGACACGCCCACGTCGTCGCAGTCCCCGGCGGTGTACACCTACGACGCCAAGGCCCGGGTCACCTCCATGACCCCGGGCACCGGGTCCACCTTGAACTACGGGTTCGACGCCTCCGCCAACCTCACCACCACCCCCACCGGCGCCACCGGCAGCTACGACCACGCCGGCGAGCTGACCTCCTCGGTCCAGTCCGGCACCACCACCACGTACGCCTACACCGCCGGCGGCGAACGGCTGACCGCCACCCAGGGCTCCACCACCCTCGCCTCCGGCGCCTGGAACGGCGCCCGCCAGCTCACCGCCTACTCCGACGCCGCCGCGAACATGACCGCCGCCAGCTACGACGGCAACGGCGTCCGGGCATCGGCGACCACGACGCCCTCCGGCGGCTCGGCGACAACACAGCAGTTCGTGTGGGCGATGACCGGAGACGTGCCTGTGCTGCTGATGAACTCCACCAGCGCGTATATCTACGGGCCTGGCCACACTCCCACCGAGCAGGTCAACCTTGCCACGGGAGCCATCACCTACCTGATGGCCGACTCGCTTGGTTCCGTGCGCGGCGTTGTCAGCACCACCGGAGCGCTCACCGCGACCACCTCCTACGACGCCTGGGGTAACCCGGAAACCACCGGCGGGCTGACTGCCAGCACCCCGTTCGGCTACGCCGGCGCATACACCGACCCCACCGGCCTGGTCTACCTCATCAACCGTTATTACGACCCGGCCACAGGTCAATTCATTTCCGTAGACCCAGCGATAACGCAGACCCTTCAACCGTATGAGTATGCCGGCGGAAACCCGGTAAGCAACTCGGACCTCAATGGTCTGTGGATAGCGAGGCAGTGCTGGGCGGGATTCTGGCTGAAGCATTGCATCACCTGGTACAGCGGAACAAGTACACTAGCGCTCATTGAAAAGCTCAACATAATAGTCGAATTCGGTGAAGAGGGCTGCGCTGCTCTCGAGGGCCTTGGCGACGTGGCACTTGTATGTCACATTCTGGAGGTCAGTGTAGTATTCATAAGGTGGTGGGTGCACCACGAGCTAAACGTTAGCGGGGGGCTAGGAATTCATATCAAAGTATGGTACTGGCGAACATCGTGGTGGTTCATCAGCTGGCATCATGGCCCATGGTTGGTGTACGGGGGGTGGATCTACCCGTATCCGTGGGGTACCTAGCTTATGGTCAACTGCGCCAGGCAGCCCCAGGGCGGCACGGTCGGCGACCGAGCCTACCGAGCGCAAGCTTCGGCATGACACGCTGGTCGTCGGCGGCGGCTCGCCATGCGGCCGCGTTGACCAGCCTGGTGAGGCCGGAGAGGTTCGCTGGCTGGTAGTGCCGCCATGGCGGAGGTATCTGACCTGAGAAGGGAGCATGATGCTCTGTGGACCGGGCCTCGGAGCGACCGCGCCGGCCGGCATCGGTTCGGCAGAGCTAGAGCCGCTCAGAGTGAATTATGGTGTTAGGGGTGCTTCGGATGGCCAATATCTGGTCAGATCGGTTTGTCTCGTCGGACTGCGTCAGCAACCACCATGGCGATTGTCGTCATGTACATGGCGGTCCTGTCCCTGGAGTGCCGGGCTCGCCGTACTATGTTTGCCATTGCACTTGTCACGAAAGTTGCACCTTGAGTCGGCCTCCTTCGGGCAAAGTAAGGCCTGCATCTTGCACATGTCCCCGGATGATTGCGCTGCGCGAGCAACGCCGAGTGTTTCCTGATAGGGGCATGCGGAAAGGGAAGCCGTTTGCAGTATTTTTCATGCTTGTCCGGAAAACTTGGCAAGAGCACCGCGCTCGGAGATCTATTGAGGAAACATTGACGGCCAATGCTCCCGGTAAGAGCCGCGCAGAGGTTCGAAGCATGATTATAGAAGAATATGAACGCCGCGGCATCGCTCTGCCGCCTCAGCCGCTTCTCGATTATAAAGCTGATCTGTACCGGGCGCAGGACTTGAAGGAGCGTGAACGAATATTGGCTGACATGCGGATGATGCTCGGGGAGGAAGTGTCACCTCTCGTTCAGCACGCCAAGTGGTTGTTTAAGCCGCCGGCGAATACGTTATTGACACTGCCGCACATGATTCCACGGCTCGACGTACAGCTCGACGCGGTGAACGCCCTCAAGTGACAGGCCCCAACGCGAGATGGCATCCAGCGCTGCAGTGGCGTAGCGGCGCTGGCGGAACTGAGAGGCCACCCAGTACCCCGTGCTGGCCCTGCCTTCGCCCAGGTTCCTCGACCAAGGTCCAATCTGCCCCACGGCTACGTCAGTGGCGGCATCAGCGATCGCAAACGAGTAGCCGGTACCGGAAGCAAGCCGTTCATGCTGCCTTTCGATATAAGCCCGAGCATCGCTCGCGTTGCCGCTAGTCGGGACGGTCGTGATGAGAGGGATCAGCGCATCGTTGGCGACCGACTGCACCAAGCCAGCGTCCTCGTCGCGGAAGGCGCGCAGCACGACGGGCGGGCACCGTCCGGGCAACCTCAGTGGCACCATAACGTTCCTTCTGGTGCGACACTGACGGCCATGCCGGTCGGCACGGCGCGATACAGATCGAGCCCTAGGCGTGCGCGCATGGTCTCTGCGCCGGTCACGGAATGTGATTACATAGTGAAGGTGGTTCGATCGCCGAGTTGGGCCACATTGGTGTTCTCCCTTAGGTTGGTTGCGTTCGGGCACTTCGCGGAATGTCGTCGGCCCTGGAAGCGGCGGCGGTGATGGTACGTGGTCTGGCGGCGGGAGCCGGGCTGCGGCTAGCCTCGTCGTCGTGCGGGCCGGGACGTCACTGCGCGGATAGCAGGAGGCGCGATGATGAGCGAGATGACGCAAGAGGAAGCGCTGCGCCTAGCCGATACTCTGGTCGGGCAAGCGCTGAAAGAGACGGAAGCTCGCTGCTCGGTGCTCGGGCAGTTCATCATCGTCTGCGAGCATGCGGGGTCAAGAACCTCAGCCTGGAGCGACGCTGTCCGCGAGCTTCATGCGCAGCAGGGCTACCGCGGCGGGCTCATGCGCAGGCGCAGCCTGATTCAGCAAGCACTCGATTGTCTTGTGGGCGAGTCGCCGGTGAGGGTGCCGCTGCCACCGCCGCCGGGCCGGACTGTACTTCGGACTCAGCAACAGGTTCAGGTTCGAGCGCGGCGGCGGCGGCGGTCATGAGCCAACTCTTCGCGGGGCCGGGATAACCCCGCCCATCCCGTGGGCCAGGATTAGTGCGCCCGGCCGCGTCTGCCTCGGCGCCCGCCTCAGGGCCGGCGGGCTCTCTGGTGAGTTACCTGGACCGCCTGACGACGGTGACATTCCACGCCGGGTGCACCTCGGCCCAGTTGGCAATATGCCTGCCGCGATAGATCAGGTCGTGCAGGGCGTTGGTGTCCCAGACGTACGGCCCAGTGACCTTGACGCGCTGCCCGGGCCTGGGCGCGCCGGGCGTCACGAAACCTGCCCGGGTGGCGCTGTTATCGGGGAACGGAAGCTCGCCATTCTGCGGGATGATCTCCACGACCAAGTGCGGGCCGCGGTGACCCGGGCATCGCTGGTATGCGTTGGCCGGCGTCAGCAGACGCCGGTAAGCGCCGCGTAGGCGCAACTCGATATGGACATCGCCATCGGGCTCTCGCCGCACGCAATCGACCGAGCCGGTTACGGTGACGCAATGTTTCTTCACGTGCAGCCGCGACGGGAGGTAGACCCCGTCGAGAGGATCACCGGCACGGCACTGCCCAGACCGGAACCTGTCCAGCCGGTGATGACGGTTACCAGCATCCGGGAACATCCCGCAGCTGCCGAGCGCGAGCGGCAGCATGATCGCCGCCAGCACTGGCCCGGCGCGCCGGATCAGGCTGCGAGTGGCCATTGCAGACAACCCGTCCCGACGTGCCCCGGGGACCCGGTCAAGCCACTTGTCGCTAAGCATCACACTCAGCTTCCCAATTCAGCCCGGCGCTAACGCGAAATGGCCGCGACATTAGCAAGGCGCGGCGGACGAGGGACCTGGCCCACGCCCAGGCACTGCGGTAGTTACCCGTGATTCGCGATCACCTCCAGCGGACTTGGCCAGCGCCTCGAAGGCCCTGACGGCAGGCGGGTCCGCGGTAATGGTCGCCGATCCGGATCGGCAGCCAGACCTGGGAAACCAACTGGACCGCCGACTTCACCCGGACCGACTGAACCGGACCGGACCACCAGCCATGAACGGCAAATCAACCGAACTCGATCGCTGGCTCACCTACGCTGACAGGGCTGGCCAACCTGGCGGTAAGGGCTGAGTCCGGTTGTCCCCGCAAGGGGTTCAAGAAGGCCAGGAAGTAGACCCGGCCCAGCCGCCAGTTCCAGATCCGCAACGCGGTATGAGGATGCGCTGATGTGAGGGCCGGATACGCCGAAAGGGGACCCGGCCCGGACACATGCCGGGATAGCCTCAGTACGAAACCGCGCCCGTCCATCATCCGGCTTTCTCCCTCATGGCGGCGTGCAACCTCCGTAAC
>Ga0099827_10001585_pt1 | contig 11956 bp, 11 predicted proteins | sample CZO8metaG_FD_79339 | JGI IMG/M metagenome (GOLD analysis project Ga0099827, IMG submission 79339) | Vadose zone soil microbial communities from the Eel River Critical Zone Observatory, Northern California, USA - CZOApr15con1.8 metaG | ecosystem: Environmental > Terrestrial > Soil > Vadose zone ...
ATGTCGTCCATGGCCGGCTTGACCAGCCAGGCCACGGCGCCTTCCGTGGCCGAGACGACGAGCGCCAGTCCCGCGCCGAGGATCATCATGGGCACGTGAGGCTTGACGTAGCCCGCCAGCCGGCGGAACGGACCGAGCGACAGCGTCACCGGCGGGCTCGCTCGGCGAGGAGCCGCCGGTAAAGACCTTCCATGCCGTCGAGCTTGGCCTGCGTGGAGAAGCGTGTCTCCACGTTCTTGCGGCCGGCCCGCGCGGTCGCCACGCGGAAGGCCGGATCGTCCACCATCCGCAGCATGGCCCGAGCCAGGGCGGGAACGTCGCGCGGCGGGAAGAGCAGCCCGGTCTCTCCGTCGAGGATCATCTCCGGATTGCCTTCGAGCGCGCTGGCGATGACCGCGGTCTCCACGGCGAGCGATTCACGGATGGTCCCCGTCAAGCCGAGTCCGGCATGTGACGCATCGATCGAGCACTCGCTGGCGGCGAAGATCTCCGGCACGTCGTCGCGGTAACCCCAGACGTGGACGCGGTCGGCCAGGCCGTTCGCGCGCGCGCGCGCCCGCAGCCCCTCGGCCTGACGGGCCCCCACGATCAACAGATGAGCGTGGGGCGCGCGGGCGGCGACCAGCTTCAGGGCGTCGATGACGTCGTCGTTGCCCTTGACGCTCCTCACGCCGACCTGGGTGAAGAGGAACGCATCCGCTCTCAGTCCGAGCTCACGCCGAACCGCGCTGCCGTCGACGCCGGGATGGAATCGCGTGGCGTCGTTGGCGTCGTAGACCACGTGGACCTTGTCGGGGGCGATGCCCCTGGCCACGAGATCACGCTTGATCGACTCGCAGACGACGGTGATGCCGGTCACGCGCCGGCTGGTGTAGCCGAGCAGGTTGAGGGGATCGATGGGAAAGCTGACGCCGCGGTTGAGCAGGAGGACGGGCACGTGGACGAAGAATCCCGCCATCACCGTCAGCGTCCGGCCGCGGCCCTTGTGGGCATGGACGACCTCGATCCGGTGGTGTCTGAGGATCTGCATCAGTCGCCACACCGAGCGGAGATCGACCTCACTGGACATCGGCAGCGCGTAGTGCGGGATGGCGGCCTCCCGCGTCTTCGCGGTCCACGTCTCGCTCGGACGGGTGGCGATGATCACCTCGTGGCCGCGATCGCGGAGACCGCGGGCGAGGGCGAAGAGCTGGATCGCCGCGCCCGTGAAGTAATCCGCCTTGGGATAGAGCTGGAGGATCCTCACGCCTTGACCGCCAGATGGTGGTCGAGCTTCGCCAGCACCTGCTCGGGCGTGGTGAGCGCGGGATCGGCGTAGGGCCCGGCCTGGCGAACGAGCACGACGTTGTCGCCGAGCGCGGCGCAGACCGCCGGAGGATGCCCGAGATGAATGGCCAGGGTCGGCACGCCGAGCGCCGCCGCGACGTGGGTCAGGCCGGTGTCGGGGCCGACGAACAGCGTGGCCCGCTCGATCAGCGCGGCCGCGGTCAGAATGTCGGCCGACGCCAGCGGCACGCAGCCTTTGGGCACGGCGGTTTCGTCCGAGCCCACCGTGTGAACGAGCACGGGCAGCGGCAGGCGCTTGCGCAGCTCGCGGTAGAGGGCCTGGTAGTGCGCCAGCGGCCACGAGCGCTCGGGACGGCGGCGGCGGATGAGCTGAACGACGAACACGAAGCGATCGAGCCCGTGTTCGCCGAGGAAGCTGGCGGCCGCCCGCCGCGCGGCGTCGGGGACGTGGACGGCGCCGCGCTTCGGCGGCGGGCACCCGCAGCGCTCCGCGTACACCTCGGCCATGTGACGGCCGCGCGTCCGCCAGCGGCTGTCGGCCTCGTCGAGGAGCACCACGCTGCGATAGAACGGGCGCAGCGTGACCTCGATGAGCCGCCGGTGAGCGCGGCGGATCGGCTTGTACACGAACGGAGCGTACACGCGGCGCAGATGCGGATTCGCCTCGGCCAGGGCGCGGTAGGCGCCGCCGCCGGTGCCGAGATCCACCGAGCCCCGCTGGCTGAGCCGATCGAGCGTGGGGAAGGCATTGACGAGGTCGCCGAGGCCGCCCATCAGCGAGACGAACGCGGCGTCACGAGTATCACGCCGGAGCACGGCATCACCGACGATGCGGGCGAGCCGGGGAAGGAACTGGCGGCGGTAGAGGAAGCGCGCCGTCACCGCGCGAAGAAGTCGCGCACGGCCGCCGTCGTCTCCATTGCCCGCTCGATCTCGTCGTCCACCGGGGGGCGGGACGGCGGAATCGTCACGCCGGGGCCTCGTCGATACGCTTGTACCTGCCCCGAAAGTAGAGCAGAGGCTCGCCGGCGCCGGTGGCGCCACCCTCCACACGGCCCACGAAGATGGTGTGATCGCCCTCGACGTGCTGGTTCACCGTCACGCACTCGACGTGGGCGAGCGCGGTCTCCAGCACGGGCAGTCCGAGCGGGCTCAGCCGGTAGCCGACGCCGTCGAACTTGTCCAGGCGCGTGGACGCGAAGCGGCGGGAGAGCGCCTCGTGGTCGGTACTGAGGATGTTCACGACGAAGCCGTGGTTGTCCTTCAGCACGGGATAGCTCTGGGACTTGTGATCCACGCAGACGAGGATCAGCGGCGGATCCAGCGACAGCGAGGCGAAGGCGCTCACGGTGAGACCGGCCGGACGCCCGTCGGGGTCGGAAGTGGTGACGATGGTGACGCCGCTCGCGAAGTGGCCGAGGAGACGACGAAAATCGTCAGGATCGATCACCGTCCTTTTCTAGCAGGTCACTCCTGGCAATGCAAGATCTCGGGGGTGTAAGCGAGGGCGAACCCTGGCAGATTCGCCCTCGCCTGGGGGGAGGGCACTACGAACGGCGAAGCCTCTCGAACGAGGTCGCCGTCCGAGGACTACGCAATCGACGTTCCACGCCGAGAGCCTAGCAATATCGCGGTCCCGCACGCGGGCTGCCACGAAGCGTGGGCGGTCAGGCCCCCAAAGTGGGCAGTTCCGTTCTCATTGCGTGCCTCGGCCCGTCGCGTATAGTGGCGTCTGTGACGGTCACCGAAGCGGCAGTCCTCCAGGCGCTGAGCGCGGTCCGCGACCCCGAGAGCCAACGAGACATCGTCACCCTGGGGCTCGTCCGCGACATCGCCGTCTCCGATGACGGGGTGACGTTCACGCTGGCCTTCACGACGCAGCCGCCGGCGACGAAGGCGGCGCTGCACGGGCTGGCCACGAAGGCGGTCCGCCAGCTCCCGGGCGTGAGCCGCGTTCAAGCCAAGATGGGCGCCGCCGGTGCGGCGCCCCACACGCACGCTCACGCCCCCGCTCCCGCCGCCGCGACGGCTGCCCCCCAGCGTCAGCCGGATATGATCCCCGAGGTCCGTCACACGATTGCCGTGTCGTCGGGCAAGGGCGGCGTCGGCAAATCCACGGTGGCGGTGAACCTGGCCGCCGCGTTGCGCGGCACCGGCGCCACCGTCGGCATCATCGACGCCGACGTGTACGGGCCCGACGTGCCGATGATGCTGGGCAGCAAGGGCCGGCCGGGGATGTTCGACAACAAGATCATCCCCGTCGAGTCGCACGGCCTCAAGATGATGTCGATCGGGCTCCTGGTGAACGAGCGCGAGCCGCTGGTGTGGCGGGGTCCGATGATCCACTCGTTCATCCAGCAGATGCTGCGCGACGTGATGTGGGGCGCCCTCGACTATCTGGTGTTCGACATGCCGCCGGGCACCGGCGATGCCCAGCTCTCGCTCTCGCAAGTCATCCCGCTCAGCGGCGTGGTCATGGTGACGACGCCGCAGGACGTCGCCCTCCTCGACGTGCGCAAGGCGGTGGCGATGTTCCAGCGGCTCAACGTGCCGATCCTCGGCGTCGTCGAGAACATGAGCGTCTTCGCGTGTCCGCATTGTGGCGAGCGCACGGCGATCTTCGGCGAGGCGGGCGGCCAGCGCATTGCCGACGAGTACGGCGTGCCGCTCCTCGCCCGCATTCCGCTCGATCCCGAGACGCGGGCCGGTGGCGACGCCGGCATGCCGATCACGCTCCGGCGCGCCGCCTCACCACAGGCGGCCGCCTTTCGCGACCTCGCCGCCGCCGTGAGCCGGCGCGTCCAGGAACTCGGCCCGTTGAAGTCGCTCCCGACGATCGGCTGACCTCCGCGATGTCCGATCCCGCGTCGCCAGCGGCCGCCACGCTCGTCCTGCCGATCTTCCCGCTGCCCGACGTGACGCTGTTCCCGCAGACGTTCTTGCCGCTGCACGTCTTCGAGGCGCGCTATCGCGCGATGGTGGCCGACGCGCTGGCCCGGGACCGCCGGCTGGCCGTGGCCCGGCTCGAGCCCGGCTACGAGCCCACCTACGAGGGCCGGCCACCGGTGCGCGCGGTCGCCGGCGCCGGCGAGATCGTGAACTGGGAGCGGCAGTCGAGCGGCCGCTACAACATCCTGCTCAAGGGCCTGTGGCGCGTGACGATCGAGCGCGAGCTGCCGGCCGACACGCTCTACCGCATGGTGCGGGCGCGCCGGCTCGATGACGTGCCGGCGCCGGGCCCGGTCGATCCGCTCATCGGCCGCATCCGTACCGCGTGCGGCCGTTTGCTCGACGCGCTCGAGCGCCCGCGTAACCTGCTCGACGGCGTGCTGGGGACCGATCAGCCGCCGGCGATGATTGCCGACCGGGCGGCGGCCGCCTTCCTGCCCGATGCGGCCCTGCGCCAGGAATTGCTGGAGATGGTCGTCGTCGAGCTTCGCCTGCAGCGGGTGAGTGCCGCGCTGGAGGCGCTGGTGGACGAGCTCACGTGATGGTGCGGGCGCTCGTCGCGCTCGTGCTCGCCGCCACCGTGTTCGGCGTCACCGACGCCTTCGCGCTCTCCTGGCTGGGCGTGCGCATCCGCGATCTCTCCGAGCAGGAGATGGAGGAGATCGCCAGCCATCACGGCATCCGTGAGGGCTTCGGGGTCGTGATCGTCGAGGTGCTCGAAGGCACGCCGGCCGCGCGCTCGGGCCTGCGCGCCGGCGACATCGTCGTGGCCTTCGGCGAGCGGCCGGTGACGGAGACGCGCATGCTCCAGCGGCTGATCGCGGCCGCGCCGACGGAAGCCGAGACACGCTTGACCATCCTGCGCCGCGAGGGTCGCCGGCAGCTCAACGTGCGCTTGACGTCGATGCCGCGCGACGTGTTGGGCGATCGGGTGGCCGCCGAGTTCGGCTTCGCCCTGCGTGACGGCCAGCCGCAGGGCGAGCTGGCCGGCGCCGCCGTCGCGTCGAGTACGCCCGCGATCGCGGTCGTCCTGCGGGGGAGCGCCGCCGAGAAGGGCGGCCTCGAGGTGGGTGACGTGCTCCTCCAGATCGGCGACCGCGCGGTGGTGTCTCGCGACGCGGCGCGCGATGCGCTGGCCGACACGCCGCTCGACCGTCCGCTCACCGTCGCCATCCGCCGGGGCGAGCGCCGAGTGTCGCTGACCATCACCCACCCCTGAGCGTCCCACGATCGCCTGCAATGCTTGACACTGCCGAGCCTTTGCGCGTAGTTTGGCGCGGTCCGACCAAAGGGCCAGATCACTCCTCGATGAAGGAGCCACGCCTATGAGTGAGCAGGTGAAGGAAACTGCGACGCAGACCCGCCGGTCCTTCCTGAGAGGCGCCGCCGTCGTCGCGGGGGCCGCCGCCGCTGCCACCGCCCCGACGGTGGCCAAGGCGCAGGGCCCCATCACGATGCGGTGGCAGTCCACCTGGCCGCAGAAGGACATCTTCCACGAGTACGCGCTCGACTTCGCCAGGAAGGTCAACGACATGACGGGCGGCGATCTCAAGATCGACGTGCTGCCCGCCGGCGCGGTGGTGCCGGCCTTCGGCCTGCTCGACGCCGTCTCGAAGGGCACGCTCGACGGCGGTCACGGCGTGCTCGTGTATCACTATGGCAAGCAGAACGCGCTCGCCCTGTGGGGCTCGGGGCCGGGCTACGGCATGGACGCCAACATGCTGCTCTCCTGGCACAAATACGGAGGGGGCAAGCAGCTCCTCACCAAGCTCTACGCTTCCATCGGGGCCAACGTCGTGTCGTTCCCGTACGGACCGATGTTCACGCAGCCGCTCGGCTGGTTCAAGAAGCAGATCACCAAGGTCGACGACTTCAAGGGGCTCAAGTACCGCACGGTCGGCATCTCCATCGACCTGTTCACGGGGATGGGGGCGGCGGTGAACGCGCTCCCAGGCGCCGAGATCGTGCCGGCCATCGACCGCGGGCTCCTCGACGCGGCCGAGTTCAACAACGCCACCTCCGACCGCCTCCTGGGCTTCGCCGACGTCTCCAAGATCTGCATGCTGCAGAGCTACCACCAGAACGCCGAGCAGCTCGAGATCACGTTCAACAAGACCAAGTTCGACGCGCTGCCGGACAAGATGAAGGCGATCATCGAGAACGCGGTCGAGGCGGCCTCGGCCGACATGGCGTGGAAGTCGATCGACCGCTACTCGAAGGACTACATCGAGCTGCAGACCAAGGACAAGGTGCGGTTCTTCGTCACGCCGAACTCCATCCTTCAGAAGCAGCTCGAGATCTACGACACGGTCGCCGATAAGAAGTCGACGGACAACGCCATGTTCAAGGAGATCGTGGAGTCGCAGAAGGCGTTCGCCGCGCGGGCCGTGAAGTGGGACCTCGACACCAACGTCAGCCGCCGGATGGCCTTCAACCACTACTTCGGCAAGCCAGCCGCCAAGAAGAGCTAGCGGCTCCGTGACCCTTCCGGCTCAACCCGCCAGCCATCCGGTCACCCCCGGGTGGCTGGCCTTTTCCGAGTGCTCATGAGCTCGCGACAACTGATCCGCGCCGTCGACGTCTTCAGCTACTGGATCGGCAAAGCCGCCGCCTGGCTGATCATGGCGCTGACGTTCGTCGTCTCCATCGAGGTGTTCAAGCGGTACATCCTCAACGCCCCGACGGCCTGGATCTTCGACTTCAACAACATGCTGTACGGGACGCTGTTCATGATGTGCGGCGCCTACACGCTGGCCGCCGGCGGCCACGTCCGTGCGGACTTCGTCTACATCTACATGAAGCCGCGGGGCCAGGCCGCGCTCGATCTGAGCCTGTATCTGCTGTTCTTCATCCCCGGCATTCTTGGACTCATCTACGCGGGGTGGGACTACGCTGCCATCTCGTGGCGTATCAACGAACATTCGACGGTGACCGCCGAGGGCCCGCCGGTCTACCCCTTCAAAACGGTGATTCCCGTGGCCGGCATCCTCGTCATGCTCCAGGGGCTGGCCGAGATCGTCCGCTGCGTCGTGTGTCTCAAGACCGGGCAGTGGCCCGCCCGGCTCGAGGACGTCGAGGAGATCGACGTCATCCAGACGCAGCTCGGCAAGAGCGAATACGTCGACGAAGAGTCGCGGCGCATCGCGATGGAGGGCGCCCACGCCATCGACGAGGCCGCGCGCCACCGGAGCGCCGTGGAGCACAAGAACCCGTGAGCGATCCCTCCCTCGGCCTCACCATGCTCGGGCTCATCGTGGTGGCCATCATGATGGGCTTCCCGACGGCCTTCACGCTGATGGGCCTCGGGATGATCTTCGGCTACATCGCCTTCTGGATTCCCGGGGCGCACTGGTACGACAACCGTGCCTTCGACCTGATCGTGCAGCGTGCCTATGGCGTCATGACGAACGACGCGCTGCTGTCGATCCCGCTGTTCGTCTTCATGGGCTACATCATGGAGCGGGCGGCGCTGGTCGACAAGATGTTCCACAGCGTCCAGCTCGCGTTCCGCCGCGTGCCCGCGTCGCTCGCGGTGACCACGATGCTGGTGAGCGCGTTCTGGGGCATCGCTTCGGGCATCGTCGGCGCCGTCGTCGTCCTGATGGGTGTCATCGCGATGGGCCCGATGCTGAAGGCGGGCTACGACGTCCGACTCGCGGCCGGCACCATCACCGCGGGCGGCACGCTCGGCATCCTCATCCCGCCCTCCGTCATGCTCATCGTCTACGCGGCGGTGGCCGGCCAGTCGATCGTCAAGCTCTACGCGGCCGCGATGCTGCCGGGCTTCTTCCTGACGGGCCTCTACCTCGTCTACATCCTCGGCTGGGCGATCTGGAATCCGAAGATCGCGCCCAAGCTGCGGCCCGATCAGTACCGCGTGACCGTCCCGGACTATCTGCGCCGGCTCGAGGGCGACCGGTCCGGCAGCGTCGTCCCGGGGCTCATCGCCGCCGCGTTTCGCCCGGCGTTCGCGCGGCTCGCGGGCGGGTACGGTGTGATCGTCAATAACCTGCTTGCGCTCTCGGTGCCGATGCTGCTCACCGTCGGTACCTTCGCCGGCGCGTGGTGGTACGTCGTCATCTACAACGCGCCGGTCGCCGCGACCGCGGTGGAGGCGAAGCCCGCGCCGCTCGCGGCGACGCAGTCGGCGCCGGCGCCGAGCGCCACGCCAAAGGCTGCGGCGCCGCCGGCGACGACCGATGAGCAGCCGCAAGAGGTGGGGATGGCCGGAGACCCCACGACGGACGCCGAGACCAAGCGGGAAGGCGGCCAGGAAGTGACGTCGTTCGCCCAGGAGGCGACGTCGGGCGCGGGCAGGATCCCCGCGCACTTCTATCAGTGGTTCTGGGGCTCGGCGATCGTCTGTGGCCTGTTGCTGCTCTACTACTTCTGGCGCATGAACGGCGAGCAGCTCGAGATCCTGAAGGAGCTCATCACGTCGGTCGTCCCGCTCGGCGTTCTCACCGTCATCGTTCTCGTGGTGATTCTGTTCGGCATCTGCACGGCGACGGAATCGGCGGCGATCGGCGCGTTGGGCGCGCTGTACCTGGCCGTCATGGCGAAATATCCGAAGGCGGTGTGGTGGTGGAGCCTCCTCGGTGTCGTCGTCGGCGTCGCGCTCGGCTGGTACGAGGGCGAGGACGTCGCGTCTCTCATCGTCGCCGCCTCGATCGGCGGCACGTTCACCGGGACCGTCATCCCCGGACTGTGGTACCTGCGGACGTCGCCGGAGCTTCGCGCGAACCTGAAGCAGGCGACGTTCCTCACGGCGAAGACGACGGCCATGGTGTGCTGGCTCTTCGTGGGCTCCGCGCTGTTCTCTGCGGTGTTCGCTCTGCACGGCGGCCAATCGCTGATCGAGCGCTGGGTCCTCAGCATGAACCTGTCGCCCGTGGGCTTTCAGTTCACGGCGCAGCTCATCATCTTCCTGCTCGGTTGGCCGCTCGAGTGGACCGAGATCATCGTCATCTTCTGTCCGATCTTCATTCCGCTGCTGAGCCACTTCAACGTCGATCCGATCCTGTTCGGCACGATGGTGGCCGTGAACCTGCAGGCGGCGTTCCTGTCGCCCCCGGTGGCGATGTCGGCGTTCTATCTGAAGGGCGTGTCGCCGAAGCACGTGACGCTCAACCAGATCTTCGCCGGGATGATGCCGTACATGATCATCGTCTGTATCTGTCTCGTCTTCATGTACATCTGGCCGGGGATGACGCTGTGGTTGCCAGAGTTTCTCTACGGGAAGTAAGCGCTTCGCCTGACGAGGGACGGTGGACCAGCGTCCTCTGACCACGATGCCAGGAGGACCGATCACCCGGTGAGCAGTTCCCAATCGCAAGGGCGGCTCCGTAGGAATGGGCGGCGGGGACGGGTCATCCGGACTCTGGCCCACCGTCCCTCGTCAACCGACCGCCAACTCCTCGCCGCCGCGTCCTGCATCTGATGGATCGAGAGAATCTTCATCGATTGACGGCGACGGAGGCGGCGCGGCTGATCAGCCGGGGCGCCATCAGCTCCCAGGAGCTCGTCGACGCGTGCCTGGCCCGCGTGCGCGAGGTCGACAGCCGGGTCCAGGCGTGGGCGTTTCTCGATCCGGATCACGCGCGCGCCCAGGCGCACGTCGCCGACGAGCTCCGACTTTCCGGCCAACCCATCGGGTCGCTGCACGGCGTGCCGGTCGGGGTCAAGGACATCATCGACACCGGCGACATGCCGACCGAGAACGGCTCCGTGCTCCACGCCGGTCGCACGCCGTCGCGCGACGCCGCCGTGGTCGCGCTGCTCCGCGCGGCCGGGGCCGTCATCATGGGCAAGACGGTCACCACCGAGTTCGCGACCCGCTCGCCGGGCAAGACGCGCAATCCCCACAATCCGGAGCACACGCCGGGAGGCTCGTCCAGCGGGTCGGCGGCGGCCGTTGCCGCCGGCATGGTGCCGCTCGCGCTGGGCAGCCAGACCACCGGCTCCACGATCCGGCCGGCGTCGTTCTGCGGCGTCTGGGGCTTCAAGCCGACCCACGGCCTGATCCCGCGCCCCGGCATGTTCATGCTCTCGCGCACGTGCGACCACGTGGGCCTCTTCGCCCGCACGGTCGAGGATCTGGCGCTGCTGGCCGAGCCGCTCGTCGCCTTCGACGAGCGCGACCCCGACACGCGCCCCCGCGCGCGCATTCCCTTCGTCGAGGTGGTGGGCGAGGAGCCGCCGCTGCCGCCGATGTTCGCGTTCGTGAAGACGCCGCAATGGACGCACGCGGCCGAGGACACGAAGGCGGCGTTCGCCGAGCTGGTCGAGAAGCTGGGCGACCGCGTCGAGGAGGTCGAGTTGTTCCCGTCGGCGGCCGAAGCGTGGTCGTGGCACCAGATCATCTCGGAAGCCGAGATGGCGGTGAATCTCGAGCTGGAGTGGGAGAAGGGGCGCGATCGCCTGTCGGATCACCTGCGCGCGCGGATCGAGCGCGGGCGGCAGGTGCGGGCGCTCGATTATCTGCGCGCGCTGTCCCGCCTCCGGCCGGTGTACGGGACCTTTCGCGAGATCTTCGAGCAGCGCTACGACGCGATCCTCACGCCGGCCGCTCCCGGCACCGCGCCCAAGGGGCTGGCCTCGACGGGCGAGCCCATCTTCTCCACGCTGTGGACGCTGTGTGGCATGCCGGCGGTGAGCGTGCCGCTCATGCAGGGCGAGAACGGCCTGCCGCTCGGCGTTCAGCTCGTCGGGCCCCGCGACGGCGACGCGCGTCTCTTGCGCACGGCGCGCTGGCTGGTCGGGGCCGTCGAGAGAACCTGACGTCGGTAGGACTTCGCCCAACTCGCCAGGACTTCGCCGAGCGCGGTACGGCGGGGAGGAATCGGAGGGGTCGAGAGACCCCTCTGATGTTCATGATAGAACGCCCGGCATAGCGCGCTGCGTCTAGCGCGCTGCCCGTCGGCGGCGTAGGCTGTGCGCCTCGAAGCCGCATCCAGGAGACCAGGGGGTCTCATGACCGACGCCAAGCCCATGTACATCAACGGCGAGTGGGTGTTTGCCGAAGGCGGCGCCACCTTCGATGTCATCAATCCCGCGGATCAGTCGACGGTCGCCGCCGTCACCAACGGCGCCGCGCCCGAGATCCAGCGCGCCGTCCACGCCGCCCACGCCGCGTTCCGCGAGTGGTCGATCCTCGCGCCCAAGGATCGCGGCCGGATCCTGCTCACGATCCAGGAGCTGATGGAGAAGCGGCGCGACGAGCTCGCGCGGCTCGTCACGCTCGAGAACGGCAAGCCCTACGAGGAAGCCAAGAAGGAGGTCCAGTTCTCGCTCGGCTACTTCGGCTGGTTCGCTGAGGAAGCGCGGCGGATGTCCGGCGAGGTGGTGACGTCTCCGCAACCGGGCAAGCGCTACTGGGTGCTCCACCAGCCGATCGGTCCGGTGGCCGCCGTCACGCCGTGGAATTTCCCGGCGACGATGGTCACGCGCAAGATCGCGCCGGCGCTCGCCGCCGGCTGCACGGTCGTGCTGAAGCCGGCCTCGGCCACGCCGCTGACGGCGCTGGCCATCGCCCAGATCACGAAGGACGCCGGCCTGCCCCCCGGCGTGCTTAACGTGCTCACCACCAATCGCTCGCGCCTCGTCGGCAACGAGCTGCTCACGCACCCGCTCATCCGCAAGATCGGCTTCACCGGCTCGACCGACGTCGGTAAGGGATTCATGGAGAGGGCCGCGCGCTAGCTCAAGCGGCTGTCGTTCG
>Ga0099827_10001587_pt1 | contig 11951 bp, 13 predicted proteins | sample CZO8metaG_FD_79339 | JGI IMG/M metagenome (GOLD analysis project Ga0099827, IMG submission 79339) | Vadose zone soil microbial communities from the Eel River Critical Zone Observatory, Northern California, USA - CZOApr15con1.8 metaG | ecosystem: Environmental > Terrestrial > Soil > Vadose zone ...
CTCCGGCGGTCTACGAGCTTTTCGGCGACAAGGCCGGCCTGGTACGCGGGGTGTTCTTCGAAGGCTTCCGCCGCCTGCGGACGCAGTTCGAGGCTCTGGACGAGAGCGCGGACGCCAAGGGAGACGTAGTGGCGGCGATCCGCGCCTTCCGCGGCTTTATCAGGGAAAACCCGGTTCTATGCGAGGTGATGTTCTCCCGGCCGTTCGGCGACTTCGACCCCCGGCCCGAGGACATCCGGGCGGCGGCGTGGACCCGCGACTTTGTTGTCGGGCGAGTGCAGCGGGCTATCGACGCGCGGCAACTCGACGGCGACGCGACCGACATCGCGCACGCCGTGGTGGCTCTGACTCAGGGCCTGGCGGCGAGCGAGCTAAGCGACCGCCTGGGTACTACCCGATCCTCGATCGACCGCCGCTGGGACGCCGCGACCGAAGCTCTGCTGTCCGGCTTCGCGCCGACGCGGCGCCGAGGCAAAGAACCGGCGTCCTGAGCCGCTTACGGCCGACTGGCGATGCCAGCGAGATCGGCGTCCAGGCGCGCACGCACCGAATCGACGACTGGAGCCCGCAACGCTGCTTTAGTCGCCTGGAATCCGCCGGGCGGGTTGGCCGCCATCGCCGATGCTCGGTCAACGGCCACGTCGAGAAGCCGAGACGGATCGGTGAGCTCGTCAAGGTAACCGTCGGCCAGTGCCCCGGCTGGGCTCACGGTCTCGCCCCGCAGCGTCCGGTTGAGTGCCGTCGAGGCCCGTCGACCCGCAGCGCCTGTGGGATGGCTTCGCTTCGCAATCTCGCCTCCGGGCTTATGGTGGTCAGGCCGATTTATTGTAACATTGTTCCGGAACACTGGAACGATACCTCTTCTGGGAGGAAACCGTGAGAGAGCTCAGATGCACGGCCAAGGGCCGTCTTGAGTGGAGGGAAGTCGCCGAACCTCAGTTGCCCGGACCGCAGGGGGCACTGGTGCGCCCGATCTCGGTGGCACGCTGCGAGATCGATCCGCTGCTGATCTCGGCCGGACCGGTTCACGCCGGAGAGTTCGCGGTCGGGCACGAGGCCATCTGCGAGGTGGTCTCCGTCGGCTCCGAGGTCACCAAGGTCCGGCCAGGTGACCTGGCCGCCGTGTCGTTCCAGGTGTCATGCGGAGCGTGCTGGCGCTGTAGCGCCGGGCACACCGCCAACTGCGAGCGCTACCCGGTTCTCTCCGACTACGGCATGGAACCGCTGTCCGGGGTCGAATATGGCGGGATGCTCGCAGATCTGGTCGCGGTACCGCACGCCAACGCGATGCTCGCCCCGATCCCCGCGGGCCTGGACCCAGCCGCGCTGGCCAGCGTGCCTGACAATGTCGCCGACGGCTACCGGGCCGTGGCCCCGCACCTGAGCCAGCGGCGGGGTGCGCCGGTACTGATTGCCTGCCACGGAGCCCGGAGCATCGCGGCGTACGCTGCCCAGGTGGCACTGGCCCTCGGTTCCGCCGAGGTCACCTTCGCCAGCGACGACAAGCGGGTCCTGGACCTGGCCGCCGAGCTGGGCGCGACTCCGCTGCTGACGGACTGGGGACGCCGGCCGGGGCGCTGGCCGATTGTCGTCGACTGCGGAACCAGCCGAGCCGGCCTGCACTATGCCGTCTCCTGCTGCGAGCCAGACGGAATCCTGCAAAGCGTCTCCTTCTATCCCGCCCCCGGCACCGACCTGCCGCTCGGCAAGATGTACACCCTCGGCGTCGCCTTCCACATCGGCCGGGCGCACTCCGCCGCCCTGACCCCGGCCGTGGTTGAGCTGGCCGCGACCGGCGCCATCTCGCCAGGAGCGGTCACGACGATGACGATCGGTTGGGACGAGGCTCCTGAGCAGTACCTCGCCGACGCCATCAAGCTCGTCGTCACCCGATCCGGCGCCTGACGGCAGGCTCGCCCTGGCGCGACTACTACGTCGACTGACATATTAGCCGACGTATGAGGAGGCCAGATGACCGTGAGCAGACCGGGCGGCAGGGCCGGGCAGGACGTGCTGCGGCGAGTCGGCGAGGCATCGGTGCTGATCCTGATCAGCATCGCCGACGGACCTAAGCACGGTTACGCGCTGACCCAGGACATCAAGGAACTGGCCGACCTCGAGCTCGGGCCAGGCACGCTCTACGGCGCGCTGGACCGGCTTGAGCGGCTCGGCTTGATCGAGGCGCTGCCCACCGACAGCCGGCGCCATCCCTACCGAATTACCGCGCCCGGCGCGGCGGCGCTGCGCGCGCACCTCGATTCGCTTGAGCGAGTCAGCGCGGCCGGACGGATGCGGCTGCAGCTGGGCGGCATCTGATGGGTGACTCCCGGGTGCGCGCTGGGCGTCTCAGCGGGACTGCTGGCCCCGGCGGCGCCGGCCAGGCCGACCAGCCCGACCAGCCCGACCAGCCCGAGCCACGCGCACTGCCAGCCATACCCGCCCAGGCCCGTCCCGGGCGCGATCCCCGCCAAGAACCGCCCGCAGACAATCATCTGGCAAACCGGCCATGACCGGCCCTGCTGACGCCCGCCCGCAACGGCGCCGACGGCGCAGGCGGGCGCTGGCTGAGACGGCGATCATGATCGTCGTGGCGGTGCTGCTGGCCGGCCTGGTGCGGACGTTCGTGTTCCGTACCTTCTGGATCCCCTCAGCATCCATGGTGCCGACCCTCGGCGTGTATGACCGAATTCTAGTGCAGAAGGCCTTCTTCACCTGGCATGACGTACGCGAGGGCGACATCGTGGTGTTCAGCCACCCGCCGCTTGATCACTGCCCGGGGCCGCGAGGAGCCGACCTGATCAAGCGCGTTATCGCGCTGCCGGGACAGACGATCTACTCAGCCGGCAACAACGTCTACGTGAACGGGCGGCTGCTGGCCGAGCCCTACCTGCCCGGTCACGACCCCCTCGGGACGCCCATACCGGACGCGAGCAGCCATCACCCCTACCGGGTTCCCTCGGGCGAGTTCTACCTGCTGGGCGATAACCGGGCCGACTCCTGCGACAGCCGGTATTGGGGGCCGATCAAGGGCTCGAGCATCGTGGGCAAGGCAGTGCTGGTGTGGTGGCACGACGGCCACCCCGAGTTCCGCACTATCTGAACCTGGCTTTCAAGCCCGGCGCCTGATGGATCGGTGCACCGGGAAACTTGATCTCTTCGCGGCCACGGTACGTTGAACCAATTCGACTAAAGGCTGCGGCGGCTGGATCAACCGCGCGAAGCCCTGCTCCTGGGTCCTCGGGATGGGTGAGATGCACGTCGTCGGTTTGGTGTTGCACCCCAAGCGTGATTCGGCTGAGGCTGTGCAGGCCGTGCTGGGGTGGGCGGCACGTCGCGAGATCGAGGTTCTGGGTATCGAGGCTGAGGTCGGGCGGCTGGACTGCACGGCGGTCGGTGTCTCGGCCGGCGAACTGGGCAGTCGCTCTGACCTTGTGGTGAGCCTGGGCGGTGACGGAACGATGCTCCGGGCGATGCGGATCGCGGACCGGCAGCGCGCTCCGGTTCTCGGGGTGAACCTGGGCAAGCTCGGCTTTCTGGCCGAGGTCGATGTGCCCGATCTGGCTGGGGCGCTGTCGGCGATCGATGCGCACGAGTTCACCGTCGAGCCGAGGCTGGCCGTCGACGCTGTCGTCGATGGCCAGGAGGTGACCGCGTTCAATGACATCGCCGCGGTCCGCTACCCGGGGCAGCCGACCGGGCTGGTCACCGTGCGTACTGCCGGGCAGCCGTTCGTGAGCTATGCGGCCGACGCCGTGGTGGTCGCGACGCCGACCGGATCCACTGCCTACAGTTTCTCCGCGGGCGGGCCGATCGTCAGTCCCGCCGTCGAGGCCCTGGTCGTCACGCCGGCCGCGCCGCATTCGGCCTATAATCGCGGCCTGGTCCTGTCGGTGGCCGACAGCCTGGAACTGGAGCTGCTGGCCGGCTCGGGCAGGCTGGCCGTCGAAGTCGACGGCCAGGTCGTCGCGAACGTCGGCCCTGGTGACCGGATCGCCCTGCGACCGCGCCCGGCCGCCGCGCACGTAGTGCGTCTTGGCCGTACCACCTTCTACGAGCGGGCGCGGCGCAAGCTGCGGCTGACCGACTCCGCCGAAGTTCCCCTCTCCTGGCCCTGACCAAGCGATCTGCCCCGGAATCGAACTTAAGCGCGAGCCACGCTCTTGAGCTCGAAGGCCAGGACGATGTCGGAGATGCCGCGGAACAAGGTGAAGAAGCCCACGAAGAAGATCACCAGTGCCGCTCTCGCGGGGAAGGCCTGCTGCGATGCCCAGAACCCGAGCACGATCTCGAGAATGCCGGTGACCAGGCCAAGCCACCAGGTCGGAAGAACCTCCCGGGCGGGAATCGCGGTGATCACGTCCAGGCTGCCGCGCAGTATCAGCAGCAGCCCGATGACCGCGCTCAGGGACCAGAACGCATCGAACGGGCTGGCGAACGACCAGATGGCGCCGAGGACGAAGATCACGCTCATCAGAATGTGCAGCCAGCTCCAGCCAACGCGGGCAGCAGCGATCATGGTCTCGCCGATCGCCGAGATCAGGAAAACTACGCCGAGCAGCAGGCCAACGGTTGCGACCGAAGCGATCGAGAACCGCAGCACCGCCCACGATATGATCAGCCAGCTGACGCCGGTCAGCAAGAACATCCACCACGGCCCGGCCAACCGAGCGAGCATTGCCGGCCGGCCAGGAGGCCAGGACCCCATCCGAGCTGCCATTAGCGCATTCCCTTCTCATCGCACCCCGGCCTGGTGGCCGGACGCATCCACCTTGTACCGAGACCCGCCCGCCCGCAAGACCGGCGCGCGTCAGGTTAGCCGACACCGACCAGTGCGGTGAGTTCGCGGGATTCGATGACGCCGCCCATGTAGGCGGGCCAGTCGGCGGTCAGCTTGTCGGCAACGGCCTGGCGGACAAGCTCCCGTTCTGGCCTGGCCGATTCTTGAGCGCATCCGGTCGACCAGCTCGTCGGATCGCAGATGAGCAGGTGGGCGCGTTCGGTGACGGTGAGGAATATGGCCGGGTACGGGCCGTCCTGGAGCTCGCCGAGGGCGGCTTGCCAGTCGACCCCGAGGCTGGCCCAGGAAGTTCCCGCGTTGCCGAGCATGCGGGTCAGATCCGAGAAGAACACGATGCGGGCCGAGTGCTTGCCCGCGTAGAGGTGAGCGCATCCCAGTACCTGGTAGGCGTCGTTGCTGAGAGCGTCGCGCGGGACAAGGTCAGGCGCTGCCGCCCAGGCCGCCTCGCGGAGGCCGGTGCCGCTCGGCCACTCACGCCCGGCGACAAGCCAGTAAGCGGGGGCCAGCAGCCGCTCGGCGCCGCTGAGAACGACTTGTAAGGTATCCGGGCTCACATTGCCTGCCTTTCCTGGATTGACCTCCATGATGACCGGGCCGTGTGACATGCATGTTTCGGCTAGTGCTCAGCTTCTGTTTTTAAGTCCGCCGATCGGCCGCCGCGCCAGCAACCTGACCCTCGACACAACCGCGACGGCGTCGGGCTTGTCCAGCGCGTACCCCACGCCAGCGAACACCACGATCGCAAAACAGGACGCCGCCGCCGCGCTGACAACGGCCATCAGCTTCCCTTCCGCACCGATCGCCAGGCTGACACCCGCGCCAGCCACCGCACCCGCCGCACCCGCGACCAGTCCGGCCAGCCCGGCCTGCCCCACCCCCTGCAGTGCCGCGCGGCCGCGAATCCGGCGGGTAATGAGCACCACCGGCACCGCAACCACGCTCTGCCCGATTGAGCTGCCCAACGCCAGCGCCGCCACCACGAGATGCGCGGGGGCCAACGTCGCCAAGATCACGTTCGCCGTTATCGTCACAACCCCGCTGCCGGACAGCGCGAGCCCGGCCATCGTGTACCGGCGCAAGGCGAGCATCGCGCGGGAAAGGTTGGCGATCACCGAGGCGCCCACCACTCCAGGGGCGAACAGCACGAATCCGCCAACGAGCTCAGGGACCTGATCCGGTTGCCGCGCCAGCACATGGGCCACCGGCACGGCAATCGCCACCATGATCGCCGCGCCCAGGCCCGACATCAGCAGCACCGCTCGGGTGGACTTAGCGCAGGTCCGGTCGAATTCTTCGCCGTCGCGGGACGAGAGCGCCGGGAAAGCGCTGGTGACGATCGAGATGCCCAGCACCGCGAATATGGCGTTGAACACGAGGAACGCGTAATTGAACAAGACGAGCGCGCCTGTCTCGCCTCGCCCGTTAGCCAGCGCCACCACCACCAGGGCCGATAGGTCGGCCACGACGAACTCCACGACGCCGACCGTCACCAGCCCGCTGACCTGGCGAGCCACCTCGCGCGGCAGCCCGAGCTTCGGCCTGAACGTCAAGCGCAGCCGCCAGGTCGGTATCGCCATGACGAGCAGCAGTGCGACAACACTGAGCGTCGTTCCCGCCGACAGCGCGAGTTCGGCCGGGGCGGGCGTCCGCGCCACCGGCGCTCGCTGGTTGATGCCCGCGAAGGTGAGATAAGAAGCGATGAGCACGAAGCTGGCCGCCATGGGCGCCGTCGCCGGCCCGACGAATCGCCGGTACGCCTGCAGCAGCCCGATGAACACAACCGCGACTCCGTACAGCAGTACCTGAGGCGCGAACACCTCGATCATGTCCGCCGTGACCCGCACCACATCACCTCGCGGGCAGTGCGAATGCGGGTTGGCCGGGGTGAGCAGCGAGGCGATAGGCCCGGCCAGCACTGCGATCGCTATGGTGACTGGCCCGAGGATCAGGACGGACCAGGTCAGCACCGCCGAGCAAATCTGGCCGACCCGCGCCTTCTCAGCAGGATCGAGGTGCGCCCGGGCGGCCGACCGAGCCAGCACAGGAATCATGGCGCTGGTAAGCGCGCCTCCTAGGGCCAGTTCAGCGACCAGGCTCGGCACCTGAAACGCCGTGAGATACGCCGAGCCAAGGCAGGTCGCACCAATAGCCTGCGAGAACACCAGGACGCGGATCAGCCCGATGATCCGAGAGGCCACAGTGATCCCGGCGATGACGACGGCACCGACGACGATGCCCGAGGCAACCTGTCCAGTCCGACCCGGTCTCGCGGGATCGGCCACGTCAGCGTCGGCTCGCACACGTCACCCCCCGCCCGTTGCCGAGTCGTCCGGCGAGATAAGCCTAAAGAAGCCGCATTCATCCCGCGCAAAACTTTCAAAGCAAATTAGGGAAGAAAAATTTGCGCGGGTCTTCAGCCTGTTTTCCCCAGGCGAATCATGTGCTCAGCGGTCTGACTCAGGTGGACGGCCCTGACTCGCGTCCCGATTCTCGTGGCCCGCGCACGGCAATCAGCATTAGCCCGGCGAGAATTACCAGCCCAGCGCAGATCGCCCCGCCCCGATCGTGCGGCAGCCGGGTCGGCCAGATCCACGGCGTGGTCGAACGGTGGGCAAGGGCGCCCTCGGCGATCAGCAGGTACGCCAGCGGTCCTGGCCAGCCGAACGCGCCGCCCAGTACGCCCGCGGATAGCAGGCCGATGCCCACCATGCCGCCGACGTTGCGTAGCATCGCCAGGCTCCCGCCCGCCAGCACGCCCGCTGTTGCTCCGGCGGTCAGCAGCCCGAACGCGGCGGCGGTGATCGCCACGGCCTCGCCCAGCCTCAGCCAGGGCAGCCAGCGCCCGGCGGCGCGTTCTGGCTCGCCGAACGGTCCATGGGTCGTGACCGCGATTACCGCCGCGGTCCCTGACTCGATCGTCAGCGGGATGAACTGCCGGGCGGCGGCACCGCCGACGACGGCCCAGTGCCAGTGCAGCGCGGCCCACAACAGCGCTCCCAGCCCGATCAGCAGGCCCAGCGCCAGCGGTACCCGGCGGCTGATCAGGTACAGCCGCACCAGCCGCAGTCCGCTGGGCGCAAATCTCGGCAACCCGTCGGTCGTGGGCGGCGGTACGCCTGGCGCCGGCCGACGCAGACCCGCAGTGGTCACGGTAGTTCCCTGAGCGGGAGCCGGCCGGTACGCAGCGCGGCCAGATGCGCTGCGAGCCAGGCGTGCCTGGCCGCGGCCGGCAAGGTGGCGAGCCGCCCGGCCGCCGCGTAGACCGGTCCGGTCGCGGGCCCCGGCTTGGGTCCCGGGATGTTGCCAGCGAGCTGCGCCAACCTGGGCTGGGCCGCGAACGGGATCCCCGCATCTTGCAGCAAGGCCGCCTGCACGGCCTGCTGCGCCGGGTTGCCAAGGCCGCTGCCTGTAGCTACGAAGGCGCGGGCGAACAGCAGCCGTAGCTGGTTGGCGAACCCAGCAGCGCCGACTTGCCTGTCGCAGAACCCGCACGGCCCTGGCATATCTAGCTGGCCAAGCGACAGCCGCAGCACCGGCGGCTGGCCGCCAAGCGTGATCTTCTGCGGCGGCCCGCCCCCTGACCCGGGGTCGATATAGGCCGCAGGCACCTGAATAGCCCGCGCCGGTGCCCCAGGCAGGCCTGCCACCTCGGCAAGCACCGGCGCCAGCGCTCCCGTCACATCCGGCAGCCACCGGCGGTAGGCGGGGTTCAGGCACACGGTCACTCCGGCAGCCGGCCCGCAGACCGGGGTGTACGCGAGCGGCGCGTCGTCCGCCGCGTCATGCAGGGCCGAGATAATCACGCCGTGCGCCGCCACCCGGGCGCCGGCGGCTAGCCGGACGCCGGTCCCCGCCAACGCCACCCCAGCGACCGCCAGGAGTGCCGCGACGCGGCGCAGCCACGGCCCCCCGGCCCTGGCAGGCAAGCCAGTCAGGCCAAGCATGAACAACGCGATCCCGCCGAGGAACACGATGCGGGCGATCGGCAGGTCAGGCAGCCAGTGGTAGAAGATCCCTGAGTCAGCCTGAGGGTTGCCGTTGAAGCTGCCGTTGGAGTTGGTCGGCAAGATCAGCGCCCACCCGTCGGCGGCCCCGAACCCGGTCTGCGACGACATCGCCATGGCCAGGAACCCGCCGAACGTAGCCAGCGGCGCGGCGAACCGGCTCGGCCAGTAGACCCCGATCGCGAATCCGAACGCGCTGAACGCGGCCACGCCGACGGCGCCGTCAGCGACATACCACCATGGCGGCGAGCCCCCGACGCCTTGCCGGGCATACATCGCGAACATGACGCCCACGAAGACCAGGTAGGCGGCCACGGCCCAGATCGCGGTCGCGGCCCAGGTGGCGAGCTGGCCCGCCCAGCGCGGCCTGGCGGTCGCGGTCACCAGGTCGGCCAGGCCGCGGCGGCCGTCCCGCGATCCCATCCAGGCGGCCACGCCCGCCACGAACGGCCCGAAGTCGAGGATCGTATGTCCCTGGCCCAGGTTCCAGAAGGTGCGCAGCCCGTACAGCGGGGAGGCGCCGACGCTAGGACGGTAAGAGTCGAACCAGAACAGCGCGGCGATCAGCGGCAGAACCCAGGGCATCGCGTTGCGGCGCAACTCCATCCGCATCAGCCGCACGAAACCCAGCGGGACGACGCCGACCGTGCGCGGTGTCCGGTGCCGCACAGGGGTGGCGGTCGCGGCCGTCATCACGCCACCAACGCCGCGGTCCGAGCCGAGACGAGCACGGCGCTGTAGCCGCGCTCCAGCGGGGCATCTCCGACCGCGCTGGTGCCCTCGCCACAGGCGATCAGCTCATCCGGCGTGCCCTGGAACACGATCTTCCCGGCATCCATCACCCCGACCTGGCTGCAGGCGGCACCGACATCTTCGACCAGGTGGGTGGATACGATCACGGTGGCGCGCTCGGCGAGGTCGCGGAGCAGCGCGCGGAACGCCACTCGCTGCTCCGGGTCAAGTCCGGCCGTCGGTTCGTCCAGCAGCAGCAACTCTGGCTCGTTGACGATCGCCTGCGCGATCCCGGCCCGGCGCAGCATGCCTCCGGACAGGGTCCGCAGTTTCGCTCGCGCCCGGCCGCCGAGATCGACCCGCTCGATCGCGGTGGCCACCGCCTGCGGCACCTGCCTCGGCGGCATTTCCTTCAGCAGCGCGAAGTACTCGACGAACTCGGCCACCGTAAACCCCGGGTAGTAGCCGAGGTTCTGCGGCAGGTAACCCAGTCTGCGCCGGATCTCCCGCCGCGGCCCGTGGCCGCCGGGGTCGCGGCCGAGCAGCCGGACCTGGCCCGAGCTGGGCGGGATCACTGTCGCCAGCATCCGCAGCAGCGTGGTCTTGCCCGCGCCGTTCGGTCCTAGCAGTCCGAAGACCCCCGGGCCGGTTTCCAGACTCACCCCGGCCACGGCCTGGGCGCGGCCAAACCGTCTGGTCACCTCACTGATGTCGACGTTCATGACGTTCCTTTCGGAATGCGGGTGGCAAACCATGCGATGGTGCCGCCGGCGACGGCGGCCGCCAGATAAGGAAGGATGAGCGTGGAGCTGACGACCGCCGTCGCGACGTGGCCGGATCCGGAGTACACCGACAGCACGGTGATCACCCACGCGGCCAGGCCGACCGCGACGCCGGCGTTCGCCGAGCGGGTGACCGTCGCCGCCGCCAGCGCCAGCGCTGACACCGCGGTCATCGGGACCAGCCAGCCGAAGGTGACCGCAGCCGCGGTCCCCGACGCCGCCGACGCGGCCAGCCCCAGGACCGCGTTCAGCGCGAACACGACCAGCACCCGGACCAGCAGCACCATCCGGTCGCTGACCGCCATGCTCTGCGACAGCTCCCAGGCCGGGTCGACGCCCGGCCCGTAGGCGTAGGCGATGCCGGCGGCGGCAACCGCGGGCGCGAACAAGGCCACGTAGGGAGTCCCGGTCCCCAGCGTGGCGAACATGCCGACCGCCAGCACGATCGCGCTGGCCATGAGCCAGCCGGGCAGCAACGACGACGTGGTCACCAGCGCCCGCGCCAGTCCCGGCGAGCGCAGCGCCAGCGCGGCCAGCCGCTCCACCAGTCCAGGGCGGCGGCGCCAGACCTCCGCGGCCACCGTCAGCCACACCCGGCCCAGATCGACGTCTTCCGGGCACCGATCCCGGTCCGGTCCTGTTCGATACGTCATCGTCAGCCTCCGTCCCGCACTGGCTGCCGCAGCACCGCGCGCATGAGCCGCCGGACCCGGTGAGCGCGGCTCTTCACCGTGCCCTCGGGAACGCCCATCAGCCGGGCCACCTCGGTGACCGTCCGGTCCTCCACGTACATCAGCCGCCAGACCTCCTGCGTCACACTGCCCGCCGGCCCGAGCGCCCTGACCGCCGCAGCGAGCTCGGCCCGGAACACGGCGGCCTCGGCCGGATCACCCGCGTCCAGGCCGGCGCGGCTATCCAGCGCGTCCAGTGCCGCTAGGGGCAGCTCGGCCGGTCCGCGCCGGCGCAGCCAAAGCGCCGCCTGCCGCCGGGTGATCACCCACAGCCAGCCGCGGGGCGAGCCCTGCGGCCGGTAGCCGCGCGCCCCCCGCCAGACCGCCAGGAAGCTCTCCTGCAGCACGTCCTCGACCTCGGCCGCGGGCAAGATCGCGCGCAGCCGGGCCGCCAGCCACGGCGCGTGCCGCGCGAACAGCTCCCGCAGCGCGCTATCGTCGCCGGCCGCCATCGCGGTGATCAGCTTGTCGTCGTCCATCGCTTCTCTATTGCGATCCGGCCGCGGCAGGTTCACCACTGCGCAGAAAGCTTCCGGTACTAGTTGGGCCCGCACAAGCCCGCCTGCGCAAGACCGGGCCTGGCCCGCTCCCGGCGACACTCGGAGTTGAGCCAGCGCTATCGAAGACTGGCTCGAGCTAGACGGCACTGTCAGATCACGAAGAGTTGGCCGCACGCTGGCCGCAAAGTCTTCGCGATAACGCAAACTGGTCCCATTTGCCGGATTTTCGGAGAAGAGTTTTCGTTTCAAGAAGAGTTAGCCGCGCATTTCGCGGGCAAACTCTACGCCCAGCGGAAACCCTTCGCGATAACCGGCGTCACCGGCCAGCTTTCTTGATCAAGTGGATCCTCCGGCAGCCCGGCGGCAAGTTTCACGATTCTGACTCGAAGTCGCCCGAGGCCCTC
>Ga0099827_10001589_pt1 | contig 11949 bp, 21 predicted proteins | sample CZO8metaG_FD_79339 | JGI IMG/M metagenome (GOLD analysis project Ga0099827, IMG submission 79339) | Vadose zone soil microbial communities from the Eel River Critical Zone Observatory, Northern California, USA - CZOApr15con1.8 metaG | ecosystem: Environmental > Terrestrial > Soil > Vadose zone ...
GCGCCACTACGCGCACGTCGACTGCCCGGGGCACGCCGACTACATCAAGAACATGATCACGGGCGCCGCTCAGATGGACGGCGCGATCCTCGTGGTCTCGGCCGCCGACGGCCCGATGCCGCAGACCCGCGAGCACATCCTGCTCGCCCGACAGGTTCAGGTGCCGTCGATCGTCGTCGCGCTGAACAAGGCCGACATGGTCGACGATCCCGAGCTGCTCGAGCTCGTCGAGATGGAGGTGCGTGAGCTGCTCTCGAAGTACGAGTTCCCGGGCGACGACATCCCGGTCGTGCAGGTCTCGGCGCTGAAGGCGCTCGAGGGTGACGGCGAGTGGGTGCCGAAGATCCTCGAGCTGATGGAGGCGGTCGACTCGTACATTCCGGAGCCGGAGCGCGACGTCGACAAGCCGTTCCTGATGCCGATCGAGGACGTCTTCACGATCACCGGCCGCGGCACCGTCGTGACCGGCCGGATCGAGCAGGGGAAGATCAAGTCGGGCGACGAGGTCGAGATCGTCGGCATCCACGAGAAGGTCGAGAAGACCGTCGTCACCGGCCTCGAGATGTTCCAGAAGACGCTCGATTACGCCCAGGCGGGCGACAACGCGGGCGCACTTCTGCGCGGTGTCAAGCGTGAGGAGGTCGAGCGCGGCCAGGTGCTGGCGAAGCCCGGCTCGATCACGCCGCACACGCACTTCAAGGCCGAGGTGTACGTCCTCTCGAAGGACGAGGGCGGCCGCCACACGCCGTTCTTCAACAACTACCGCCCGCAGTTCTACTTCCGCACGACGGACGTGACGGGCGCGATCAAGCTCCCGGAGGGCCAGGAGATGGTCATGCCGGGCGACAACACGAACATGGAGGTCGAGCTGATCCAGCCGATCGCCATGGATCAGGGCCTGCGCTTCGCCGTCCGCGAGGGCGGCCGCACGGTCGGCGCAGGCGTCGTCACCGACATCGTCAAGTAGGAAGGCGCCGGTTCGCCCAAATGGCTCAGAAGATCCGCATCCGACTCAAGGGCTACGACCACCAGCAGCTCGACAAGTCGGCTCAGTCGATCGTCGAGACGGCTCAGCGAACCGGCGCCACCATCACCGGGCCGGTGCCCTTGCCCACCGAGAAGAACGTCTACTGCGTGATCCGGTCGCCGTTCAAGGACAAGGATTCGCGGGAGCACTTCGAGGTGCGCACGCACAAGCGGCTGATCGACATCCACTCGCCGACTCCGAAGACGGTCGACTCGCTGATGCGGCTCGACCTCCCGGCCGGCGTCGATATCGAGATCAAGCTATGAAATTGCTTCGCAATTTCATAGTAGATTCACGCGAGAGCGGCTTCGCCGCTCCGCGCCACGCTATTCATTTCCGCCGGAGGCGGAAATGAAGGGCATCGTCGGAAAGAAACTAGGAATGACGAGAGTGTTCGATCCGGAGACGGGTGCGGTCACTCCTGTCACTGTGATTCAGGCGGCTCCCTGTCCCGTGGTCCAAGTAAAGACCGCCGACGCGGACGGCTACGACGCGGTCCAGATCGCTTACGACGAAACCGCCGACCGCAAGGTCACGAAGCCCGCGCTCGGGCACCTGAAGAAGAACAAGGTCAGCGGTGCGTACCGGCACCTGCTCGAGCTCCGGGGCCAGAGCGAGCTGATCGTCGGTGAGAACGTCACCGTCGAGGTGTTCGAACCGGGCGAGAAGGTGAAGGTGAGCGGGATCTCCCACGGCAAGGGATTCGCCGGGACGATCAAGCGACACAAGTTCCACCGCGGCCCGACGACGCACGGCTCGCACAACATCCGCAAGCCGGGCTCGATCGGCGCTTCGGCGACGCCCTCTCGCGTGTTCAAGGGGATGAAGATGGCCGGGCGACTGGGCGGCAAGCGCGCCACGCAGATCGGCCTCGTCGTCCACGAGGTGCGCCCGGAGGAGAACCTCCTGCTCGTCAAAGGTGCTGTGCCGGGGCCGAAGAACGGCTTCGTCGAGGTTCGGGAGGAGACGCGTTAGTGGCAGCTCCCAAGGCACCGCTCCTGGACTTTCACGGCAAGAAGTCGAAGGAGGTAACCCTCGAGGCTGCGGTCTTCGGCGTCGAGGTGAAGCCGCACCTCCTGCACGAGACGGTTCGTGCGGAGATGAACGCCGACCGCGCGGGAACGCGCGCCGCGAAGAGCCGCGGGCTCGTGAAGGGCGGACGCTCGAAGCCCTGGCGCCAGAAGGGCACCGGTCGCGCCCGAGCGGGCACGACGCGCGCCCCGCATTGGACGGGCGGAGGTGTTGCGTTTCCGCCGACCCCGCGCGACTTCGAGGTCAAGGTGAACCGAAAGGCCCGCCGCTCCGCGCTGCGCGGCGTCCTCTCGCAGCATGCCGCCAACGGCACCTTCGGCGTCCTCGACGGCTCCGGTTTCTCGGAGCCGTCGACGCGAATGGCCGCGGAGCTGGTCGCCGGGTGGGGCAAGGAGCTCCCGCTCGTGGTGGTCACGAGTGACGAGCGGAACGTCGCCAGGTCGTTCCGGAACATCGACCGCGTGGTCGTCACGACGCCGGGCAAGCTCGAGGTCGCGGCGCTCGTCTGGGCACGCTCCGTGCTCGTCACGCAGGACGCGCTCGAACTGGTCCAGGTGAAGGCCACGTGAGTCTCCATCCAAACGAAGTCCTGCTTGCTCCGGTCGTGTCCGAGAAGAGCTACGCGCAGATCGAGAGCAACAACACCTACTCGTTCCGCATCCACCCGGACGCGCACAAGACCCAGGTCCGGCAGGCCGTCGAGGAGCTGTTCAACGTCAAGGTGCTGCGCGTGAACATCTCCAAGGTGCAGTCGAAGCCGAAGCGGCGCGGCTTCCACCGTGGAGAGAGGCCCGGGTGGAAGAAGGCGATCGTGCAGCTTCGGCACGGCGACTCGATCGAGATCTTCGAAGGGGCGCAGGTATGACGCGAAAAATGCTGCGCATTTTCCGCGTGTCTGGTTTGACCCTTCGCTTCGCTCGGGTGACTGGGGAGGTGACGGCACATGCCCATTCGTAGGTACAAGCCGACGTCCGCCGGGCGCCGCTTCATGACCGTCTCGACCTTCGAGGAGGTCACGAAATCGAAGCCCGAGAAGGCGCTCACCGGCAAGCTGACCAAGAAGGGCGGTCGCAACAATCAGGGCCGGATCACGACGCGCCACCAGGGCGGCGGCCACAAGCGCCGCTATCGCGTGATCGACTTCAAGCGACAGAAGGACGGCGTGCCGGCGAAGGTGGCCGCGATCGAGTACGACCCGAACCGCTCGGCACGGATCGCCCTGCTGCACTACGCCGACGGCGCGAAGAGCTACATCCTCGCCCCGGCGCGGCTGCGCGTCGGCGCGACCGTCGAGTCGGGGCCGGCGTCCGACATCCGCCCGGGGAACGCGCTCCCGCTCGAGCACATCCCGACGGGCACGCTCGTCCACAACGTGGAGCTCAAGCCGGGGAAGGGCGGGCAGATGGCGCGCAGCGCCGGGTCCGGCATCCAGCTCGTCGCCAAGGACGAGGGCTACGGCGTCCTGCGCCTCCCCTCGGGAGAGATGCGCCGCGTACCGCTCACCTGTCGCGCCACGATCGGACAGGTCGGGAACGTGGACCACGAGAACATCACCGGCGGCAAGGCGGGACGGAGCCGGTGGAAGGGCAAGCGGCCGACGGTGCGCGGCTCGGCGATGAACCCGGTCGACCATCCGCACGGCGGCGGCGAGGGCAAGTCGAAAGGCGGGCGACACCCGGTAACGCCGTGGGGCGTGCCCACGCTCGGCAAGCGCACGCGCCGCAAGCACAAGGAATCCGACCGGCTGATCGTCCGCGCGCGACGACGAGGTAAGGAAAAACGATGAAAATGCTCCGCATTTTCATCGTGGAGAGGTTTGACCCATCGCTTCGCTCGGGTGAGCTGAGGAAGAGCAGATGAGCAGAAGTTCCAAGAAGGGGCCTTTCGTCGAGGAGCGGCTGATGAGTCGCATCGAGTCGATGAACGAGAAGAACGAGAAGCGGATGATCCGCACGTGGTCGCGTACGTCCACCGTCTTCCCGGAGATGGTCGGGCACACGATCGCCGTCCACGACGGGCGCAAGCACGTGCCCGTGTTCATCTCCGAGCAGATGGTCGGCCACAAGCTCGGCGAGTTCGCGCCGACGCGCACCTTCCGCGCCCACTCCGGCGACCGCAAGACCGAGGTGAAGAAGCGGACGTGAGCGTCGCTCGCTTTCAACTCGCTCCCGTGAGGGGAACCATGTTTCCCTCACGAGCTCCCTTCTTTAGGGATCGCCTCAGCCCACGCGCCGCTGAGATCGCCGCGTGCGCTGAGGAGAAGAAGAGGGGAAACCTCACGGCTTCCCCCGAGTCCCCTTCCCTCGCTCATCGGCGAAAGGCGTGCCGATGAGCTCCGTCGAGACACCACGCGAGGTGCGCGCAGAGGCGAAGTGGGTGCGCATGTCGCCGCGGAAGGCGCGGCTCGTCGCGGAGCACATCCGCGGCCGCAGCGTCCCCGAGGCGCGCGCCGTGCTCGCGTTCACGTCCCGGGAGGCCGCCCGCGCGCTCGAGAAGGTGCTGCAGTCCGCGGTGTCCAACGCGGAGGCCAATCACGGGATCGCAGAGGAACGGCTGTACATCAAGGCTGCGTACGTGGACGGCGGCCCTGTGATGAAGCGCTGGCGCGCTCGCGCGCGCGGCCGGGTGGCCCGGATCCGCAAGCGGACGTGCCACATCACGGTGAAGCTTGCGGAGGCGCCGGCTGTGGAGGCGCCGGCGACTCCGGAGCCGCCTAAGGCCGAGGCGAAGGAGGCCGCGAAGCCGAAGCGCGTCCCCGCGAAAAAGAAGACCGCGACTGCGAAGAAGAAGTCTGCGTCCAGGCGCCCCGCTAAGAGGAAGGAGGCTGCGACCTAATGGGTCAAAAGGTCCATCCCGGCGGAATGCGCGTCGGCGTCATCCATGACTGGAAGTCCAACTGGTACACGGGCAAGAAGGAGTTCCCGGGGTACCTGATCGAGGACATCAAGATCCGAGAGCACATCGTCAACAAGCTCTCGCACGCAGGCCTCTCCGACATCCTCATCCGCAAGGACAAGCAGCGGGTCACGGTCGACATCTACACGGCGCGGCCGGGGATCGTGATCGGCAAGTCGGGCGTCGAGGTGGACGCGCTGCGCAAAGAGCTGCACGCGATCACCAAGAAGAACGTCCACATCAACATCAACGAGATCAAGCGTCCCGAGCTCGACGCGAAGCTCGTCGCGCAGTCGATCGCGGAGCAGCTGCAGAACCGTGTCAGCTTCCGCCGTGCGATGAAGCGCGCGCTCGCGTCCGGGATCCGTTCGGGCGCCAAGGGCGTCCGCATCCAGTGCGGCGGCCGGCTGGGCGGCACCGAGATGAGCCGCTCCGAGGCCTACTCCGAGGGCCGCGTGCCGCTGCACACGATCCGCGCGGACATCGACTACGGCTTCGTCGAGGCGAAGACGACGTTTGGGCGGATCGGTGTCAAGGTCTGGATCAACAAGGGCGAGATCATGCCGGAGGGCTACGGGGGCCTCGACACGGAGAAGGACGTACGGCTCGGCGAGCAGGACCAGGCCCGCCGGCGGCGCGCGAACGTGGAGGGGCTCGGCGCCTCGCGCGAGGGAGGCCGCGACCGCCAGCGCGATCGCGAGGGTCTCGGTCCCGTTCGTCCGTCCCGCAAGCGCGGCGGCCAGGGTCGTGGCGGCCAGGGCCGCGGCGGCAGGTCGGCGCCACGTGGCCGGGCTGGAGGTCAGGACAACGTCGAAAAGCCGTCGGCGGAGCCGCCTGTCCGCGACAGCGGACCAGTGGAGGGGGCTCGGGGGAACCGGGAGGTTCCCACGTCGGAGTCCGCGGAGCAGGTCGAGACGACCCCGGCCCCCGTCGCAGACGCGCCCGACACCACGACGCCCGAGCAGCAGACCGATGACCCGACGAAGGCCGAGCAGCCTGAGGAGAAGAGTTAGTGCTTCTGCCCAAGAAGACGAAGTACCGGAAGTACCAGCGTGGCCGCCGTCGTGGCTTCGCGAAGGGCCAGACGTCCGTGCAGTTCGGGGACTTCGGACTCAAGGCGCTCGAGACCGGCTGGGTCACCAACCGGCAGATCGAAGCTGCCCGAATTGCGATGACTCGCAAGATCAAGCGCGGCGGAAAGGTGTGGATCAACGTCTTCCCGGACAAGCCGACCACGCAGAAGCCGGCCGAGACCCGCATGGGCTCCGGCAAGGGCTCGCCCGAGCACTGGGTGGCGGTCGTCAAGCCCGGACGGGTGATGTTCGAGCTCGCGGGCGTGCCGGAGCCGCTCGCCAAGGAAGCGCTTCGCCTCGCCGGGACGAAGCTCGCCTTGAAGACGAAGTTCGTGAAACGAGAGGCGGATCTCTTTGAAAGCTAGGGACCTGAGGGACATGACGGACGAGGAGCTCGAGAACGCATTGCACGACCGGCGGCAGGAGCTGTTCAACCTGCGCTTCCAGTCGGCGACCGGCGCGCTCGAGAACAGCGCGCGGCTGAAGCTCGCGAAGCGCGAGATCGCGCGCATCCTCACGGTGCGCGTCGAGCGCGAAGCAAGGCTGGGACAAAGCTGATGGCCGACGAGAAGAAGAAGACGACGCGCAAGAAGAAAGACGAGAAGGCTCCCGAGGCCGTGGCCGAAGAGACCCCGAAGGCCGAGGAGAAGCCCAAGCGCAAGCCTGCGGCGAAGAAGGAGGCCGCGAAGCGGCCCGTCCGCGCGAAGCGCGGACCGGTGGAGGGGGTCTCGGGGGAACCGGGAGGTTCCCCCGGCGAGGACCTTGGTGCCGAGAAGCCGGCCGCAAAGAAGGCAGCTACAAAGGAGAAGGTCGAGGAGCCGCCGGTGGAGGAGGCCGCGACCGAGACTCCGACTGACGAGCCGGCGCCCGAACCGGTCGCCGATGCTCCCGTTGAGGAGCCGGCGGCCGAAGTTGCCCCACCGGAAGAAGCTCCGGCGGAGGAGCCTGCGCCCGAGCCGGTCGCCGAGGCCGAGCCGGGGTCCGTCGCAGAGGAGCCGGCACCCGAGAGCCCCGCAGAAGCGGCCGAGGAAGCTGAGGCGCCCGCAGCCGCCGGAGGCGAGGCGGAGGCTCCTCCAGCCGCAGCGGAGGCAACGGCCGCACAGGCACCCGCAGCCGAGGCGGAGCCGCCGGCCGTGTCGATGCCCAAGAAGAAGCGCAAGCACGTTCCCCGCTCGCAGCGCCGCCAGCGTCCCAAGACCCGTCGCGAGCACCCGGCCGAGCGCAACCCGATCACGCGCCTGCCCAAGCCGGAGTCCGAGCGCGGTCGCCGCCAGGAGCGCCGCGGCGTCGTCGTGTCCAGCGTGATGGACAAGACGATCATCGTCAAGGTCGACACGATCAAGGCGCATCCGCGCTACAAGAAGGTCGTTCGCCACAGCGTGAAGTTCCACGCGCACGACGAGCAGAACACCGCCAACGTCGGCGACATCGTCCGCATCGTCGAGACGCGGCCGCTGTCGAAGACGAAGTACTGGCGCCTCGTGGAGATCGTGGAGGCCGCGAAGTGATCCAACAGGAGTCCAGATTGCGCGTCGCCGACAACACCGGCGCCCGCGAGCTCCTGTGCATTCGCGTCAAAGGCGGGTCGCACCGCCGCTACGCGCGCGTCGGCGACATCATCGTCGGCACCGTCAAGCAGGCCGCACCGCAGGGCGCGGTCAAGAAGGGCGAGGTCGTGCAGGCGGTGATCGTCCGGACCCGCAAGCCGTTCGGGCGCGACGACGGCACGACGATCGCGTTCGACGAGAACGCGGCGGTGATCATCGACAACCAGCGCAATCCGCGCGGGACGCGCATCTTCGGGCCCGTCGCGAGGGAGTTGCGCGAGAAGAACTTCATGAAGATCGTCAGCCTCGCCCCGGAGGTCCTCTGATGGCACACACCATGCGCATCCGCAAAGGCGACCTCGTCCACATCCTGAGCGGCAAGGACCGCGGTAAGGAAGGCCGCGTCATCGACGCGCGTCCGAAGGACGGCAAGGTCATCGTCGAGAACCTGAACCTCGTCAAGCGGCACACGAAGCCGCGCCCGATCCAGAACACGAGCCGGATGGGGGCCGCGGGCATGACGCCCGGAGGCGTCATCGACAAGCCCGCGCCGCTCCACGTCGGCAACGTGATGGTCGTCTGCCCGGTCTGCAACCGGCCGACGCGCGTCGGGATGAAGGACAAGGAGTCGCACGGCGAGCAGGTGAAGGTGCGCGTGTGCAAGCGCGCCGACTGCGGCGAGGAGATCGACAGGTGAGTACCAGGGTCAGGGAAGTCCGGAAGGAAGCCGCCCGCGCGTCGTACCAGCCGCGCCTGAAGCAGCTCTACGAGCAGGACCTGCGCCCGCGCCTGAAGGACGAGCTCGACTACTCCTCCCCGATGGAGGTCCCGCGAATCCTGAAGATCACGCTGAACATGGGCGTCGGCGAAGCGAAGACCGACGCGAAGCAGCTCGACGCCGCGATCGAGGAGCTCACCATCATCGCCGGCCAGCGCGCCCAGGTCCGCCGCGCCAAGAAGTCGGTCGCGCAGTTCAAGATCCGCGAGGGAATGCCCATCGGCGCCCGCGTCACGATTCGAGGCGCGCGCATGTACGAGTTTCTCGACCGGCTCGTTTCGATCGCGCTGCCGCGTATCCGCGACTTCCGCGGTCTCAGTCCGCGCTCGTTCGACGGGCGGGGCAACTTCTCGCTCGGGATCCGCGAGCAGATCATCTTCCCGGAGATCAACTACGACGACATCCAGCAGGTTCGCGGCCTCGACGTCGCGATCACGACCACTGCGAAGACGGACGAGGAGGCGCTCGCGCTCCTGCGCGGGCTCGGCATGCCTTTCGCGGTGGACGGAAGGGAGCAGTAAGCAGTGGCGAAAACCTCACTCCGCATCAAGCAGCAGCGGCCGCAGAAGTTCCGCGTGCGCAACTACACGCGCTGTAACCGCTGCGGGCGCCCGCGCGCCGTCTTCCGCAAGTTCGGCCTCTGCCGGATCTGTCTGCGGGACCTCGCGCACCAGGGCGTGATTCCCGGCATGACGAAATCGAGCTGGTAGCGATGCTCACTGATCCAGTCGCCGACATGCTCGCCCGCATCCGCAACGCCAACAAGGCGCTGCACGAGAACGCCGAGATGCCGACCTCCCGTCTCAAGGAGGGCATCGCCCGCATCCTCAAGGAGGAGGGCTACATCTCGGACTTCCACGTCAAGAAGGGCGAGAGCTTCGATACCCTGGTCATCCAGCTGAAGTACGGCCGGAGCCGCGAGAGGATCATCACCGACCTCAAGCGGGTGTCCAAGCCGGGCCGCCGTGTCTACGCGCGCAAGGACCGCCTGCCGCGCGTGCTCGGCGGGATGGGGGTGGCGATCCTGTCGACTTCGACTGGTCTCGTGACCTCCCGCACGGCCGAGGAGAAGGGCATCGGCGGCGAGGTCGTGTGCTTCGTTTGGTAGCCACATGAGTCGAATCGGACGACAGCCCATCGAACTGCCCGGCGGCGTGAGCGTCTCGCTCTCGCCTGGCCGCGTGATGGTCAACGGCCCGCTCGGCGAGCTGTCCCAAGAGGTCCCCGCTCGGATGAAGATCGAGCAGTCGGACGGGACGATCACGGTGGCGCGTCCGACCGAGCGCGGCGACGATCGCGCGCTGCACGGTCTGACGCGGACGCTGATCGCCAACATGGTCGAGGGCGTCACGAAGGGATTCGAGAAGCGCCTCGAGCTCCAGGGTGTCGGCTACCGCGCTGCGCTGCAGGGCGCCGACCTCCGGCTCGATGTCGGCTTCTCGCATCCGGTCGTCATGAAGGCGCCGCAGGGAATCTCCTTCGAGGTGCCGACGCCCACGGAGATCGTCGTCAAGGGCGTCGACAAGCAACAGGTCGGGCAGACGGCGGCCGAGGTGCGGAAGGTGCGTCCGCCCGAGCCGTACAAGGGCAAGGGCATCCGCTACACGGGCGAGTACGTGCGGCGCAAAGTTGGCAAACGAGCATGATCGTTCTTCGTCACACCGCGGCTTTTACCGGGGGAACCTCCCGGTTCCCCCGAACCCCCTCCACTGGTCCGCTGTCGCGGACAGGCGGCTTTGCCGCAGGCAAGAGGGCGTAATGGCCACCTTGACCGTTCGCGAGGCACGGCAGCGGCGACACCGCCGCGTGCGCGGGAAGGTCACCGGGACGGCGGAGCGGCCGCGCCTCGTCGTCACGCGCTCGAACCGCGGCATCGTCGCGCAGCTCGTCGACGACATGGAAGGTCGCACCCTCGCTTCCGCCACCTGGCTCCAGCTCAAGAAGTCCCTCAAAGGGGACAAGAAGGCGCAGGCGGCCGAGGTCGGCAAGCTGCTCGCCGAGAGTGCGAAGAAGGCCGAGATCAAGACCGTCGTGTTCGACCGCGGCGGCTACCTGTACCACGGGCGCGTGAAGGCGCTCGCCGAGGCAGCACGCGAGGGAGGACTGAAGTTTTGAGCACCAGACCTGAGTTCACCACCGTCGAGCGCGCCGTGATCGAGCGCGAGGAGAGCCGCGAGCTCAAGGAGCGCGTGGTCGAGATCAACCGCGTCGCGAAGGTCGTCAAGGGTGGCCGCCGGTTCTCGTTCACCGCGCTGGTCGTGATCGGCGACGAGGTCGACCGCGTCGGCGTCGGTTACGGCAAGGCGCGCGAGGTGCCGCTGGCGATCACGAAAGCCGTCGACGACGCGAAGAAGAACCTCTTCACCGTGCCGAAGCACGGCACGACGATCACGCACGAGATCCTCGGGCGCTCGGACGCCGCGCGCGTCCTGCTCCGCCCGGCGAGCGAGGGCACCGGCGTGATCGCGGGCGGCGGCGTGCGCGCCGTGCTCGAGCTGGCCGGCATCCGGGACATCCTGGCCAAGAGCCTCGGCACGACGAATCCGATCAACATGGCGAAGGCAACCGTCGACGGGCTCAAGCGGCTCCGACGTCCCGACGAGGTGGCAAAGATGCGCGGCCTGACGATCTCGCAAGTCCTTCCCTATAAGGCGCCCGCGCCGGACGACGCAGGACTTAGTGGCTCTGAGCCACAAGCGCAGGTCCGACCTTCTGGGCCGCCTTCGGAGGACGAATCAGGAGTTAGTGGCTCTGAGCCACAAACTCCTGAGACGCCGGGCTAGCGATGGCGAAGGTCCGGATAACGCAGGTTCGTAGCGAGATCGGCCAGAGCCAGCGGCACCGCGGTACGCTGCGCGCGCTCGGGCTCGGCAAGATCGGCAAGACCGTGGAGCACGACGAGGGCCCGGTCCTCGCAGGCATGCTTCGGAAGGTTCGCCACCTGGTCGAGGTCGAGAATGGCTGAGCAGCTCAATCTCTCTTCGCTGAAGCCCGCGCAGAGCCGGAAGGACCGGAAGCGCATCGGCCGCGGCATCGGCTCGGGCAAGGGTCGCTACTCCGGTCGCGGCATCAAGGGACAGAAGTCCCGCGCCGGGTCGCACAAGATGCGCGCGGGGTTCGAGGGCGGCCAGATGCCGATCTACATGCGCCTGGGCAAGCAGCGCGGGGCGACATCCAAGGACGCGATGCCGATCGGGCCGTTCCGGACCTCCACCGTGCCCGTCAACGTCGGCGCGCTCGAGCGGTTCGACGACGGTGCGGAGGTCACGCCTGAAGCGCTCGTGGAGAAGGGCCTGATCAAGAACACCAAGATCGACGTGAAGCTGCTCGGGAGCGGGGACCTGAAGAAGAAGCTCACCGTTCGCGTGCACGCGATCTCCGCGACCGCGCGCACGAAGGTCGAGAAGGCGGGCGGCACCGTCTCGCTGCTCAAGGAGCCGAAGCCGAAGAAGCAGCGGCACCACAAGCCAAAGGCAGCAGCGCCCGAGCCTGAGGCAGAAGCCATCGAGACAGAAGCGCCCGAGGAGTCAGAAGCCGAGGCAGCTGACGCCTCCGAAACGGAAGCTTCGGAGCCGTAGTGTTCTCCTGGCTCGCCAA
>Ga0099827_10001595_pt1 | contig 11929 bp, 12 predicted proteins | sample CZO8metaG_FD_79339 | JGI IMG/M metagenome (GOLD analysis project Ga0099827, IMG submission 79339) | Vadose zone soil microbial communities from the Eel River Critical Zone Observatory, Northern California, USA - CZOApr15con1.8 metaG | ecosystem: Environmental > Terrestrial > Soil > Vadose zone ...
CATCCCGCAAGACGCGCTTTCCGTGCTTTCGGTGGCGCGTTCGGTCGCGAGCCGAACCAGCTATGGCGGCACTGCGCCCAAAAACGTGCGCGCGGCCGCGCGTAAATGGCTGAAACGGCTGGGTCAATAATACGAGGGCGGGCTTGCCTGCCCTCGCCATGCCACAAGTTTTCGTGATATAAGCCGCCTGATCGGGGATCAAAAGTGACGCGCTTTCACGCCTTGTTCCGCCGCCTGCTTTCGTCCGCCCCGCTCGCGGCGGCGCTTTTCGTTGCCGGCTGCGGCATCAAAGGCCCGCTCGAACTGCCCGAGGGCGCCAACGCATCCGCCAACGAGGGCAAGGGACGTTTCGTATCCTCGCCGAAGGCAGCGCTGCCGGGCTACTACGAGACCTCGAAAAAAGAGAAGAAAGCGCAAGGGCAGCTCGGCAATCCGGTGAAGCCCGACGAACCCTTCGTTCTCGATCCATTACTTAACTGAAAAATGCACCATTTCGCTTATCGTGACGGCGTTCTCTTTGCCGAGGGCGTCGATCTTCCCGCGCTCGCGCAACGCGTCGGCACGCCATTTTATTGTTATTCGAGCGCCACCCTCGAGCGCCACTACAAGGTGTTCGCCGACGCCTTCGCCGACGTGCCCTCGCTCGTCTGCTACGCGCTGAAGGCGAATTCCAACCAGGCGGTAATCGCGACGCTCGCGCGCCTCGGCGCCGGCGCCGACATCGTTTCGGGCGGCGAATTGAAGCGCGCGCTGGCGGCCGGCGTGCCCGCCGGCAAGATCGTATTCTCCGGCGTCGGCAAGACCAAGGAAGAAATCGCAGCAGGTCTCGCCGCGGGAATCTATTGCTTCAACGTTGAGAGCGAGGCGGAACTTCAGGCGCTGGCGGCGATCGCGAGCGAGATGAAGCGCACGGCGCCGGTTTCGGTGCGGGTCAACCCCGACGTCGACGCCAAGACCCACGCCAAGATTTCGACCGGCAAGGCCGAGAACAAGTTCGGTGTGCCGCTCGCGCGCGCGCGCGAATTTTGCGCAAACGCCGCCGGAATGCCGAACATCCGTCTCGTCGGCGTCGACATGCACATCGGCAGTCAGATCACGGAACTCGCACCGTTCGAGCACGCGACCGCACTCCTCGTCGGGCTCGCGCGCGACTTGATGAAGGAGGACCACCGGCTCGAGCATATCGATTTCGGCGGCGGCCTCGGGATTCCGTATCAATCGGACAATGAGCTGCCGCCGTTGCCCGCCGACTACGCCGCCATGGTCAAGCGCCATGCCAAGGGGCTCGGTCTTAGACTCGTCTTCGAGATCGGCCGCATGATCGCCGGCAATGCCGGCGTCTTGATCACGCGCGTCATCTACGTGAAGCGCGGCTTGCAGAAAACCTTTATCGTCGTCGATGCCGCCATGAACGATCTGGTGCGGCCGACGCTGTACGAGGCCTATCACGAGATCCGCCCCGTTCGGCTGCCGCGCCCGGGCACGCAATGGATCGTCGCCGACGTGGTCGGACCGGTGTGCGAGTCGGGCGACTATCTCGCGCTCGACCGCAAGCTGCCCGCTGTCGCCGAGGGCGATCTGCTCGCGATCATGACCGCCGGCGCTTACGGCGCGGTGCATTCGGGGACCTACAATACCCGCGCGCTGGTGCCCGAGGTGTTGGTGCGGGAGGCCGAATCCGCCGTCGTCCGCCCGCGAATCGACGCCGACGCCATCATCGCCTTCGATCGAATGCCACCTTGGTTGAAGGGTTAAGCCACTGAAAAACTGGAAGATTCGACCGCGACTGAACTTTTGCCCTTAGCGGGCCATGTTACACTGACACGCTGGTTCGCTGGAGGATCCGCATTTGAGCGCGGCGCCTGAATCGAACGAACGGACCGACGCGCCGCGCAGCGCCGTGGAAGAAGCGCGGCGCCAGCTCACGCGGGCGCTTTCCTGGACGCGGCATGCGCTCCTGTGGGAGAAACTCTGGCCGCGCATCGCTTCCGCCTTCGCCGTCTTCGGCGTCTTTCTCGCCGTCTCCTGGCTCGGCGTGTGGACCGCCCTTCCGCCGCTGGCGCGCGTTGCCGGCGTCCTTCTCTTCGCCCTCCTCTTGATCGCAAGCCTGTCGCCGCTGGCTTGGCTGCGGCGGCCTGGGCGCGCCGAGGCGCTCGCCCGGCTCGATCTCACCAGCGGAATCGATCACCGCCCGGCAACAGCGCTCGCCGACCGGCTTGCGCCAACGGCGAACGATCCGGTCATGGAGGCGCTATGGCGCGCCCATCGCGCGCACGAGGCGGAACGGGCGAAAAACCTGCGCGCCGGATTGCCCCGCCCGCGCCTTGCCTGGCGCGATCCCTACGCGATCCGCGCGCTGGTGCTGCTCGCGGCGGTCGCTTCCTTTTTTCTCGCCGACGGCGAGCAAGCGCGCCGGATCGCGGCCGCCTTCGATTGGAGCGGCGCCATCTATCCGCGGCTCTACCGCGTCGACGCCTGGGTCACGCCGCCCGCCTACACCGGCCGCGCGCCGATCCTGTTGCCCGGTATTCGCCACGACGAACCGGCGCCGGGCGAAACCGCGGCGGTTCTCGTGCCGGCGGGCAGCGAGCTCGTCGTGCGGGCAACCGGATTGTCGAGCCTCGATCTCGCCCTTTCCGGCGGTCTCGCCGAACAGGCAAAGGATACGCCCGCGCGCACCGCGGAAGGCGGCGTCGAGCGGCGCTTCCTCGTCACCGACAGCGCCACATTGACCGTGCGCGGGCTACCCGCGGGCAACGCGCTGTGGGGCTTCAAGGCGGTGCCCGACCATCCGCCAACCATCGCCCACGTCAAGGACCCGCAGATCGTCGGTCAGGCCGGATTATCCCTCAACTATCGGGTCGAGGACGATTACGGCGTCATTTCCGCCGAAGCGCGCTTTGCGCGCACCCCGAGCACGGCCACCGACGGCGCGCGCGCGCCGCGTCCGCTCGTAGCGCCGCCGGATTTTTCGCTGCTATTGCCGCAAGCGCGCACGCGCGCGGGAACCGGTCAAACCACCCGCGACCTGACCGAGCACCCGTGGGCGGGCGTCAGCGCGATTTTGACGCTCGTCGCGCGCGACGAAGGCGGCAACGAAGGCATGAGCGAGGCACGCGAGATTCGCCTGCCCGAACGGCCGTTCAGCAAGCTCCTTGCCCGCGCGCTGATCGAGCAGCGCCGCAACCTCGCGCTCGACGCCAACGCCCGCGAGAATGTCGAGCAGGCGCTGCGCGCGCTGATGATCGCGCCCGAGCAATTCACGCCGGAAGCCGCGATCTATCTCGGCCTGCGCACGGCGCTGGCGCGGCTCAAGCTCGCGAAAAGCGACGACGATCTTCGCTCGGTCGTTGACTATCTGTGGGAAGTCGCCGTGCTCATCGAGGACGGCACCATGTCCGACGCCGAGCGCGAACTGCGCGCGGCGCAAGACGCGTTGCGCCAGGCGCTCGAGCGCGGCGCCAGCGACGATGAAATCCGCCGCCTGACCGACAAGATGCGCGAGGTGCTCGACCGCTTTATGCGCGCGCTCGCCGAACAGCTGCGCCGCGACGGCACGACCGACGATCGGCCGCTCGATCGCAACGCCCGCATCGTCCGGCCGCAGGATCTCAAGAACATGCTCGACCGCATCGAGAACCTTGCGCGCAACGGCTCGCGCGACGCCGCCCGGCGTCTGCTCGACGAGATGCAGGCGATGCTCGACGGCTTGAGCCGCGGCAAGCAGGCGCGCTCCGATCCCGCCGATCAGGGAATGGGCCAGCTCGACGAACTCGGCCGCATGATCCAGGAGCAACAGCGCCTGCGCGATAAAACCTTCCGCCAGGGGCGCGAGGGCCGGGCCGAGCGGCGCAACCGTCCGCCGGACGCCGAGCCCAGCGATCGCGAGCGCCGCGCCTACAACGACCTCCAGCAAAATCAGGAGGGCTTGCGGCAGCGGCTCGAACAAATGCTCGAGCAATTGCGGCGTGACCGTCAGAACGGCGACGGCAGCGAAGAAGACGGTCCCGGTAAGGACGCCGGCGAGGCGCTGGGGCAGGCCGGTCAAGCCATGCGCGACGCCGAAGGCGCGCTGCAGGGCGGCGACGCCGAAGGCGCGGTCGAACAGCAAGGCCGCGCCTTGCAGAATCTCCGCAAGGGCGCGCAAAGCCTCGCCGAAGCGATGCAGGGCGGGATGGGCGACGGCATGGGCGAGCCGATGGGCGACGAGCCGAGTTCGGCGGAGCGCACCGACCCGTTGGGCCGCCCGGTGCGCTCGCGCGAATACGGCGAGGATTTCACCGTCAAGGTGCCGGGCGAGATCGACGTACAGCGGGCGCGGCGCGTGCTCGAGGAATTGCGCCGCCGGCTCGGCGATCCGAACCGGCCGCGGCTCGAACTCGATTATCTGGAGCGGCTGTTGAAGGACTTTTTCTAGAAAACATCCCATTCGTCATGGCCGGGCTTGTCACCCCAAGCCGGGTTTACCCGGTTTGGGGCGATCTATTTTTTCCCGAACTCCGACAAGCCCGAGTTCGGGTGCCATCCACGCCTTGGTTCCTGGCGAAGACGTGGATGCCCGGCACGAGGCCGGGCATGACAAAACTCGGGGTGCTTATCCGCTTAGTGGCGCGCAAGCGTCTTTTTGACGATGTTGCGCATTTCCGAAATCGAGAAGGGTTTTTGCACGACCTCGCGGACGAGCGCGTCGAGGCCGAGCGCCCGCTCGCGCTGGTCGGCATAACCCGTCATCAGCACGACCTTGAGATCGCGGTGATCGCGCACGGCGGCGAGCGCGAGCGCGATCCCGTCCATTACCGGCATCTGGATGTCGGTGACGAGCAGATCGAAATGGCCGCCGACGGAAATCTGTTCGAGCGCCGCCGCGCCGTTCGGCGCGGTGGCGACTTCATGACCGTCCTGGGCGAGCGCGCGCGCGAGCAATTCTCGAATGGGCGCTTCGTCTTCCGCGATCATGATGCGTGCCAAGAGAACCTCCGTCGGCGACAGCCGCTAGCGGCTGTTGGTGAGGTCGCTGCGCGTCAGGAACCGAACGAGCACCTCGCGGCCTTCGGACGGCGGCGAGGCAAGCCGGCTGCGAAACGGAACTTTCTCGTCTTCCGACAAGGTCGAGCGCGGCAACAGGGCCGTCCAGGAATAGAGTTCCTGCCCGCCGGCGCCGAGCACCGCGAGGCGGACGCGCGGCACTTCGACCGCGTGTTTCGCGACGTTTACGATTTCGCCTTCGATCACGAGCACGGCGATCCCGTCCTGGGTCTCGCTGGCGGTGCGGACTTCGCGGAATTCGAGACCGCGCAAATTCACCGGTAGGCCGGCGGCGGTGTAGACTCCCGCGAGATCGGGGATCGCGCGCACGACGCTCGTGCGCGCGGCGATCGCCGCGACGACGAGCGCGCCGGCCGCGGCAAGGATGGCGACGCCCAGGCCCTTACGGGAGGACTTGCGAGGTGCCGACCGGGGCGGCAGCGCTCTGCGCGCCGGTTTGCGCTCGACCTCCGCGGCCTCCACGGCCTCTTCGGGCGGCGCCGGCCTCATATCGGGAAAGATATCCGGCACGAGCGACGGCGCCGCTTCGCTTTCCGCAAGCGGCTCACGCCAAAAGACGGAATCGTTGGAGGGAATGACGAGCGAGCTCGTCGAAGCGGTCTCGCTGGCGGGCGCCTCCGCCATCGCCGGCTCGCGTTCTATGCCCTCGGGCATGGCGAACCAGCTGGCGTGGCAGCGGGCGCAACGTACCGTTCGTCCGGCCGGCCCCAGCACATCGGGCTTGACCCGGAACGACGTTTCGCAAGAGGGACAAGTAAGCAGCATAAGGACTATCCGCTCGGAAATCCGATTGTGAAGCGGGAGCGTTAATGATTCGGAAACCGTACCTCGATGCGGGTCCGTGGGCGCCAATGCCCGCCTCCCGGTCCATTCACTTTCCACCGGCTGGGCTGCCGCCCGCCTCCGCAAATGGCTAGATGAGGCTGGCAGACGATTCGCTGGAGACCCCTTTGGTCCGATTCGAGAATGTCGGGCTGCGCTACGGCACCGGGCCTGAGGTCCTGAAGGACCTCACTTTTTCCATCGAGCCGCATTCCTTTCAGTTTCTGACCGGCCCTTCCGGCGCCGGCAAGACGAGCCTGTTGCGGCTCCTGTTTCTCTCGCTCCGTCCGACGCGCGGCCTGATCACCCTGTTCCATTGCGACGCAACGCGCCTGCGGCGAAGCGAAGTCTCAGCGCTGCGGCGGCGCATCGGCATCGTGTTTCAGGACTTCCGCCTGCTCGATCATCTGACGACCTACGAAAATGTTGCGCTCCCCCTGCGCGTGGCGGAGCGGGACGAAGCGAGCTACCGCTCCGAAGTCGTCGAGCTTCTGCAATGGGTGGGGCTCGGCGAGCGCCTGCATGCCCTGCCGCCGGTGCTTTCGGGCGGGGAAAAACAACGCGCCGCGATCGCCCGCGCCTTGATCAGCCGTCCCGAATTGCTCCTCGCCGACGAGCCGACGGGCAATGTCGACCCGGCGCTGGCGCGGCGGCTCTTACGCCTTCTGGTCGAACTTAAAAAATCGGGCACATCGGTGCTGATCGCCACCCACGATGTCGCCCTGATGGACCAATACGATGCGCCGCGACTCGTGCTCGACGAGGGGCGGCTTTATTCCGGCCAGTCAGGGGACTCGCAAGCTTGAACGATCCACAACTCGCCGCCGAAGCCACGTCGCCGCGCGATTACGGCGAGCCGATGGTGGCGCACGTCAATCCGATCCTGCCGGACGACACGGTGACCGGCCGTTCGCTGCTCGCGGTCGTCGCGATCATGAGCTTCCTCGCCGCCTTGACGGTCGGCGCCGTCGAGATCATGCACGTCGCCGCGGGAGAGTGGCGCGCGGACGTGGTGCGTGAAGCGACCATTCAAGTGCGCCCGCTGCCGGGGCGCGATCTCGATGCGGACGTCCGCAAGGCGGCGGAAATCGCCAAGGCCGCGGCCGGCGTTGTCGATGCCCGCGCCTTCACCAAGGAGGAAACCGAGCGTCTGTTGGAGCCTTGGCTCGGCGCCGGCACCGACCTCGGCGCGCTGCCCGTTCCGCGCCTCGTGCAGGTGAAGGTCAAGACGGGTGCCGCACCGGACTTCGGCCAGCTTCGCCGTGCCCTTGCGGAAGGCGTGCCGAACGCGACGCTCGATGATCATCGCGGCTTCGCCTCGAAGCTCGCCACGATCTCCAACGCGGTCACGCTGACGGGTCTCGCCATTCTCGCGCTCGTGCTTGCCGCCATCGTGCTCTCGGTCGCCTTCGCCACGCGCGGCGCCGTGGCCGCCAATCGAGCCGTCGTCGAGGTCCTGCATTTCGTCGGCGCCCGCGACTCCTTCGTGGCGCGCATCTTCGCGCGCCATTTTCTCGCGGTCGGGTTGCAAGGCGGCTTAATCGGCGGCGCCGTTGCCGCGGCACTTTTTGGGCTCGCGCGCCTGCTTGCGAATGTGCTCGGCACGCTCCCGGGCAGCGCCAATGCGGCCTTCTTCCTCGGTCACTTTGCGCTGAATGCGCGGGGCTTTTTGTGGATTGCCTCGGTCGCCGCCGCCATGGCGTTCGTCACCGCGCTCTCCTCCCGCATCACCGTACACCGCACGCTCCGCGCCATCGATTGAGGCCGGGACAACCGCAGCTTATGAGGTCGCCTACCCGCCGCAATTCGCGATACCATCGGCCGGGGAAACGCCATGACGAGCCCGGGACACGATCGGGATCCTCCGCATGAATGAAGCCGGGTCCCACCCCGCCAGCCGGGGGGGCTTGCGCATCGTCACTTCCTTCATGGGAATGGTGACGTTCGCGATCATTGTCTTTTTCGGCGGCTTCGTCCTGTTCGTGAGCACGATTCCGCGCGAGGAGGAGGAGTTTCATCGCTCCGCCGACGGCATCGTCGCGCTGACCGGCGGCGCTTCGCGCATTACCGATGCGGTCGAATTACTGGCCGCCGGCCGCGGCCGGCGGCTGCTGATTTCGGGCGTCAACCCCTCGACGACGCCGGGCGAGTTGATCCGCCTCACCCCCGAACTCGAAAAATTGTTCGCTTGCTGCGTCGATCTCGGTCATCAGGCCCTGAACACCACCGGCAACGCGATGGAAATCGCGCGATGGACGCGCGAGCATCAATTTCACTCGATCGTCGTCGTCACTTCCGCCTGGCACATGCCGCGCGCGCTGGTCGAGCTCGATCGCGAGCTTGCCGGCATCGAGCTCATTCCCCACGCGGTGGTGAGCGACCGCATGCGCGACGAGCCCCGGTGGTGGACGAACCCGCAGACCGTCCGCTTTCTCTTGGTCGAATACGTGAAATATCTCGCGACGCTCGCCCGCGTCCGCCTCGACACGTTCGAGCAGGGCGCGGGCCCGAAGAATGCCGCGCGCGATGCGCGGTCCTGAGCGCCGGCGGGCGCCGTGTTCTTCCGCGCCATCACATTCACGCTCATGTTCTATCTCAATACGATCGCGCATGTGGTGTTAGCCCTGCCCGCGCTCGTTATGCCGGGCCGCCAGGCGCTGTGGCGCGCGGTTCGCTCCTGGATCGCGGTCAATCAATGGCTGTTGCGCGCTTGCTGTGGCATCACCCACGAGATTCGATTCGCCGGCCGCGTTCCGTCCGGGCCGCTGCTTGTCGCCGCCAAGCATCAATCGACCTGGGAAATCTTCTCGCTGCTCTCGCTATTCGAAGACCCGGTCTTCATCCTCAAGCGCGAGGTGATGTGGCTGCCGTTCTTCAACCTCTATTGCCTAAAGGGCGGCATGATTCCGGTCGAACGCCGAGCGCGCTCGCTCGCACTCGCCAACATGCTCAAACATGCGCGCGAGCGGATCGCACAGCGGCGGCAAATCATAATTTTTCCCGAGGGCACGCGGAAAGCGCCCGGCGCCGAGCCCAATTACAAGTACGGCGTCGTCCAGCTTTATGCCGAACTCGGCGTGCCCTGCCTGCCGGTCGCGCTCAATTCCGGCCTCTATTGGCCGCGGCGCTCCTTGCGGTTCCGGCCCGGCACGATCCGCGCCGAAGTGCTGGAGCCGATTCCGCCCGGGCTTTCGGAACAGGTTTTTCTGCAGCGGCTGACAGAGTCGATCGAGACGGCGACCAACCGCTTGTTGGCGGAAGGCGAGAGGGAACTCGCCTGACTCGGCCGCGTCTCACAAGCGGGAGTTGACAATTCCATGCTTTGTTCTAGTTTTGTTCTCATGCACCCGATCATGATTCGCTCCAAAGCCGGTGACGCCGGTCCCTTCTCCGCCCCGAGCCATCCCGCGCTCGCGCGCCGCTTTCATTTCTGGCACGGCGCCTCCGGCCATCGTTACGCCTGCAGCGTCTACGCGCCGGAAGGGATACCGGCATTCGGCTGCTTCGTCGCCTTGTTCGTTCGGCGCGAGGAGGACAAGCGTAGTGTGATCGCGGTCGATGTCGCGCTCGATCCTCGCCCATTGCCGGTAGGCTTCGACGAGGTGCATCTGCATCTCGCCGGCGACGACGAGGCGCTCGCTTCCGCCTATCGCGATCTATCGGCCCTCGCCGATCCGCCGCGCGAAGTCGGCACCTTCAGCGATTTGCCGGTCTACGCCATCGGCAAGGGCCTCGAGCCGCGCGGGCGCGTGAAGCTGCGGCCGGTCGCGCTCTACAGGCGCGCCGCCAGCCACTCCAATGTAGTGTCGCGGATGCCGAGCGCCTCCAGCTCCTTTACCGTCGCCAGCACATAATCGCGGTTGACGCCCGAACGCCCGTGGCCCTGCCGCACGAGTTCGAGCTGCCGCTCGCGCGAAAGCGCGCCGGCGTATTGTTCGTGCGAGCGGTCGACGAGATAACATAGCGCGCGCACATCCGCTTCCGGCTCTTCGAGCAGAATGACCGGCCGCGTGGTCTCGCGATAGACCTTGGTGACCTGTTCGCGCTCGCGCAGATAAGCGATCGTGGCGTCCCGCCTTTTCGCCTCGACGCGAAACGCGATGCCGCGGCATGAGCCGCCATGATCGAGACCCAATACAAGTCCGGGCTTCTCCGGCGTGCCGCGATGAATATGGGAGAAGACGCAGAGCGCGCGATGCGCGCCCAAGAGGCGCGCCGGCCGCCGCTCAAGATGGTCGAAGCCCGGCCGCCACATCAGCGAGCCATAACCGAACACCCACAGATCGGAAGCGGCGGACATCGCGATCGGGGCCCTCGTCAATCGAGCGCGCTAATCGCTCGCATAGGGCCGCGGCAACGGCGTTTCCGGCTCGTGCGCCGAACGGCGGCGGCCGAAATCCGGCTCCGCCGTCTCCTGCCCGATTTCGATGATCGAGCGGCGAATCGCGCGCGTGCGCGTGAAGCGCTCGAACAAAGTGTCGCCGTCGCCGGTGCGAATCGCGCGGGTGAGCGCGGCGAGGTCCTCGTTGAAGCGGCCGAGCATTTCGAGGACCGCCTCCTTGTTGTTGAGGAAGACGTCGCGCCACATCGTCGGGTCGGAGGCGGCGATGCGGGTGAAATCGCGAAAGCCGCCGGCCGAGAATTTGATCACCTCCGAGCGCGTGCCGGCCTCAAGATCGGCGGCGGTGCCGACGATATTGTAGGCGATCAGATGCGGCAGATGGCTCGTGATCGCAAGCACGAGGTCGTGGTGCGTGGCGTCCATGATCTCGACGTTGGCGCCGAGCCTTTGCCAGAACGTTTTCAGTTTCGCGACCGCTTTTTCGTCGGCGCCGGCGGGCGGCGTCAGGATGCACCAGCGGTTTTCGAAGAGTTCCGCGAAGCCCGCGTCCGGCCCGGAATATTCGGTGCCCGCCACCGGATGCGCCGGCACCAGATGCGCGTGCGCCGGAACATGCGGGGCCATGTCGCGCAGCACCGCGCCCTTGACGGAGCCGACGTCGGAAACGATGGCGCCGGGCGCAATCGCAGCGCCGATCTCGGCCGCGACCGCCCCGCAGGCGCCGACCGGAACGCAGACGATGATGCAATCGGCGCTCTGCGCCGCCTCGGCGTTGGTTTCGACCACCTGATCGGCGATGCCAAGTTCGCGCACGCGTCGGCGCGTCGCTGCCGAGCGCGCGGTCGCCACGATCGAGCGCGCCGTACCTTGCGCCCGCGCCGCCCGCGCGATGGAAGAGCCGATCAGCCCCGCGCCGATCAGCGCCAGCCGCTCGAATATCGCGGGCGCCTTCTTAGGCACGGGCCGCCTCGCGGGCCATGAACTCGCCGAGTGCCGCGACGACGAGCCGGTTCGCCTCTTCGGTGCCGACGCTCATGCGCAGCGCGTTGGGCAGGTGATAGGCCCCGGTCTGCCGCAGCACGAGCCCGCGCTGCATCAGGAACGCGTCGGCGTCCTTCGCCGTTCTTCCGCGCTCCGGCGGGAAGTGGATGAGGACGAAATTCGCCACGCTCGGCGTCACCTCCAACCCGAGCGCGCGGATGTTCTCCTCGAGCCAGGCGAGCCATCTCGTATTGTGCGCGACCGAGCGCTCGAGATGCGCGGGGTCATTGAGCGAGGCGATGCCGGCCGCCATCGCCGGCGTGTTGACATTGAACGGCCCGCGGATGCGGTTGACCGCGTCGACCACGGCAGCGGGCGCATACATCCAGCCGAGCCTGAGCGCCGCGAGCCCGTAAATTTTGGAGAAGGTCCGCGTCATCACCGCGTTTTCGCTGGTCGCCACCAGCTCGATGCCCGATTCGTAGTCGTTGCGGCGGACGTATTCGGCGTAGGCCGCGTCGATGACGAGGAGCACGCGGGCCGGCAATGCCGCGTGCAGCCGCCGCACTTCCGAGAACGGCACATACGTGCCGGTCGGGTTGTTCGGATTGGCGAGAAAAACCACGCGCGTGCGCGCGCTCACCAGCTTCAGGATCGCGTCGACATCGGCGGTGTAGTTCCGCTCTTCCGCCACCACCGGCTTGCCGCCCGCAGCTAACGTCGCGTTGCGATAGACGA
>Ga0099827_10001596_pt1 | contig 11929 bp, 11 predicted proteins | sample CZO8metaG_FD_79339 | JGI IMG/M metagenome (GOLD analysis project Ga0099827, IMG submission 79339) | Vadose zone soil microbial communities from the Eel River Critical Zone Observatory, Northern California, USA - CZOApr15con1.8 metaG | ecosystem: Environmental > Terrestrial > Soil > Vadose zone ...
GGCGGATCCGGCCCGGTCGAACAAGGGTGCCGGACTCGGGTTATCGATCGCCCGCTGGATCGTCGAGGAGCACCACGGAACTATCAGCGTCCGGAACAACACCGGTCCCGGCTGCACCTTCACCGTGAGCCTGCCGCTCAGCTTGTAAATTCCCTCCCCCGCGTGCGGGGGAGCCAATGTGGTCAGGGTCGCGGGATTTCCCGCGTGGGCAGGGCAGGTTGGGGGCTTATGCCCTTCTTATCGGCCGGCGATACGGTCGACCCATGTACGATGTGGCCGCCGCTCATGCGCCGGCGCTCTCAGCAGCCATCCTGCTGGTCGCGTTCGGTTGGTGTTTCCTCCAGGTCCTGCGGATCCTGGCGCGGCGACGGCTGTTGCAGACCGCCATCCTTTTTGTGACGGCGTTCGACGGCGCCTTGCCAATGACCAGACTGGCGGCGGCGTTGATGCTCGCCAGTGGAGCGATCCACCTCGCGTTGGTGCCGGGCCATGCCGGGATCACCGGCGTCCTGTTCGTCATTGATGGGCTGGGGTTCATCGCTCTCGGTGTCGCGGCGTTTCTCACGTCGTGGTGGCGCCGTTCGGCGGTGCTCTGGCTGGTGGCGACAATCGTCGCCTACCTCGTTTGGATCATCGCCGGTTGGGAAACCCCCGACCAGATCGGGATCGCCTGCAAGCTCATCGAGCTCGTCGCGCTGGGCCTCGTCATGCGGCTGGCCCAGCCGGGACGGCGCACCTGGCCGCGCCGCATCTGGCGAGCCGTTGCCTTTCCAGTGCTGGCCAGCCTGGCGACTTTCGGAATCTGGGTTGGCGGCCTGGCTCACCCCGATGCCCTGCACGCCCATGCCGGCGCCCTCCTCCAGCCGGTCGCGCCGGTGGCGACCCCCGAACAGCGCGAGGCCGCCGCTCGCCTGCTCAGCGATACCAGGGCGAGTATCGCGCGCTACCGGGACCCGGCGGCCGCCATCGCCGCGGGGTTCAAGCCAGGCCCGGTGTCGAGTGCCGAGCCACTCCGCCATTTCGAGAAACAGGCGAACGCGAATGCCGTCCTCGACCCCGAGCGCCCGCAGGCCCTCGTCTATGCGCAGACGAAACACGGACTCCAGCTGATCGGCGCCATGTACCAGATGAAGCGTGCCGGGCAGTGGGGTCCCGACCCGGGCGGGCCGCTGACGCAGTGGCACCAGCACGAGGGCATCTGCTTCTCCCCCTTCGGCTTCGAATTCAGCTTCGAGACCCCGTTCTGGACCTGCCCGGTCGGCTCGACCAGCATCACGACGCCGCCGATGCTGCATGTGTGGATCATCGACAACGGAAAGGAAGGACCCTTCGCGGCGGACCTCGACAAGACCGTCCAAAAGCAACTGCAAGGGAGTTGATCGGTCAATGAGCATCAAATCACCCGCCGTCGCCGCAAACACTGCCCCCAGCGCTCCGGAGATCGCCTCCGTGCTGGTCGTCACCCAGGCGAGTTTCTCGCTGGTCGCCGGGCTGAGCGCGATCCCGTTTGGCATCGTCGAGCCGGGCTTCCGCGCCCTGAGTCTGATCACTATCCTGATTGCGATCGGGATGTTCTGGCTGGCGCGCAACCTCCGCCGCCAGCGGCGCTGGGCTCGCCGCTGGGTCATCGCCCTGGAGGTGCTCAGCCTGACGGCGTCACTCCTGCTGATGCTGCTCCCCATCGGCGCAATGCGTGGACCGGTGCCGGTCCTTGTGAACCTCGTGATGCCGGCATCAGTCCTCTGGCTGCTCTGGTCCCGTTCGGGCCGAGCGGCCTTCAAAAAGGCGGCTTGACGCGATCAGACCCGCGCGGCGCTGCCTGAGGTGGCGCTCCTGCGGGAGAGGGCGTCGATCGTCACCGCAAAGATCAGGACCAGACCGGTCACGATGAACTGCCACTTGACGTCGATCGCGAGCAGGTACATGCCGTTGTAGATGCCGCCGATGACCAGGCCACCGAGGACACCGTGCAGCATCTTGCCCCTCCCGCCGAAAAGGCTCGTCCCTCCGATGACCGCGGCCGCGATGGCGTAGAGGACGAGCTGACCACCGTTGAAGTTGTTCGACATCCCCCCGAGGTATGAGGCATAGAGCAGCCCGCCGATGCCGGCGGTGAAGGCGCAGAGAACAAAGCACCAGGTCCGGATGGTCGCCAGGTTGACGCCGGCCCGCCGCGCCGCCTCCGGATTGCCCCCGATCGCGTACACATAGCGCCCGAAGCGGGTTCGCTGGATCAGTACCAGCCAAACCCCCAGAATGGCAAGGACGATGGGGATGACCCACGGCACGCCCTCGAGCGTCCCCAGGGCTGCTCGGTTGATGTTGCAGATCGCCACGACCACGATGCCGACGACCGCGATCATCGCGATCTTGATGAGAGTGAGGCCCACGGGTGGCGCCACCAGCCCACTGCGACGCCGTCGTGAGTCGCTCGTCCAGAGCAGGAGACCGATCGCGGCGACGACCACGGCCATGGCGATCCAGCTCACGACGGGATCGATCGTGCCCCACATCAACTTATAGAGAGTCACGATATTCGGGTTTTGTCCGAGGAGGCTGGGGTAGCCGGAGAATGGGCCCAGTCCGAGCAGAATCAGCATCACGCCGTTCAGGATCAGCGAGCCCGCAAGCGTCACGATCAAGGACGAGAGCCGGAGGCGAGTGATCAACGTGCCCTGCAACGCGCCGATCAGGGCGCAAACCAGCAGCGCCGCCACGATCGCTCCCCACCATGGCCACTTCGTGGTGACCGGCTGCACGAGCTGCACCGCGATGACGCCACCGACGCCGGCCGTGAAGCCAGTCGAGAGATCGATCTCACCGAGCAGCAGGACGAAGATCTCGGCCATCGCCAGCACCATGAAGACGGCACTCTGCTGAAACAGGTTGACCAGGTTACCCGCCGACAGGAAAAGGTTGTTCGGGCTGATGGCGGTGAAGACGATGGAGATGAGCACCAGGCCAAGGACCACCGGAAGCACGCCACTCTGGCCCGCGCGCAGCCGGGCAATCCAGGCGCCGAACCATTCGCCCAGGGATTGGGCGACGATCTCCGGCGGGACGACGATGGCCGCTTCGGCGGAGGCAGTCGGATCGGTACGAGACTCGGGTGCTTCAGCTTGTGCCATGCTGCCCCTTTCCATTGCCGGCCTGCGCCGCGCGACCGAAGGTCCCGGTCGTCATGTACTCAACCGCGCTCTGGCGGTCAAAGGTCGAGGCGCGATCTTGCGCCACCATCCGCCCCAGGTGCAAGATCGCCATCCGGTCGGCGACCTCGAACACATCGTTGAGGTTGTGCGAGATCATCATCACGGCGAGGCCTCGACCGCGCAAGCGCCGGACCAGGTCGAGCACCATCCGCGTTTGCACCACACCCAGCGCGGCGGTTGGCTCGTCGAGCATCACCAGCTTGGAGTTCCACATCACGGCTTTGGCAACCGCCACCGACTGCCGCTGGCCGCCCGACAGCGAGGCCACCGGCTGCCGGATCGACCGCACCGTCGTGACGCGCAAGTTGGCGAGCGTCTGGCTGGCCGCGCGCTCCATGTCGTCCTCATTGAGGAAGCCGTTTAGGAGGCGCTCCCGGCCCAGGAACATGTTCTGCACGATGTCGAGGTTGTCGGCCAGGGCCAGGTCCTGATAGACGGTCTCGATGCCGAGCCTGGCGGCATCACGCGGGCTGTGGATCTGAACGGGGCGGCCCTCCCAGAAGAACTGACCATGATCGATCGCGTAGATACCGGCAATGCACTTGGTGAGGACCGACTTGCCCGCGCCATTGTCCCCAACGAGGGCGGTGACCTGTCCGGCCGGGAGGTCGAGGTCGACGTTATACAGCGCCTGGACCGGACCAAAGTGCTTCTCGACACCGCGGAGCTTGAGTAATGGCTCCGGGCCAAGGGGCGAATCTCTGATCACCTGCGCCACCCTTTCACTTTAGCGCGGGATGGGAGGAGGCGCCGCCGCGCAAGGCGGCGGCGCCATCGTGATCTAGCTGATGCCGGCTGCCGCGCAGGCGGCCGCCCCGGCGGCGGTGCACAGCGCGTTCTTGTCGACGAAGTTGTCCTTGATGACAGTGTCTTTCATGTTCGAGACGTTCACCCAGATGGGCACCAGCAGTGACGCAGGCTGCTGGGTCCCCGCGGTTCCCGACGGCGGCGAGGTCGTGCCATTGAGCAAGTCGGTCGGAGGCGTTAAGCCTGCACGCAGGATGGTTGCGAGGGCAACGGCATCCTGAGCCTCGAGATAGACCGCCTTATAGACCGATCCACACTGAAAGTTCGTGAGGACGTTGGCCATTCCGTCCGGAGTCGCATCCTGTCCGGTGGTTGGAATTTTCTTTGCCGGGACGTTCTTGCTCTTGAGGACCTGGATGACGGCGTTAGCGAGCCCGTCATTGGCCTCGACGGTGGCGTTGATGTTCGCGTGCGCGGTGAACTGCTGCTGGAAGATCGTCCCACCGGTGGCGTTCACCCAGTTGGCCGCGATCTGGTCGCCGACCAGCTTGTAGCCCTTGTCGTTGGTCGTGCCGGCCGGCAACGGCGTGTCCGTCTTTCCCCAGATGACAGAGTTGTATCCCTGGGCGAAGGAGACCGCGTTCGGGTCCGAGTTCTCTCCGCCATCGAGCTCGAAGACCTGCGGACTGGGGACATTCCAGGCCGTGATGCAGTCCATGAAACCCTGGCCGATCAGCTTGCCCACCTGGACATTGTCGAAGCTGACGTAGTAGACGTTGGTTCCCTGGAACGTCGCTCGGTCGTAGCTGATGGTCTTGACGCCATGAGACTGAGCGTACGACTGAATCGAGGCACCGACCGTGCCGTTCAGAGGATCGAAAATCAGGACGGTCGCGCCGGCGGTGATGTCCGCCTGAGCAAGCGCGAGCTCAGTGGCGTCGTTGCCCTCGGCGTTATCGATCTTGTACTGCGATGACGTGTATCCGGCGGTGTCGAAGGCTTTCTTCAAGTACGGCAGGTCGAAGTTGACGTACCGCGTCGATGAGGTGGTGTCGGGAAGGATCACCCCGACCTTGCCTTTACCCGCCGCGGTCAAGCTCTTCAGCTGGGCCATGACCGAGAACGACGCGTCGAACGACTTCACGCCGAGCCCCGCCGGTACGGTTGCGCTCGGCGAGGTTGTCGCGGTTGAGTTACCGCACGCCGCCACGACGAGAGCGAGCGCGCCGGCGCACGCAAAAATGGTCAGTGATCTAAGTTCGCGCAATTGTGCTTCCCCTCCTGATGATCTTGTGCTACTGGGAACCATATTCTGGGGGCTCGAGCATGGAATCCGCAAGCGAGAAGCGCGTTTTCCTAACACTCTCTAAAGAACTGTGCGGGATGCCTAACCTTTGAGTGACCCGGCCAGCAGCCCCCGGACGAAGTAACGACCGAGCAAGATGTAGACCAATAGGGTTGGCGCAGCAGCCAGCAACGCGCCGGCCATCTGCACCTGGTACTGGGACAGGAGGCTCCCCGCCAGGTTCTGCAGCGCCACCGTGATCGGCCGCTGGGTTGGGTCCTGCGCGATCGTGACCGCGAACAGGAACTCGTTCCAGATGCTGGTGAACTGCCAGATCATGACGACCACGAAGCCGGGGATCGAGATCGGCAGCATGATGTGGCGGAAGATGCCGAGGACGCTGGCGCCGTCCATGCGTGCCGCCTCCAGCAGCTCGCGCGGGACGGTCGCAAAGTAATTCCGAAAGATCAGGGTGCAGATCGGGATGCCGTAGACGACGTGGACGAGGATGAGGCCAGGGATGCCTCCATAGAGACCGACGGCACTCAGGAACTGGAACAGCGGGATGAGGATGCTCTGATATGGGATGAACATGCCGAACAGGAGCAGGGCGAAGATGACGTTGGCGCCGCGGAACTTCCACTTCGAGAGCACATAGCCGTTCAGCGAGCCCAGCAGCGCCGACAGGACGGTCGCCGGCACGACCAACAGGACCGAGTTGAGGAAAGACGGCGCCAGCACGTCGAACGCGGACCCGAAGGCTTCCAGGGTCGGAGCCTTGGGCAGCTCCCAGAGCGTTGAGCGAGAGACCTCGTTGAAGGACTTGAGGGACGTCACCACGATGGCGAACATGGGAAGGAGATAGAAGACGGCCAGCGCGAGCAGCAGCGCATAGGCGACGACGGTCGACGGCCGCCAGCGCGTCGCGGGCCGCGGTGCCGCGACCAGCACGCTCATCGCTCGGTCTCCCCTCGCAAGTTCCAGATGAGGTAGGGCACGATCAGGAGCGCGACCATGAGCAGCAGGACGGTCGCAATCGCGGCGCCGCGGGCGAAGAGATCCTGGCGGAACGTGGTGATGAACATGTTCAAGCCCGGCATGTCGGTCGAGTATCCTGGACCGCCAAACGTCATGACGAAGACGAGGTCGAAGATCTTCAGCGAGATGTGGCCGAGGATGATCACGGCTGACAGCGTGATGGGCCGGAGCAGCGGGAAGACGACGTAGCGAAATGACTGAAACTCCGACGCGCCGTCGACCCGGGCCGCCTCCCGCAGCTCCTCCGGGATGCCGCGCAATCCAGCGAGGAACATGGCCATGCAGAAGCCGCTCATCTGCCAGACCGCCGCGATCGTCAGCGAATTCAGGGCGGTGCTCGGGCTCGTCAGCCAGCCGGACTGCAGAAAGTCCAGGTGCAGGTTATGGAAGAGGACGTTGAGGCCGTAGTTCGGGTTGAAGATCCAACGCCACACCGTGCCCGTCACGATGAACGAGATCGCCAGCGGGAACATGAAGACGTTCTGAAAGAGGATGCTGCCGCGAAGTTTCTGGTCGAGGAGAACCGCGGCGCCGAGCCCGAGAACCAGGCAGCCGGCGAGGAAGAAGGCGGTGAAGTGGATGGTGTTGAAGATGTCGGCCTGGAACTTCTCCGTCTGGAACAGCCGCTCGTAGTTCCGCAGACCCACGAAGGTGTAGTCCGGCACCACCCCGCGCCACGCGGTGAGCGACGTGTAGGCGGTCCGCCCGATGAACCCGTAGACGAAGATCGCGATCAGCACGACCGAGGGAGCGATCATCAGGATCGGCATAACCCGATCCCACGAGAGCGGAGTGAGGGAGCGGCTCCGAGGGAGCCGCTCCACCATGATTGGCGGCGCGGTGGCCGTCGCCATCAGCGATTCTTGAGGACTACTTCAGGAATTCGTCGGAGAGCTTCTGCAGGTTGCTTGCGGTCTTGTTGACGTCTTTGTTGATCACGAACTGGCCCATCTCGTCGTTGACGCCCGACGCGAACGCATCGGGGGTGGCCGAGCCGTGCGCCGAGCTGGGGACGAGCGCGTCCGTCTTGAACTCGGCGATGAACTGCTGGGCGATGGGGTCGAAGATGCTGGCCGACACGTCTGTCCGGGCGGGAATCGATCCCTTCTTGGGATTGAAGGCCGCCTGGCCCTCCTGCGAGCCGCAGACCTTAAGCCAGTTGATCGCGTTGGCGCGGTTCGGCGCGCCCTTCGGCAGCCCGAAGGTGTCGCAGACGATCACGTACTTGCCCGTTGTCCCTGGAGAGGGAGCCGCGCCGAAGTCTTTGTTGGGGACCCAGTTGGCGGCCGTGAAATAGCCCTTGGCCCAGTCACCCATGATGTTGAAGGCCGAGGTCCCGTTGATCAGCCGCTTGTCGGCATCGTCCCAACCCAGCGTCGGGTGGTCGGAGTTGACGTAGTTGAGCATCGATTTGATCCAGGTGAGCGCTTGCTTGACGTTGGCGTCGGTGAAGGACGCCTTGCCCGAAAAGACCTGCTTGTAGAAGTCAGGCCCACCCGCGGCGAGGATGTTGTTCTCGAGCAGCATCTGCACCTGCCAGTTGCCACTCGATCCGAGCGCCAGCGGGCCGGTTGGCAACTTTGCCTTGAGCTTGCCGAGCGCCGAAAGGAAGTCGTCCATGTTGGTCGGCGGGGTGATGCTGTTGTCGTCGAGGATCTTTTTGTTGTACCAGAGCGCATTACCGCGGTGGACGTTGACCGGGACCGACCAGACGTCGCCGTTCGAGCTGACGATGTCCTTGAGGTCCTTGGGGATCGTGTTGTCCCACCCTTCGCTCTTCCAGACACTGGTGATCGGCTCCATCTTCCCGGCCTTCACCCAGGTGCTGATCAACTCCTGTCCGGCGTGGACCTGGAAACTATCGGGTGGCTTGCCACCCTCCATCCGCGTCTTCAGCACAGCCTTGGCGTTGGTCCCCGCGCCGCCCGCGACCGTGGCGTTGACGATTTCCACGCCCGCGTAATTCTTCTTGTAGATCTTGAACATCTCGGCGAGCCCATCGGCTTCGCCGCCCGCGGTCCACCAGCTGAAGATCTCCAGCTTTCCGCCCCCGGCTGCCGGCGCGTTTGACGCTCCGCAGGCCGCCAGAAAATCGGCGAAGCCGAGGCCCAGCACAACGCCCCCGGCCGTCTTGCCGGCACGGCTGACGAATTGACGGCGACTCCAACGCTCGTTCCCCATGTTCTCCTCCTCCCTTGAATAGGCACCGCCCTGTCCCCAGAAAGGCGGCAGCGAGAGTGTACGTCGAAGACGCGCCCAATTACAAGGAGAACGGGACTGTCGCTAAAGCACGGGAGGCCCGAGCGTCTGCGCCGCCCGGACCCCCATCGAGGTCGTCGACCGCGGTTAGTGTCGCCAGCTGCGAGCGAAGCCGCCGCCCGCCACCAGGCTGAACAGAAAGACCACGACCGCCGCACCGAGGATCGCCGAAAGCACCGGAATTCCCTCCAGCGACAGCTCCGGCGCCAGCACGATATGGAGGACGTCGACCATCAACCAGGCGCCGACGAGGCCCGCGATGATCGCTCCGATCAACCCGCCCGGCATGCCGCGACCGACCAGGCGCTCCCCGATCAGCCCGGCGATGGCCCCCACCAGGAGCAGGACGAGCAGATGCATTAGCGTCATACCATACCTCCAAATATGATTTAGTCTCGCTATCAGGAATTATAGGCGCCAGCAGGCGCTTTTGCCAAGCGTGTAGAGTCAAACAGCGAGGGGAACTGTTTGGCTTCCAGCCCGACCAAACGACCGTTGATTCCGTCATCGAGAAAGGCGCCCACGCCGGCCGGGGCACCGAAGCCCTTCTGGCGCAGCCGCGGGTTCTGGATCTATCTCGTCGTCCTCCTGGCCATCAACTACCTGATCAGCATCGTGTTCACGAGCGGGCCATCACGGATCACGGTGCCCTACACCTCCTTCATCCAGCAGGTGAATGCCGACAACGTCAAGGACATCACCGCCCAGTCCAACTCCATCCAGGGCGACTTCATCAAGTCCGTGACCACTGGGTCGGCGAGCGGCACGCTCTTCCAGACTGAGCGTCCGGTCTTCGCCACCGACAACCTCGAAGCCCTGCTCGAGCAACACAATGTCCCGATCACCGCGACGCCGCCCGGCTCCGGGGGATCGCCACTGCTGAACCTGCTGCTCAGCTTCGGGCCGGCCCTGCTCCTGATCGGCGGCTTTCTCTATCTGAGCCGGCGGATGTCCGCAGCAGGTCCGGGCGGCATTCTCGGAGCCTTCGGCCAGAGCAAGGCCACGCTCTACACCGCCGACTCGGGGACACGCATCACGTTCGACGACGTGGCCGGGATCGACGAGGCCAAGCAGGACCTGGCCGAGGTCGTCGATTTTCTCAAGACACCGGAAAAGTACCAGCGGCTCGGGGCGCAGATCCCGCACGGCATCCTTCTGGTGGGAGCGCCCGGCACGGGCAAGACGTTGCTCGCGCGCGCCGTCGCGGGTGAATCGAACCGCCCGTTCTTCAGCCTCTCCGCCTCGGAATTCGTCGAGGCGATCGTCGGCGTGGGCGCGGCCCGCGTCCGCGACCTCTTCGCCAAGGCGAAGGCCGCCGCTCCGAGCATCATCTTCATCGACGAGCTGGACGCGATCGGACGCTCGCGGGCTTCTTCCGCCAGCTTCGGTGCCAACGACGAACGTGAGCAGACCCTCAACCAGATCCTGACGGAGATGGACGGCTTCACGCCCAGCCAGAACGTGGTCGTCCTGGCCGCCACGAATCGTCCCGAGGTCCTGGACCCAGCGCTGCTTCGCCCCGGCCGGTTCGATCGTCGGGTCACGGTCTCCGCACCGGACAGGGCGGGACGCGAGGCGATCCTTAAGATTCACACCCGCAACGTCTCCCTCGCTCCCGGCGTGGACCTCGGCGACATCGCGGGCGCGACCGCCGGTTTCGTCGGGGCCGACCTGCACAACATCGTCAACGAAGCCGCCCTGATCGCCGCCCGCAAGGGAGAGACCGCCGTCACCCGCGAAGACTTCGACGAGGCCATCGAGCGCTCGGTGCTGGGCCTCCGCCGGCCGATCGTGCTCGGGCCTGACGACAAACGGCTGATCGCCTACCACGAGTCCGGGCATGCGCTGATGGGTCTCCTGATCCCGGGCGCGGATCCGGTGAAGAAGCTGACGATCGTGCCGCGCGGGCTTTCGCTCGGCTCGACCTATAGCCAGCCGATCGACGACCGTTACAATTATCCGGAGAGCTACCTGCGCGGCCAGATCACGCTCGCGCTCGGTGGCCGGGCGGCCGAGGAGGTCGCCTATGGCGCCGTTACGACGGGCGCAGAGAGCGACCTCCAGCAGGTCAACCAAATCGCGCGCTCGATGGTGGCGCGCTTCGGGATGTCACCGAAGCTCGGGCCGTTGAACCTGACCCAACCCGGCGACGGGGCGGCGACCACCCAACACTTCAGCGAAGAGACGGCGAAACTGCTCGACGAAGAGGTCCGCCGAATCGTTGATGAGTGTCATCGCGAATCGGTGCGGCTGCTGACGGAGAACCGCGATCGTCTCGATCGCCTGGCGGAGGCGGTGCTGAAGAAGGACACGCTCGACCAGGACGAGATCTACGCCGCCGCCGGCATCAACAAGCCGCGGTCACCCCGTCCGGTGATCGCTCCGGCACTTCCCGCCAACGGCTCGTCGCACGACGGCGACCTGGCGAAAGACGAGGTCGGCTCCGAGATCCATCGCGCCTAAGTCCGACCCTCAGGCCGTGGTGCCGAGGAGCGTCCGCAGCAACGATTCCGTCTCGTCCGACGGCGAGACGCCCAGCTCGTCGGCGAGCCGCTGGCGGCATTGCTGGTAGACCCGCACCGCCTCAGCGCGATCGCCACGCCTGACAAGCACCTGCATCAGCCGGCGATAGCCTGACTCGCGAAACGGCTCCAGATCGACCGCGGCGCGCGCCTGGTGCTGGGCGAGGGCGAGCTCGCCGTTCCAGAGGAGCGCCTCGACGCGGCAGTCGAGCGCTCGAACCAGGATGTCGCGCAGGCGCTCCCGTCGCGTCATCACCCAGGGAGCATCCTCCCCCACGAGGAACGGACGGCGGGCAATCGTAGTCGCGATCAGCGCGGGCCCATACGCGGCCGCAGGCTGATTCGCGAGCACGGCGCCCTCGGCCTGGTGCACGGCGTCGGCCGCTGCCTCGAGGTCGATCCAGGTCTCGGCCGGTGGCCGGAACTGGTAGCAGCGAAAGGCATTGGCGATGATCCGATCGCGATCGAGCCCCAGGGTGCCCAGCTTCTGGCGGAGCTTGCTGATCACCGCACTCAGCGCCACCGGCCACGACTGTGGAAGCGAGTCGGGCCAGAGCAGCTCGGCGAGCTCGGACTGGGACACCGCCCGCTCCCGTTCCGACACGAGATAGACCAGGGCGAGGCGCCCCTGGCGGCCGGCGAGATCGGCGTCCTTAAGTAATTCCTCACCGCGCTCGACGGCCACCTCACCGGTCAGGTAGATGCGAAGCAATGGCCCTCCAAACATTCGCCAAAGGCGTCCAGCGATGATCTTAAGGACCCGGGTCGAATGTCTCGAGGAGGTGCGGAATGCAAAAACGCGTCGAATGTGAATGCGGCTGGTCGCTCCAGACTGACGACGAGGCAAAGCTGGTGGCCGGGGTCCAGCA
>Ga0099827_10001600_pt1 | contig 11920 bp, 12 predicted proteins | sample CZO8metaG_FD_79339 | JGI IMG/M metagenome (GOLD analysis project Ga0099827, IMG submission 79339) | Vadose zone soil microbial communities from the Eel River Critical Zone Observatory, Northern California, USA - CZOApr15con1.8 metaG | ecosystem: Environmental > Terrestrial > Soil > Vadose zone ...
GGGAGATCCTTGCGGTGATCACGACAATACGGACGCGCCGCGACCTCGGCAACCCAGGTTGTTAAGGCTTTCACGGCGTGACCATCGTCCCGATGCCCGCCTCGGTGAACAGCTCGAGCAGCAGCGCGTGCGGCACCCGCCCGTCGATGATGTGCGCCAGCGGCACGCGGTCCAGCGACCGCAGGCACGCTTGCAGCTTAGGGATCATGCCGCCCGTGACCTCGCCGGTCTCGATCCTGCGCTGCGCGTCGTCCCTGGACATCACCGCCACCACGCCGCCGTCCGCGCCCTGCACGCCCGGCACGTCGGTGAGCAGGATCAGCTTGGCCGCTCCGAGGGCGACCGCGATCTCGGCCGCGACCGTGTCGGCGTTGATGTTGTACGCATGGCCGTCGTAGCCGAGCCCGATCGATGCGATCACCGGCACGTAGCCGCGACTCAGAAGCGCGGTGATCGGCTCCGCGTTCACCTGCACGACCTTGCCCACAAAGCCCATCTCGGAAGACAAAGGCTCGGCGATGATGCTCGGTCCGTCCTCACCGCTCATCCCGACCGCCTGTCCGCCGATACGGTTCAGCGAAGCGACCAGGTCAGGGCTGACCTTCCCGGTCAGCACCATCTTCACGACCTCCATCGTCTTTTCGTCGGTGACGCGCAGGCCGTTCTTGAACTCCGCGGTCAGTCCGAGCCGCTCGCTCATCGCCGTGATCTCCGGACCGCCGCCGTGCACGAGCAACGGCTGCATGCCCACGTAGCGCAGCAGCACGACGTCGAGGAGCGTCTGCTCCTTCGCCTTCTCGATCGCGTTGCCCCCGACCTTGATCACCACGATCTGGCCGTGGAACCGCTTGATGTAAGGCAGCGCCTCGACGAGAACCTTCGCCCGCTCTTCCACGGTCAGTGTCATGTCGTGTAGTCGGCGTTGATGCGCACGTACTCCTCCGATAGGTCGCAACCCCAGGCCTCAGAGGCTCCTTCGCCCATCCCGAGCGCGGCCACGATCTCGATCTCCGGCTGTTGGAACACTCCGCGGACAGCGCCCAGGTCGACGGCGACGCCCGCGCCGCGCTCGAAGACCGTAAGGCCTCCGATGCTCAGGTGCAGCCGGTCGATCGCCATCTCGGCGCCGCTGTAGCCCAGCGCGCACACGATCCTTCCCCAGTTGGGGTCGCCGCCGTGGATCGCGGTCTTCACCAGGCTCGACGAAGCGACGGTTCGCGCCGCAAGCCGGGCGTCATCACCCGACGCCGCCCCGGCGACACGCACCGTGAGCAGCTTCGTCGCGCCCTCGCCGTCCCGCGCGATCGACCGCGCGAGCCTCTGCGCCACCTCGAGCAGCGCGCCCTGCAGCGCGTCCGCTTCGGGGCTGCCGGAGCCCACCGGCTGGTTGCCTGCCGCGCCGTTGGCCAGCATCAGGAACGTGTCGTTGGTGGAGCTGTCCCCGTCGACCGTGACCTGGTTGAAGCTCTGGTCGGCCACAGCCTTGACCATCGAGGCCATCAGGCCGGGTTCAACAGCGGCATCGGTGGTGATGTACGCGAGCATCGTCGCCATGTTCGGATGGATCATGCCCGAGCCCTTGCACATCCCGCCGATTCTTACCCGCACTCCGCCGAGGTCCACCTCGAGCTCGGCGAGCTTGGGCTTCGAGTCGGTGGTCATGATCGCGTGCGCCGCGTCAAGCCCGTGCGCCGCGTCGAGGTCGGCGCACGCGTTGATGATCCCCGGCTTGACAGCGTCCATCGGCATGTAGCGCCCGATCACACCGGTCGAGCTCACCAGCACCTGGTCGGGGTCGAGGTCGAGGTGGTCTGCCGTGATCTTCGCCATCAGCAGCGCATCTTTGAATCCCTGCGCGCCAGTGCATGCATTCGCGTTGCCGGAGTTGACCACCAGGGCCTGGACCCGGTTGTGCTGCAGGTGCAGGTGGTCGATGACGACCGAGGCCGACTTGACCTTGTTGGTCGTGAACACCCCGCCCGTGTCGCACACGCGCTCCGACCGCACCACGCAAAGGTCCTTCTGCTGGCCCGAGGGGATGGCGGTCGCGCCGGCGGTGAACGCCTTGATCCCGCACGACGCCGTGCCGGCGAGGAAGCCCCGTGGGAACGTCACGGCCACTGGATCGTCGACTCCAGCGCCGTGCCGCGGTCGAACCCGAACGCGATGTTGAAGCACTCCACCCCCTGGCCGGACGCGCCCTTCACCAGGTTGTCGAGCGCCGCTGTCACCACAGCCTTCTCGCCCTGGGCGCTCACATGGACGAGGCAGAAGTTCGTGTGGCTCGCGAGCTTGGTGGCCGGGCTGTCAGGCACGACGCGCGTGAAGGGCTGCCCGGCGTAGAACTCCGTGTACGCGCTACGCAGCTGTTCGACTGAGCCTTTCAGGTCGAAGTAACAAGTGGCGAGAATTCCGCGAGTCATCGGCGCCAGGTGCGGCACGAAGGTCAGGCGCAGGCCGTTGCTTGCGAGCGCGCGCAGCTCCTGCGTCACCTCCGGAAGGTGACGATGGCCCGAGATCGCGTACGCGCCGAGCGACTCGTTGACCTCACTGAACTGCGCGCCGAGACCCGGCGAGCGACCCGCGCCGCTGACCCCAGACTTGGCGTCGACCACGATGTCCGACCCGACCAGGCCTGAAGCGACGGCCGGCGCGAGTGCAAGGATCGTGGCGGTCGAGTAGCAGCCGGGCACCGCGACCAGCTGCGCGCCCTTCAGCTCCTCCTCATGCAGCTCGGGCAGGCCGAAAACGGCCCGCGCCAGCAGCTGCGGAGCGGGATGCTCCTGCCCGTACCACACGGGGTACTGCGACGCATCCTTCAGCCGGAAATCGGCCGACATGTCGATCACACGCGCGCCGCCGTCCAGCCACGCAGCAGCCTTGGCTGCGCCGACGTTGTGGGGCAGGCAGCTGAACACCACGTCTGTCTTCGAAGCGTCGACCTCGGGCAGGAACTCTCCCACGAGGCTCAGAAGCGGGAACGTCGAGGCCATCGGCTTGCCCGCCAGAGATCGCGAGCTCAGCTGCTCGATTGCAACGTGCGGATGCCTGGCCAGCAGGTGCACGAGGGTCATGCCGGCGTAGCCGTTCGCCCCCGCCACAGCCGCGCGCACACGCCTGGTCATCGAACGCATAAATATACAGGCTTATACTTCGTTGAAGAAGCAGGACTCCGCGCCGGTGTGGCAGGCCGGCCCCGACGGCCGCACCTTCAGCAGAACGGCGTCGAGGTCGCAGTCCAGACGCATATCGACGACCTCCATCACGTTGCCTGAGGTGGCGCCCTTCTCCCATAGGCCGCGCGTGCGCGAGTGGAACCAGGCGCGCCCCGACTCCTGCGTCTTGGTCCACGCCTCCTCGTCCATGTAGGCGAGCATCAGCACCAGGCCTGTCTCCGCGTTCTGGACCACGGCCGGCACCAGGCCCTTCGAAAAATCGGGTTTCACAGCCTCACCTCCAGACCGCGGCGAGCCAGCTCGGTCTTGACACCGGCGATGGACACCTCGCCGAAATGAAAGATCGACGCCGCGAGGGCCGCCTCCGCCCCGCCAGTCGTCAGCGCGTCGTACATGTGCCCCGCGCCGCCGGCGCCGCCGGACGCGATGACTGGCACGCGGACCGCAGAGGTCACGGCCTCCAGCAGCCCGAGGTCGTAGCCGTCGAGCGTGCCGTCGCGATCCATCGACGTGAGCAGGATCTCGCCCGCGCCGAGCTTCACGCCTTCCACCGCCCACTCCACCGCATCGCGACCGGTGGCGCGACGCCCGCCGTGGCTGAACACTTCCCAACCCTCAGCCTCATCGCGCCTGCGTGCGTCGATTGCCAGCACCACGCACTGCGAGCCGAACACGTCGGCGCAGCGCGTGATCAGCGGCGGATCGGCCAGGGCCGCGCTGTTCAGCGACACCTTGTCGGCGCCGTGCGTGAGGAGCTCCGCCACATCGGTGACGCTCCGCACACCGCCGCCGACGGTCAGCGGGATGAAGACCTGGTCCGCAGTCCGCGCCACGGCGTCGAGCAGGATCCTGCGTCCCTCCGACGTCGCCGTGATGTCGAGGAACACGACCTCGTCCGCGCCCTGCCGGTCGTAGAACGCAGCCAGCTCCGCCGGGTCGCCCGCGTCGCGCAGCTCCTGGAAGCGCACGCCCTTGACCACGCGGCCCGCGTCCACGTCAAGGCAGGGAATGATCCTCTTGGCCGTCACTGGGGGTCGCTCACGCGCACATGGCGAGGAAGTTCGCATACACGCGGAGGCCGTCAGGTCCGCTCTTCTCCGGATGAAACTGCGTGCCGATCACGTTGTCGCGCGCAGACGCTACCGCGGGCGAGTGGGCGCTCGACGCGATGGTGTACTCGCCCCGCTCAGGCGTGAACGAATGCACGAAGTAGAAGTACGCGCCGTCCTCGACACCGTCCCACAGCCGCGACGGCTGCTCTTGTGACACCCGGCACCAGCCGATCACAGGCACGTGCTGGCTCCCCCGCACCTCGACCACGCGCCCGGGCAGCAGTCCAAGCCCCTCATGGCGGCCGCCCTCGGTCGACTCTTCGAACAGCAGCTGATAGCCGAGGCACACGCCGAGCAGCGGCTTGCCCGCGCGGGCCAGCTCGACCACCAGCTCACCGAGGCCGCCCTCGGCCAGACGCTGTCGCGCGGCGCCGAACGCCCCGACGCCCGGCAGCACCAGGCCCGCGGCGTGCGCCAGCTCGTCGGCATCGGAGGTGATCGCCACCTCCGCACCCGCGTGCACCAGCGCGCGCTCGACCGAGCGCAGGTTGCCGACGCCGTAGTCGACGATCGCGATGATCATCCCAGCAGTCCCTTGGACGAAGGCGCGCCAGAGCCGCCGCCGGCGGCCATCGCCTCGCGCAGCGCGAGACCCAGCGCCTTGAACGTGGCCTCGGCCACGTGGTGACGGTTGCGACCGCGGACCACGTCCACGTGAATCGTGGCCCCGAGGTGAATCGACAGCGCCTTCCAGAACTCTTCCAGCACCTCGGCCTCGAGCGTGCCGATGCGTCCGCGCAGCGGCACGTTGTAGGAGAGGAAGGGCCGCCGCCCGAGATCCACCACGACTCGCGCGAGCGCCTCGTCGAGCGGCGCGTACGCAGACCCAAACCGCACGATGCCCGCGCGATCGCCAAGCGCTGACGAAAACGCCTGGCCCACCACGATGCCCGCGTCCTCCACCAGGTGGTGCGTATCGACATGCAGGTCGCCGGTGCCCTTGAGCTTCATGTCGACACCGGCGTAGCGGGCGACCTGCTCGAGCATGTGGTCCAGGAACGGCAGTCCCGTGGCGACGTTCACGCGTCCGCCGCCGTCAAGCGAAACGCGCGCGCTCAGCTGCGTCTCCTTGCTCTTGCGCTTGACCTCTCCGACGCGCGCCTTACTCAAGTCGCACCTCCACCGCGTGCGCGTGACCGCTCAGGCCTTCCATCCCCGCGAGCCGGACCGTGGCCTCGCGAAGCATCTCCAGGTCGCCGCGGTTCAGGCTCAGCACGCTGGTCCGCTTCATGAACGTGTGCACGCCGAGCGGCGAGGCGAAGCGAGCCGCGCCGGACGTCGGCAGCGTGTGGTTGGGACCCGCGGTGTAATCGCCGAGCGGGACCGTCGCGTAAGGGCCCACGAAAACCGCGCCCGCGTTCTCGACCTGCGAGGCGAGCCGCGCGCCATCCTCGGCAACGATGAGCAGGTGCTCTGGAGCGAAGTCGTTGGCCAGCGACATCGCCTGCGTCATGTCGTCCGCCACGACCACGCAGCAGTTGGCCGCGCGGATCACCTGCGCACGCTCGAGCCCTCCGATCAGGCTCTCCAGCTCCTCGACCACGCGGTCGGCCAGCTTCGGCGAGTCGGTCACCAGGACGCCCCACGCAAGCGGATCGTGCTCCAGCTGCGCCGCGAGGTCAGCGGCGACGAAGTCTGGTCGGGCGCCGCCGTCGGCGATCACAAGCAGCTCGGTCGGCCCAGCGATGCCGTCGACGCCGACCGAGCCGAACACCTCGCGCTTCGCGAGTGTCACGTAGATGTTGCCCGGCCCCGCGACCACGTCGACCCGCGGAATTGACGCGGTGCCGTAAGCCATCGCCGCCACCGCCTGTGCCCCGCCGATCCTGTAGACGGCATCGACGCCCGCGATGTGTGCGGCCGCGAGGATCGCCGACGGGACACTGCCGTCCGCGCTCGGCGGTGTGGCCAGCACGACCTCCTTCACGCCCGCCACGCGAGCCGGGATGGCCGTCATCAGGACGGTCGACGGATACGCGGCCCGGCCGCCAGGCGCGTACAGCCCCGCGCGGCGAACCGGACGGGCGAGCAGCTTGAGGCCTGGCTTGCCCACCGGCGGTGGTGCCACCTGCGCCTCGTGAAACTCACGGATGCGCTGAGCCGCAAACTCCAGGGCCGCGCGATCGGGCGCGGCGAGCCGCTTCGCCGCCGACGCCATCTCGCCTGACGGCACTCCGAACGATTCCGACGCGCCCGGCGCCCACCCGTCGAACCGCAACCCGTACTCGCGCAGCGCGGTGTCGCCGTCGGCAGCCACTCGCGCGCAGATCTCCTGCACGGCCGCCCTCTCCTCCGCGAACCGTGCGAGGTCGAGCCTCCGGCGCGACCACGGGGAGTCCAGCCAGGACGCGGCGTCGAAGCGCTTAATCGCCAACGGTCACCGCCTCGCGCAGCCGAGCGACCATTGCCTGGACCGCGTCGGTGCGCGTCTTCAGGCTAGCCTGGTTGGCGATGAGCCGCGCCGTCGAGGAGCCGAGGACGCCCGCGACGCGCAGCCGGTTCTCGCGGAGAGTCTCACCGCTCGCTGTCAGGTCGACGATCGCCTCGACCAGGCCCACCTGCGGCGCCAGCTCGACCGAGCCATGGAGACTCACCACCTCGACCGACTGGCCGTGCGCATCGAACCAAAATCCTGTCGTGCGCGGGTACTTGGTGGCCACGCGCATGAGCGGCGGCCACGTCTCCGGGCCGGCGAGCTTCGACGCCTCAGGCACTGCCAGCACCAGCTGGCATGCGCCGAAGCGCAGGTCGACCAGCTCGTAGTGCGCTCCCTGGTACTCCCACAGCACGTCCTTGCCCACGATCCCGAGGTCGGCGGCGCCGTGGTCGACGTACGCGGGCACATCGGATGGGCGCACGAGGACGACGCGCAGCCCCGGCCTGTCCACCAGGAGTTTCCGACCCAGCTCGGGCGCGCTCAGGCGCACGATGTGCGCCCGCGCAAGCAGCTTCAGCGCTCCCTGCAGCAGCACGCCGGTCGGCAGCGCGATCGAGACGCGGTCTTTGCGCGGAGCCTTCGTCAACTAGCGGCCACTCCCCGCCAGCCGCGCCGCCACCTGCTCGGGCGGAAGCTGCTTCGTGCGCCGGCCCGGCACCGTCCAGGAAACCGTGGACGCGTTGCGGCAGTGCACAAGGTTGGCCGCCCCGATCGCGCGGCACCAGGCGAGAGCGTCATCGTGGTCGCGCGACTGCGTGTCGACCACCGCGTTCATGCCGAACAGGCGCAGCGTCGAACCCAGCCGCAAAGCGGCCTCGAACCCTGATTCGGTCCACGCGATCGCCGCGTCCAGGCGCGGAAGGATCGGCGGCCGTGGGCCGCGGCTGAGCATCTCCCACACGAGATCGAGCTGCACCACGAACCCGGTCGCGGCGGCGGGCCGGCCGAACTTCGCGAGCAGACCGTCGTATCGACCTCCCTGCGCCACCGGCCGCCCGAGGTCGGGGCCGTAGCCCTCGAAGATGATGCCCGTGTAGTAGTCGAAGTCTCGGATCGCACCAAGGTCGAGGCGCACGATGTCGCCGAGCCCGTGCTTCTCGAGCAGCTCGCGAACGCGGCCCAGCTCCGTCAGTGCCCACTCGGAACGCCGGTTACGGACGAGGCCCGCGGCCGCATCGAGGATCTCGGGGCCGCCGCGCAGCGCGGGGAAGCGCAGCAGCAGCTCGTGCTCCGCGGACCGAAGCGCTGTGCGCGAGAGCAGGTCTTCGAGCGCCACGAAATCGCGGGCCGCGAGCGCTGACCGCACGCCCGCCTTCACCGCGTCGGGCAGCTTGACGGCGTCCATGATTCCCTGGAAGAACTCCGCGTGCCCGACGTCGACCTGGAAACGGCGCAGCCCTGCCGCCTCCAGACACCGCGCGGCCAGAGCAATGACCTCAGCATCGGCGATGGTGCCGCGCGCGCCCACCAGCTCGGCGCCCACCTGGTACGTCTCGCGCCGCTGGTGGAAACGTCCCGCATCCGCCGACAGCACCGGGCCCGCGTAACAGAGGCGCACGGGCAACGCGGTCGAACGCAATTTGCCCGCGACGAGCCGCGCCACCGGCACGGTGCGCTCGCCCACCAGCGCGACCACGTCGCCGCCCGAGTCCGTGAACTTGAACAAGCGCCGCCTCTGCTCGGCACCCAGCCCGAGCTCGAGCACGTTGGAGCTCTCGACCATCGGCGTGATCACGTGCCGGTAGCCCCACCGGCGCATCTCCGCGAGCAGCGACTCCTGCGCCTCGCGTATGACCTCCGCCTCTTCCGGCAGGAGGTCGCGGAATCCCGGAACGCCGCCTAGCTGCGGTGACGTAGGCGGAGACGGTGGACTAGAGTCGGTGAAGAGACCTCCGGGCGCCGGCCACGTCGCGCATGTCAGCGCTCATTCGTCTTCGTCCTCGTCATCGTCGCCGTCGCTATCCGCGTCTTCCGAGAAGTCAACCGTCTCGGCCTCGTCCTCGACCTCGTGCATGCCTTCTTCGACCTCATCGCTCGCGGGAGTGCCCTCGACCTGGCTGGTCTCCTCATCGTCCTCGGCGAAAGCCTCGACCTCGCGGGCTAGCAGGCTCTCCTTGGTGTAAGGACGGAACTCGACCTCGCGCTTGCGCCGTATCGGGAAGCTCGGCTTGCCCGCGAAGTGTGGGTCCTGGTATGTCTCGCGCACGATGAGCTTCACGATGCTGCCCTCGCATGACGTGACGCCGGCCTGGTAGCGGTTGCCGCCTCGCATGAACTTCGTGATTCGCCGGGCCAGCTTCGCCTCCAGCGTCCCCAGCCGCACCCCGCGCGACGTCTCGGCGACGATGCCGTCGCCCTCGATCTTCAGCTCCGCGACGTCGCCGGCCGCGGCCTTCGAGCAGATGTCGCTGCCGGGGACAACATCGAGCGTCGTCATGATGGTCTTGCCCATCTCCTCGACGAACAGGTTGAGGTCGACCCTGGTGCCGCCGACCTTCAGCCCCTCTTTCTGGTGCAGCAGCGCGTTGATGCGCGCGGCGTTGCGCTTGGCGATGGAGTTGAGCGGGTTGAGCTTCAGCGCGGCCTCGTAGGCGGCCTTCGCCTCTTTCAGCTTGCCGAGCTCCGACAGCGCCTTGCCCAGGCGGTTCTGCGACTCTTCGTCCGGACCGAGGTTGTCGATGATGAACTTGTTCAGCTTGACCGCATCGTCCCAGTTGCCTGCGATGGCGAGCTGCACTGCGTCGTCGGCGTACTGGGACCGCGGCTTCAGGTGCTCCGTCGACTCTGTCTTCACACGCGCTCCTCGCAGAAGTTGGACTAACCGCCTCGGACGCGCGGCCAAGAAACCGCGGGTGTCTGAGGGAGGACGAGTATAGATACTGCCAGAACGCGGCGAGGCCGAATCGGGACAATCTGCACGTGCTGCGTCCCCGGGCGGCCCTTCTGGCCGCCATTTCCTTATGCGTAGGCAGCTCTTGCCTGTTCGGCGGCCCTGCGCCAGTCATCAAGATCGGCGTCGACCTGCCGCTCAGCGGCGCCGAGGCTCGCGCTGCGGTGCCCGCGCTCAACGGCATCCGCTACTACGTCCAGCAGCATCCGACGCTGGACGGCTTCACCATCGTCCTGTCCGAGAGCGACGACTCGACTGGCGGGCTGCCCGACCCGAACCGTGGAGCCGACAACGTCCGCGCCTTCTTGCGGGATCCGCTGGTGGCGGCCATCATCGGCCCCTTCGACTCGAACGTCGCGCGCGCGGAGATCCCGGTGACGAACTCGTCGCTGTTGGGGATGGTGAGCCCCGTGACCAGCAGTCCCTGCCTCACGCAGGACGTCTACCTGCCGGCCGCGCTCAGCCTCAGCCACATAGCGGTGACCTGCAAGGACGCGGGTCTTCCCGCTGCAAACGACCTGCATACGTCAGGCAGCAACAACTACTTCCGCCTCGCACCGACGGATCAGCTCCAGGGTCCCGCCGCGGCGGACCACCTCTTCAAGACCCTGCAGCTCTTCCGCGTCGCGGTGATCTCCGACCACGAGGCGTACGGCCAGGCGCTCGCCGACAGCTTCACAACGCGCTACGTCAAGCTCGGCGGCAGCGTCGTCGGCCGGCTCGACCTGGACTCATCCGCCGACCCGGTCGCGTTCCTCAAACGGATGAAGGCGGACGGCGCGCGCGCCGTCTACTACGGAGGCGTCACCGCGAATCGGGGCTGCGCGATCCGATCAGAGATGCTGGACACCTTCGGCACCGATGTGACGATCCCGTTTCTCGGTGGCGGCGGAATCGCCGAGGACCCGGCGTGCGTGCGCGACGCGGGGGCGAACTTCGCGGGCATGTACGCTTCAGTGCCCACAATCGACCCCAGCGAGCTTCGGTCGGCGGCGCCTGTGATCAAAGGCTTCAAGAACGCGTACCCGAACCCGTTGGACTACGGCCGCTACACCGTCATCGCCTATGACGCCACGGCGGTCGTCTACGACGCAATCGACCGCGCGATCACAGCATCGGGCGGCAAGCAGCCGCCGCGCGCCACCGTCCTCGCGATGCTCGCCGCCACCTCAGGTCTTGGAGGCGCCACGGGCACGATTCGGTTCGATTCCAACGGCGACACCACGCATCGGGTCATCACGATCGTCGAGTCCCCGGGCATCGACCGGACCGCGCCGTGGCTGTCGGTCGCGTTCGTCGATTACAGCGGCGCGCTCCCATATTGATACAGCGGCGCGCCCACCTCTGGCCCACCTCAGCTCAATGGCGCCCAAACACAACTTGACTTGGAGGGCCTTGCGAGTCGATAGTTGCCACGGAGTGTCAGTTCGGCCACCCCCGTGTGGCCGCATTCGCCGCCGGCGCACTCTCGCCCCGGCGTCGCTGGGAAGAGGGCGGCGAATGACGGAGGCGTCCAGAGCAAAAGCAAGGCCTCCATTTACACAAGGGGGAACCATATGGTTCGAGCTAGGGGACTCGTAGTCCTCACCATGGCGACGCTTGTCGCCTTCGCGTGCGGAAGTTCGAGTGGGCCCGCGGGATCCAAGGGCACCATCAAGATCGGGTCCGACCTGCCCGTGTGTTCGGTCGGCGGTCAGGCGGTACAGAACGGCATCCAGTTCGCGGTCAACCAGAAGAACGCAGCGGGTGGCGTGAACGGCTACACGATCGCGTTCCAGGGCTTCGACGACTGCCGGCAGGGCTCGTACAACGCCGACGCCGGTGTGGAGAACGTCCAGAAGATGCTGGGCGACAGCAAGTTCCTGGGCATGATCGGCCCCTACAACTCGGCCGTCGCGAAGGCTGAGATTCCGATCGCGGCTCCTCAGCACTTCGTGATGATCAGCCCGTCCAACACCAACCCCTGCCTCACCAAGGACCTGCCGACGTGTTCGTATCACCCGCAGGACCTTCGGAACGGCAACGCGAACAACTACTGGCGCGTCGTCACGACTGACGACTACCAGGGTCCGGCGATGGCGGACTACATCTACAAGCAGCTCAACATCACCAACGTCGCCATCCTCGATGACAGCACCGTGTTCGGTGTCGGCATCGCAGGCGCTTTCGAGGCCGAGTTCAAGAAGCTCGGCGGCACAGTGGCCAAGCACTCCGAGTACAAGAAGGACCAGCAGGGCAGCGACTTCAAGTCGATCCTCCTTTCCTTCAAGAACGCGGGTGCCAAGGCCGTTTATGTCGGCGGCAC
>Ga0099827_10001601_pt1 | contig 11920 bp, 11 predicted proteins | sample CZO8metaG_FD_79339 | JGI IMG/M metagenome (GOLD analysis project Ga0099827, IMG submission 79339) | Vadose zone soil microbial communities from the Eel River Critical Zone Observatory, Northern California, USA - CZOApr15con1.8 metaG | ecosystem: Environmental > Terrestrial > Soil > Vadose zone ...
CATACAGCGGGACGCCGTCGGCCAGCGTGCGGGCGCGTTCGACGAGTCCAGCGAGCGCCGGTGAGAGGTCCTCGCGCGCACCGGTCGTCCCGGTGAGCGTGACGAGGTAGAGCCATCCGTCCGTCTGTTCTGCGGCGAGCCGGATGCGTTCGTCGGGGGACGTCGGCGCGACGAGCTGGATGCGGCGCAGTTCCGGACGCTCGCCCGCAGGAAGGTCGGCGACGATCAGGCTCGTCGCGCCCGCTGCGCGCGCGTCGGTGGCGAACCGTTCCCAACCGTAGGCCTCGAGCAGGGACGAGTACGTCATCGGGATGAGCGGCGCGTCCGGCAGCAATTCGCGCGTGCGGGCGAGGCACTCGAGGCACGCGCGCGTGCGCATCCCCTCGGCGAGCGCACGTTCGGCTGCGCGCCTGATCACCGGCCCGTCCGCGAGCGGGTCGGAGAACGGAAAGCCGAGCTCGACCACGTCGGCGCCGCCGTCGACCGCCGCCGCCGCGAGCTCCGGCGTCGCGCGGCCCGCCATCAGGTAGACGACGAGCGCCTTCACGGCTTCCGGAGGACGGCAAGCATGTGCTCGCCGGCGTCGATCGCGCCCGGCTCGGCGCCGAGATCGAGCTCGAGCCGTGTGAGCAGCTCCTGGAGCTCCGACTCTGCAGGTTCGTCGATCTTGAGGAGGCCGGCCGCAGCAGCGGCGACGATCTCGCCGTGCCGGGCAAGCAGCTGCTCGAGCTCGCGCCACCGGAAGAGGTGCATGTCGAGGTGGCCGTAACCGGGCTTTTCCGGCTCGAAACCGGTGCGAACGATCTCTTCGATCAGTTCGACGCCGTCACGGCGTGCGAGGTCGAGGGCGATCGCGAGGTAATGCGAGACCGCGCCGACGACTGACATGACGCTGACCAGCACGTGGCCGCCCGGTCGCGTCACGCGGACGAGCTCGGCCAGTGCGTCCTCGGCGCGGTCGACGACGTAGCTGAGCGGGCCGCCGTAGCAGACCACGGCGTCGAAGCTCGCATCCTCGAAGCGCGAGAGATCGGTCACGTCCGCGACGACGCGTTCACCGACGCGCTCTTCGAGTCCGGCGCTCTCGAGCCGCTCGCGATTCAGCTCGAGCTGTCGCGGGGAGACGTCGAGGACGACGATCTCCGCCCCGATGCGCGCGAGCTCGATCGTAAAGCGTCCTGGGCCGGCGCCCGCGTCGAGGACTCGATCGCCCTTGCGTATGAAGCGCCGGAGATAGTGGATGTGCACCGCGAGGCTCGCGCGCGTGTTCCGGCCGTCCTCGAAGCGAGTCCACTCGCGGTCGCCGTAGTCGTCGTAGAAAGCCGCCGCGCGTTCTGGGTCATAGTTCATGCACGCGCTCTTTCGTCACGTAATCGCGACAGACGCGTGCGACCTGTGCCGATAGCCTGACGGCTGGCGGGCGGGGTCAGGGGCTCCCAGAGCACGCGCGCGCGTGTACTGCTAATGGGAGAGCACCTCGGCGAGGTCCTTGTCGCCGCGGCCGCTCAGGCAGACGAGCACGAGCTCATCGTCGAGCTCGCGTGCGCGTGCGAGCGCGTGCGCCGGCTCGAGCGCCGGGATGATTCCCTCACACCGGCTCAGATCGCGGAATACCGCCAGTGCCTCCTCGTCGCCCGCGCGCACGTACTCGGCGCGCCCACTGTCGCGCAGCCACGCATGTTCAGGACCGACACCGGGATAGTCGAGCCCCGCGGAGATCGAGTGCGCGTCCGCAATCTGGCCATCGTCGTCCGCGAGCACGGACGAACGCGCGCCGTGTAGCACGCCGGCGTGACCGACGCCGAGCGACGCGGCGCCCGCAGCCTCGACCCCCAGCAGCCGCACGTCGTCGTCGAGGAAGGCCGTGAAGATTCCGATCGCATTCGACCCACCGCCGACGCACGCGACGACGACTTCCGGCAGCCGTCCCTCCGCGTCGAGGAACTGCGCGCGCGCCTCACGGCCGATCACGGACTGCAGCTCGCGCACGATCTCCGGATACGGCGCCGGCCCGACACACGAACCGATCAGGTAGTGCGTCGTCTCGACGTTCGTGATCCAGTCGCGAATCGCCTCGCTCGTCGCCTCTTTCAACGTGCGGGTGCCGAACTCGACGGCGCGGACCTCGGCGCCGAGCAACTGCATCCGCTCGACGTTGGGACGCTGGCGGCGCATGTCCTCCTCGCCCATGTAGACGACGCAGTCGAATCCGAAGCGCGCGCACACCGTCGCGGTCGCGACGCCGTGTTGCCCCGCGCCCGTCTCGGCGACGATGCGCCGCTTGCCGAGCCGCTGAGCCAGCACGGCCTGACCGAGCGCGTTGTTGAGCTTGTGCGCGCCGGTGTGGAGGAGATCCTCGCGCTTCAGATACAGACGCTTGTCGGGCGAGAACCGCTCCGCTCGCGTCAACGGCGTCGGACGTCCGCCGAACGTCCGCCCGAGCTGCTCCAGCTCTGCAGCAAACGCGGGATCCGCCCGCGCATCGCGCCAACCCGCCTCGAGCTCGTCGAGCGCGGGGATCAGCGTCTCGGGGACATAACGCCCGCCGTACGGTCCGTAGAGACCGGTGCTCGTCATCGCGCCTGGGCGACGAACGCGCGCACCTTGTCGTGATCCTTGATTCCGGGTGCTGTTTCCAATCGCGACGCGGCGTCGACCGCCCACGGACGAACGGCGCGCACCGCTTCTCGCACGTTGTCGGGACCGAGCCGTCCTGCGAGCATGACGCGACCTTCGGTCGCGGCGGCGCGCTGAAGGTGCAGCGGATCTTCTCCTTCCCAGGGTAGATCGACGACGCGTGCGACCGGCTCACCATCGCGCAGCAGCTGTGCTTTGCGGCCGCGCACCCGCCCCTCCTCACGAGCGTACAGCTGCACGAGATCCGATCCCACGTCTTTCGCCTCGCCGACGAAGACCGCGACGCTCAGCCGATCGTCCGGGACGTCCAGGACGCCCGCCGCGCGGCGTGGGCTCTGCTCGGCGAGAATGAAACCGAGCATGTCGGCGCCGGCATCGACCGCAACGTCGACATCCTGCTGCCGCGTGAGGCCGCAGACCTTGACGAGCGGGCGCGACAGGATCTCGGTGAGCTTCGCGGCGGGATCCGCTGCGCGCATCAGCGCGGAGCCGACAAGGATCGCGTCCGCGCCGGCGACCTCGGCGGCCGCTCCCTGCGCACGCGAATGGATCCCGCTCTCCGCGACGATAAGCGGGTCGTGGTGGCGCACGCGCGCGACAAGCTCGAGCTGCGCACGTCGGTCGAGCTCGAACGTGGACAGGTCGCGCGCATTGACGCCGACGACTGCGGCTTCGAGTGCGACTGCTCGGTGGAGCTCGTCCGCGTCATGCGCCTCGACGAGTGCGTCCAGTCCGAGCTCGCGACCGTACGACAGCATTGCCGCGGCGGCCGGGTCGTCGAGATCGCGCAGCAACAGCAGCACGGCGTCCGCACCGCCGACCTTGGCCTGGAGGAGCTGTAACTCCTCCGTGAAGAATCCTTTTGCGAGCAGTGGCACCGCGGTTGCAGACCGTGCGGCCCGCAAATCGTCGAGCGATCCGCCGAACCGCTCGTCGACGAGGATGGAGACGGCGGACGCGCCCGCGTTCGCAAACTGCGCCGCGAGCCGGGCGGGATCGGCGTCGGGCCGGAGATCGCCGGCGGACGGCGACCGCCGCTTGATCTCCGCGATCGCGCCCAATCCGGGCGCTGCGAGCGCATCCCGAAACCGTCCCATTTACGTCGTCACCTCCTGTGCGCGCGAGAACGCGATCAGCTCGTCGAGCCGTGCCGTCGCAGCACCGGAATCGACCGCCTCGCGCGCAACCTCGAGGCCCTCGCGCAGGTCCTCCGCGTGCCCGCCCGCTGCGATCGCACCCGCTGCGTTGAGCAGGATCGCGCTCCGCCGCCCTCCGTCCGCGCCCGCGAACACCTCGCGGATGGCCTCCGCGTTCTCCTCGGGCGTGCCGCCGCGCAGCTCCTCGACCGAGGCGTGCGGAACGCCGAGCTCCGCTTCGGGATCGAGGTTTCTCTCGTGCACGTCGCCGTCGACCACCTCGCAAACGAGATTCGGGCCCGCGGGAGACAGCTCGTCGATGCCGCCGGCACCATGGACGACGAACGCGCGCCGCGCTCCGAGCCGCACGAGCACCTCCGCGATCGTCCGGACGAGCTGCGGCGAGTAGACCCCGACGACCTGCGCACGCGCGCCTGCGGGGTTCGTCAACGGACCGAGCACGTTGAAGACCGTTCGCGTCGCGAGCTCTTTCCTCACCGGCGCCGCGTAGCGCATCGCCGGATGGTGGGTGGGCGCGAACAGGAAGCCGAAGCCGAGCTCGTCGATCGAGCGTGCGATCCGCACAGGCTCCTGCTCGAGCGAGAAGCCGAGCGCCTCGAGGACGTCGGCCGATCCCGATGCGGACGAAACCGCCCGATTGCCGTGCTTCGCAACGGCTGCGCCCGCAGCGGCGGCCACGAGCGCGGCCGCGGTCGAGATGTTGATCGTGCGCGCGCCGTCACCGCCCGTGCCCGCGGTGTCGACGAGGTCGTCGCGCTTCGGGCGCACTGCGAGGACGTGGGCGCGCATCGCTTCCGCGCAGCCCGCGATCTCGTCCGCCGTCTCGCCCTTGACGCGCAGCGCGATCAGGAAGCCGCCGATCTGAGCGGGCGTCGCCTCGCCGCGCATGATTCCGCCCATCACCTCGCGTGCCTCGTCGCGGGTGAGGTTGTGTCCGTCGAGCAGTCGCTGCAGCGCCGCCTGGATCATCGTCTCTCCAGGAAGTTTCGCGCGATCTCGCGGCCCAGGGGTGTGAGCACGGACTCGGGATGGAACTGGACGCCGTCGATCGGCAGCTCGCGGTGGCGGATTGCCATCACCTCGCCGTCAGCCGCCACCGCCGAGACCTCGAGCTCGTCCGGAATGCGCGTCGCGGCGAGGGAATGGTAGCGGCCGACCTCGAGCTCCTCCGGCAGGCCGTCGAAGAGTCCCTCGCCGTCGTGGCGCACGGTGCAGGACTTCCCGTGGACGAGCTCGCGCGCCGGGCCGACCTCGCCGCCGAACACCTCGACGATCGCCTGGTGGCCGAGGCACACGCCGAGGGTCGGCGTCGTCGGAGCCAGCAGGCGGACGATCTCCTCGGTCGCGCCGGCGTCCAGGGGGCGGCCCGGACCCGGTGAGACCACGAGCTGCGAAGGCGCGAGCCCCTTGGCTCCGTCGCCGTCGATCGCGTCGTTGCGGACGACGTGCACCTCCGCGCCGAGCTCGCCGAACAGATGCGCCAGGTTGTACGTGAACGAGTCGTAGTTGTCGATCAGCAGGATCATCGTTCGGACTCCGCGAGGTCGATCGCCGCCTCGACCGCGGCGAGCTTGCGCAGGCATTCCTCATGCTCGGCGGCGGGATCGGAATCGGCGACGATCCCCGCGCCGGCCTGCAGGTACGCGACGCCGTCGGCGAGCACGAGGCTGCGAATCGCGATGCACGTGTCCAGCGTGTCGCCCGGAAGCCGCGGCGCCGCAAGCGGCACCGCGGGGAGCGCGTAGCCGACCGCCCCCGCATACACGCCGCGCCGGTATCCCTCGAGCTCCGAGATGATCTGCATCGCACGCACCTTCGGCGCGCCGGAGACGGTTCCCGCAGGAAAGCACGCGCGCAGCAGCTCGAAGTGCGTGACGCCGTCACGCAGCTGGCCGTCGACCTGCGAGACGAGATGCGTGACGTGCGAATATGGCTCGACCTCGAGAAACCGCTCGACATGCACGGTTCCCGGCATGCAAACGCGCGAGAGGTCGTTGCGACCGAGATCGACGAGCATGATGTGCTCCGCGCGGTCCTTCTCCGATGCGAGCAGCCGTTCCGCATCTCCCGGGCCGCGCTCGGTCGTGCCCGCGATCGGATTGAGGCTGGCGTTGCGGCCCTCCACTTTTACGAGCGTCTCGGGAGAAGAACCGATCAGCGCCAGCCCGTCGAGCTCGAGCAGGAACAGGTACGGCGACGGATTGATGCGGCGCAGCGCGCGGTAGAGCTCGGGCGCGGACGCAGCCGTCGGTCGCTCGGCGCGTTGCGAGAGGACGATTTGGAATGCGTCGCCGGCGCGGATGTGTTCTTGTGCCTTGCGAACGCACGCTTCGTACTGCGCTTGCGAGGGGACACGCGTGGTGGTCGGCGAAAAAGGGACCGACCGCGTACGAGGTCTGTCCCTTGGTGCAGCTTCGTTGAGCAGCCGCTCAACATCATCCCGGTCGCCGCGCAGAACGTCCGCGACACCCATTCCGTGGTCGAAACGCACGAGCACGTCCGCGACGAGAAAGCGGCTCTCCGAAAACGCAGGGCCCTCGTCCGGTACGGGCACCGTCGGCTCGAGTCGGGCGACGAAGTCATAGCCGAGATAGCCGACCACCGGCTCGCCGCACCGTTCTGCTTCCTCGAACGAGCACAGCCGCGATCCGCAGCCGACGAAGGAATGACGCCCGAGTCGTCCGCGCTCGACCGACTCCAGCAGGAACGACCCGGCGCCACGTTCGCGCAAGCTGAGGTACGCCCCGAGCGGGGTGATCAAGTCGGTTGCAATCTCGGAGGCCATCTGCATGCAAAGGGTCGTCCAGCGTAGGTACGGCGCCGGTCTAGGTCAAACCTGCATTGCTACGCTCGCCGTATGGCTCGCTCCGTGCTCGTTTCCGCAGTGCGGACGCCGTTCGGGAAGCTCGGCGGCGGCCTCGCCGACTACCAAGGGACGGAGCTCGGCTCGATCGTCATCCGTGCGGCGCTCGAGCGGATCGGTCTCGAGCCGCAGGAAGTGGAGTACGTGATCATGGGTCAGGTGCTGCAGGGCGGCGCGGGCCAGGCGCCGGCGCGCCAGGCCTCGATCGGCGCGGGGCTCCCGATCGAGATCGGCTCGGACACGATCAACAAGGTCTGCGCGTCGTCGATCCGCGCCGTCGAGATGGCCGACCAGATGATCCGGGCGGGCGACCACGAGGTGATCGTCGCCGGCGGGATGGAGTCGATGACGAACGCGCCGTACGCGCTCAAGAAGGCGCGCTTCGGCTACCGACTCGGCGACGGAACGCTGATCGACCTGATGACGCACGACGGGTTGACGTCGACGTTCGACAAGCGGCACATGGTCGAGCAGGCGTCGTTCGTCTCGCGCGAGCTCGGCATCTCGCGCGAGGATCAGGACCGCTGGGCGCTCCGCTCGCATGAGCGCGCGGTCAAGGCGATCGACGAGGGAAGGTTCCAGGAGGAGATCGTCACCGTCGGCCAGCTCGCGGTCGACGAGGGCCCGCGGCGCGACACGTCGTACGAGAAGCTGTCGAAGCTGCAGCCCGTCTTCGATCCAGAAGGGACGACGACGGCGGGCAATGCGCCTGGGGTCAACGACGGCGCAGGCGCGCTCGTCGTCACGAGCGAGGAGTTCGCGCGCAGGCGCGGGCTCGAGCCGCTGGCGACGATCGTCTCGCAGGCGTACGTCGCCGACGAGTTCGCGTACCTCGCGCGCACTCCCGCGAAGGCGGGCAAGGACGCACTTGCAAAGGCGGGCAAAAGCATCGACGACGTCGAGCGTGTCGAGCTGAACGAGGCGTTTTCGTCGGTCGTTCTGAACAGCGCGAAGATGCTCGACGTCGATCCGGAGAAGGTGAACGTCAACGGCGGCGCGGTCGCGCTCGGCCATCCAATCGGCGCCTCGGGCGCGCGTATCCTCGGCACGATGATCTATGAGCTGCGTCGCGACGGTGGGGGTCTGGGGCTCGCTGCGATCTGCTCCGGTGGGGGCCAGGGAGATGCGTTGTTGATCGAGGTCTAGGGACCTCGAACCCAGTCTCCGCAGTAGTACGGGCGTCGACCGAAGGAGGAGACGATGGCCCGGCTCTCGTTCTGCGTTGCTTTCGCGGTCCTGACGCTCACGCCGGTTGCGCTTGCGGACGGTCCAGGTGTGTCGCCTGGTGTCAGTTACGGTTGGGACGGCGTCGCCTCGCCGTCGGCCGGCGTTCGTTATGTGACTCTGCCGGCGACTCGGAACACCGAGCTTGCGGTCGTGCGCATCCGTGACGGCCGCGTCCTCAACTTTTGGTGGCTGCACGGCACTTGGGGGGTTCCGCTCGTGACGTGGGAAGGAGGGGCAAGCGGGCTGAGCGCCGACGGACGCACGCTCCTGCTCGCCGACTCATCGGCGCCGGCGCGGCAGTGGTTCTGGACGAGCAGCTCGTTCCTGCTGATCGACACCAAGCAGTTCCAGCGACAGAAGGTCGTAAAGCTCCGTGGCAATTTCGCGTTCGACGCGCTTTCGGCGGACGGTCGGATGCTGTACTTCATCCAGCATGTCTCCGCAGCAGACGTTTCGCGATACATCGTCCGTGCTTATGACCGCGATCGAAGTCGGCTCCTGCCGCGCGCGATCGCGGATCGCACGCAACGCGGCTGGGTTATGCAGGGCCTTCCGATGGCACGCGCGACGAGCTCCGACGGGCGCTGGGTGTACGCGCTGTACCAGAACCCGGGTGGCTATCCGTTCGTGCACGCGCTCGACACCGTGCGTGGACAGGCGCACTGCATCGGGATCCCTTGGAACGCGTCCCAGAACGTGCTCCCGAACGTGCGCCTCTCCCTGCCCGGCGATGGGCAACGGCTGGCCCTGAACTGGCGATCCGGCAAGCGATTGCTTGCCATTGACACGCGGACGTTCCGGATCGTGTTTCCGATGCGCGCGCACCGCTTCCCGTGGTGGATCGTCGGCCTCTGCGCGGGATTCGCATTCGTGCTGCTCGCGCTGGGTTTGCTGCGGGTTCACGCACGCCCGCGCTCGACGCCGATGACGATCCGCACCGGCGCGGAAACAGCGTGACGAAATGGAGGTGTTAGCCTCCACCGCGAGGTGGAGGACAAGCGCGTCAAGCAGGCGATGCGTGGGCTCTGGATCGTTCTCGTCGGCGCGGCGATCATGGACGCGCTGCGCAATGACCGTGATCACGGCGAGCTGTTCGGTTTCGTCCCCTACGACTTCAGGATCCCGACGGCAGACCGTGCGAAGCGACACGCCTGGAATCCGAGCTCGAAGCGGATCCTGACGCCGACGACCTTCGGCGTCGGTTGGGGCCTCAACCTCGGCCGCCTCGCCCGGCTCGCACACCTCGTGTGAAGTTCGAGCATGTCCTCGTCGTCGGCGCGGGGCAGATGGGTGGCGGCATTGCGCAGGTCGTCGCGGCCTCGGGACGCCGCGTCTCGTTGCACGACGCAGCAACCGGTGCGGTCGGACGCGGCCTCGAGGCGATGCGGAAGAGTCTGACGAAGCTCGCTGAGAAGGGGGGTGCCGATCCCGACGAGGTGCTCGCGCGGATCGAGCCGGCGGACGATCTCATTCCTGCAGACCTGATGATCGAGGCCGTGATCGAGGATGCAACGGTGAAGGAGGATGTCTTCCGTCGGGCTGACGCGACGCTGCCGCCGAGGGCGGTGCTTGCGTCCAACACGTCCTCGATCCCGATCGGATTGCTCGCTGCGGCGACCCAGCGGCCGGACAAGGTGATCGGCATGCATTTCTTCAATCCGGTTCCGGTGCTGAAGCTCGTCGAGATCGTCCGTGCGCGCGAGACCTCGGACGCGACGGCGCAGGCGATCACGCAGCTCGCCGAGGAGCTCGGCAAGACGCCCGCCGTCGCCAACGACTTCCCGGGCTTCGTCTCGAACCGGATCCTGATGCCGTTCATCAACGAGGCCGTCCGGGCGCTCGAGGAGGGTGTCGCCGAGGCGGAGGCGATCGACACGATCGCCAGGCTCGGCTTCGCCCATCCCATGGGCCCGCTCGCGCTCGCCGACCTGATCGGCCTGGACACGTGCGTGGCGATCATGGAGGTGCTGCAGGAAGGCCTGGGGGACGACCGCTACGCGCCCGCTCCGCTCCTTCAGGAGCACGTTGCGGCCGGTCGCCTTGGCCGCAAGAGCGGTCGCGGCTTCTACGAGTACGGCTGATTTCGGCGGCTTACCGCAGGTTTTCACATGTCTACGAGTCTCTATCAAAAGAGGCTCAAGTGTCATGGGTCAACTGCCGACATTCGGATCCAGGTACGGGAAAGGGAGGTCTCGCATCTTGCGGATCCTGCTCGTCGACGACGATCCTGCGCTCCGCACACTGCTGAAGACGACGTTCGAGGTCGCGGACGTCGACGTTGTGGAGGCGCACGACGCGATTGCAGCCCGAGAGGCGATCCGGCGCGATCGCCCGAGCGTCGTCGTCCTCGACGTGAACATGCCCGGAATGAGCGGCCTCGAGCTCTGTCGCGAGCTGAAAGGCGATCCGGCGACACGTGACATCCCGGTCGTGCTCCTCACGGGTTCGGACGGAGGCACGTCGGCTGCGGCGAAGAAGGCCGGTGCGGACGCGTTCGTGCGCAAGCCGTTCAGTCCGCTCGAACTGCTGGCTGTTGCGGAACGACTTGCCGGCGGCCTCTACGGCGTGCCGTTTCGCGCGACGAAGAAGCGCGCGAGCGGGCCGGACGAAGAGCTGCTCCTGTACGCGCGCGACCTGCGCCACCTGCTGGAGCTCGAGCGAGGACAGCGCGAGCTGCTGCAGAGCGCGTACATGGAGACCGTCTCCGCGCTCGCCAGCGCCCTCGAATCGAAAGACACCGGGACGCGGGCACATTCGCAGCGCGTGCAGAGCTACGCACTCGCGCTCGCCGCGCACATCGGTGAGGCGCGGGTCAACAAAGATGCGAGCACGCCGTACGGATTCCTGTTGCACGACGTCGGCAAGATCGGGATCCCCGACGGAATTCTTTTGAAGCCGGGACCGTTGAGTCCCGCCGAGCGGCGGCGCATGCAGACACACACCGTGCTCGGCGAAGCGATGTTGTCGGGCGTCGCCTTCCTGCAGGGAGAAGGACTGAGAATCGTTCGCTCGCATCACGAGCGTTGGGACGGCCACGGCTATCCGGACGAATTGTCTGGCGGGGACATTCCGCTCGGCGCGCGGATCTTTGCGGTTGCGGACGCGCTCGACGCGATGACGAGCAACCGTCCCTACCGCCGAGCGATGAGCTGGAGCGCCGCGCGCGCCGAGATCGTCGGTGAATCTGGGCGTCAGTTCGACCCCGATATCGTGAACGTCTTCGGGCACATCGAGCCGGACCTGCGCGAGATCCGGCGCGAGCTCGCCGCGGCCTGACACGATTTCAAGGCCGGATAGCATCCGGCCGTGGACTTCCAGCTGTCGGCGGATCAACGCGAGATCCAGGGACTGGCACGCGACTTCGCGCGTGCCGAGATCGAGCCGTACGCCGCGGACTGGGATCGCGAACATCGTTTTCCGCGCGAGCTCTACGGCAGGCTCGCCGAGCTCGGCCTCATGGGCGTCTGCACTCCCGAGGAGTACGGCGGCGCCGGCGCGGACTTCCTGTCCTACATTCTCGTGTTGGAGGAGCTGTCACGCGCGGACGCTGGTGTCGGCGTCACCGTCGCCGTCCATACCAGCGCGGTCACGCTGCCGATCCTCAACTTCGGTAGCGACGAGCAGCGCTCGCGGTTCGTGCCGCCGCTCGCGCGCGGGGAGGTGATCGGGGCGTTCGCGTTGACGGAGGCGGAGTCGGGCTCCGACGCGGGCTCGTTGCGAACGAGGGCCGAGTCACACGAGGACGGCTGGCGGATCTCGGGCGCCAAGCAATTCATCTCGACGGCAGAGTACGCAGGGACGTTCCTGCTGTTTGCGCGCACGAATCCGGACTTAGCCGGCGCGCGAGGTGTGAGCGCGTTCATCCTCGACGCCGATCACGTCCGGGTCACGGGGAGCGAGGAGAAGCTCGGTCTGAACTCCTCTACGACCAACTCGATCGTCGTCGATGCGGAGGTCGGTCGTGACCGCCTGTTGCACGACGAGAACCGCGGCTTTCGCGTCGCGATGGCGACGCTCGACGGCGGACGGATCGGAA
>Ga0099827_10001603_pt1 | contig 11920 bp, 6 predicted proteins | sample CZO8metaG_FD_79339 | JGI IMG/M metagenome (GOLD analysis project Ga0099827, IMG submission 79339) | Vadose zone soil microbial communities from the Eel River Critical Zone Observatory, Northern California, USA - CZOApr15con1.8 metaG | ecosystem: Environmental > Terrestrial > Soil > Vadose zone ...
CTCGGCACCAATGCCTGGCGGCTTGCCGAAGTGGTGGAGACCTGGGGGCTCTCGCTCTTTCCCCGTTGGTTCGGCATCGCGGTCTTTGCCGGGGCAGCCAAATTCGAGATCACGCGGTCGAATGCTGGCGGGAAAGATTTCTGGATGACCGAGCTCCAAGGCGGCCATGGAAGCGGCGGCTTGTGGCGCAGCCCCAAGATGCGGGCTCAGGACATTCGTCTCTGGAACTGGCTGGCCGTGGCCGCAGGGGCCAAGGGAATCCTCTATTGGACTTATCACGCTGAGGCCACAGGGACGGAAGCAACGGGATTCGGTCTTGTCGCCCGGAGCGGCGCGCCGACCGAACGCGTCGAAGAAGCTGCGAAGAATAACCGCTTGATTCAGGCGCACTGGGACATCCTGAAGGACTATCGCCCTAAACCCGAGGTTGCGATTCTCTTCGATCAGGATAATGCCCTGTTGGCTTACGCGATGAGTGGCGACGAGGATGTATCGACGGAATCGTTTCGGGGCTACTACAAGGCGCTCTGGAACGCCGATCTTTGGGTGGATTTCATCGAGCCTGCCGGCCTGGGCAAGTCCGACTACAAGGTTTTGATCGTCCCCTGGCACCTGATCGGCAAGAAGCAAACCTGCGAACAGTTGCGACACTTTGTCGAAGCGGGCGGAACTTTGGTCCTTGAAACCGCTTTCGGGCTATTTGACGAACGTACCTTTTACAATCCCGTCGTCCCACCCTACGGGCTCAACGAAGCTTTTGGTTACCGCGAAACCGAGAGCTATTTCATCCGCTCGGGGACTGAGAAGCAGCCGCTCGTGGTTCCGCGCGGCCTTCCCGAGGCGGAACGGATTTACTTCGAGCCCGAAATCGAATTCTCGGAACCGATTTCAGCCCGAGTCAAGGCGCACACTTTTCTGACCCCAATTGAAATAACTTCCTCCACGGTCATTGCCCGGTGCCAGGGTTTTCCGGTGGGAGCGATGAAAAAACGGGGAAAGGGGCGGGTCTATTACTTCGGCACGAATCTCGGCGCTAGCATCGCCGCAGGGAGCGACCGCGGAATCGATTTGCTCCGAGGCTTGGTCACTCGGGTGGTCCGGCCGACGGTCACTTCGGAAAAATTGCGCCCCAGACTGATCGAAGGCTCCAATCGTAGTCTGCTGGTAGTCTTCAACGACACCGATGAAGAGCAAGCCGCTCGCATCGAGGTTCCCGCCCGCTTTCGCCGGGCCACAGACATCCACCGCCAGGCTGAGCTGCCTGTGGAAGAGAACTCGATTCGGGTAATCGTGCCTTATCAGGACGTCCTTGTCCTGCGGCTCGAATAAGGGCTCCTCCGGAGCGGGTTTAGATCACATAGACGTAATTTCCTAGGAGATAGACCTGGGCGTCGGTACGATGAGTAAGGGGGCGGGAGCTCGGGTCAAACATCGAGGCGTCGGTTATCCACCGATCGCGAGTTAAGACATCACGGAATCTTGGCAGGGCGCCAAAAAAAGATCATGTGGGAACAACTCGCCGCGGTGGGCATCCCGCCTAAATACTAATAGAAGAGATGCAGATCATGCTTAGGATAAGATTTTTCCTCATCTTTTGTCTGGGCTTGACGGCGGTGTCTCCCATCGCCGCACAAGACGATTGCAGCGAAAACGTCGAGGCCCGCGTTCATGTCGATCCCGGCCATCCGTGGCGGCCGCCGTTTGGGCTCGATCGGGTTGGCCAGCCGCTGACTGCATTGGTGGAAGTGACTTCGGAGAAGGGGCTCGCCCGCGAGTATTCGCTCGTCGGTTACCTCCGCGGCAAGGAAGTGGGTCGATACGCTCTGACTGAAATCAATCACCAAAGGAGAGACCGGACGGGCTATTTTGAAAGAGTCACGTTTGATGCGTATCCGGACGAGCTGGCTTTGTTCGCCCAATGCAGATTTCAAGGCAAACTGGTCGAGTTGACACGGGAAAAAATTCAGCCACCCATGTTCGAGGCGGATGCCGTTGCGCAGCCTGAACAGTTGATGAATCCCGTGGATCTGGGGATGGTATTGTTCCCGGCCGATTGGCTACTACTAGCTGCCGGTCAAAAGGCTTTCGTGGACGTCGCCGCCATCAGCCGCGATCGTGATTTGCCCGGCGCGCGCGTGACGGCCTGGTTCGAGTCCTTGCCCGGAGAAAAAATCACCGAGGCCATTCGATTAGGCATGGAACGCCGCTCTCAGGTCAGCCTTCGCTTGCCCTCAGCGTCGTCCACTGAACGCGATGTTTTACACGTGGCCATCTCGGACGCGGACGGAAAAGAGCTCTGGCAAAAGAAAATCCAGACTTCGCGCGTCAACAAACTTCCTTACTGGCCTGAGTTTGGCGCGATGTATACCAAATTGCGTTTCGACGCGCCCATTTCTGTTCGCGACTTCAAGAGCGGCGCGTTTTCTTCGATGGGTTACGAGGACGCCTGGGCGCCGGAACTCCGGGATGTCGTCGTCTCGCTCCCTAATGGCTCCCGCTTCGTCTTCTGGCGGGGCTCGAGCTATATCCCATTCTGGGCCGGGAAGCACGATACGGGTATGAGCTATGAGTGGGCCGAAACTTCGCCTCCGCCGGGCGGATTTGTGGACTCGGTCGAGCCGCTGATGGACAAGGAATTGCGTTATGGCCGTGTAGAGATTATTGAGTCAACCGCCGCCCGAGTCCATGTTCGCTGGACCTACCAGTCGTGCGATTTCCTCTACAAGGTGTGGGGCGACGAGGCAACCGAAGACTTCTATTTTTATCCGGACGGATTCGGGACGCGCGCGCTCACCCTTAAACGCGGTCCGGGGGTCGAATACGAGCTGAGTGAGATCATCATCCTGGCGCCCCAGGCGGGATTTCCCTTCAGCTTTCTTCCCTCGAACATCGTCGACATACTTTTCGTTGACGGAAGCAAGCGTGAAACCTCTTTTCCTTATCCCGAAGATGAAGAGGGCAAACGCAAATGGCCCTCCGAAATGGTGAAGAAGGCCGAGGGCACGCCGATCATCTATCGAGTTCGTTTGCACAAGGATGAGGTTGCGACTCCCATTTATTTCAATCCTCTGGATACCCATATCGCACCGGTCATCTTTCCCCCTTTTTTTGACCGCGGTGTCATGGTCACACCGGACTATTGGGGCAGTCACTGGCCGCTCGCCCGAGGCAAATCCACGGGATGGACGATCGATGACCGGATCTTTGCCAGTCCGTCCCACAACAGCGTGATTTCCTGGGGACTGCACAGCCGGCCGAATCCGGTCAGCACCGCCCAGATCGAAACACTCGACACCCTGGGGCGTTCCAGGCTCATGACTGTTCAGAGATGGGCGTGGCTCATTGGGATGACGGATGCCAGCGACGCACAGCTTCTTGATCGGGCGCGAAGCTTCACTGTGCCTCCGTCGCTCGAAATCAAGGGAGGGCGGTTGGAAATCGACTCCTATGTTTCCGAGCGCCGGGCGATTCGTCTGGTCGTGGACGCCGCCGCCGTTACCGTTGTCCTCAAGCCGGCGGTGGCGTGCGTAAATCCTGTTTTCGAGTTGCGCGGTGCACCCGGGGCGTTGTTGTCGGTAACGTTCGGTGGCCGTTCGCTCAAGCCGGGGGAATATGCCTGGGATGGCCACACGCTCTGGCTCGACGTCAATATTGCCCAGCCCGAGCAACTACAACTGAAGTTCGCAAGGAGTCCTGCGAGCACTCGATGAGAATCTCGGGGCGAATCTGTAAAACGCTGGTGTTGGGCGCCGCGCTTTGGGCTTGCCCCGTCCTGGCACAGGATGCGACAGCAAGAGCCGCGGCCTCGCTTAAGGCGGGGGAAAATTATCTTAAGAGCGGCGACCCCCGCCGCGCCGAAGCGGAACTACTTCAGGCGGCCAGCTTGAACTCCAACAATCCCCAAACCTACAACCTTCTGGGTTTTATTTGCGATCAGACGGGTCGCTCAGACCAGGCCCTCCAATATTATGAAACCGCATTGAAATTGAGCCCCAGCTTCACCTCCGCCCGGAACAATCTTGGAGCCGCCTGCTTCCGGCAAGGGAAGATCAGCCTCGCGGTCGAGCAATTCCTCCAGACCCTCAGGGTTCGGCCGAACGACCTGACGGCTAATTACAATCTCGGGGTCATTTACACGCAGCAGGGGTCGTATTCCAAAGCCGTCAGTTATCTCGGAAAGGCAAGCTCGATTGCCCCGAACGATCCTGCGGTCCTTTCTAATCTCGTGCGCTGTTATTTTGCTTTGGGCCGGAATGACGAGGGACTGAAGGCTGCCCAGGCGATCACGCGTTTGGCGGGAAACGATGCGGCGGCATTTTTCAGTGTTGGTGTCTTGTTCCTTCAGAATCACCAATTCGAGGCTGCGAGAGAATGCCTGGCGAAAGCCGACGGGCTTGCGCCCGAGACTCCTGCGGTCCTCCTGTCCCTTGCCCAGGCTGACTTCCTCACGGGCCAGTCCGACCGCGCTCTCGATTCGATCGACCGCTTTGTCACGGCTTTCAAGGCGGATCCTGGGGAGAGCGGCAGTGCGGCTGCCTATTTGGAGGTTGCGAGAAGGCTCCTTTCAGGTCTCAGGGAGAAGACTTCGGCGAGTTTCAGGACCGACTATACGATGGGAGAGGTCCTGTTTTTGGAGAAGAAATACGACGAAGCCCTCAAGGTGTTAAGCCAGCAAGCAGAGAATGGAAAGGACAAGCCGGAATATTTCAACCTGCTGGGTATGTGCTACACCGGCCTCAACCAATTTCCAGAGGCCGCGCGAGTTGTCGAAAAAGCTGTAACTCTCGACTCTGGGCAATCTCGTTACTACTTCAATCTCGCCGGCATTTTCCAGAAAGCCGGTGACAATCAGTCGGCCATCAAGATCCTCGAGCGGGCGCTTGCCCGCGATTCAAACTCGCCCGAGACTTACTTTTCGCTGGGCTTGAGCCAATTCAACTTGGGGAATTACTCGGGCGCCGTCGGGAGCTTCGAGAAGGCACTCCGGATGCAATCGGATTTTAATCAGGCCCAACTTTTCCTGGGCCGGGCTTACGAAAAGCTCAGCCAGCGCGCGGAAGCTATCGCAGCTTACCGGAAGGCCATTGCCTCTCGGCCCATCTACTATCCGGCTTATTTCCAACTTGCGGTGCTTCTCTCGCACACGGGACGGGCCGAGGAGGCCGTTCCGCTTCTCCAGGAAGTCGTGCGGCTCAATCCCGTCCATGCTGACGCCCACTCTGATTTGGGCACTATTTACGCGCAGCAAGGTCATATCTCTGAAGCGATGGCAGAGCTCGAAAAAGCAATCTCGATCAATAGCGGCCACGAAGCGGCGCACTACCAGCTGGGCCTCCTTTACGCCAAGATGGGAAACAGAGAAAAAGCTGAGGAATTGTTCAGTTTTGTGAACGCTGAGAAGCAGAAACGGAGGGAGGCATACGAAAAGAAAATCTCCCGTCCAAACTGACCTGCTGCTGAAAAAATTCTTTTGGGGTGTGTCGAGGATCCACCCCTAAAGGCTTATCGCGAGAGTGGGATGCTGAAGCGCTCTCTTCTGCTTGTGGTCGCCGTCGTAGCTCTTCAAGGCTTGGAGAATATTTTCGCAGCCAAGGCCGTTCATGGGCTGACATACACCTACTCGGTCAACCAGCTCAAGGCAGGTCAGTCTCTAGGAAATAGAAGTTGTTACGCCACCCTGGACAGCAAGACGGATTTGTTGAGCGATTCGAGTTCTGTCCGCTTCGGCTTGAAGGAGTCGACCAATCAGACTTATTACTTGATTGGCTGGAATGTCAGTCTAACCTCCGCCGAGGGTGGCGCTTTTTCTCCTGTCAACACGACTTTCACGCCTGCGTCCCAAGAGACCGAACTGAATCTCGGTGAGACGACAATTCGCAAAAAGTTCTTCCTTCCGTTCGAAAACAATTACCTGCGTTCGGCCCATTTCCTTTTCGATGCTGCGGGCCCGTCTGTTAAGGGTCTAGCCATCCGGTCGCGCACCTTGTTTCCGGAAGGAGTAAAGATCGAGCAGGCTGATTATAAGGGACATTCTTACGCCGCGGTTGAATATCCCGACGGGGCGGTTGCCGTTCTGTGGGGCAGCAGTAACCTGCGTTCGCTCGAAACGCGCCAAGCCCTCGCGGAGGGCATGAACTTCGGCGACCTTGGCGCAGCGGGCCAGGCGGCCACAAGCCATCGCCGCAATGTCGAACTGCTCACTGAATTTGCTTGGGCGCCTGAGCGTGACGGCCGGCAATTCGCTTTGTCTTTCGCTTACTCCCTGAAGGGAGCTGAGGGCGGGAAAACCAATCTTCTTAACACTATTTTCGATGTTTACAGATCCGATTCTCCCGGTTTTCGAACCCATCTCACACGAGTCCATGACCTTCTGGACGAGTCGCGCTTGGCCATCGGGCGATATCTCGATTCGGCTCAGCTCTGGACGCCCGATCCCGTCGTGAACCGCGGCTACCAGTGGGCCAAGATCAATCAACTGCGCATGCAACAGGATTACAAGTGGGGCTCCGCTTTCAGTAACAACCCTCCCACCGACATTGTCGTCGGACGGGATTCCTATTGGTACCTGGCAGGCAGCAGCTACTACTGCCAGCCTTGGTCAAGAATTCTCCTCGAGTTCTGGTTTCAGCACGGACTCGAGCTGAGCGGCAAATTCATGGAATACATGGCGGCTTCGCGGGATCCCATTTTCAAAGACGACTACGGTCTCAACATCAACGATAATACGCCGCTGCTCATGATGGCCGCCCATCACTACTACTCGCTAACGGGTGACCAGGGCTTTTTGCGTGCCGTCTATCCCTCGCTTCTCAATTCTGCCGACTACATCCTTTCGCAACGCCGGGTTGGGAAGAACAACCGCTACGGTCTGGTCTGGTGCACCTCGACCGATACTTTTGTTCGTGGCCTGTGCGGGTGGCGAAACGCCATCAGCAATTACAACCTTTCCGGCGCCGTGACCGAAGTCAACTCCGAATGCTACCAGGCTTTGTTCGAGATGGCTCATCTCGCCCGGCAGATGGGTGACGAGCCAAACCGTGCTCGGTTCGAAGCTGCCGCCCAGGATTTGCGGCAGGCGATCGAAAAGCACCTTCGCGCATCGGAGCCTTCGAATCATTTCTATTATTTGAATATCAATCCGGCAGGAGAGCCGGTGGCCGAGATGACCGCGGATCTTCTGTTTCCCGTGCTCTACGGAGTTTCGGACCATGCGACGGGCCGAGCGATCATGCAGGAGCTTTTCAGCGACCGGTTCTGGGCGAGCACCGGGGGCGGCGCGGGCGGAATCCGCAGCGTCAGCTCGATGGAAAAGGAATATCAGCCCCGGGCGACCCCCGAGAACTATGGACTGCTTGGCGGCGTGTGGCCGAATCTTGCCCTATGGGTGGCCCGTGCCGCAGCCGCGCAGGGCTTGCCGGACTTGGCCCTGAAGGGCCTGAAGGGAACATTCCTGCTTTCCGAACCCGAAGACGCTCCCCACTCGAACGTAGTCCCAGGTGAGTTTCCCGAGTATTTCAACGGAGACGATCTCGTACAGAAGGGCATGCCGTTGAGCCCGTTCGTTCCGGGGATATTCATCTGGGCGTCTCTGGAAGGATTTCTGGGCCTGACGCCTCAGGCGGCGAGTCTGCGGGTGGAGCCGGCGCTGCCGGAAGGATGGAACTGGGTGGCGGTGTCAAAGATGCCCTATCGCGGGTATCCGCTGACGATGCTCGCGGTGCGAAAGGATCGAACTCTGTATACGACGGTTCGCGTAGAAAGCCGGTGGAAGCAAGTCGTCGTGCCGGAGGCGTTGCAGGAGAAATTCTCGTGGATTTCAGACCGGCCGGTGTTCTGGCTGGTAGTTCCGTATGATGACGGGCACGAGGTGCTCGCCGCCGCAGCCGAGGCTGCAAGCGGTAAGCTGATCGACCTGGAAACTGGTGACGTCGTGACGGAGTTAACGATCCCGGCGAAAAGCCTCGTTCGCAAAACGCTGCCCTGAGGCCGACGAAGTGATCGATCAACGAAGAATTGCACCGTTGAAAGGTTTCTGAGGGTGGCCAAGAGCTGAAATGAGACCGCGCAAGCTGGTCAAGTGCTTCCTAGGGTTAGGCTCGATCCTGGTGTGCGTCGTACTGCTGGGTGGGTCGAAGCTGCTTTTTGCGCAAACCAGCTCTGGAAAAGTCCAAGGGACGGTAACTGATCCTACTCATGCCGCGCTTTTTGACGTCATCATTACCGTAACAAATTCTGAAACGGGTTTCAGCCGTCAGGTGGAGAGCGACGAGTATGGCAGGTACACGATCGGGGAGCTTCCACCGGGCATTTACACGATCAACGCGAAGGGGGAAGGGCTCAAGACGAACGAGGCGCCGCGGGTGAAACTGGCAGCTGCAGAGAGCCGAACCGTCGAGTTAGTAATGCAGATGGCGGCGGAAAGGATCTCGCCTCTGCTGGCCAGGCCGAGGTCCCTTACGATGGCGGAGCTGGCCAGGACGAAGACGGATGGAGTCTCGGCCGTAGAAGTCACGGATTACGTCTATGGCAACTACAAAGGCCCCTTGGTTCCCAGCCCGCCCCATGCTGATTTGAATCCTCGCAAAGCCTACGTCATTTTCTGGAAGGACTTCCCGTATAGGTTCGTATTTTCTCACGAGGCGAGTTACTGCCCCTGGTTCGAGCTAATGTCGGGCGCTGCGATGTGTTACCAGTTTTTTGAAGGGAACACTGGCTGGGCTGAGCTAATGAACCAATGGGGACGAAAGGAAAGTAGCAGCTTTGTAAGCATTATCGAGGCTGGGCCAAACCGAGTCTGGGTACGCTGGACCTACTTTGCGGTTAATATCGTGAGGGGTCAGAGAGCACTCCGCGGCACCGAAGATTTCTGGGCGTATCCGAATGGTTTGATTGTCCGCAGGCAAATGTATGAAACTTTGCTTCCGGGAGACTATAGGGGTTACAGCCGCGAACCGATTGAACTCATCGGGATGTGTCCGGTCGGAAAGCTCTGGTTCGATGTGTTGCAGAAAGACCCATCGACCGGAGAGAATCATGCGCTGGCGGTCCTCGACGTCTTCTCCGAGAAACGATATGACGTTTACTGGAAGCATAAGCCGAATACTCTCCTGGACTCAACCCACAGGCGGACGGGGTGCGAAAGGCAAGATCTTGAGAACTCTCCCGGTGTGCTCATGGCGGACACGATGGTGGATGGGTCGCCCTTCTGTGTTTTCGGGGACGCGTCTGGATTCCGGCATGCGTATACAAAACTTAAAGACCACACTTTTGTGGCAGAGATCTGGGGATCGAAGTCCTGGGATCACTGGCCTATAGGCTGGGCCAACAGCCAGGGGCATGAGGTGGATGCAGATTCCTTAAAGCTCTATCCGAACGGCTTCTCGACGCTTGGCATGGACTTTTTTGCCCTGCCGGACCAGGATGAGGAGCGAGGAGCTTATTACTCTCTGATCGGTGTTGCGGGTCATGATCTGGAACCGGCTCGGGCTGCAGCCCGCAGGTGGTTGGAAAAGGGTGAACGCGAGATCGCCAACAATCCTGACAGCGGCGCGGATCTGCCCGGTACGTTTACCGGGGACAATTCGGCGGGCAGGGAAATTCCCGGTTTGAATGAATGCGGAATGGTCTCGCGAACGAAGAAAGGCGAAGCGATAAGCGCGCGACTGGGGGTTACCGGGACGGCGGTCGGAGAGCCGGTGCGAAAAGAGGCGCATTAAACCGGAGAGCAACTGGCGTCGTAAAACGACGGGCAGAGAAGTTTTGGAGGAGTCACCCGAGAGATGACGCCCCAAGGGAGCGTATTAGCACCTTTCAAAGGATGGCGGCCTGTTATATAGTTGCAGTGGTCTTAGGGCTAAAAATGGTAATCCTAGCTGGCGTGAGCTGACCGGTGACTTGTTTCGAGCCGGTCTTCACAAGAGGGGCTGTAAGTCTATCTCACGCGGAGTGCGGTCACTGAAATCGGGAGGAAAAAATGATTCGAAAGCTATACATCAGGAAAGCTGCTGTTCTTGTGGCGTTGGCTTGTACAGCAGTCGGAATGGGCGCGGCCCAGTCCGGCAATAATCAGGGTCAGGACTCTAGCACATGCGCAGGGCTTCCCGGCTTTTCCGCGCTGAAGACCGCTCTTGCTTCGGCCACTGTCGTGGAAGGGAGCGGCCTGAACAATCAGATGTGGGCGACCGTAGTGGACCGCGACGGGGTCGTCTGCGCGGTGGCGTTCTCGGGTGTGAACCGCGGCGCCCAGTGGCCCGGCAGTCGGGTAATCTCCGCCCAAAAGGCCAACACCGCCAACGCTTTTAGCCTGGACAGTTCGTCGAACAGCAACGGCTCCGGCCAGCCGGACGGCTTGGCACTTTCCACGGCGAACCTCTATTCCGCCGTGCAGCCCGGCGGTAGCCTTTACGGCCTGCAGCACAGCAATCCCGTCGACACGACCGTCGCCTATGCGGGACCGTCGTCGCTCTACGGCACTGCGTCCGACCCGATGGTCGCACGCAAGATCGGGGGGATAAATGTGTTTGGTGGTGGCCTCGCGCTTTACGCCGCGGGCCATCGGATCGTCGGGGGTATCGGGGTGAGTGGGGACACGTCATGCGCGGACCACAATATCGCCTGGCACGTACGAAATGTCTTGGGGTTGGACCACATGGCCGCCTCTGGCCCCCTACCGGCCGTTCCTGGGCCCGCGAGCCTGTTCGCCGGGGATTCCGCACATCCTGATAACATTATTTTCGACATCACTCCAAATCCAAACGGTGGCACCGGAAATAGCCCCAGCGGGTTCGGTCATCCGGCGTGCTTGAACACGTCTGGCTCAGCGAGTCTTCCGCCAGTCCAACCCTGATATGGGAACTGGCTTGCAACCAAGACTTAGTACTCTCAAGCCTGAGCCCCGCTTGGAATCTTGGCGTCTTCAGAGGTCCTGGTCAGCTTGTCGCTGCCAAAAGTGCCGAAGTCAGCGCGTCGACGGGCAGTCCCGAATACATGCGAATCTTGCGTCATCCAGCATCAGTTCATTGCGACGCCGTGCGGCGGGCGGCGCACCATTATTCGCTCCAGTCAAGTCGACACTCGCCGGCAGTCGGCGCGCCTTTCGGATGAGGATCGGGGGCCCTAGCCCTTCTGTGACGAAAGGTTGTGGTTTGCGCACAAGCACAATGAGCCTCTAACCTCTGGCAGATAAGCCACTCGGCCTTACCTGCATCCGATAGGGTTTTGACACATCACGAGCCGCATTCTTTCTAATAACGCTCAATCCGCAAAATGCCCGGGAGTTCCATTATTGGCTCTCATTGCTTTGTGCTCGCAAGACCGCGTATTACTTCAATATTCTGGTTGGCCTGCGGAGGGTCGTTTTCACCCTTAAGGTAGCCGCTAGTCTGCGGTGCAAAGATAGATCGGGTCGCCTGGACGAGGACGGCATCTTTAGTCTGATCATCGCGAGCGGCTTTCACAAATGTTTCGAAGGTACTGAGCGCGTTTTGACGGAGGCGGTTTATCACGAAATTGTGTCGAACTGCGAAATAGTTACGCGTACAGAACACTATTCCTGTAGACAGTATCGAGATTGCGATCAGGCGAGAAAGAGCCACTGCCACGAGTCTACCCGTGGGGGCGTTGAGCGCAAACTCGTGCAGCTGATATCCGAGACTGTACAGGGCGTAAGCAACGGTTACCACACCTAACAGAACTGTGAATCCTAGCCACACGTCCGATTGCTTGGAATACGAGTCGGCTTCCTGCTTGAAGTGAATTGCATGTTGGGCAACCCCGGCTTCCGCAGCCGCTTGCCGAACCTTTTCCAGTGTACTCTGCATGTCTGCAATAATTTTGTCTTTATCCGTTAGGGCATCGGTTGCTAATTGCTTGACTAATACGAGCGCTCCCCGCGCTTCTCGCTCCAGAGCGTCGAAATCAG
>Ga0099827_10001605_pt1 | contig 11918 bp, 12 predicted proteins | sample CZO8metaG_FD_79339 | JGI IMG/M metagenome (GOLD analysis project Ga0099827, IMG submission 79339) | Vadose zone soil microbial communities from the Eel River Critical Zone Observatory, Northern California, USA - CZOApr15con1.8 metaG | ecosystem: Environmental > Terrestrial > Soil > Vadose zone ...
CCATCGCCAAGATACTGGGCGATATGTCCCTCAAAGCGGGCGGTCACCTTGGCGCAGGCCTCTTGATAGGCCCGTACCACTTCGCGCAGCTCTTCCGGGTCGAGCTGGCTGGCAAGCATCGTCGAATCCACCAGGTCACAGAACAGCACCGTGAGCTGGCGGCGTTCAGCGTCAGCTGGGCGCGGTTCAGCTGGTGGGGAGGCGGCCCGCGTGGGGGGGGCTGCAGGGGGTTCCTCCTTGTAAGGAGGTGGGGAGGGGATCAATGCGGCTGGCGTGCTCGCTTCTCGCACTCAGACCAGCACACGACCGTCTTCATCTATGGCCAGGCGTTGGCCGTAAATGAGTTCCTCCTTCAGGTCTTCCAGGATGTCATCATCGAGTTGGAACTGTCGTTTGAGGGTGCGATAGGTCACACGTCCGCGGCGCTGGAGCATGGCTATCGCCTGGTCGAGGATCGCCTCAAAGTTCATCGCGGACTCTCCGTGTGCTCGCCGACTTGCGGGGACGGTGTGGGGATAGGAGATGCGTCAGGGCGCAGGTGTACCACAGCCGGCGGGCGAAGAAAAGCGGAAAATCAGGATGGCACTGCCACGTACGATGGAGATTGGCCTCATCAGGAGTATGGAACCGCCCCAGGCTCATCTGCTACAATAGGAGTCACAGGACGCTGGTATGTTGGTGCAACCCTCAACCTCCTGGGTCTTATGGAATCACCACAGTACAGCCGGCGGATCAAAGACTGGCCAGAAGACGAGCGGCCGCGGGAGCGTCTGCAGCAGCAGGGTGAAAACTCCCTGTCGGATGTGCAATTGCTGGCCATTGTGCTGCGCACTGGGGATTATGCCAGCGGTGCCACGGCGATTGACCTGGCACGGCGCCTTCTCACAGAGTTTCACGAAGACCTTGAGATGATGAGCAGCGCCAGCATCGACGAACTGCGCCGGGTACAGGGCATTGGGCCGGCGAAAGCGTGCGAGATCAAAGCGGCGTTTGAGCTGGGACGGCGGCGACTGGCGCGCCAGGGTGGGGGATTGGTGCAGTTTCGCTCCAGCCGGGACGTCGCCCAGTATTATATGCCGTTGCTCGCGGGGCTGAAGCGTGAGCAATTCCAGGCCGTTCTGCTGGACCAAAAAAATCGTATCATCAAGGATGTGATGGTGTCGCAGGGTTCCCTCACCGCTAGTGTGGTGCATCCGCGCGAGGTGTTTAACGTGGCCATCCGCGATTCGGCGGCGGCGATTATCTGTGTGCACAACCACCCCAGCGGCGACCCGCAACCCAGCCGAGAGGACCGTGCCTTGACGACACGGCTGTACGAGGCGGGACGCCTCCTCGGGATCCAGGTATTAGACCATATCATCGTTGGACGGGACACCTACATGAGTTTTGCCGATGAGGGCTTACTCGATGCACGAGGATAAGTTTCACGATGAATGCGCTGTCGTCGGTGTCTATGGCCATCCCGAGGCGGCGAAGCTGACCTACCTCGGGCTCTACGCCTTGCAGCACCGCGGCCAGGAGAGCACTGGTATTGTGGCGTCGGATGGGCAACATATCCATGCCGAAGTGGGCATGGGGCGCGTCAACGATTTTTTTACCGAACGGCGCCTGACGCATTTACCCGGGCACCTGGCCATTGGGCACAATCGCTATTCCACCACGGGTTCCTCCGTGCTGCGCAATGCCCAGCCTCTGCTAGTGGACTATGCCCGCGGCTCCCTGGCCATTGCGCACAACGGTAATCTCGTCAATGCCCAGCGGCTGCGTGCTGAGTTGGAGGTACGTGGATCGATCTTTCGCTCCACCACCGATACGGAAGTGGTCCTCCACCTGGTGGCGCAATCGCGGGCTGACGATGTACTCGATAGTATCGTCGAGGCCCTGCAGCAGGTGCGAGGGGCCTATTCGTTGGTCATGATGAATCGCACCGAGCTCTTCGCAGCACGCGATCCCCATGGCTTTCGCCCCCTGTGTCTGGGGCAACTGGGGGATGGCTATGTGCTCGCCTCAGAAACCTGCGCCCTGGATCTGATCGAAGCGACCTATCTGCGCGATGTCGCCCCAGGGGAACTCCTCCGCATCTCAGCGGCTGGCCTGCAATCCTACTTTCCCCTGCCGCCAGCGCCGTCCACTCAGTGTATCTTCGAGCTGATCTATTTTGCGCGCCCGGATAGCGACATCTTTGGCCACAACGTCTACCTCATCCGCAAGGCACTCGGTCGGCAACTCGCCCGTGAGGCGCCTGTGGCCGCCGATGTGGTGATTCCTGTCCCCGACTCTGGCCTGCCAGCGGCCCTGGGCTATGCTGAGGAGGCCGGCATTCCCTTTGATACCGGGCTGATCCGGAATCATTATGTCGGGCGCACATTTATCGAGCCACAGCAGTCCATTCGGCATTTTGGGGTGAAAATAAAGCTCAACGCCATCAAGCGTTTTCTGGAAGGTAAGCGCGTCGTGGTAGTGGATGATTCGATCGTGCGCGGCACCACCAGCAAAAAGCTGGTGCACATGATCAGGCAGGCTGGGGCAAAGGAGGTCCACCTGCGTATCAGCTCGCCACCGATAACCCACCCATGTCTCTATGGCATCGATACGCCCACCCGCACAGAACTCATTGCTGCAAACCATACGGTGGACGAGATGCGTGACTACATCGAGGCCGATAGTCTCGCTTATCTCAGCCATGCCGGCATGATGCGCGTGGTGCACGCCCAGGACCAGTCGTACTGCAGTGCCTGTTTTACGGGCCAGTACCCCATCGAGGGGCCGTGGCAAGACAATCTGATCCAGCTATCCCTCTTCGACAAGCAGCGCCGCTGAGCCAGGCGGCTCGGACACCGCCGACGCCACCCCAGGCACCTCGAGCCGTGCAGCACGGTACCACAGGCGCTCCAGATCGTAGAAACGCCGCATCTCGTCGTCAAAGACGTGAATGATCAGATCGGCACAATCGATCAGCACCCATGTGCCCTTCTGATAGCCCTCCACGGCTAGCGGCTTCTCACCGTTCTGGGTGAGCTGTTCTTCGATGGCATCGGCAATGGCACGCACCTGACGGTCCGAAGCGCCACTGCAAATCAAGAACTGATCGGCGACCGAGGAAAACGGCTGCACATCAAGCACAACAATGCCTTCAGCCTTCTTACTGTCTGCTGCCTCAGCACAGAGCTGGGTCTTTTCGGTGAGCGTTAATGCCATAGAGTCTCCTCAGAGTTATGCCTGGTCCATACCAGAAAATACGACCAGGTTGTCACGATGAATCACCTCATCAGCCCCTTTATAGCCCAGGATGGTCTCGATATGCGACGTCCGTTGGCCCCTGATCGCCTGGAGTTCGGCAGCGCTGTAATTCACTAACCCTTGCGCAAAGCGCTGGGCTGCCATATCGACGCAGGCGACCGGGTCGCCAAAGCGAAAGTCGCCCGACACTCGCACCACGCCAGCCGGGAGGAGGCTTTTCCCGTGTGTCATTAAGGCGGCCTTGGCGCCGTCGTTGACCACGATCTCTCCCCTGGTTTTGAGGGCATAACCGATCCAGCGCTTGCGGCTTGACAGCCTGGTTGGGGCTGGCGGGTAGATATGCGTCCCGATCCGGTCGCCAGCGAGAATGCGCAACAGCACGTCAGGGTGGAAACCGTTGGCGATATAGGTGTGAATGCCGTTGGCTCCGGCGATCTTGGCGGCCCGGATTTTACTCGCCGCGCCGCCGCGGCCCGTGCTATGCGTGGCGCTGCTGGCCAGCGCTTCGATACGGGCATCGATTTTCTCCACCACGGGCATGAGAGTTGCTTCCGGGTGGAGGTCCGGATCAGCCGTGTAGAGGCCGTCCAGGTGGCTCAAAATGACCAGCATCTCAGCGTCCACGAGGTTACACACCATCGCCGACAGGGTATCGTTATCCCCAAAGCGGATTTCCTCCACCGACACCGTGTCGTTTTCGTTGATAATCGGGATCACACTATATTGTAACAGCGTCAGCAGCGTATTGCGGGCGTTGAGATAGCGTGTCCGGGAGCGCAGGTCTTCATGCGTCAGGAGAATCTGCGCCACTTTTTGGCGAAAGACACCGAACAGGCGTTCGTACGTCCAAATGAGATGGCTCTGGCCAATGGCAGCGGCGGCTTGTTGATAGACAATCGTGCGCGGCATGCCCTGTGCGCCAAGCACCTGAATACCTAAGGCGACTGCCCCTGACGAGACCAGCAGGACTTCGTGGCCCTGGCGGCGGAGGGTAAAGAGCTGCTGCACGATGTGCTCGACGACAGGCTCACGTAGCCCTCCCTGCGGATCGCGCAGCAAGGCGCTGCCAACTTTGACCACCACCCGTTTGCGGTCACGCGTCGATGCGGGCACGCTCTCTCCTCAGAGGTGTTGCAGATGCGCCGCCAACCGGAATATCAACGCCTGTACACCCTCGCCAGTGGCCGCAGAGATAGGCAGGATCTCATAGCCATGGGCGATAAAGAGGCGCTGTACGTCTGGCCAGCGTTGTTGTACTATGGGCAAATCCATCTTGGTGGCCACGACAATTTGTGGCCGCTGCGCTAACTCAGGACTAAAACAGGCAAGCTCGTGATGCAGCGCCTCAAAGTCCACCCACGGTGAGCGTCCCTCTGCCTGCGTACTGAGGTCCACCAGGTGCACCAGGAGACGCGTGCGTTCGATATGTTTGAGAAAGTCGAGGCCCAAACCTCTCCCAGTGTGTGCACCGGGAATCAGGCCTGGGATGTCGGCGACCACACAGGTAGCATAGTCGGGGAGTTGTACCACACCGAGGTGCGGGGTCAGGGTCGTAAACGGATAATCGGCGATTTTGGGCTTGGCGGCAGAAATGTGCGACAGTAAGGTCGATTTGCCAGCATTCGGGAAGCCGAGCAAGCCAACGTCAGCCAGGAGTTTTAACTCCATCAGGAGCCAGCGTTCCTCGCCTGGGGCCCCGGGTGTCGCCTGCCGTGGGGCCCGATTGGTCGCCGTCGCGAAGCGGGCATTACCCTTGCCGCCACGCCCGCCATGGGCCGCGACAAAGTGCTCACCGTCGTGCTGGAAATCCCATAATATCTCATCGGTCTCCTCGTCCTTGCACACCGTCCCCACCGGCACACGAATGTACAGGTCCTTGCCACGTTTGCCGTGCATGTCCTTGCCTTTGCCATGCGCGCCACGCTCGGCAAAGTTAAAGGAATGATAGTGCAGATCCAGCAGGGTGTGCATGGAGGCGTCGCTCTGCACGATGACGGCCCCGCCATCGCCGCCATCGCCACCGTCTGGCCCACCACGCGGAATAAACTTCTCACGGCGAAAGCTGAGGCAGCCATCTCCCCCTTGGCCACCACGCACCAGGATTCTGGCTTGATCAATGATGCCTAGCCCTTTCAGGACTTCCTCTCCTTTGCCACACCCGGCTGGCGGTACATAGGAGAATGCACGTGAGGGGAAGGAAGCAGGAATGGGTACCGCCAACGGCAGCGCTTATTGCGCTGCCGCATGCACACTAATACGCCGGTTCTTTTTGCCTTTGTTCTCAAACTGCACGACGCCATCAATCAGGGCAAAGAGCGTATAGTCGCGCCCCACACCGACATTGTGCCCGGGTTTGAACGTCGTACCGCGTTGTCGCACCAGGATATGGCCGGCGCGCACCGTCTGGCCGGCGAAGCGCTTCACGCCGAGGCGTTTGCCGATACTATCGCGGCCGTTGGTGGTGCTGCCCTGGCCTTTTTTGTGTGCCATGCTGCTTCTCCTACGCGAGACCCTCTGGCATCAGAGGTGAGGGGTTGCTCTGTTCTGGTGAGAGTTCGCTCTGTTCTGGTGAGAGTTCGCCCTGTTCTGGTGCGGGGTCGCCCTGTTCTAGTGAGAGTTCGCCCTGTTCTGTGGTGTAAATACCGGTAATCTGCAGCGAGGTCAGGGATTGCCGATGCCCCTGTTTGCGGCGATAGCCCTTGCGCCGACGGTGCTTAAAGATGATGATTTTCTTGCCGCGCTTCTGCGCCACAATCTGGGCTTCAACCCGGACTCCAGCTACCACTGGTGCCCCGATCACCACCTCCGCGCCTTGCCCTACGAGTTGCACCTGGGTTAAAGCGACCGTATCACCAACGGCGCCCGTGAGTTTTTCGACGTCTATCCTGTCGCCTGGACTGACTCGATATTGCCGATTACCCGTCGTCACCACCGCGTACATATTGTATCCTTTGCCGTGAGGAGCACGTGTACTCATCCTGCGCCGCGCCATCACCACGGGCACATCGTCAGGCCAGGCGCTTGATAGCTATGCAAAAAGTGGGTAGTGAACATACCATATGCCAGGGACAACTGTCAAGCCAGGGGCACCGTTCACGGCTCCTCGTGCATGTCCGCACTGCGCCTGGCACGCTGTCTGCGAAGCGTGTATAGTACCCAGCACTGGAGAAGTAACGCGCCCACATATCACAACGTCACGAGGCCGCCACAACCACTATGATCATTTTTCGGGATACCCGACGTTTCGAACTCACGCTTGAGGACCACAATGGCACATGGGTCGCCAAACTCCAGGCCTTTGTCCCAGGCCGTCTCTATCCCACGTCCTACCTTCTACAGCAGTTTGCCACACGTCAGGATGCCATCGATGCCCTGGTGCGGAAGTGGCATATCCTATTCCCGGATGAAGCATCGCTTGTGTGGCATGATCCTGTGCCTGTGTCGCCCTCCAGCCAACCCCGCCGACCGCGCCGCATAGAGGGACGTGAGGAATGAATCTCACAGACGTGCTGTGGCTCGCTCTCGGACTGGTCCTCCTCTGACGCTTAATGCGGTTCTGGCGGCACATCTGGGGCCGCCGCGGCGCTCCATTGCCGCAGTAACGCTTCGCCCTCAGCCTGTACTTTTTGCACCAAATCGGCACTCACGACTCGTTGCCGCTGCAGGTCCTGCAACGCCTCGAGCCCTGTCATCACCGGTGGCTGTAGGGGGCTGTGCTTAACGGTGACACGCAGGTTGCTCAGGTGCAGTTGATCGGAAAAAATGGCAATGGGGGTCGTGATGCTGGCGTAGTCTGCCTTCCAGGTGCCATCGCGACCGTAGAAACGGGTCACATAACTCCACTGGCCTTCCTGAAAGCGGGTGACCGCATAGTCCCCCGGTTGTTTGTCGAAGTGCAGGTCCGGCGGATAGTCCTCTGGGCGTGGGATGGCCTCCCGCACATCCACCCAGCCGGCCTCCAGGTCATAGGCCAGACGCTGGCCGTCGCCAGCCTCAGCGCTGCTCCCAGCGAGGTCACGCACGAGAAAACGCAGCCGGCTGTGGATCGGCAGTTGCATCGCATCAAGGCTGGACAGGACGTTGAGACTGGCCGTGCGGGTGCGCAGCACCTCGGGAGGCAGTTCCTTTTCGAGGGCATCGACAATGGCACCATACATATCGCCCTGGGCTTTATACTTGTGATGTCCGGGCAACGTGGGCAGGATCTCAGTGCGTAAAGTATCACAGACCGCTTTGGCATGGCCTGGCAGAAAGACCTGCGCCACCATCTCACCGCCATGAATATAGCCGACCGTCGTGGCGGCAGCGATACGGGCTTGCAGGTCACGGGCGGCTTGCGTCAGCTGCGCGATCTCCTGCACCAGCAACGGCTCTTCGGCATGCTGTGCCGCGGTGCGCCACAGAATACCCCAGTCACCCGTGGCCTGCGCTTCCCCCAGACCTTGCAGACGTTCACGGGTGGCAGTATCGCTAATCTGTTTGCTCAGTTTGACCCCTTGAGCGGACGTGAGCACAGCATACTGCCCAGCCACGGTGACTACCGTGCTGAGCTGCGGACGTGCATCACCCTCGGTGGTCAGGGCCTCGATGCGCACGGGAATATAGGAGCCCACGCGTAGCTCCCGGTCGTCGTAACGCAGCGGCAGGATGCCGGCGCGTTGCTCACCCATATACACCACCGCCCGGCGGCGCACGCGACTGACAGCCCCCACCAGGCCCATATAGGTCGCCCCCAGCTGGGAGCTCTCGCCGCGGCGTATAAACACATCAAAACAGCGCTCATGGAGGCCCTGTAATACCTGCTCAACCGCATCGGCAGGACCCGCGACACGGAGCGTGTCGCGATTCCCACGCGCCTCAGGCTGGTCGTCGATCGTCACATCTGGCGAGTCCATGCCCCACGCCTGGTGCACATGGGCCTGGATCTCATCATCAGGCTGTACAATCTCGCACACGTGTGCGTGGCGGAAGAGGGATGTCAAAGCCGCGGCGTAAAGACCTCGAATGCGTAGTGTGATCATGATCGCTACGGTACCTGCTGAAGGAGAGGGTTCACTCGCTGGAGTTGGCCGTCTATGCCTCTATGATCATAGCACAACTCAACCGAATGTCGGTAGCGAGGCAACAGAATACAGGGGGAGAGAGAGCACACCAACTTGAGTAGCCCTAACGGGAATCGAACCCGTGTCTTCGGCGTGAGAGGCCGATATCCTAACCGCTAGACGATAGGGCCGTACTCCGCAGGTACTGGGGAGCCAGGATTTGAACCTAGATAGCCAGATCCAGAGTCTGGAGTCCTACCGTTGGACGACTCCCCATGCTATCAGCAAGTCTTCTCAAAACTTACGCAATTGCGTCCTACCAGTCAAGGGGAAATTCTCCAGCACCTCACCGGCCCTTGCCGGCAGACACGCCTCGCCCGCGACGGCAGTACCCACCAGAGTGCGCCTGGGCAAGGACTGGGGCGGCGCAGTGCGGCTCCCCTGGGGCTGGACAGGCGTCGTAGGAGGGAGGGTAGGACCCGCCAGGAGGGACGTGGGGAAATGCCTCGGGGAAAGGCGGTACCAGGAGAGAGCAGCCCTCTAGGAAGACTATTGAACAGCCCACCCTAAACGGGACAGGCCGTCCAATAGCTTCCTAGAAGACACCTGATAGACTCCATCCCGCGTTACGGGACACATCACACGCGAGGCGTTTCCCTCTCTATTCTGTGGTGTTCAGATTGCTCGATCTGATCCAGCTCGGTTTGGATTTCCGTCAGGGCCTTGAGAACCTTTCCCCAGGATTTGTGCTCATCCTCCAAGCTATACTGTCCCTGAGGATGATGTGTCCCGTGCATGGCGGGGTGAATCTCCTCTATCCGTTCGCCCTCCATGGCTTTCTCAAGCACTCCCATCATGAGGTTGGCCTCTTCCATAAGTCTATTGACCATCTCGGTGCGTCTATGTGCTTCCATGAGTGTACTCCTTGTGTGTGTTGTCCATACTCTGATTCTATGGTGGACGGAAGAAAAGCGCTAATCGGTAGCCCTCTCGGGCCTTTTTCATATTGGCCGTTCTCGGCGAACGCTCCGCTACGTTAGAACTCGAGGCGCTCGAGGGCCCGACAGCCAAGGCGGAGAGGGAGCAGAGTAGTGACGAGACAGAGCCCGACGATCGCGCCATAGCACAGATAGACTTCCACACCCCCCACCGACTGGAGCAGAAATTTGCGGTAGAGATACACGTACAGGGGACGCGCCGCCAGCGTCAGAATGACCCCGATAAACCCGAGGCTGAGCACCATATAGAGTATCCCTCCAGGGCTGGCCGCGGTCTGTGCAATATTGTCGTACTCGAACCGCGGGTACATCGCTCCCAGGCCCACGCCAAGGCCGGTCAACGCACACGTCATCAGCAGGATAATCACCGCGGCAAACAGCATTAGATAGGCATCGGCTTTGAGGAGCAGATTCGACACCACGACCAGAGTCTCGGCCAACACGAGCAACGGCAGCACATACATCCAGAACTTTTCACGCAGGAAACTCCGCAAGGCGATGGGTGAGGCCAGGACGATCCAAAAGCTGCGGCCTTCGAGACTGGTGCTCGTGAAGACAAACCGCACCGCGACAGCGGCCAGCACAAAGCCTGCCAGACCGAGGTTGATGATGGAGATGAAATTTTGCAGCAACAGGGTATGCAGTGGCAGGTTCCGAATGTTGTACAGGTAAATCACCGCTAAGGCGCCAAGCAGCAACAGTTGCGACCACTGGGCGGGGTCGCGGAAGAAGAGCTTGAAATCTTTGAGTACCAGTCCACGGATAGCTGGGGTGCAGTGGCGTAACACCGGTAGAAGCAGGCGCTCTACCCGCCAGGAGCGACGTGGGGTACTGCCGCGCACCGCCGTATATCCTCCGGACCAGCCCGTATAGTACACCTGGCTGGCGACCCACACCGTCAGCGCAAAGATCACGACAGCGCCACTCCAGAGAAGCACGACATGACCAATGGCGGCACCAGGTGTCGCGTCGCTGCCGGCCAGCAGGGCTTTGACAGCCCAGGTGCTAGGCAGCAAGGGGAAATCAGGCGTCTTGAGGCTGTCGAGAAATTGCCGCAGGATGTCATCAGGTGCTTCACGCACGAGGCGCTCCGGGCGTAACAAGCGGATGTATACCACCAGCGCCGCCATGCAGCACACACTGAGGACCGTCAGCGCTTTGTGGGTTTGCCGAGCGGGGAAATAGCGCATCAGTAACATGGTACAGAGCATCCCCAGACCCGCTGGGATGACGAGGAACGGCAAGAGGGTAGGGACGAGCCAGACATAATAGGCTTGTGTCGTGTGCTGGACCTGGCCAAAGGCAATAAAAATGGGACAGCCAAACAGCAAGACCATCCAGGAGCTATACAACAGCGTCTGGACGAATTTTGATATAAAGACATTGGTCAGGCGGAGAGGGGACGACATGAGTATCAGCAAGTCGGAGGAGAGGTAAATAGTCGATAAAGACGTCACGGTATTCGAGAAGACGAGCATCGAGAAGAAGGTCAGGAACACCATATTGAGCAGTTGTGCCATCAAGAGCGGACCAAGTTCGCCCGGCATGGTCGACATGTGCCGCAGCAAGCGGAAAAAGAAGACATAGTCGCCGATGAGGAAGAGGCCCGTCACGGTGGTGAACAGTAAGAGACGCCAGCCATGCTGCCGCACATAGGACACGGAGCTATTACGTGCCAACTGCCACCGCAGACGGCACAAGAGCCAGAGTTCACGACGTACGCTTAAGGGGCGTGGAGCCAGACCGAGGTTCATGATCCCTCCCGGAACAAAGCGTGCCGGGCTACTCCTTGGCCGACCCCGGGGAGGGTTGGCCGGTACGGACGCAGCGCCCTGATCTGATACCCAGTGCCATCGCTGGTAATAGTAATGGCCCCGTGCTCGTCTGTGCGCCAGACCTCGATGCCCTGCTGCGCCAGCACGTCCAAGACCTGCGGATGCGGATGTCCATAGGGATTATCGGCGCCGGTCGAGATGATGCCAACGCGCGGCTGCACCTGCTGTACAAAGGCCAGTGACCTCGACGTTTTGCTGCCGTGGTGCGGCACCTTCAGAATATCGGCACGCACATCCACGCCCTGCGCTACGAGCCAGCGCTCAGTGGCCTGCTCAATATCGCCCGTTAGGAGTAGGCGGACGGTACCGTACTGCAGCCGCAGCACCAGCGAGCGGTCGTTTTCATTGCGCGGGGTCCAGGCGGTGTGCTGCTTCGCCGTGGTGTCTGGTGGCGCGAGCATCGTCACCTGTAAACGCTCCCACTGCCATTGGCGGGGGCCATCCGGTGCGATATGATGCTGCGTCCCCCAGCGCTGGCCGGCCGTCAGCAGGTCGCGCACGTAGTCCGAGGTCATGGGGCTGCCGTTGGTCAGCAAGTGCTGGGCCGGAAACAGGCGCAGGACACTCACCAGACCACGGGCGTGATCCGGATGCATATGCGTCAGGGCGATGAGGTCGAAGCGGCGCACATAGTGCTGCCAGAGAAACGGGGCGACAATCTGCATCCCGGTGTCGAAGCGCCCATCATACGTACCACCACCGTCAATGAGTAACTGGTGGTTATCGGGCACCTGGACGAAGATAGCGTCACCGGCACCCACGTCCAAAAAGGTGACGCGCAGTTGCGGCGTGCGCGTCGCCAG
>Ga0099827_10001610_pt1 | contig 11913 bp, 7 predicted proteins | sample CZO8metaG_FD_79339 | JGI IMG/M metagenome (GOLD analysis project Ga0099827, IMG submission 79339) | Vadose zone soil microbial communities from the Eel River Critical Zone Observatory, Northern California, USA - CZOApr15con1.8 metaG | ecosystem: Environmental > Terrestrial > Soil > Vadose zone ...
CCCCCCCGCCCCCCCCGCCCCTCCCTTCGGGCGGTTTTTTCTCCCCGGGCCCACCGATGTCCACCCCGAGGTGCTGGCCGCGATGCAGCGACCCATGATCGGGCACCGCTCGGGCGCGATGGAGCAGCTGCTCGCCGGGATGGCGCCGGGCCTCGCCCGCTTGTTCCGCACCACCCGCACGGTCCTCGTCGGCACGACGTCGGCGACGGGGTTCATGGAGCTGGCGGTGCGGAACGGCGTGCGGCGGCGCGCGCTGTCGCTCGTGAACGGCTCCTTCAGCGAACGCTTCGCCCATCTGGTGCGGGCCTGCGGCAAGGAGTGCGTGCGGCTCGACGTGCCGCTCGGCTGCGCCGTCGAGCCCGACATGCTGCGTGACGCGCTGCGCCGCACGCCGGTGGACGCCGTGACGCTCGTGCATTCGGAGACGTCGACGGGGGTGCTGCAGGACGTCGCGGCCCTGGCGGCGGTCGGGCGCGAGTTCGAGGACGTGCTGCTGCTCGTGGACGCGGTGACCTCGGTCGCGGGCTCTCCCGTGGAAACGGATGCCTGGGGGCTCGATTTCGTGCTGACCGGCTCCCAGAAGGCGCTCGCGCTCCCGCCGGGGCTCGCGCTCGGCGTCGCGTCGCCCCGGATGCTCGAGCGGGCGAAGACGCTCCCCGATCGCGGGCTCTACTTCGACCTCGTCGGCTTCACCGAGGCGACGGCGAAGCACCAGCCCACCAACACGCCCGCCATCTCGCTGCTCTACGCCCTCCAGACCCAGCTCGCGCGAATCGAGCGGGAGGGCGGGGTCGAGGGACGCTGGCGCCGGCACGACGCCATGCGCGGCCGGGTCGAGGCGTGGAGCGAGCAGCGCGGCGTGCCCTACCTGCCGCGCGAGGGGCGGCGCAGCTGGACCGTGTCGTGCCTCAAGCTGCCCGAAGGAACGAGCGCCAAGCAGATCGTCAGCGGGCTCAAGGACGCGGGGTGGACCATCGGCTCCGGCTACGGTCCGTTGAAGGACTCGACCATCCGGATCGGTCACATGGGCGATCACACCGTCGGGGCGGTCGAGGAGCTGCTCGCCCTGCTGCAGGGGCTGCTCGCGTGACGCACCGCGTCGTGATCGCGGACCGCGTGGCGGACGCGGGATTGCGGCTCCTCGCCGCGACGCCGGAGATCGAAGTGACGAACTGCGCCGGCAAGCCGCGCGAGGAGCTCGAGCGGGCGCTTGCGGGGGCGGCCGCGCTGGTGGTGCGCAGCGAAACGCGGGTGACGGCGGAGCTGCTCACCCGCGCGCCGCAGCTGCGCGTGATCGCGCGGGCGGGCACGGGCGTGGACAACATCGACGTGCACGCGGCGACGCGCCGCGGCGTCGCCGTCATGAACACGCCGGGCGCCAATACCGTGAGCGCCGCGGAGCACACCATGGGCCTGCTGCTCGGGCTGGTGCGCCACATCCCCTGGGCGGCGGAGGCGATGCGCCGCGGCGAGTGGGACCGCAAGCGCTTCGAGGGCCGCGAGCTGCGCGGCAAGACGATGGGGGTCGTGGGACTCGGCCGGATCGGCGGGCACGTAGCCCAGCTCGCCCGGGCCTTCGGGATGCAGGTGGTGGGGCACGACCCGTATCTCTCCCCGGAGCGGGCCGCCGAGCTGCAGGTGAGGCTGCTGCCGCTCGATCAGTTGCTGCGCCAGGCCGACGTGGTGACGTTGCACGTCGCCCACACCGAGCAGACGCATCACCTGATCAACGCCGAGCGGTTGAAACTGATGAAGCCGACCGCCGTGCTGGTCAACACGGCGCGGGGCGAGCTCGTGGACGAGGCGGCGCTCGCGGACGCGATCCGCGATCAGCGCATCGGCGGCGCGGCGATCGACGTGTTCGCGGTCGAGCCCCTCCCCCCCGAGGCGCCGCTCCGCCGGCTCGACCGTGTGATCCTCACCCCACACCTCGCCGCCTCCACGGCGGAGGCGCAGGAGCGGGTGAGCGTAGAGATCTGCGGCGCCGTGCGCGACGCCTTGCTCGCCGGCGACCTGTCGTTCGCCCTCAACGTGCCGGGAATCTCGGGTGACCTGCTGCGCCGCCTCGGGCCGCTGTTGGACCTGTCGCGCCGACTCGGCCGCCTCGCGCTGGCGCTCGTGGACGGGCCCGTCACGGCCGTGGAGGTCGATTACGGCGGCAGGGACGAGGCGGCGCCGCGGCCGGTGTTGATGGCGGCCGTGGAGGGCCTGCTCTCGGCGATGAACGTGGAGCCGGTGAGCCTCGTGAACGCCCTGCTCATTGCGGAGGAGCGCGGCATCCGCCACGCGCGCAGGACGGGCGCCCCGGAACCCGGCTTCGAGACCACCGTCGGCGTCTCGCTCGAGGCGGCACGCGGCCGCGCGCGCGTCGCGGGGGCGCTCGTCGGCAACAGCCATGGGCGCGTCATCCGCATCGACGACTATCACGTGGACGTCGCGCCCGAGGGGTGGATACTCGTCATCCGGAATCGCGATGTGCCCGGCGTCATCGGGCGGGTGGGCACGCTGCTCGGCGGGGCCGGCATCAACATCGGGGCGTACCACCAGGCGCGGCTCGACCTGGCGGGGCACGATGCCCTCGCCGCGATCGCGGTGGATCAGGCGCTGATGAACGGCGTGCTGGACGCCCTCGCGAAGGTGCCGGAGATCCAACAGGTCCGGCTCGCGTACCTCGGCGCCTAGTCCGCGGCCTGGCGCGCCGGCCGTTCCTCGTCGGTGAGCAGGCGGAAGGACTTGACGGCCCCCGTCAGGCGGTCGGACGCCTCGGCCAGCTGATTCGCCGAGCTGGCGATCTCCTGGGTCGAGGCGCTCTGCTCTTCGCTCGACGCGGCGATCTCCTCCGCCGAGGCGAGCAGGGTGTCCGTGCCCTGCGCCACGGCCGTGAGGCGCCCGTTGATCTCTTCCACGAGCCCGCGCATCTCGCCGGCCATCTTCGCGATCTCCCGGCTCCAGACATCGCTGGCCTGGGCTTCCGCGGTCACGGTCGTGAGCCCCTGCGCCGCGTGCTGTGCGGCCGCGCGGGCGGCGGCCGCGCCTTCCGCGAGCTGCGCCAGCCGGTCGCGGGTTCCCTGCACCCGCGCCAGCACGCCTCGCACCGTGTCCGCGGTGTCGCCCGCGGCCGCGGCCGCGACCGACGCGAGTTTGCGGACTTCGTCGGCGACGACGGCGAAACCGCGCCCCTGCTGCCCGGCGCGCGCGGCCTCGATCGCCGCGTTCAGCGCGAGCATGTTCGTCTGCGTCGCGACCGCCTTCGTCTGCGTGATGAACTTCTGGATCTCGGCCGAGGCGCGGGTCAGGGCATCCGCCTCCTCGGCTCCGCGGCGCACCTCCTCCGCGAGTTTCGCGAGCTGCGCCGTGCTTTGATCGAGCACCTCCTTGTTCTGGCGCGCGATGTCCGCCACGGCGGCATTGCGGCGCACCGAGTCCTCGGCGCCCGAGGCCAGCACCGTGGCGATCTGCAGGATCTTCGCCGCGTCGTCGGCCGCTCCGCGCACCAGCTGGGCCTGCTCGGCCGCCCGCTTGGAGAGGTCCTGGCACGTGGCCGACATCTCTTCGGTCGACGCGCTCATCTCCTCGGTGGACGCCGAGATCTCGGTCGCCATCGCCGCCGCTTCGTCGGCCGCGCTGCGGATGGCGCCGACCAGGCGGCGCAGCGCCACGACCATCGTCTGCACGGACGACTGCAGTTCGCCGATCTCGTCGGCCACCGTCTCGACCGCCCCCCCCGCCACGGTCAGGTCCCCGCTTGCGACGCGGGCGGCCACGCTCCCCGCCGTGCGGACGGGCGCCGCGACGCGGCGGTTGAGCCAGCGCCCCAGCCACAACGACATCAGCACGGCGAACGCGAAGAGGACGATGGCGCCGAACCAGACGGATCGCTGCACCGCCCGGGCGGTCGCGTAAGCGACGGCGCTGGGCTCGCGGAACAGGACCCAGTAATACGCCTCGTTCGCCGGAAAACGCCCCCGGACAGCCGGCACGGACACGATGAGCTCTGAGCCGCGGGCCGTCTGGACGATGGCCCGCTCGGGTCGGTCCGGATTGTAGAGCGCCCGGTCCTGTGGGACGTCGCGTAACTCGGTCTGGGCCGGGCCGTACAGCAGGTTGCCGCGCTTGTCCACGAGCTGCAGGAAGGCGCTGTCGCCGAGATCGATGCCGGTGAGCAGCCAGCCGACGCGGTCGAGCGGGTAGACGCCCTCGAGCACCCCGACCGGGCGGGCGCCCTCCGCCGGACGGAGCGCCACCGCGTACCGCACGGTGATCGACCGGGTCGACGAGTCGATGGCCGGCGCGCTCTCCGCGGCACCGTCCCGGATCGCCTGCTGCCACAACGGGTCGTCCCGCTGCCGGAGTCGTTGCGGCACGCCGGAGGCCGTCACGATGAGCCCGTGGCGCTCGCTGACGGTGAGGTCGGTGAACTCGGATCGCTCGGGGTAGCTCCGGAGGTACCGGGCCAGGTCTGGGTCGGTGCCGAGCTGGCGCGTGGCCGCGAACATGCGCTCGAGGTCCGCGGGTGCCAGCGCGTCGAGGTGCCGGTCGACGACCGAACGCGCGGCTTCCATCGCGGCGCGGATCAGGGACGGGTTGGCGGCGAGCCGGTCGGCTTCTCCGTGTCGCTCGCGCACATAGTTCGCGACCAGAGCAGTGGCGCGAGCCGCCACCTCGGCCCCCCGTTGATCGGCCAGACGCTCGAGCGTGCGCGTCGCTGCGCGACCGGCGAGGGATGCCACCACGAGGACGGCGACGAGCGCGATCCCGGCCGCCCAAAACGTGAAGCGCTGCAGCAGGTCCTTGAGGGTCGAGGCCATGGAATCGTGGCGCAAGGTACGCCGGGTTTCTTGGGGGAGCAAGTCTGTGTAATTTCAGACACTTATGTCGCGCGTTCCGCCCCCGCCGTACGACCCGCAGGTCGTCGAGGCCGCCCGGCAAGCACGCTGGGTTGCGCAGCGCACCAACGAGCCCGACCTCGACCGCCCGCGCCGGCCGTTCTACAACCTCATGATGTTCCCCTATCCCTCGGCCGAGGGGTTACACGTAGGGAACATGTTCGCCTTCACGGGCGCGGACATCTACGGCCGCTTCAAGCGGCTCCAAGGCCACGACGTGTTCGAGCCGATCGGGTTCGACGCCTTCGGTATCCACTCCGAGAACTACGCTCTGTCGGTCGGCACGCACCCGGCGAGGCTCATCCCCCAGAACATCGAGACGTTCCGGCGGCAGCTGAAGCGCTTCGGCGGCATGTTCGACTGGCGGCACGAGCTCTCCACGACCGATCCCCGCTACTACAAGTGGACGCAGTGGATCTTCCTCCAGCTCTTCAAAGCGGGGCTCGCCGTCCGCAAGAAGGCCGCCGTCAACTGGTGCCCGAAGGACATGAGCGTTGTCGCGAACGAGCAGGTCATCAACGGGTACTGCGAGCGCCATCCCGACACCAAGGTCGAGCAGCGCTTCCTCGAGCAGTGGTTCTTCGCGATCACGCGCTACGCCGAGCGGCTCCTCAAGAATCTCGACTGGCTCGACTGGTCGGACTCGACGCGCACGCTGCAGCGCAACTGGATCGGGCGGAGCGACGGGGCGGAGCTCGTGTTCGAGACGCCCGCCGGCGAGAAGATCACCGTGTTCACGACCCGGGCCGATACGGTGTTCGGGGCCACCTACCTCGTGCTCGCGCCCGAGCACCCGCTCGTGGACCGGCTCACTGCTGACGAGCAGCGCCGCAAGGTCAACGCCTACCGCCGCGAGGTCCAGGGCAAGGACCTCGTCTCCCGCAAGGTGGGCGAGAAGACCAAGACCGGCGTGTTCATCGGCTCCTATGCCCGGAATCCGGCGACCGGGGAGGCGATCCCCATCTGGATCGCCGACTACGTGCTCATGGAGTACGGCACGGGCGCGATCATGGCGGTTCCCGCCCACGACCGACGCGACCATGAGTTCGCCACGGCCTTCAAGCTCCCGATCCGCGAGGTGGTGCGGAGTGACGAGCCGCTCCCCAGCGTCACCGAGGACGGCATGCTCGTGAACTCGGGCCGGTTCAACGGACTCTCCTGCCGCGATGCGCAGCGCGAGATCGTGGCGTGGCTCAAGTCGAAGGGCCTCGCGACCCCGCAGGTCCAGTACCGCCTGCACGACTGGTGCATCTCGCGCCAGCGCTACTGGGGCCCGCCCATCCCGATCATCTACTGCGACCGCTGCGGGCCCGTGGGCGTGCCGGAGCAGGACCTCCCCGTGGAGCTCCCGTTCATCGAGGACTTCCGCCCCGACGCAACCGGGGTGAGCCCGCTCGCGCGGCACAAGGAGTGGTACTACGTCAAGTGCCCCACGTGCGGCGCGCAGGGGCGGCGTGAAACGGACGTCTCCGACACGTTTCTCGACTCGGCCTGGTACTTCCTCCGCTATCCGTCCACCGAGTTCGACGATCGACCGTGGGACGAGCAACGCACCAGGACGTGGCTCCCGGTGACGACCTACATCGGGGGGAACGAGCACGCCGTGCTCCACCTGCTGTACTCGCGCTTCGTCACGATGGCGCTCCAGGAGCTCGGGCACCTGCATTTCGAGGAGCCGTTCCCCAAGCTCCGGGCGCACGGGCTCATCATCAAGGACGGCGCGAAGATGTCCAAGTCGCGCGGGAACGTCGTGATCCCCGACGCCTACATCCAGAAGTGGGGCGCCGACACGATCCGCATGTACCTCATGTTCCTCGGGCCCTTCCAGGAGGGCGGCGACTTCCGCGATACCGGCATCGTCGGCATCCGGCGCTTCCTCGAGAAGATCTGGAGCACGGTGCACGACGTGGCCGCCACCGACCAGCAGCCCCTCCCCGCCGAGGTCCGGCGCAAGTTGCACGAGACCATCAGGAAGGTGACGGTCGATACGGAGCGGCTCGATTACAACACCGCGATCGCCGCGATGATGGAGTACGTGAATCTGGTGCGGGAGCAGGGAGCGGGGAGCCGGCAGGCACTCGAACCACTGCTCGTCATGCTCGCCCCCTACGCTCCCCATCTCGCCGAGGAGCTGTGGGCGGTGCTCGGCCACGACCGAACCATTTTTGCAGCGAGCTGGCCCGGTTACGACGAGGCGCTGGCGGCAGCGGGCCAGGTCGAGATCGTGGTGCAGGTGAACGGCAAGGTGCGCGGTCGGGTCACGGTGAGCCGCGGCGCGACCGAAGCGCACGTGCTCGAGCAGGCGCTCAAGGATGAGTCCGTCAGGAGATTCGTGAACGGCCAGCCGGTCCGAAAAACCATCTACGTCCAGGACCGGCTCTTAAACCTGGTCGTCTAGAGGGTTTTCGCGATCAGGTCGCCGACGAGGTAGCCGACCGCTGCGACCCCCAAGCCGACGACGAACATGTCGATCCCGCTGCGGATCACGCCGCGGCCGGTGAAGAAACTGCGCGCCGCGCCGACCGCGAAGTGGGAGAGCATCGCGATCGAGAACGCCGTCCACACCGCGGCCCGCCCGGAGAGCACCAGAAACGGCGCCACGGGGATGAGCGCCCCGATCGCCGTCGCGGCGCCAGTGACCCACCCCTCCTTGAACGGCGTGGCGTGCGCCTCGCCGATCTTCAGCTCCTCGCGCACTTGTTCGTCGAGCGCCCGCTGCGAATCGCGCATCACCTCCGCCGCCAGCTTCCGGGCGATGCCGGCGTCGATGCCCTTGGTCTGATACACCAGGGCGAGCTCCTCCTCTTCCACCTCGGGCATGATCCGGATCTCTTCCTTCTCCATCGCGATCTCGTGCGCGTACACCTCCTGCTCGCTCTTTGCCGCGAGATAGCCCGACGCGCCCATCGACAGCGCGTCCGCAATCATGCCCGCGAGCCCCGACACGGGCACGATATGCGGGGCGACGTCGGCGCCGATCACGCCGGCGACTAGCCCGAAGTTCGCCGTCAGCCCGTCGTTGAAGCCGTAGACCACGTTTCTCAGGAAGCCGCCGGACCCCGTCTTGTGCCAGGGCTCGCTCGCCCGGCCGGCGAGGTCGGCGAGCGTCTCGGCGTGCGCCGCCGATTCCCTGGCGAGCTTGAGTGAGACCTCCCGGGCGTCGTCGAGGCGCGACTCCTTATGGAGGTCCATATAGCCTTTGACCTCCTGCCCCTCTTCCCGCAGCAGCAGCGGCAGCAGGTAGCCGGGGCCGAAGCGGCGCCCGAACCAGGCTCGCAACCGGGCATTGAAGGAGGGCCGCGGCTGCGCCGCGACGGGATGGCCGTGCTCGGCGAGGAGCTTCTCCCACATCTGCGTGTGGCGCTCCTCGACCCCGGCGAGCTTGATGTAGACGTCCTTGCGATGCGGGTCGGACTCCTGGCCGGCCAGCACGAGATACAGGTACGCGGCGTCGAACTCGTCCTGCCAGTGGTGGAGCCAGGTGTGCAACGTGGCGGTGTCAACGGAGGGCATGCCTAAACATAGCCGCAACTGACAGGATGGCAATTGGTTAGAGCGCGTCGCGGAACGGCGTCGCGAAACAACGTCACGGTACGACGTCCTGAGACGTCGTTTTCGTGACGCCTTTCCGCGACGCATTTCGTACCTGACGCATCTAGGTTTTCAAGAGATGACCATCTCCCTCACCGTGCCGGACATCCTCGTCGCCCGGGCCAGGTCTGGCGATCTGGACGCGCTGGAAGCGCTGTACCGGGCGTTCGAGACGCCCGTGTACAACCTCGCGCTCCGCATCCTGCGGAGCCCCGAGGACGCCGAGGACGTGCTGCAGGAGACGTTCCTCGAGGTGGTGAAGAGCATCGCACAGTACCGCGGCGAGGGGCACCTGTGGGGATGGATCCGGCAGATCGCCGCGTCGAAGGCCCTGATGCGAATCCGGCGCAACCAGGTGCGCGCCGCCGAGCCGCTCGACGAGGAGGCGGCGGGCGGCCACGGTCCCGTGAGCGGGGTGCCCGCGCGGATCGATCTGGAGCGCGCCTTCGAGCAGTTGAGCGAGACGTCGCGCGCGGTGGTGTGGCTGCACGACGTGGAGGGCTACACGCACGAGGAGATCGCGGAGCAGATGGGCAAGACCGTGAGCTTTTCCAAGTCGCAGTTGGCGCGGGCGCATGCGCGCCTGCGGCAGATGCTGGACGCTGAAGGAGTGGGACGATGATGCATTGCACGATGGAAGACCTGCTGGCCCTGCAAGCGGGAGAAGGGACGACGTGGGCTCGCCGCCACCTCGAGGCGTGCGCGGCATGTCGGGCCGAGGTGGAGGCGCTGTACCAGCGTGTCGCGCGGCTCAAGGCGTTGCCGGCGCGCCGGCCGGCGCGCGACCGCTGGCCCGCCGTGCGCGCGGCGGCGCTCGCCGAACGCCGGCGGCGGCGCAACCGCTGGGGCCTGTGGAGCCTCGCGGCGGCGGCGGCCGTGGCCGGGCTCATCGTGCTCCGTCCGATCTGGACCAACCGGCTGGACGCGGCCGAGCTCGCCCGCGTGAAGCGGCAGTGCGCGACGCTGGAGCAGGAGTTGGGGCGCTACGACCCCGACGCCCGCGTGACCAGCGGCCGGTCGGCGGCGCTCGCAGCCGCCCTGGAAGACCGCATTGCGCTGATCGACGGGGAGCTGACGCGGCTGGGCCCACAGACCCCGGCCCGCCCCGCGGCACTCGTGAAACTCTGGCAGCAGCGGGTGGACCTGATGCAGCAGCTCATGAGCGTCCGCGTCTCCCGCGCCAGCTACGTGGGGCTCTAGAGGCCCCGGAGGATATTGTCCATGCAGCGGAAGTGGATCGTGATGGCCACGGCGGCGCTCGCCGCGTGGCCGGGCGGGCTCGTGGCCCAGCAGCCTCCCCGTGCTCCGCGGGCGCCGCGCGTGTTCACCTACTCGGTCACCGACAATCGCGGCCGCATCGGCGTGGTCGTGCGGACCGACGCGGACCCCGAGACCGACAAGGTCGGCGCCAAGATCGAGGGCGTGACGCCGGGGGGCCCCGCCGACAAGGCGGGGCTCAAGGTCGGCGACATTATCACCAAGTTCAACGGCACCTCGCTCGCCGGGGCGAAGGCCGAAGACGAGGAGGAGTCGGGGCCGGGATCGAAGCTCATCGAGCTGGCGCGCAAGCTCGCGCCCGGCGACACCGCGCAGCTCGAGTACCGACGGGGGACCGACGCGAAGAAGGCGACGCTCGTGGCCGAGGATCTGGGCTCCAGGTTCCGGGTGGAGATGCCGGGGATGGAGATGCCGGGGCCCCGGACCATGATCATGCCCAAGATGCCGGGGATGGACTTCGAGTTCTCGTTCGGCTCACCGTGGGGCGATCTCGAGCTCGCGAGCCTCAATGCCGACCTGGGGGAGTACTTCGGCACGAGGGACGGCGTGCTCGTCGTACGGGCGCCGGCGGACTCCGGCCTGCCCTTGAAGGGCGGCGACGTGATCCTGTCGATCGGCGGGCGGAAGCCGACCTCGCCGACCCACGCGATGCGCATCCTTCGGTCGTATGACGAGGGCGAGACCGTGTCCGTCGAAATCATGCGGAAGCAGAAGCGGATGACCCTGGCGTGGAAGGTGCCGGCCCGCGAGGAGCGCTCGTTCAAGCGCCGTCACGAGCGCGAGGAGCAAAGCCAATTCCGGTGGCTCCGCCCGCACCGGCAACGCGTGCAGGGCGTCTGACCGGCGTCAGCCGGCGCGTCGGGCGGGGAGCACCTGATCGAAGGCGCTGAACTCGAACGGTTTGGGTACGCACGGGCGCCCGGTCGAGGCGAGGAACGTCCGCACGCTGTCGTCCACCAGCTGCCCGGTCGTGAAAATCACCCGCTCGGCGTACGTCGGGTCGCGGCCCTTGAGCTCCTGGAACAGCTGCTCGCCGGAGAGATCCGGCATCCGCATGTCGATGATCACCGCATCGAAGGAATCCTCGCGCATCCGGGCGAGGGCCTCCCTGCCGCTCGCGGTCGTCTCGACCTCGTGCCCGCGGCTCGACAAGTAGCGCTGCAGCGCGACCCGCACCGACGCCTCGTCATCCACCACCAGGACATGCAACCGGTCGGTCACCGGCGTCACGGCGAGCACGGCCAGCGATTCGCCGGTGCCGTGCGGCGTCACCATGGGCAGCTCGATGACGAACCGGGCGCCGCCGTGCGGGGCGTTCTCCGCCCAGATGCGGCCCTCGTGCTCGCGCACGATGCCGAGGGAAATCGACAGGCCGAGCCCCGTGCCCGAGCCCGTAGGCTTGGTCGTGAAGAACGGGTTGAAGATGCGCTCCAGCAGGTTCGGCGGGATGCCGGAGCCTGTGTCCTCGACCTCGATGCGGATCAGGTCCCCTGTGCGGCGCGTCCGCACGATGAGGCACTGCTTATCCCGTTCTGAACGCTCCATCGCCTGCTCGGCGTTCGTGACCAGGTTCAGGAACACCTGCTGCAGCTGGTGCGCATCCGCCATCGTTTCGGGGACCTGCTCGTCGTAATCGCGCTCGACGTCGATCCCGCGCACCCGCAGCTCGTAGCCGCGCAGCTCGAGCGTGTCGTCGAGCACCTGGTTCACCGACGTGGGCGTGCGCTCCGGCTTGTGCTGCCGCGCGAACGTCAGCAGGTTCTGCACGATGCGTGACGCGCGCCGCGCCTCGGCGTAGATCATCTCCGCCGCCGTGCGCTGGTCAGGTGGAAATCGTTTCTCGGACAAGAGCAGCTGCGCGAACGCCGAGATGCCGGCCAGGGGGTTGTTGAGCTCGTGTGCCACGCCCGACACCAGCTGCCCGATCGCCGACATCTTCTCCGACTGGATGAGCTGCTCCTGCAGCATCTTCTGGTCGGTGACGTCGCGGATGACGCACAGCACTTCCTCGTCGAGCCGCGGCGTCGAGTACGTGACCTGGATGGTCCGGACCTCGCCGTCCTTGCGGTAGAAGTTCGTCTCGAACAGGCCAGTTTCGCCGGCGAGCGGGTTGTTGAGCTCGTGCGCCACCCCCGACACCAGCTGGCCGATCGCCGAC
>Ga0099827_10001612_pt1 | contig 11902 bp, 6 predicted proteins | sample CZO8metaG_FD_79339 | JGI IMG/M metagenome (GOLD analysis project Ga0099827, IMG submission 79339) | Vadose zone soil microbial communities from the Eel River Critical Zone Observatory, Northern California, USA - CZOApr15con1.8 metaG | ecosystem: Environmental > Terrestrial > Soil > Vadose zone ...
GATGTCTTCGTGCCCTTCGTCCATCTCTTTTTGCACTTCTTCCAGCGCGAAGTGCACGACGTCGTGGTGGTGGATCTCCATGGGGGCAACGGCGTCACTGAAACGCAGCCACAACCGATGGAGAAAATTGACCTCGTTCGCAGTCAGATTCGGCGCATGGGGCCCGAGGACTTTGTAAAGCTTGTCTCCATTGGGTAAATGGATTTCCAGATTGAATTGCGGTTTTTGATCGCCAAGTTTTTCCCAGGCTTCACCGATCTGCCGGGCTTGTTCTTCGTTCGATTCCTTTGTCGAACGCCCGGCCACAATGGTGCTGGATTGCAGCGAAGTGGCAGCGCGCAAGATGCCGTCCCACAAATCGTTGGCGGCCACGACCGCAAGGCGGATGGATTTGCCTCGTTTTTCGGCCATGGAAAGTGCTTGAGAGAAGAGCTGCTGCTCGATGCTTCCGAATAGCTGATCAGCCTCGAACTCGTTTTCGCCGGAGGCGGAACGGCGCAAGAGCCGAACGTGGAGCACGACAACGTCGCGGCGCCCGGGCTTAACACGGTCAAGTACGTTTCCAAGATGATAGAGCGCGTAGTGATTGCTGATCGGAACGAGAATGTTGCCGGGACGCGCACCCACGGCTTCGGGCGTCAATTCCGATTCCAACTCGAGATTGAACTGGTCCATCTCGACGTGCGAAGCGCCGCCTTGCTTACCTTGGCGTTCCGATATCGTGAATACGATATAAAGCAGAACGGAAAATGTTGCGCCCGCCATGGTGGCGACGGGCTTGGTGAACAAGTTCACCACGGCGATCAAGAACAACATCGCGGTGATCAACCCAAGTCCAACGGGAATCTGCACACCACGGAAATTGAAATTCAGCGGAACCTGAAATTCCCGCTGACCGGGACTGGTGTAGCGGAGAACGAGGACTGCGAGGCCGTTCATCGCGAAGCTCCAGATCACGCCAAACGCATAAAGGTTCGCGAGAAAGGTGACGTCGCCGCGGCTGATAATGATGGTGATAACCTGCAGCGCCACGACGATATTGATGATGCGGTAGCTGGTCCCAAACTTCTTGTGCGGCTGCCGGAACCAGGCGCTGAGCACGCCGTCTTCAGAAACGCGATTCAACACGCCGTTGGAACCCACGATGGCCGTGTTGACCGCCCCCGCCAGAATCAACGTGCCCACTACGACCACAAAACCATGGAATATCAAGCGGACGACATATGGCCCTTCCAGATTCATTGCCAGTCCACCGATCAGGTTCTCGAGGAAATGTTGGCGTACATCGTCCGGAATAATCATCACGGCAAAGAACGAGACCAAAGAGGTAAAAACCAAACTGTAGACGAAAATGACCGCGCCGGCCTTTTTCAGGTTGGGAAGCTTGGGGCTTTCGATTTCGCGATAGACCTGCGCCAGCGATTCCTCGCCGCTCATCGCCAGGACAGAGTGGCCCAGGGCAATGAAAATGGCGATGATGCCGAACATATGAGGAAGGCTGCTGTGCGCGAGCCAGCCGAGGGCGCTGGGGCTGAGCCTGAGGTTGCGCGGGTGTGGCCAGGGGGGCAGGACGGAATGGCGCACAGCAATCGTGTACCCACACCAGACGATGAGCATCACCACCATGACGGTAACCAGCTTCATGATTTGTAAAGCTTTTTCGCTGGAGTCGGCCACTCCCTTGGTGTTCTGCCACCAGAAATAGAGAGTGACGGCAATGGCAAAGCTCGCGGCAATAAAACTGATTGCCCCGGAAGCAAGCGGGCCGGTCAGGTGAAAATACTGCAGGAGTTCATCGATCAATCCCGCAAGATATCGGCCGGCGGCGACGCCGCTGATCGGCCCCGTGAGGATGTAGTCGAACATCAGAGCCGAAACGCTGAATTTCGCAAGTGTCCCGCCGAGGGACATCTTCACGGCCCGATACACGCCGCCGCGCACAAACATGCTGCAGCTTTCCACGTAAACCGCGCGGACGGCGTACGAAAACAGCATGATGGCCAGGATGAACCACGGGGCCGTCTTGCCAATGTAGCTTTCTGCCTCGCCGCCGGCGTAGTATGCGGAGGAGGCCAGGTCATTCAGCACGATGGCCGCCGCCCGCCAGAACGAAATGAATGTCAGCAGGGCTGTAGTGGCGACGATGACACGCGGAATACCGTTGCCGCGGCTGCGCGTGGCAGCAGGGCTATTAGGGGTGCTACTCATGTATGGGTTTCGCTAACTTGCAGGTTAAAATGCTCGCATTTTTAAGCGAGTAAGTCTAGCGAACATGATATAGAAAAACGTTACTCCTTCGCGCTCGCGCCTTTGCGCGTGGACCGGCTGCAGGCGCCTCAGTCAGTGGCAGTGCGGAAGGCTTTGGCGCATTCGGCGCACGGGCAGATGTTGCGGAGATGGTCGTAGCTGTAGATGCCGGTGGAGTGGCCGTCAGTGAAGCTGATCTGAATGGCGTAGTTACCCACCTGCGTGGCAGCCTGGGCGCGAGGTTTCGGCTTAAACATGGGAAGTGCAGGAGATGACTTGAGTGACGAAGCCAGTTCGCCGAGCGAGGCCTTCTTCTCTCGCGCGTCGTTGCACGTGGCGCAGGGGCATTCCTCGCGCAAATAGGCAAACTCGTAGTGGCTCGCGTGGCCGTCCGCCCACACAACATCCACACCGGAGCCGTTTGAAACGTGAATCTCGACGCTCGTTGGTTTTTTTCGTGGGTCGAGAGGGGTCGGCATGGTTTGGGTGCGCGATCAGCCCTTGGACTTGCCGTCGCAGCAGTCGCCCGGCGGAATGGGATTGCCGTGCGGGCAGGTCTTGGGATGCCCGAGGAACGTGCAAATGCGCTGGTCCAGCTCCGGGCTGATGATGTGCTCGAATTTGCAGGCTTGCGTGTGCGCTTCTGAGTCGTCAACGGAAAAAGTGTCCTTGAAAAGGCGCTCGGCGAGACGGTGACGGCGCACGACGTCGCGCGCGCGCTGGCTGCCCACGGGCGTCAGCTGCACTTCCCCGTTTTGCATTTGCACCAGGCGCAGATCGGACATGCGAGAAAGCATGCGCGCGGCAGGCTCTTCGCTTACGACCGGCAGACTTCCCGCAGGACCTGTAGCGTGGAGACATTCTGGTTGGGCGGGCTTCCCTTCTTCGCCGCACACCCAGATCTGCTCGAGGAGATGGTCAAAGCGGATTTCGTCGTCGCTAGAAATGGGGGTGCAGCAGTCGGCCGTGTCGGCGAGCGGACAGTTCAGCGGATGGCTCGGCCCGTGCTGTGCCGTATCAAAGTGCAAATGGCCATGAGCCAGCTCGATGCGGCGGTCCGCCTGGCGCGCGATGTCCGGGTCGTGCGTCACCATCAGGATGGTGTGGCCCGCGTTATGTAATTCGCGAAAAATCTGGATGACGATGGTTTCGTTGGCCTCGTCGAGATTGCCGGTAGGTTCGTCGGCAAGAATAATCTTTGGCTGATTGATCAGAGCTCGCGCAATGGCTACGCGCTGCTGCTCGCCGCCGGAAAGCTGCGCGGGGAGATGCGTCAGACGGTAGCCCAGGCCAACTCGTTTCAATGCTTCTTCGGCTTGCTTTTCGTCCGTGACGCTGTGAAAATACTGCGCGAGCATCACGTTTTCCAGCGCGGTGAGATACGGCACGAGGTGAAATTGCTGGAAGACGAACCCGACTTTTTCGGCGCGATAGCGGACCAGTTCGTTTTCGCGGAGTTTCGAAAGGTCGACGTCGTCAACCACTACATGACCCGAAGTGAGCGTGTCCAGGCCGCCGAGAATGTTTATGAGCGTGGTTTTTCCGGAACCGGACGGGCCCATGAGCGCGACCCACTCGCCGGTGTGCACGTCGAAGCTGACTCCGCCGAGCGCGCGCAGTGTGCCGTACTGTTTGGTCAAATTTTCGATGACGACTTGCTTCGGCGCGGTTCGCGGCGGCGCTGCGACAAGGGTACTCACGCTTCACCCCTGAACACCGATGCCGGGCGGATGCTGGCCAGCCGCCGCAGCGGAAAGGCGCTGAGTATCGCGACGATGACGGTCAATGCCACAGCTACAGGATACACAATCAGCCGTGGCCGCGCTGCCACACCAAACACCGCTTTGCCCAAACCGATCGAAAGAAAAATTCCTACCGCCGCGCCCATGATGCCACCTGCAAGTCCAAGCAAGGCCGCTTCGGCAAGAAACAACCGCAACACGCGCCGCATCGAACCGCCGATGGCCTTCATCAAGCCGACGTCTATCTTCCGTTCCATTGCCACGTTGGTCATCGCGGCCATCACGCACAACCCTGTGAGAAGCAACACAATCGCCACCGTCGCCGTCAGCAGCCCGCTGATGCGGTTGTAAATTTTCGCCTCCCCTTCCGTAAATTGCCGGATGGGGCGGACCTCAACATTAAGGAACTCACGTTGAAGCGTCTCGATGTAGTGCTTAATTTGTACCGGCGTTCCCGGAACACTCAACTGAATCATGCTAACTTGGTGCGGGATCCCCGCTAACCGTTGAGCTTGCTCCATCGATACAAAAATTTGGTTATCCTCGGTTCCTCCGAAGCTTCGAACCTCTGAGACGACGCAACTATCTTCTGTCCGGCCCACTTTCAATTCCAGCGCCCCGGCAGCGTGAAGGTGGTACAGCGCCGCCACTCTTTGTCCCATCTCACAGGTGTCGGTATCCAGGATGACTATGTTGCTCCCCTCGAGTACCCGGTACGGAATAATCCGCCCAAAGTCTTCACTCACGTAGCGGTAACCCGTGATGACAGCGGGACCGGAACCCAATCGAGCGGCATTAGTGCCCTCGTCGCTGTAGGCTGTGATGTGTGCCACTGCATAAAGAAACGCCGCTCGTGAAACCGGCACGTTGCCTTCTTGTGTTGGTAAGCGGTCCAGCAATGATTCGGGGATAGTCGCGGACTCCAATGCTCGGTCGGAACCCCGCGGCGTAATCATGATGTTGGCGCCAAGAGAACGGAACTCGGTTGTCAGGCGGCGCTTGGCGTCCACTTGAAGATTAAGGAGGGCGGCGGTGACTGCTGCTCCAGCACCGAGGGCGAGCAGCATCACAAAGAGCCGGCCTGGGTTTGCGCCAAACAGTCGTCGAATGATGCGCCAGAACATGGCCCGATTGGTTGCGCGACGATCGGCCATCATTCGCCTCTCAGAATGGGCGCAGGTTCGTATTGTGAGGCGCGGTGCAGCGGAATGGCGCTGCCCAGAATCGTGACGCCAGCAGCAAGCGCAATGACTACAAGAAAGACAATCAACGATGGCTCGGGCGCCGCGCCGAAGATTCTCCCTCCGACCAGGCGCGCCAGAACAATTCCGATGGCGTAACCCACTCCCCCGCCCACGAACGCGAGCAAGAGCTGTTCTGCCGCAAGTAGGAATCCCACCGTGCCGGAGCCCGCGCCCAGTGCTTTCATCAAACCGATTTCGCTACGCCGTTCAATCACCGAAGCCGCCGAAGACGCCCCCACAGCCAATGCGGCAGCAAGCAGCGCCGCTCCGGTGACGAGCCATAACAGCATCCGCACCCGCGTAAGAATTTGCCCCTCGCCTTCGGCCACTCGCCGAATCACGCGCACATCCGTTCCGGGCAGTTCCTGCTGAATCTGAAACGCAATCGAGGAAATGTAAGGCGTGCAAAACCACCGGTCGTATTCAGCAGGTGTAAATGTTTTCGGGTCGCGCTTCGCAAACGCGTCTTCCGGCTTCGTCAGCGCGCTAATGTAGAGTTTGCGGTACTGCCCAGGCCGGCTGGCGAGCGATTGCGCGCGGGAGAGCGGGATCACAATAGACTCGTCCTCTGGACCGCCCGAATTGAGTATGCCCATGACTTTGAGTGGAGCGGGAGTCTTGGTGACATCACCGATGGCCAAGGAAATCGAGTCGCCAACGTTGATGTGATTCTTTTTTGCGAACGCCACTCCGACCACGCATTCCATCGCGCCATCTGAAAACCATCCGCCGTCGATTTGCCACCACGGGTTTGTCCTGGCAACTCCAGTCTGAAATTCCCCGCCGTCCGGAAGCGGGACAGCATGGTCAGCCCATGTTCCAACGATAGGAACGCCCCCGGTCCAATTCCCGAACCGCCCACCTTCGCGAGAAAACGGCAGAGCCTCAGCGCGAACTTCGAGTATTGGTGCGAAAGCGATGATATTGTTATGCCAGAAAATCGTTTTGAGCTTGGGCAGGTCAGCTTCAGGCAGGTATGCACCTGCATTCACGGGACGATAATCCACGCCCCCAATTTCCAGCGGGAGAGAATCTGCCTGCGGGGTCACAACAAGATTCGCGCCCAGGCTGCGGAATTCCTTTGCTAACCGGTCGCCCACGTCCAGCGAGACACTCAGCGCCGCTGTTACCACTCCCATGCCGAGAGCCAGCGCCGCCCCGGTGAGAAGTTTATGGCGCGGACGCCGTCCAAACGAGTCGGCAACGATTCTCAGAAACATGGAATGAGTGGCAGACGCAGTACGCGATATTTCGCGCTCCTACTGCGGAATCTCCTTTGCAGCTTGCGTCAAAGACGAAATATCGATCACCAAGTCCCCTCCATCCAGGTGCGACGGGACGCCGATGGGATTGCATCCGCCCTGGTCGCCAATCGACGGAATGTAAATCGCCGAAGCGCAGTGCCGGCAAATCACGTTTTGTCCGTCTTGCCGGTAGCCTTCCGCGCCGCAGATGCGGCAGGCATCCAGCGCCACTCCCCATCCGTTCGGCTTCTTTATGATCATGAAGCGCAATGACTGCCCGCCCGCATTCACTGTGAAAAGATGCATGCTTCCGTCCTGAACTTCGCTGACCGGCACGCGCACGATGTCTCCCACGGCATTGATCGGCCTGGCCGCCGGCGGCGCCGAGTTTGCCCGCGCATAAATGAAATCCGCCGTCAGCACCAGAATTACCGTGAGAGACGCGATCGCAGCAGCCATCATCCAACGGCGCTGCCGCCGATTCTGGGATTCCAGCAGACGCTTCTCTGCGTCGTTCACCGTTTCGCGAGCGCTCTTATCCTGTTTAGCTGACTGCCATTCGCGCAACACCAGAAGCCCCGCGGCCCCGAAGATGAACACAAAAAAGAAAAGCTCGTTCCGGACAATCGGCCCCAGAATCGCCATCTCTGTCTTGCTCGAAGCCAGCCAGCGCGCCTCGCTCAATTCGTGCAATCCCGTAAGCGCCAGCTGAAACGCCACCAGCATCAAAATGACACTTGTCGCCGCAAAAAAACGGTGGAACGGTACGCGCAAGGTGCCCTTGAAGAAGAAAAGCCCTACCGCGACCGCTCCGGCAATCCCCACAATTGTTCCAATCCGCGTCTGCAGGCCCTCGCTGGAAAGCTCCACCGCCCGCAGAATCAGCGCCAGTTCCGCCCCTTCGCGCAAAACCATGAGGAAGACAAAAAGGAAAATGCCCCAGCCCGCCGCTTTTCCCGCTTTTTCTGCGTAAGCCTCGACCTTGGACTCGATTTCTTTTTTCAGGTGGCGCGCAACGCGGTTCATCCATACGATCATCGTAACAACGAAGACCGCGGCGATCAGGAGCATGAGGCCTTCAAAGCCGTCTTCGCTGATGCGCCAGCGCTCCAGTGCCACGGCCACTCCCAGGCTGAGCGCGGCGGCCGCGGCAACGCCGTACCACACGAAACGTGTCAGGCGCTCGCGGCCCGTGCGAGAGAGGTAAACTAGAACAATGCCGACGACGAGCGAAGCTTCAACGCCTTCACGAAGAGAGATAAGGAGAGCCGAAAGCACGAAAACTCCAGTTGTTAATGATTTGCAACTAAGATTTAAGTGTACCGCAGTCACGCACTTCCGTCAACCGGACCATCTCGGTCCTATTTGGTCCGACGGGCTAGGTTATCCTATTTGACGCTCATGCACACGTTCCGCCCAAGTACCGCTTTGCTCCTGTCGCTGCTTCTTTGCGCGCGGATTCCTTCGCAGACGGCTCTTTCGCTTCAGCTTCAGGACAACACGGTGCGCCCCGATCCCAAACGCGCACAAAAGGCCGCTGAACGGGGCGATAAGGAACTTGCAGTCGGGCGCTTCGAAGAAGCACTGGCAGAATACGAAGAGGCGGCGCGTTACGCCCCGCAGGATGCCTCCATCATCGAACGGGCCGCTGCTTTGCGCTCCAAACTGGTTCGCGCTTATGTCGAAGCCGCCGAACGGGATGCCTTAGCGGGACACCTGACAGAAGCCACCGAGGAATTTGCAGCCGCACTGCGGATCGATCCCGGAAACACATTCCTCGTGGAGCGCCTCGGTCAGCTCGCAACCATGGAGGACTCGCAGCGACCAAAACCCGCGGTCATAAAAAAAATCCCGGGTTTGCCGCGGCTGCAACCGCAGGCCGGAAAACGCAATCTTGACCTGCGAGGTGATACCAAGACGGTTTACGAGCAGCTGGCTGCTCTTTTCGGCGTCAAAGTGACCCTTGACCCAGATGTCGTTGCCAGAAACGTGCAACTGCGCATTAGCGACGTGGATTTTTACACCGGCATGTCGCTCCTTGGCACGCAAACCGGGACGTTTTGGAAGCCGGTGAATGCCGCGATGATCTTTGTTGCCCCAGACACAGCGGACAAGCGGCGGCAGTACGGTCTGGAAGTGGAGCAGACCTTTCCGCTTTCCGCAGCCGTTGGCCCGGAGGATGTCACTGAAATGCTGCGCATCCTGCGCGAGATTACCGGGGGGACGCGCATCAATCTTGACACTCGCAGCCACACCATCACCATGCGCGACACGCCGGAACGGCTCGCCCTTGCCGCTGAACTGATCGAACAACTCGAAACGGCCCGCGGTGAAGTCATGCTGGAAATCGAGTTCCTCGAGGTCGACCGCGACAAAGCGCGCGCCCTTGGGATCACTCCTCCGTCTTCGGAGCAGCTGATACTCCTGAGCAGCACCGAACTGAACAAGATCAAAGCGTCAACGACCCTGACGAACCTGCTTACCAACATTCAACAGGTCTTTGCGGGAAGGGGATTCTCCGGAATTCCGGCCGTCATACCTTTCGGTGGCGGCCTGTCCACATTTCTTCTCACGCTTCCCACCGCCACTGCCGATTTCTCGGACACTCTTTCGCTGGTTCAGAGCGGGCGCCAGGTCCTTCTGCGGGCGCAAGACGGGAAGCCGGCCAGCTTTTTTGTGGGCGATCGCTATCCCGTTACGCTTTCACTGCTCTCTGGAGGTCTTGGGAACGGCAGCGCAGTAACAGGCGTACCGAGCTCCACGGTATTCCCACAAACCAGTTTCACCGTGGGGGCCAATCCATCGGCGTTGGTGGCGAGCCACTTCACCGGCGGCCCTCTTCCCGATCTGGCGGTCGTTTTTAACGACGCCAAAGCCGATACTTTCACCGTCCTGCAAAATCAGGACAATGGGAATTTCACGCAAGTAACGCCTTCGCCGATCACTCTGGGAGCCAACGAAACCGGCCAAGTCGCCATCGGCACCGGGATTTTCCGCAACGACATCACAAAGTTTTCAACGGCTCAGCCGCCGGACGTCGTGCTCGTAAATTCCACCTCGAATAATGTTTCGGTATTATTGGCCAGCGTTGATTCCACGGGAAAACCAAATGGGCTTTTCACGGAAGCGCCGGGTTCTCCTTTTCCTGTCGGAAACAATCCCAGATCCGTGATCGTCGCGGACTTCAACGGCGACGGTTTTCTGGACCTCGCTGTAGCCAATCAAGGTAACAATTCCATCTCTTTCTTCCGCGGAAATGGTGATGGGACATTCACGGAATTTCCAGGCTCCCCGTTCAAGCTGACGAATACGACTGCGATTTCGGAAACCGCTCCTGTCGCGATGGTCAGTTCGAACTTCCTAAACAGGTTCAACAACATCAATAATGGGCCTGAAGTGGACTTGGCGGTTGTAAATCAAGGTTCCAATAACGTAGCCATTCTTCTGAGCTCCGTTGATCAGAATCTGAATGTGACATTTACCGAGGCCCCGAATTCGCCTGTCCAGGTGGGAAGCACTCCCGTGGCGATCGCCGCTGGAGATTTGAATGCCGATGGTGTGCCGGATATCGCGGTCGTGAACCAAGGCGACAATAGTGTCTCGGTTTTGCTGGGAAGCGCCAATCTGGATGGCAGTTTCACTGCCGCGACGGGCTCTCCACTGCCCACATCGGCGAGTCCTGCCGGAATCGTGATCGCCAATTTTGCCAACAGCACGGTTCCTGACATCGCGGTAACGAACAACGGACCGAGTACCGTTGGCGTTTACCTTGGCCTGGGACAGGGTACGTTTGCTTCGCGAATCGAACTCAACACTCCCAAAGGGCCCACGGCGCTAATCGCTGCGCCGTTGACCTCTACCGGGCTTCCCGACATCGCTTTGGTCTCGCAGGATCCGGCCGCCTCCCAGGGCGAGGTAACCGTGATTCAAGACTCCAGCAGTTTCGCCAACAGCACGGTCAACGGCGTGGCGCAGACGCCCTACCCAGGCTCGGAATATGTTGATCTCGGCGTGAAAATCAAAGCGACGCCTACGCTTCATCCCAATAACGAAGTGACTCTGCTGCTGGAATTCGAAATACGCGCGCTGACGGGCAGCAGCGTGAACGGCATTCCCATAATCTCAAGTCGAACGCTGACGCAAACGGTTCGCGTCAGAGAGAACGAACCGTCGCTGATTGGCGGCCTCACCGACGTGGAAGAAACGCGTTCCATCACCGGCTTGCCGGGCTTCGCTCAAATTCCCATCCTGGGATACGCCTTCGGTAGCCGGAAAAATTCGGTTCAGGATACGGAATTCTTAATCTTGGTGACGCCGCGGAAGTTGCGCCTGGCAGATCGCTTCTCGCGGACGATTTTCGCAGGCCGTGGCGATACCACCGGCCGTGGGGCCACGAGTCCCGGAACTCTGCAGTCACCCGCGCCGGAACCACTGCAACCCCAGCCCCAACCGCAGCCACCGCCACCTCAATCACGGCCAGAGCAACCACGGCCGGTGCAACCGCAGCCTCCCCAGCCACAGCCCTAAAGACGGGATGGCCAAATCCCTTAGGCTTCTCACTCTGCCTATGAGTCAAGAAGCTGTCTGCAATGAAATTGCTCTTCGGCGGGAATGGGCTACGGCAAGGCCTCGAACACCACGATGGGCTGGTAGGTGCGCGGCACGACAGCTTCGGCAATGGCGATGAGTTTGTCCTGCTGGCTGAATACGCGCAGCCGCGGTGGCTTCAGTTCACCGCCATCGAGCTGAGTCGTCGCTCCGGGAGGCGGTTCGACGCGGCCCGGCTGAAGCTGCGCGAGCATAATGTTGAACTTCGTGCCATGGCGCACGCGCTTTTCGACCACCGGCAACACGTTCACTCGCGGAAAATTAGTTAGCAGGCCTTCCAGCGGGATCAGGCAGTCCGCGAATTTTCCCGCTTGCTTGGCTTCGGCAAGCTCCTCGAGCGTGATCGCCTGGTCCATCGAGAATTCGCCGACTGCCGTGCGCGTGATTTCCGCCAGGTGGGCGCCGCATCCCAGCTTCTGTCCCATCTCATGGGCCAGCGAACGGATGTACGTTCCGGACGAGCACTCAATCACAAAGCGCGCAATGCTGCCGTCAACTTCCTTGAGTTTATATTCGTAAATCTCAACTTCGACGGGCTTCAGCTCGACAACTTGTTTCTTGCGAGCCAGTTCGTATGCCGGCCGCCCTTTCACCTTTTTCGCGGAAAAGGACGGCGGCATCTGTTCGAATCGTCCGGTACGCTCCGCGGCAAATCTCTCGAGCATCGTGGCATCCAATGCCGGCGCAGAGTCCGGCCCTTGCGCCTCGCCGTCGGAATCGTAGGTATCCGTCGCGAAGCCGAATCGAAACCCCGCCTCATACCTCTTGCGGCGTCCCGCGTAGAATTGCACCAGCCGCGTGGCCCGGCCCAGCAGCA
>Ga0099827_10001615_pt1 | contig 11899 bp, 12 predicted proteins | sample CZO8metaG_FD_79339 | JGI IMG/M metagenome (GOLD analysis project Ga0099827, IMG submission 79339) | Vadose zone soil microbial communities from the Eel River Critical Zone Observatory, Northern California, USA - CZOApr15con1.8 metaG | ecosystem: Environmental > Terrestrial > Soil > Vadose zone ...
CATCCCGGCTGCCGTCAACCTGCTGTTCCAGGGTCCTTACGACTGGGGTTTCCGCACCGTGCCGCAGGATCGCGCGGCCGGGCAGTCGGTGTACTGGCCTCGCGGCAAGGTGATCGGCGGCTCATCTTCGATCAACGCGATGATCTACATCCGCGGCAACAAGTACGACTACAACACCTGGCGCGATGAGTACGGGTGTGACGGCTGGGGCTATAACGACATCCTGCCCTATTTCATAAGGGCGGAGCACAATTCGCGCGGCTCGATCGCCTACCACGGCGGCTCGGGCCCGCTGAGCGTTATTGACCCTAAATTCCGCTCGCCCGCCTCGACGGCGTTCGTCCAGTCCTCGATCAATGCCGGGGCCACGGCCAACAAGGACTTCAACGGCGCGAACCAGGACGGTGTCGGCTTCTATCAGGTCACCCAGAAGGATGGTCGGCGCTACTCGGCCGCGGACGCGTACCTGCATCCGGTGCAAGGCCGCCCGAACCTGACCGTCCAGACTGATGCGCTCGCCACCTCGGTGATCATCGAAGGCGGGCACGCGGTCGGGGTGCGCTACAGCCAGCGCGGTGCCGAGCACGTGGCCAGGGCGAATTCTGAGGTCATCCTGTGCGGGGGCGCGATTAACAGCCCTCAGCTGCTGATGCTGTCCGGCATCGGCCCGGCCGAGCACCTGCGTGAGCACGACATCCGGGTGGTGGTGGACAGCCCGGGCGTCGGTGCCAACCTGTCCGACCATCCGATCGTCACTGCCCTGTGGGCCACTCCCGGCATGAAGAGCCTGGCCGAGCTGGCGGGCCCGAAGAACCTGTTCCGCTGGCAGCTCACCCACTCTGGCCCGATGACGACCAACATCGCGCAATCGGGCGGCTTCGTCCGCAGTGAGACCGGCCTGCCCGCACCCGATATCCAGTGGCACGCGCTCCCGGTGCCGTTCCGCAATGGCGGCCTGGCCGACCCGACCGACCGCGGCATGTCCGTGCTGGTCACGCTCGTCGACGTACACAGCCGGGGCCGGATCACGCTGCGCAGCAACGACCCGCGGCACAAGCCGCTGATCGACCCGGGCTACCTGTCGGACCGGGCCGACATCGACGCGCTGGTCCGTGGCATCGACCTGGTCAGGGAGATCGCGGACGCCAAGCCGATGCGCAAGATCTGCAAGGCCGAGCTCGCGCCCGGGCCGGACGTGCGCACCGACGCTGAGCTGAGGGACTTCATCCGGCACGACGTGACCACGATCTACCACCCGGTCGGCACCTGCGCGATGAGCGGCCGATCCCAGCTCGACGCCAACCGGGTCATGGGCGTGGTCGACACCGAGCTGCGAGTGCGTGGCGTAGAAGGGCTGCGCGTCGTCGACGCATCGGTGATGCCGACCGTGCCCAGGGGCAACACCAACGCTCCGACGATCGCGATCGCCGAACGTGCCGCCGACCTCATCTCAGGCCGGGCCCCGCTAGCCGCGCTCGAGCCCGCCGACCTGGCCCTGGCCGGGGCTACTTAGCCTTCTTGTAGCGCGGTGGCTTGCCGTGCAGCAGCGTGGCCAGCGTGAGCAGCTTCTTCATGTCGGCATCGGACCGGTTGAAGCTGGTCACGTTCACCATCGGCTTCATGCGCTGCCTGGTGATGGCCTTCGCCCGGGAGAACTCGCGCAGGCCGTCGGCACCGTGAATCCGGCCGAATCCTGACTCGCCAGAGCCGCCGAACGGCAGCGACGGCACGCTCGCATACGAGATCACCGAGTTGATCGAGGTCATGCCGGTGCGCAGGGCCCTGGCCGCGTTCATCGCGTCCCGCTTGTTCTTCGCGAACACGCTGCCACCGAGGCCGTAGCGGCTGCCGTTGGCGAGCTTGACGCCCTCCTCCAGGTTCGTGACCGGGGTGACGGTCATCGTCGGCCCGAACGTCTCGTCGGTGACCGCGGTGCTCGTCTCGGGCACGTCGGCCAGGATCACCGGCCCGACATACGGCTTGCGGATGCTACCGAGGCCGCCGACCACCGCCCGGCCGCCAACCGCCATCGCGTCCGCGATGTGCTGCTCGATGACCTCAAGCTGGCCCGGCATCGTCATCGGCCCGTAGTCGGCCTCCCGGTCATCGCCTGGGCGCAGGGTGGCCACCCGCTCGGCCAGTTTCTCGACGAACGTGTGGTACACGTCCTTCGCGACGTAAATGCGCTCCACCCCGATACAGGTCTGCCCGGCGTTGGACAGCGCGCCCCAGACCGCCGCGTCGGCGGCGGCGTCCAGATCGGCGTCACCAGAGACCAGCAGGGCGTCCTTGCCGCCGCACTCGGCGACCATTGGCGTGAGGTTCTCCGCACACGCCGCCATCACCTTCTTCGCGGTCTTGGTCGACCCGGTGAACGCGATCTTGTCGACGCCGCTTCGAGCGAGGTGGCTGCCGGTCTCCCCGAACCCCGTCACCAACTGCAAAACCGGATATTCGGGCACGACCTCATTGAAAGAGCTAACCAGCCAGCCGCCGACTCCCGGGGTAAATTCGCTTGGCTTGAAAACTACCGAGTTGCCGGCCGCCAGCGCATAGGCGATCGAGCCCATCGGAGTGAACACCGGATAATTCCACGGTCCGATCACGCCGACGACTCCAAGCGGCTGGTACTCCACGCTCGCCGCCTGGTTGATCGCCACCAGACCTGGCTTGACCTTGTGCGGGCCGAGAACCTTGCGCGCGTTCTTGGCCGCCCAGTCGATGTGCACGACCGCGAGCAGGATCTCCAGCTGGGCGTCGCCGATCGGCTTGCCGGTCTCGGCGTGCACCATCTCGGCCAGCCGCATGATGTACCTGGTCAGATAGGACTTCCAGGCCAGCAGCTTGGCCTGCCGTTCCTTGCTGGACAGGCCCGACCACCAGGCCGCCGCCTCGCGGGCCCTGGCGACGGTCTCGGCCACGTCGTGCTCTTCGAAGATCGGGTAGGTGCCGATGGGCTCCGACGTCGCCGGGTTCAGCGAGTCGAACGTCTTGGCCAGGCCGGACTGTCCCTGCTTGTGTACCGCGTTGCGTACCGTGGTGACCATAGCCGAATCATACGGCGCAGATGCCTGGGTGGAGGTAGGCGTTAGTGGGTCAATCGGACGCTGACCGGCACTGGCTGACGGAGGCGATCGAGTTGTCCCGGCGCTGCCCGCCCTCGCGATCCGCGTTCTGCGTAGGCGCGGTCGTGGTCGCCGCGTCCGGGCAGATGATCGCCTCCGGGTACTCGCGCCAGTACGATCCTCATCAGCACGCTGAAGAGTCCGCGCTCAGTCAGGTCGCGGGGGCCGATCTCGGCGCCGCGACGCTCTACAGCTCGCTGGAGCCGTGCCTGCGCCGGACCTCTAAGCCGGTGCCGTGTGCTGAACTTATTTTGGCCAGCGGGATCCGCCGGGTCGTCATCGCCTGGCGCGAGCCGCCGGTGTTCCAGCCCGGCGGGGGAGCGGAATGGCTCGCCACCCGCGGCATCGAGGTCATCGAGCTACCCGAATTGGCTGGTGCCGCCAGGGCTGTCAACCAGGCGGTCCTTGGTCGTTAGCGCTGCCTTAAATATTCGCAATGCCGGATCGGGCGCGGCATACTGAAATGGTCGGTGTTTCCGGGGCCCCGGCTGGAGGTTCGACGATGTCGATGTACACCCCGCAGTCGAAGATGATCAGTGAAGTGCTCTCGCTCGAGAACAAGGACTTCACTCCGCAGGACCACGTAACCGGCGATCACTACGCGCACGCGCCGGGGCGGATCTGCAGTAAATGCGATCGCCGGCTCGAAAGTGGCCAGCCCGCCCGTCGCCGGGGCGACTTCAGCTGGGTCCACGACGTCTGCCCTGACTGCTGAGCCCTCGGTCGGGATACCGGTCAGGCGGCCGCGGGCCTGGCTAGGTAGTAGGCCACGTGCGACCGGGTGGGGTGATCGGCGGGAATGCTCGGGTGGTCGAACCTGCCGACCTCCGCCATGCCGATGCGGCGCATGACCGCGATCGACGGCTCGTTGAGGACGGCGGTAATCGACCAGATCTCCGGCAGGCCAACGCCGTCGAACGCCACGTCCCGCGCCGCCGTGGCCGCCTCGGTCGCATAGCCGTGGTGCCAGGCCGACTTGGCCAGCCGCCAGCCGACCTCCATGCCGCCGGTGCCAGGTACGCCCTCTGGCATCGCGTTGAGGCCGGTATAACCGATGAATTCGCCTGTGGCCGCGATTTCGAGCGCCCACAGGCCGAAACCCTGCAGCTCGAAACGCGACTCGATTAGGTCGACGAACGCGTCGCTCTCCGCCCGGGTCAACGTCGATGGAAAGAACCGCAGGGTGTCTGGATCGCCGTTGAGCGTGGCGAACGGCTCACGATCGGGGTCGCGCCAGCGCCGCATCAGGAGCCGGTCGGTCATGATGGTGTCGAATCGCACGGTTTGAGAGTCTAGGTCAGAAGAGGCGGAGGTCGCCGGTGTCGGTGCCGCGCATGGCGTCGTAGTCCAGGGTGACGCACCTGATCCCGCGATCTTCGGCCAGCACTCGCGCCTGCGGCTTGATTTCCTGGGCGGCGAAGATGCCGTGCACTGGCGCGAGCAGCGGATCCCGGTTCAGCAGGTCGAGGTACCTGGTGAGCTGTTCGACGCCGTCGATTTCGCCGCGGCGCTTGATCTCGACGGCCACGCTCACGCCGGCGCCGTCGCGGCACATCAGGTCCACCGGGCCGATCGGAGTCGGGAACTCGCGGCGGACCAGGCGCCAGCCCTCGCCGAGGACGTTCACCTGGGCGGCGAGCAACTCCTGCAGGTGCGACTCGACGCCGTCCTTGATCAAGCCAGGGTCGACGCCGAGGTCGTAGGAGTGCTCGGCGATGATCTCCTCGATGTGCACGGTGAGCGTCTCGCCGGACTTGCCGGTGACCACCCACTGGCCTTCGCTCTCGGTGAGCCTGCAGGGCGGTGACATCCAGTTCAACGGCTTGTAGGAGCCGCCGTCGCTATGCACCAGCACCGACCCGTCCGCCTTAGCGATCAGGAGCCTGGTGGCCAGGGGGAGGTGGGCGCTCAGCCGCCCCGCGTAATCGACGCTGCATCGCGCAATGACCAGCCGCACGGAAGGCAACTCTAGTGCGTCTGGGCCGTGCCGGCGGGCCGAGGCGATGAGCCGGTACTGTCTCGCTATGGAGATTCGCACGGTGGGTGTCGTCGGGCTCGGCACCATGGGAGCCGGGATCGCCGAGGTCTTCGCTCGCGGCGGGCTTCCGGTCACCGCCGTCGAAGTCGATTCCGACGCGCTGGCGCGCGGCCTGGTCGAGCACGCGCGAGCTGGGTCGCGGTTCCTGCCGACGCAGTGCCCGCCACCACCGGGTCAATGAGCCCGAGGAAGGCCCGCCGCGTTCCCGCCGATCAGCCGCGTCGGCCGCGCAAGGCCGGTCGTACCCCGTCGGCGCAGGCAAAGGACGGTGGCAGTGACGATGAGTCATCGGTAAGGCTCGGGCCGCCGCGGACGCAGGAATGGCCGGATGGCGACTGGGTGGTCAGGTCCGTGCCCGGCGCGGCGACGGTCAAGCAGTATCGCTGCCCTGGCTGCGATCAGGAGATCTGGTCCGGTACCCCGCACGTGGTGGTCTGGCCGGCCCAGACGCCGGGACCGCTGGAGCGCAGGCACTGGCACAATGCATGCTGGCAGCGCCGGCCGCGCAGGCCAGCGACGTACCGGTGAGGAGCGCAGGTGCGAGGTGGACACGGGGTGCAGCCCGGGGAGCAGATAGTGGACATCAAGGCGGGCACGGTGCTGCCCGCCCGGCGAGAAGACATCGTGCTGCACACCGCCGACGACCTTGACCTGGTCGGCGAGCTGGCGCTGCCGCTCAACCGGGCGCCCGTCGCGACCCTGATCTGCCTGCATCCGCTGCCGACGGCCGGCGGCATGATGGACAGTCACATCCTGCGCAAGGCGTCCTACCGGCTGCCCGCCCTGGCCGACCTGGCCGTGCTGCGGTTTAACACCAGGGGCACCACCTCAGAGCGGGGCACCAGCGGCGGGGAGTTCGGCGAGGGCGAGACCGAGCGGTACGACGTCGCGGCGGCGATCGACTTCTGCGTCCAGGCTGGCTTGCCGAGGCTGTGGCTGCTCGGGTGGTCGTTCGGCACCGAACTCGCGCTGATGTGGGGCAACGTGCCGCAGGTGGAAGGTGCGTTCTTGCTGTCGCCGGCGCTACGCCGGGCGACCGACTCCGACCTGGACCGATGGGCGGCGACCGGCCGGGCGCTGACCGCGCTCGTGCCTGAGCTGGATGACTACCTGCGGCCGGAGGAGGCGAAGGCGCGGTTTTCCCGGGTGCCGCAGGCGCGGGTAATCGGGGTGGAGAAGGCGAAACACCTGTGGGTAGGGGAGACTTATGTCCGTATCGTCCTCAACGAGATCGTGCGGCTGGTAAACCCCGACGCCTGGCCGCTACAAGTGGAGTGGAAGGACCGGCCGTGAGCCTTTTCGACCTGACCGGAAAGACTGCGTTTGTCACCGGGGCCTCGCGCGGCATCGGCCGCGCGATCGCGGTGGCGCTCGCGCAGGCGGGCGCCGACCTGGCGCTGGTCGCGCGGACCGCCGAAGGGCTAGCCGACACCGCCGACGACGTGACCGCGGTCGGGCGCAAGGCCGTCGTGATTCCGGCGGATGTCACGGACCAGGTCGCGATCGCCGACGCGGTCGCGGCGGCGATCGAGCAGCTCGGCAAGGTCGATGTGGTGGTCAACAACGCCGGCGGGTCGAACTTCATGGTGCCGTTCCGCGACCTGCGGATGTCGGGCTGGGACAAGCTGATGAAGCTGAATCTCAGCTCCGCGGTCTACGTATGCCAGGCGTTCGCTCCGCACCTGCTCGATCGAGGCTCGGGCTCGGTGATCAACGTGGCGTCCGTAGCTGGCGTCGCGTCGGCGCCGCTGATCAGCCCGTACGGCGCGGCCAAGGCCGCGCTGATCTCGCTGACCAAGACGCTCGCGGTCGAGTGGGCGGGCAACGGGGTCAGGGTCAACGCGCTGTGCCCGGGCTGGACGGCGACCGACCTGAACCGGAACCTGTGGGACGACCCGGTCAGCGGCCCGGCTGCCGTCGCGACCGTGCCGATGAAGCGCTGGGCGACCGCGCAGGAGATGGCCGGACCGGCCGTGTTCCTGGCCAGTGACGCTGCGTCCTACATGACGGGCCAGACGATCGTTGTCGACGGCGGTCAGACCATCAACGCGTAGAAACAACAAGGCCCGCCACGCGAAGCGCGGCGGGCCTTGTTGATGGACCGGCTACTCGGTCCACCACTCCTCGTCGCCATCGGCTGGCTTGCCGTTGGCCTGCTTCTGCTCGCTCTTGTTGGCCGCGTGCGCGCGCGAGCTCGACTGGCCGCCGCCACCGTTGGCCGGAGCGACCGCGACCGCACGGGCCGGAGAGGCCTGCAGGGCCGGTGCGCCGCCGCCTCCACCGCCAAGGCCGACGGCACCCGGGCCGAGCAGCTGGCTGATCTGCGACAGGTGGGCCTGGACCGTCTCGTACTGCTTGTTGGCCTGGTCGACGCGCTGCTGAGCGGCGTTCGCGTGCCGGTCGGCTTCGGCCTTGGCCTCGGCCAGGAACTGCTCGGCTTGGTGCTTGGCCTGGGCCAGAATGTCGTCGGCGTTCTTCTTGGCGCTGCTGACCAGCTGCTTGGCGTGGTCATCGGCGTCCCGGCGGGTCTGCTCGGCCTGCGCGCTCGCCTTGGACGCGCGCTGCTCGGCGGTCGAGGCGCGCTGCTCGGCTTCGGACACGAGCCGCTGGGTGGCGGCCTGCGCGGCGGCGAGGCGCTCCGCCTCCTGGCGCTCCGCCTCCTCCCGGCGCGAGGCAAGCTGGATGTCGAACTCGGCTTCGGCCTGGGCCCGCTGAGCTTCGCTCTCCTCCAGGATCCGCTGGGCCTGGCTGCGCATCTCGTCGGCCTGGCGCTTGGACGTGGTGAGGATCTCGTCGCGCTCGCGCTTGGACGAGGCCTTCATCTGGGCCACTTCGCGCTCGGTCGTGGTCCGCAGCTTGGCGATCTCCCGCTCGACCGCGGCCCGCTTCTCGGCGACCTCGTGGTCCACCATCGCGCGGAGCTTGGCAACCTCACGCTCGGTCGTGGAGGTCAGCTCGTCCGACTCCCGCCGGGCGCTGGTGCGGATGTTGTCCGCTTCGCGCTCGGCCGAGCCGCGCAGATCATCGGTCTCGCGCTTGGCGTTGGCACGCAGTTCGGCGGTCTCATTCTCGGCCCCGGCCCGCAGTTCGGCGGCATCGACCTTGGCCGACGCCAGCACCTGGCTCGCCTCGGTCCTCGCCTCCTGCAGGATCTCGTCCCGCTGCTCCTCCGCCAGCCGCAGCAGCTGCTCAATCCGGGAACCGAGACCCGAGTAGGTCGGGCGCTCCTGCTCCTGCATCTGCCGATGCGCGTAGGCCAGCTCTTGCTTCAGAGCCTGCTCGTTCTCGCGCACCGCGCGTAGCTCGCTGTCCTTCTTCCGAAGATAGCTCTCGACCTCTTCCTGGTCGTATCCGCGCATCTTCTGGGCGAAGCGTGGTGGCTGTTCATCGTCGAAGAAAGTGCCGAGCTGGGCATTGATATCGGGCTGCATATCGCCTAGTCCTGGGTAGCCGGGGGGTTTTTGCGTCCTAGAGCCTGTTTGTCCGAGATGTCCGTGGCAGGCGCAGCTTGCTTGTCCAGGCTCACTACAGCCTCTCCAGCCCCCCTAGGGCCGGGTGCCCGCAGGCCAGTTCACGTTTCCCGGTGAGTGGCAGCGTACTCCGGTGTCACGGTGTTGGGGGCGAGTTCGCGGCTGCTCGTGGCCTAGCTCACGAATTAATTACTCTTGCCCGGCTTGAACTGGGTGAATACCACCGAACTGGACAAGTTCAGTGAGCACGCCGCCGATATCTCCTGGGTGCAGGAAGGCAATCGAGGCGCCCATCGAGCCGTGCCGCGGCCTGCGATCGAGCAATCTCAGCCCGGCCTCCGACATCGCGGACATCGCGGCCTCAATGTCGTCCACCCCGTAGCCGATGTGATGCACGCCCTCACCGCGCCGCTCGAGGAACCGGCCGACGGGCGTATCTGGATGGAGCGGCTCGAGCAACTGAACATAAGAAGTGCCGGCCGTCGTTTCCCCAATACCGAGCATGGCCTCTTTGACCCCTTGCTCGGTATTGGTTTCCTCGCTCACTACCGTCAGGCCGAACGTCGAGGTGTAGAACTCGATCTTGGCGGCGAGGTCACGGCAGGCGATGCCGACGTGGTCGATCCGGGTAAACACGGGCGGCTTCCCTTCGCGGTGCTTCTAGCAGCACCGCTATCGTTGCAGTTATGGGTGAGGTGGTAATCGCCGGTGGCGCCAGGACGCCGATCGGCCGGCTGCTCGGGTCGCTGAGCGACTTCAGCGCGGCCGAACTCGGCGGTGTAGCGATCAAGGCGGCTCTGGACCGGGCGGGTGTCGCGGCCGACCAGGTCGACTACGTGATCATGGGCCAGGTGCTGCAGGCCGGGGCGGGCCAGATCCCGTCCAGGCAGGCGGCGGTCGCGGCCGGAATCCCGATGTCCGTGCCTTCGCTGACCATCAACAAGGTCTGCCTGTCCGGACTCGACGCGATCGCGCTGGCCGCCCAGCTGATCAGGGCCGGGGAGTTCAACGTAGTGGTGGCGGGCGGCATGGAATCCATGACTCAGGCACCGCACCTGCTGAAGGGCTCGCGCAAGGGGTTCAAGTACGGCTCGGCCGCGCTGATCGACGCGATGGCTCTCGACGGGCTTACCGACGCGTTCGATCACCTGTCGATGGGCGAGTCCACCGAGCGGCGCTGTGCCAGTCTCGAGATCAGCCGGGCCGAGCAGGACGAGTTCGCGGCCAGGTCGCACGAGCGAGCGGCCGCCGCGATCAAGAACGGTCTGCTCGCCGAGGAGATCGCGGCTGTGCCGGTGCCGCAGCGACGCGGTGACTCAACTCTTTTCCACATTGATGAAGGAGTGCGAGCCGACACCAGCGTGGAGACGCTGGCCAGGCTGAAGCCGTCGTTCACCGCCGACGGGACGATCACGGCCGGCACGGCGTCGCAGATCTCGGACGGTGCCTGCGCGGTCGTCGTCATGTCCGCGGAGGCGGCGCAGGCCGCCGGAGTGCCGGTGCTCGCCGTGGTCGGCGAGCACGGCGTGGTGGCCGGCCCGGACAACTCCTTGCACAGCCAGCCGTCGAACGCCATCCTCCGCGCACTGAGTAAGGCCGGGCGTTCCGTTTCCGATCTGGATCTGATTGAAATCAACGAGGCGTTCGCAGCCGTCGCCATTCAATCGATGCGTGACCTGCAGGTCGGACCGGAGATCGTCAACGTGAACGGCGGCGCGATCGCGCTCGGCCACCCGATCGGGATGTCCGGGGCCAGGCTCGCGCTGACCTTGATCTACGAGCTCAGGCGGCGCGGCGGCGGTCTCGGTGCGGCCGCCCTGTGCGGCGGCGGCGGGCAGGGCGATGCGCTGCTGCTGACCGTGCCGTCGGCCTGACGCTGGTGCACGACCGCGAAGCCGACCGGCTGGTCGCTGCCGCGCAGGACGGTGACGCCCGGTCGCTCGCCCGGCTCATCTCGGTGACCGAGCGCGGCGGTGCCGCAAACACCACCGGCGACATCAGGGTCGTTTTGCGGGCGGCCGCGCCGCACACCGGCGGGGCCCGCGTGATCGGGCTGACCGGCTCGCCTGGCGTGGGCAAGTCGACGGTCACCGACCAGTTGGTCCGTGTGTTCCGGGCGCGGGATCAGCGGGTGGCCGTGCTCGCGGTCGACCCGACGTCGCCGTTCACCGGCGGCGCGCTGCTCGGAGACCGGGTCAGGATGAGCGCCCACGCGACCGATCCGGGCGTATTCATCAGGTCGATGGCCAGCCGCGGGCACCTGGGCGGGCTGTCCGCCGCGGCGCCGTCCGCGCTTCGGGTGCTGGACGCGGCGGCGTTCGGCGTGATCTTCGTGGAGACCGTGGGGGTCGGGCAGGCCGAAGTTGAGATCGCCGGGCTGGCTGACTCGACGCTGGTGGTGATGGCGCCCGGGCTCGGTGACTCCGTGCAGACCGCGAAGGCCGGCATCCTGGAGATCGCCGACATTTTCGTAGTGAACAAGAGCGACCGGCCCGGCGCCCACGAGGTGGTCAGGGACCTGCGCGCGATGCTCGCGATGGTCAACTACGGGCAGCGCTGGAAGCCGCCGATCGTGTCGGCGTCCGCCTCGACCTCCGATGGCATCGAGGAAATCGTCGGCAAACTCGACGCGCACTGGGAGTGGCTGGGGAATTCTGGGGTGCGGGCCGAGCGGCGAGTGGCGCGGGCAAGGGGCGAGGTCTCGGCGATCGCGGTCACGGAGATCCGGCGCCGAGTTGGCGGTCTGCCGGGCGAGCGGCGGCTGGACGAACTGGCAGCGCAGGTCGCCAGCGGCAAGCTCGACCCTTACTCGGCCGCGGACGAGTTGCTGGCAGTGCGTCCGTAAGCCCGGTCGGAGCCGTAGGCCCGGTCGAAGATGCTGCTGACCGCCTGGCCCGCGCCGACGCCGATCAGCGCGCCGGCGATCGTGTCGCCTGGGTAGTGCACCCCTGTGTGGACCCGGGAGTAAGCCACTCCGCCGGCCAGGAACTGGATCGCGATCGCGAGCCACGGGTTGTCCCGGCTCACCGCGGTGGCGAATGCGAAGGCGCTGGCCGAGTGGCCGGACGGGAACGACGTCGACCTCGGCATTGAGACGCGGCGCTGGTCGGGCACGCCGGCCTGCGCTCGGTCTGGCCGGCGCCGGGTGGACAGCGGCTTGATGCCGAGATTGACCACGGCCGAGGTCACCCCGATTGCGAGCAGCCCCCGCGCGGCGGCTAGGCGGCCAGGGCGGCCGGTCAGGCTAAGCCCGGCGGCCACGCCGA
>Ga0099827_10001617_pt1 | contig 11897 bp, 8 predicted proteins | sample CZO8metaG_FD_79339 | JGI IMG/M metagenome (GOLD analysis project Ga0099827, IMG submission 79339) | Vadose zone soil microbial communities from the Eel River Critical Zone Observatory, Northern California, USA - CZOApr15con1.8 metaG | ecosystem: Environmental > Terrestrial > Soil > Vadose zone ...
CGGTCGCGCGTCGAATGAAGACCGCGTAGAACAGGACCTGCAACGCGAGGAAGGGCCACAAGTCCGCCATCGAGTTGTATGCCGCTCCGTCGAACGGGAACAACCGCGCGGACCAGCCCAGCAACAAGAGGGCGACCGACAGCACCTGGAGGACAAAACCGATCAGCAGCGTGCGCTTCACGCCCAGGCGGACCGCCATCGTCCGGATGCCGAACGCGCGGTCCGCCGCGTAATCCGAGGCCGTCGTCGGCGCGTAGAGCGCGCCGAGGAACAGGGCCATCGTCCCGATGAACCACCATGGGGCGGCTTCGATCGGACGGATCAGGACCCATCCTGCGAGGGGGCACAGGACGCCGAACCCGAGCATATTCGTCAGCAGGTCCAGTCCGGCGACTCCTTTCCAATGGATGCCCGGGACGGAATACGCGAAGGAGAGCGCGATGATCAGAATCGTCAGGACGAGGAAGCCCTGCGATCCGACGAGAGACGTGAACACACCGCCGGCTTCCGCAGGATTGTACCCCACGAGACTCCCGGAGACGTACGCGGCGAGGACCAGGCCCATCGCGGCGAAGCCGAAGGAGGCGAGCAGGAGCGTATCCCGCTCCATCAGGCCCTCCCCGATCAGCTCCTCGACGACCTGGACATATTTCTTCCGAGGATTGACGCGGTCCGTCGTCCCCATGTCATGATACACATTCAGGAGGAGCGTGAAGGTGCCAAGGAGCGGACCGACGACCATGATGCCGAGCACGACCCGAAGGTCATCGATGAACAGATGCCGTTGGCCTGGCGCGTGCGCGAGCACCCATCCGATGTAGAGTGGCGCCACGGAGACGATCCAAAATTTCACCCCACCGATGCTGACAATCAGTTCGGTCAGGTCGCTCGGCGACAGGTGGAGCTGCCTCGTCCCCCGAATATCACTTGTGAGACCCATCGCGCGGGACATCGGGCATCACCGAGATGAAAATGCCGCGACCTCGAGGGGCTGGGGAGGGCGTCCCGGACCGCGTCTAGAGGCAACGCCTGGACCGCCCGGGCATGCGGAATCTGGCAACCGGAGGAATGAGGCCGATACGTTTAAGCCTCTTCACCACGACCGAATTGAGGCCCCAGGACCGCGGGGGAGGGGGAGGCGTTCGGCCTGGGGAGGCTGGCCTCGTCGAGAGGCCTTCGAGGCACCCGACCGTGAACACCGAGAAGTACCCCGCGGCAGCCCTCTTCCTCGTTCTCGCCGCAGCCGTCCTCGTTCCGTTTGTCTTCGCGCCGCTCGGCTCGACCGTCCTCAAGATGACCAGCGTGGCGAACCCCGCGGCGGATCGAGCGTCGACCGAGACCAGCCCTCTCGGGGGAGGCGTGGGCGCGAACTCCGCTCCCCAAGTCGTCCGAAATGCGACGAACCTGATCGCGGACGGTACGTTCGACGCGATCCCGGGACCCTGGATCTACACAAACGGGACGACCGGGGCCGTCACCGCATCCCGCGATCCGCAGGCCCGAGCCCGGCTCGGACATACGACGCCCGTCCTCCGCTTCGATTCGATGGACAACATCTTCGGGGCGAATCCGTGGACCCCCGTGGTCTCGAACGCACAGGCATCGAGCAATCTGTCTCAGGAAACGACGATCCGGATGGAAGGCAACGGCTCGATGCGAGACGATGTCACGATCACCCAGAACAACCAGTGGGCAGGCGCATTTCGGGACGATCCGCTCCCGTGGAATTGGTCCGGCTATAACCGCCTGGCGATCTGGATGAACAAGGCGACACCGGGCACGCTATGGGGGTGGGTGTACGTCCAGGACCAGGCCGGTGCGAATTCTTGGGGGCTCTTCTCGCTCGTCTCGGGATGGTACCGATACCCGATGGACCTGAGTGCGCCGCTCAACCTCGCTCAGATCAACTACATCGAAATCGCGTTCGCGAGTACCGGGGCGACGATCGGCACGGTCTACATTGACGACCTCGTGTTGTTCAATTCGGCGACCTTCGCGGAGGGCGCCCGCGTCTCCCAGACCTTCACGAAGTCGATCCCGACCGGTGCAAGTCCGAACTCGCTCCGCCTCGTGTTCGATCTACAGGCGACGCCGTCGGCGAACGTCCTCGCGAACCTCGAGGTCACGATCGGCAATCGGGTCGCGTGGTCCGGAACTCCCGCCGCCGGCTCACGCGCGATCGAGGTGGATCTGAGCGATGACGCCGCCTTGCAAGCGACCGGGTCGTTCTCTCTCGCCTTCTCGCTCCAGCTCAACCGCACGGGATGGGAAGAGCCCTCGATGACAGCGTGGATCGACAACGTGACATTGGTCATCCCCGGCACCCTCGCACGGATCGCGGTCACCCCGACGACGGCCTCGGTGCTCGTTGGCCAGTCCGCCGTCTTCACCGCCGACGGATGGGACACCGACGGCAACCCGGTTCCGCTCACCGCGACGAACTGGTCCTCCACAATCGGGCAGATCGTGTCCGCCAACGACACCTCCGCCTCGCTGCGGGCGCCGCTGCAGCCCGGGACCGGAATCGTGAGGGCCACTCAGGGGACCATCTCCGGCACTGCGAACGTGACCGTCGACCCGCCGGCCGCCGTTGTCCCTCCCTCGTCAACTTGGGACTCGATTCTCTGGCCGGGGCTGGCCTTCTTGGCGGGAATCCTCGGCGTCGCCGGATTCGTGGCGCTTCGCGCGTCTGCCAACCGCGCATTCCGGATCGAGGACCTGTTCCTCATCAACCGCGAAGGTCTCCTAATCGCGCACACGACGAGCCGTCGCGACTCGCACGGGGACGAAGACATCCTCGCCGGGATGCTGACGGCCATCATGTCGTTCGCGCAGGACGTGTTCCAGGAAGAAATCGGAGGGCTGCGGCAGTTCGAAATCGGAAACAAGACGGTCGCGCTCGAGCGCTCCCAGCATGTGTACGTCGCCGCCATCGGATCGGGCTCCATCCGAAATCGTCTTTCGACGAGTCTGCGGGACTTCCTCGCGGACATCGAGGAACGATACGGGGACCGGCTTCAGTGGTGGTCCGGGATGAACGAAGATCTCCTCGGCATCGATGCGATGGTCCAATTGTTCGCACGGCGCGAACGGTATCGCCGCGGCGATTGGAAGCGACACGCATCCCCTCGAGCCGGACCGCAGCCCGTCCCGAACCCCGAGGAGCGCGGTTCTGAAATTCACGTGGTCCTCGTGCCGAAAGAGCCGCTGCGGCCCTTCTAGCGAATTACTTCGCAAGCGCCTCGAGCAGGATCACGCCTCCGACGAGGAGGTAGAGCGCGTACACGTCGCCCCCGAACGCGAGTACGATGAGGCCCGCGAAAAGGGCGAGCGTCCGGCTCGCGTTCAGGATGAGCTCGCGGGTCGCCGTGGCCGCCGGGATCGAGTCCTCCATGCGATCAGCTAGGATCGTGTAGATGAAGGATGGAGCGACGACCGAGGTCATCGATAGCCAGCCGATGGCGAACGCGAAGGTGCCCAGATCGCGAGACGCGAATGCGAGCAGGCAGGCGGGCACCGAGAGGACCGGTCCCAGGAGGAGAAAGGGACTCCGGACTCGCACTCGATCCGAGACACGGCCGAGCAGCACTGCGGCGATACCTGCCGCAAGGGAGAAGAGCGCGAACAGCAGGCCGAGGGCGAACGAATCCTTCGTGAGGATAAAAGAGCCGAGCGGCGTGGCGACGGAGAGGATGCCGTCGACCCCTCCCTGTCCCGCGAATGCGAGAGCCGTGCGTGAGCCCATCCGCCGCAAGTCGATCACGTAGGAAAAGGACTCCTCTGGCCGGACGAGCCTACGCGCACGGATCAGGTTGGCCGCGAGGATAAGCCCGCCGAGAGCAAAGAGGAACGGAAAACCCACGGTGTCTGCGAGATAGCCTCCAAGGACCAGCGCGACGATGGCGACCGTCATGAAGGTCGCGGTGACGGCCGCCAGCCGACCCGCGCGGTTCGCCGGACTGGTCTCTCTCACGAGCAGAGAATTCATGGGGAGCCAGAACAACGGCAAGTAAATTCCGAACGCGAGTCCTCCGATCAGGACGACCCAGCTCGCCGGCAACAATGCAAACGCGAAGTGACCCGCGGACATCGTCGCAAGGCCAATCGTCATGCTCGTCCTCGCTCGAATCGGTCGGCCGCGAGCCATGAAGAGGACGCCAAGCGCGGCGGTGAGGAAGGCGATGACCCACAGGAGGGTAGCGACCCGGAAGTCAAGCGGCCGGCTCACGAGGTAGACAATCCAGAAACTCCCGGTCATCTGGTTTCCGAACGACTGGACCGCCACGAGCCCCAACAACTCGCGATACCGGAAGCGCTGCGAGACGCGAAACGGGGGTGGGGCCGGCGGAGCGGATACCATCCGGGCCGCACCGACGCACGCCCCTGTACAAAGAGACTTCGTTTCGAGTTCTGGGTGTCAATCCACAGCGCGGATCGCGGCCATCGGAGGCCAAGTACAATGCTACCGAGAGGGTCATATCGCCCTCCAGCCACGCTCCGGTCTCGCCGGAGAACCGACTCAGCGACTTGTCGCAGGAAGGGCTTCGAGCAAATCGAGAATTGCTGCCACGCCCTCCGCGTTGAGCCGGGCTGAGGACGCCTCGATCCCAACCCGGATGGAAAACGCACTCGGAGGGAGCGCAGTGAACAGCGCCTCGTCGGTCCAATCGTCGCCAATCGCGAGGATGAAGTCCCACGATTCTCGTGAGAGTTTCAGCGCAAAGTGGCTGCCCTTGTTCACCCGCGCGCGGCGAATCTCGACGACCTTGTTCCCCGGCAAGACCTGAAGATCGAAGTTCGCGGTCAGCGTGGTCAGGATGTCGACGAGGTCCTTGGCCGCAAGGGTCCCGGATTCCACATCCGCCGAGCGATAGTGCCACGCGATCGAGAAGTCTTTCTCTTCGAGTGAAGACCCAGGGACACGATCGAGGAACCGCTCCATGACGGGCCGAAACCGGCCCTTCCAGTTCTCCTCGAGCGGAATCGCGGCCCTCCACTCCGGGTCCCCGCGATCGCGGACCCACGCACCGTGTTCTGCGATGAGCGTCAGAGGGAGGTCCCCGAACCATTGCTCCAATTCTTGTCGGCGTCGACCGCTCACGAGCACGAGGTGGTTCGCGGGATCCGCGCCAAGTCCTTTCAGGATTCCCGCAGCGCGGTCGTCCGGGCGTGCCGTGTCCCGATGCCGCGAGAGGGACACGAGCGTTCCGTCATAGTCGAGGAGCAGCAGTCGTCGGGTTGCCTTCCGGTACGCTTGCCGGATCTCCTTCCGATGCCCGTCCGAAAGGTCCTTCGCCGCGAGATCCTGGGACAGCCGGACGGCGTCGTCCAGGCGCTCGAGGAACCGCGTCGCCCAGGTGCGAGCGTCGTAGCGGCGGAGCCGCTCCTGCATCGCACGGATTCGCGCGGCTTGTTCGTCCAACGGCATCGTGAGCGCTCGGTGGATCGCGCCGACGACATCCTCGACGTCGTTCGGGTTCACGATGAGGGCCTCAAGCATCTCCTTCGATGCCCCGGCCATCTCGCTCAGGATGAGCACCCCACGCGGTTCTTGCTTCGCGGCGACATACTCTTTCGCGATGAGGTTCATCCCATCTCGCAGGGGAGTGACGATCGCCACATCGCTCACCCGGTAGAGCGCAAGGAGCTCGTCGAAGTCCAGCTGGCGGTACACATATCGGATGGGCGACCACGCGATCGTGCTGTACCGGCTGTTGATGCGCCCCACGCGCTCGTCAATCGTCCGCTTCAACCGTGCATACTCGGCCACTCGCTCGCGGGAGGGCACGACCGCGAGGAAGTAGGTAATTTTCCGACGCCACTCCGGGTGCACTTCGAGGAATCGGCCGAACGCTTCGAGCGCCTCCGGGATGCCCTTCGTATAGTCGAGGCGGGAAATCGAGAAGAGCAGCTTCGAGGGCTCCAGCCCTTTCCTCAATCGTGCGATCGAACGCGCGGCCGCTGGACCGATCGACGTCGAATTGAACTTCGCGACGTCGACCCCGAGCGGGAACACATCGACTTGAACCGCTCGGTGGCCCGCGACGACGGTGCCGATCCGGTTGTCGAGGCCCAGGTCGCGGAGGAGGCTTCCGAGGAACGCACGCGCATAATCGTAGGTGTGAAAGCCGATCAGATCGGCACCGAGCATGCCTTGGAGGATTTCCTTGTGCCACGGGAGGAGACGGAACACATCGTATGGCGGGAATGGGATATGGAGGAAGAATCCGATCCGCGCTTCGGGCATCCGCTCTCGAATCAATCGGGGCAGGAGGAGGAGATGATAGTCATGGATCCAGAGCTGATCGTCCGGGCGGAGAGCACGCACCACCGTGTCCGCGAACCTCGCGTTGACGGTGCGATACGCCTCCCATTCGGAGGCCGAATACCTCGCGTACGTCGAGAAGGAGTGAAACAACGGCCACAGTGTCCCATTCGAAAAGCCACTGTAGTAAGGGCGGGCCAGATTGTGAGGCAGGACGACCGGATAGCAATCGAACTCCTTTTCCAAGCGAGCGGTGACCTCCTTGGTTTCGCCCGGGGCGATCGAGCCGGGCCATCCGAACCAGCGACCTCGCAATTCTCGATGAACGGATGCGAGGCCTGCCGCGACCCCGCCGGGATTCGCCTGAACGTCGAGGCGGTTCCCGACGCGCCGAACGGTGACCGGGAGACGGTTCGAGACCAGGATAAGAGTCATGTCCGCAGCGAGCCCCTCATGCACCCAATGGCCGCGTAATCGTGGTGGATGGCACGAGTCGATCTGATCCGGGGATACGGGCTTGTCCGGAGCCGGGAGTACATCGCGCGTTATAATGCTGTCTCGCGATGGCCTTCCCGATGCGTCAGTCGAGCGCCACGAAGACGATGAAGACAGGGATTTTCCCGCAGCTCGAAACGGTTGCGCAGTCGAATCCCCGAAAGCGTTTATACGTTGTCCCTTGATAGGCGCCGGCTGCGGGGATCGCCTAGCCTGGTAGGGCGCGGGATTGCTAATCCCGTGCGCTCTGCGCTCGGGGGTTCAAATCCCCCTCCCCGCGCGGTTGCCATGCGCGTGCGAACGTACGATGAAATCGATCCCCTTGCGGCATTCCGACTTAGCGTGCTCTCCTTCGGATCTGCGTGGGACGAAGCCAAGGTGCGCCGAGTTCGCGCTCACGACCGGACGTACCTCGAGGAGTTCGCACTCTACGCGGTGGAGCGCGGCCAGGTTCTCGCTCAAGTCGTCCCTCGACGCTTGGCCGTGCGGACGACGGGTGGCGTCGAAGAAATCGGCGGCCTGGCAGGAGTGTGCTCACACCCGGCCGTTTGGGGACGCGGCTTCGCGCGCCGCCTGATCGAGGCGACACACGATCGGTTCCGCGAACTCGGCCTGAGCGTGTCGGCCTTGACGACGAGCCGCAACATCCGCGGGTACGGGGTGTACGCGCGGCTCGGGTACGTGGACCTCGCGCCGTTCCAACAGGCGATCCGGAAGGTGACCCAGCGCAGGACTCCGAAGGGGTACCGACTGCGAGCTGCGAAGCGTTCGGACATGTCGACGATCCATCGCCTCTACCGAACCCATACGCGGGGGATGCTTGGCTGGACCGAACGACCGGAGCGGGCTCTCGAATGGGCCGTCATCCGGACCCGCGACTACCTCGAGAAATATCGAATCATCCTACGAGGTGGCAACGCGGTGGGGTACCTACGCACGCGCCCGGACGACGGGATCACGATGGAAGAGGTCGTCGCTCCGAGCGCTCAGGATTTCCGAGCCGCGGTCGCGCTCATGGAGGCGAAGTCGGAGGTAGGAATCGCAACGGTCAACTGGATCACGGCGCGCTCCGATGCCGCGCGATTCCGAGGCCTCGGATACACGGTCGACGGTCCCTTTCCCGACACCACGATGGCGGTCTCCCTCGTGAACGAGATTCGGACAAATGATTTGCCGCGGCGCTTCGGAGGACCCTCCGGCAAGTTCGTGCAGTATCCGACGGACGACTTCTGATCATGGGCCGAGTGACGGCGCCGTGGAAGGCAAGGGAATCGAGCGCGACATCGCGTGGGTGTCCCTCGGCATTAAGTGCTCTCGATGAGAACCACAGGGAACGGTTCAAGAAGGGGGCTCGGGGATTAGCCTTCGTCCTTCGATGCCGCGAGAGCCGATGAAGTCGAAGGTCGTCCTCCTGGGCGATGGCGGCGTGGGAAAGACCTCGCTCGTCCGTCGATTCGTCGTCGACCAGTATTCGGACGACTACATCACGACCGTTGGGACGAAAGTCTCGAAGCGGAGCCTGAACCTCGGATCGCCGCTCGCCGAGGTCGAGATGGTCCTGCAGATCTGGGACGTCCTCGGGCAGAAAGGATACAGCGGGGTGCAGGAGACCGCGATCAAAGGCGCCCAAGGCGTCTTGCTCGTGTACGACGCCACGAACGACGAGAGCCGCCGGGCCCTCGAGGACTATTGGATCCCCGCTGTGTGGCGGCTCGCAGGGCGAATCCCAACGGTCTTCGCAGGGAACAAGTCCGACCTCGTCCCGGATCGGGTCTGGGCCGAGGAGTACCTCTACTTCCTGACTCAGAAGTACTCATGCCCCGGGATCCTGACGAGCGCGAAGACAGGGGACCGGGTCGAGTTGTCCTTCAAGGCGCTTGGGGAGCAGATTCTGCAGGCAGCCGGCCATCCGATCCGACGGATCGCGCTCGTGACGCCCCCGCAGGAGCCCGTCGATCGCCTGATTCGCGTAACGGACAAGATCATGACGGACTTTTGCTACCACATGGGTGGCGTGGAGACGGGCATGCCGATCGTAAAGCGTCAGCTCGGCCTCGCCGGCCTCGATGTCCGTGCGCCAACGACGGATGCCATCCGGACCCTCATCGAGAGGCTCGCGGTCGTCGAAAAGGACTTCAAGGGTCCGGAAGAAATCCTATCGAACCGTGAACGCCGACTCGACTGGCTCGATGGAACCGACGCGTGATGGGCCGACAAACGCTAGTGGGCTAGCGGGAAGTTCTTCTCGCCCGCGCGGATCGGCACGGAGAGCCAGTTCTCCCGAGGCGGGAACGGGCACACGTAGTCCTCGCTGTACGCGCAGTACGGATTGTACGCCAGGTTGAAATCAATCACGTAGTCGTCCGTCGGCTGTTCCTCGATATCGAGGTATCGAGACGCCCCATACGTCTCCTTGCCGGACGTCGCGTCGCGGAAGGGGATGAACAGGCTCTCGTCCGCATGGTGGTGGCCGGGCTGCGGGACCGACTTGAACGAGGCCAGCCGTTGCTTCGCGCGCTCGACTTCGAACTCGAGTACGCCATACCGGATCATCTCCCGGGGCACTCCCTTGGAGGTCGCGAGGACCACGCGCTGCGGGTTCGGGTCCTTAATTAATTTGGCGCGAACCCGAGACGCCGGATCCGGAGGAAAGTACGCGAGGCCCTTGAAGTCGTGACGAAGTCGATGCGGGATCGGAGACTCGGCGTCCTCCGTGAAGAAGTGGTCCTTCTCGCGACGCATGGACTCGGTCTCTTTCACATACGCATCGGTGGAACCTTTGGGCGACATGGGCCTCCGACCGTCACCGTCCGCGATAAATGTGTTCGAATCACATCGAGTACAAGTTTTCCTTTGCCTTCGCGAGCAGCTCCTTCTCGGTCTGGCCGAGGTGTACCGCGGGAATCTTCGTCTCGACGAGCCCGACGATCTGAGTCGCGGCGCCAATCTTCTGCGCTTGGATGGCTTGATGGACCATCTCGGTGGCGACCCGCACTTTCAATTTCGACAGGCCCGCGTCCTCGGGGGCGATCTCGAGCATCTCCTCGATGAGTTTGAGGGATTCGTCGAAACGGCCGGTCTTCGCGAATGACTTCACGGCGCGTTCGAGCATCGCGAACCGATGCACCGTGCCGGGATCGAGGGGCATGGATGCCGGCAGAGTTCGTTGCTGGCTTATGACTTGTGGCAGGCGAACTAGTATCGAGGCATCTCGGGTTCGACTTTCTCCGCCCACTCGTCGATCCCGCCCACGAGGTTCTTCACCTTGCGGAAACCGATTTCCCTCAGGAAGTTCGTAATCCGCCCGGAGCGGACGCCGGTCTTGCAATACACGACGATTTCATCCGCGGTGCTGAGCTCGTTCACCCGGCCTGGAACCTGGGCGACAGGCATCAGGACGGCCTTGTCGAGCCGCGCGATCTCCCATTCCATCGGCTCGCGCACGTCGAGCAGGACCGGCTCCCGCCCCGCGTCGATCTTCTCTTTCAACTCCTCGACCGTGATCTGGAGTTCTTCGCCGACCTGCTCCGATGCGGCACGGAGTCCGCAGAACTCTTCGTAATCGATGAGCTCCTTGATCGTCGGGTTGGTCCCGCAAATCGGACATTCGGGGTTCTTCCGCAACTTGAGCTCGCGGAACTTCATCCGGAGCGCGTCGAACACGAGGAGCCGGCCGATGAGTGTGTCGCCCTTCCCGAGGAGCAGCTTGATCGCCTCGATCGCCTGAATCGATCCGACGATGCCCGGGAGCACGCCGAGCACGCCGCCTTCCGCGCACGAAGGCACGAGGCCGGGCGGCGGTGGCTCTGCGTACAAACATCGGTAACAGGGCCCTCGCGCGGCGTCGAAGACGCTCGCCTGGCCCTCGAATCGGAAGATCGAGCCGTAGACGTTCGGTTTCTTCAGGAGGACCGTCGCATCGTTCACGAGGTACCGGGTCGGGAAGTTGTCCGTCCCGTCGATGACCACGTCATAGTCTCTCAGGATGTCTAGCGCGTTGTCCGACGTCAGGCGGGTCTCGTACGTCTGCACATCGACGTTCGGGTTGATCTGTGCGACCCGCTCCTTCGCGACGTCGATCTTCTTCCGCCCGACGTCCTTCGTGCCGTACAACACCTGGCGCTGGAGGTTCGTCTCATCGATCACGTCGAAGTCGACGATTCCAAGACGGCCGACGCCCGCGGCGCCGAGGTATTGCGTGAGCGGGACTCCGAGTCCGCCCGCGCCAATGATCAGGGCGGACGACTGCTTCAGCCTCAACTGCCCTGCCATTCCGACTTCGGGGAGGATCAGATGTCGGGAATACCGCTTGATTTCGGCCGGCATCAGGACGTCTTTGCGCTTCGAAGCGAGCCGGTCCATCAGGGAGAACGAACCGCCGGCGATGCTTGGGACAATCGAAATCGTGTCACCCGGCTTGAGGGCCGTCGCATCTTTCTCGAGATAGCGGATGTCCTCTTCGTTCACGTAGACGTTCACGAAGTTTCGCAACTGCCCGTCATCGGCGTATAGATGCCGCCGAAGCTGGTCGAATTGGTCGACCAGGTCCCCCAGGGCCTGTTCGACGCTGTCGGCCTCGACCTCCACGACATCGCGATTCGCGGCGTATTGACGAAGCGCCGTCGGGATGATGATTCGGACCGCCGCCATGGTCGTATCGGTTTCATGACGGTGTTATACTTAAGGTTCGCCCCGCCCCTATTCGTATCCGAATGACGGGAGAAGACGCGGCCTCGGTCCGCGGTGCAATGTTCGATCAACTGCCAACCTGACCTCGCATCCAGATGACTGCGCGCCATTCCAACCTGGCCGGTCAACGGACGACGATCGCCTCAGGCCGGAATCGTCGCGTGGCCTCGTCGAACTGCCAAGCCGTGACGTCTTTCGGCTCGCGGCCGACGACGCTTACGATGACGTAGGTCAACCAGCCCGCCGCGCGCGATCGATCGTATTCGGAAGGGGCGGCAGGATGATCTGGATGGCTGTGGTAGATCCCGATGAGATCGAGATTTTTCTTCCGCGCATCATCGTCCGCGTGAAGGAGCTCGAGGGGATCGATCATGTACCGCCGCGACCGGTTCTCCGTCGCGACGTTTCGCGCGCGACGCGATTCCTCGATGCGCCGCGGTGTGCCGGA
>Ga0099827_10001621_pt1 | contig 11868 bp, 8 predicted proteins | sample CZO8metaG_FD_79339 | JGI IMG/M metagenome (GOLD analysis project Ga0099827, IMG submission 79339) | Vadose zone soil microbial communities from the Eel River Critical Zone Observatory, Northern California, USA - CZOApr15con1.8 metaG | ecosystem: Environmental > Terrestrial > Soil > Vadose zone ...
AGAACGATGGTTTGGTCAGCCGGCGTCGGCTCGGCCCTCCCGCCCGCGCGCAGGTTTATGTGTTGACGGCTCGTGGTACGGCGCTTAAACCCGTGCTGGCCGCGCTGGTCAGTTGGGGCGCGGTCTACCTGGCGGGAAAAGACGCGGATCTGGCCAGTCGTGGGCGCTGGCTGCTCCAAGCGATGGCCAATACCGCGGGGACGTCGCCTCGGGGAATTGTGACCACGAATTTTGTACTTGACGGCGAAGAGTCGTCGTTGGCGGTCACAAAGGAAGGTGTGGAGGCAAGGGATGGATTGGACGGAGGCGCGCAGCTGACCATCCGAGGCACAGCGCGAGATCTCCATCTAATTGCCACATCGGCGAACAAAGGAAAAGCACATTCGAAGCGGTTCATCGTCGACGGTGACCCGCGGTCAGCCGATCGACTTCTCGATCACCTTGCCGAGGGCATCCGCCGTGCGGCGGCCCCCGCAGTGCCGAGAGATGATTGATAGGTTGGTGGCTGGGGAGGAAGGATTCGAACCTTTAACCTTCTGATCCAGAGTGACACGCGATATAAACGACTGCACTTTCGGATTCAGCAACTGCATCTGATACATAAATTACGCGGCAGCGCTGCGTCTAAGCCGAGGACGCAAAATTGCCGCGAAACCCACGTGTAGCGCACCCAACCAAGCTCTAACTTGGGGGTTCCGACCCCGCTGACCGGGGCCACCAGTTGAATCCAGCTGGTCCGTTTCTAACTAGCCACCTGCGCATACGCACGTTCGGGCGTTTCGACCTGCTGCCCGCCTCCTTGGTCCTGACGGGCATGAAGGTTCCGATGAGAACCGCCCCACCGACCATGACCACGGCGCTCACTCGAAGCACATCGGTCATGCCAATGGCATAGGCAACGTGGGCCGCGTTCAGAAGATTCATGCCGACAGGAGCCGGCATGTGGCTTGCGATCAATGCGGCTCCGGCCACGCTACCCTCGGCCACGTCTCGTACCCGGTCCGGCAGCCCGATCAGATGCTCCGCCAGCTTGGCCCGGTAGGAGTTGCTCAGGATGCTGCCAAGGATTGCAACGCCGAAAGACGCTGCCAGTTGCTGGAGGGTCCGGGTCAGCGCGCTTCCAGCTCCTGTCTGCGCCTCGGGCAGGATGCTGAGGATGATGTTCAGGGAAGTGAACATGGCGAAGGCATTCCCGACTCCGATCACCGGCAAGGCGACCGCAATAAGGCTGTATCCGGTGTCGGCCCTGACAAATGACAGCAGCGTCATTCCGACGGCGCAAATGAGAAGCCCGAGCACAAGCATGACCCGAACCCCAAGGCGGGCAACCAGCCGGTCGCTGCCAACGGCGCCCAGCACAATGCCGCCGATCAGGGGCAGCAAGCGGACGCCGGTGGCCTGGGCGTCATTGCCCTGGACGATCTGCAGGAAGGGCGTGAAGACGAAAAGCACTCCCAGCAGCGCAAAGCCCATGATCATGCCAACGAGCACCGACCAGGTGAAGCGCGGGTTCAAGAACAACCGGAGGTCGACCAGGGGTGATCGCACGCGTAGCTCCCACACGGTGAAGCCGGCGAGCAGAATCGCACCGGCCACGAGGCTCGCGATCACAGTCGAGTTGCTCCAGCCGAGGGCCGGCTGTTCGATGATCCCGTAGACGAGACCGGTCACCCCGGCGACGACCAAAGCGGCTCCGACCACGTCGAGGCGCGGCGCGTGCGAGTCCCGGCTCTCGGGGATGAAGATCCGGGCGCCGAGCAGGGCGAGCAGCACGACCGGCCCGTTGATCAGAAAGATCGAGCCCCAGTCATAGTGGGTCAGCAGCCAGCCCGCAACCAGCGGTCCCAGTGGAAGCCCGAGAAACATGCCGGCCCCGCCAATCGCGATGGCCCGCGGACGCTCCCGCTCCGAAAAGATCGTCGGCAGGATGGCCAGAGAGATCGGAAAAATGAGTGCTCCCGCGATGCCCATCAGCGCTCGCATGAAGATCAGCCCATTGGCGGTAGTCATCTGGCTGGCCGCGGTCGAGGAGGCCCCGAAGAGAAAGAGCGCCACCAGGAGCATGCGGCGGCGGCCGAGGCGATCGGCCAGCACGGCGGCGGGAATCATGAAGCCCGCCAGAGCCAGAGTGTAGGCGGCGGAGATCCACTGCAGCTGGTCGGTGGTGGCACCCAGCTTGATCGACAGGGTCGGCAGGGCTGTGACCACGATAGTCGTATCGAGTCCGAGCACCAACGAACTCAGAACGATCGCTCCGAGGGCTAACCATCTGCCACCACCCGTGACCGCCCGCGGCGCAAGCCCGTCGGCCGCCCGTGCCACGGTTTCCGGAGACTGTTCGACGGCTTCCACGTCAGCTCACCCCTACGGTCGGATGCGGATCCGGAACTGCCGACGGAGACGGGAGCACCTCTACCGAGGTCCCCGAGGTGGCCGCGATGCAGCTTGCGCCGGTAGCCGCGAGCAGGAGCAGCAGAGCGATCGTGATCAATCGCCGCAAGATGTCTTTTGTCATGCGCCCACCGCTCAGGCGTGGCCGATGAGCACGCCGACTCCGGCCACCACGAAGCCGCCCATGGTGACCTGGATCAGAGAGCGGTGGAGGGGGACCTGCAGGAAGCGCCGCCGCACCCAGGCGATGGTGATGAGTTCCATCGCGACGACGACGTAGGCGATCTCGAGGGCGGTCTGGGTGTCGCTGATTAGGAACGGGAGGGCGTGGAAAGTTCCGCCGACGAAGGTGGCCATCCCGGTCAGGGCGCCGCGGACCAACGAGCTCCCACGCCCACTCAGCTCGCCGTCGTCGGAGAGCGCCTCCGAGAGCCCCATGCTGATCGCGGCCCCAAGCGAGGCCGCCAGTCCGACCAGCAGCGCGCCATGAGAGCCGACAAGGAAGGCGGCGGCGAAGATCGGCGCCAGCGTCGAGATGGTGCCGTCGATGAGGCCGATGAGGGAAGGCTGGACGAACTGCAGGATCTGGGCGCGCTCGCCCTGCCCACGCCATCGCCGCAGCAGGTTGCATCGGATCGCTTCGGCGGAGGTCGCCATGGAGAGGGGGATTCCGATCGTTGTCAGCATTGCTCTGCGCATGACGGCAGCATCGGCTGTCGCAAGGCCGCGAACATCCACCACCTGGTTGACCTTCCAGCCGGATACAGGTTGATTTATCCGCTCACAGCGACCTCGAACGGAGGAGACTCAGCGCACCCCTAATGGCCACCGTGTCCGCCAAGCTGCCGGCGCCACTGACCCGTTTCGTGGGCCGCGAGACCGAGCTGGCCCAAGCCGCGACTCTACTGGCCGAGGCCCGGCTGCTGACCCTGACCGGGCCGGGGGGTGCCGGCAAGACCCGGCTAGCGCTCCAGTTGGCCTCGATAGTCGCCGATGATTTCCCGGACGGGGTCTGGTTCGTCGACCTCTCCTCCCTTTCGGACGGCCAGTTCGTCTGGGACCAGGTCGCGACCACACTTGGCGTCACCGAGTCGGGATCAGGCGGGCCCTTGACAGAGGCAGTCGGTCGCTATCTGGCCCCGCGCCGGGCGCTCGTCTTGCTCGACAATTGCGAGCACCTCGTGGAGTCGGCGGCGGAGGTTGCGGCCGAGCTACTGGCTGCCACCCCCAAGCTGAGATTGGTCGCCACCAGCCGGGAACCACTCGGCGTGGGCGGCGAGGTGACCTGGGCCGTGCCGCCGTTGAGCGACGGAGACGGATTCGAGCTGTTCAGCGACCGCGCCCGTCATGCGCGGCCCCACTTCAGGCTGGGGGACGACGACGCCACGGCAGTGCGTACGATCTGCCGACGCCTGGACGGCCTGCCGCTGGCCATCGAGCTCGCCGCTGCCCGGACACGCGCATTCGCCCCGGCGGACATCGCTGCCGGTCTCCGGGATCGTCTCGAGCTGCTGCCTTCTGGTCCACGCACGGCGCCCGCCCGCCAGGCGACTCTCCAGGCCTCATTCGACTGGAGCTACGCGCTGCTGTCCGAAGCCGAACGCACGCTGTTGCGTCAGTGTTCGGTGTTCGCCGGCGGATTCGATCTGGAAGCCGCGATCGCCGTGTGTCCGGCAGCGGGCCTCGACGTGCTCGCGGCCCTGGTCGATCGGTCGCTCCTTCTCGTCCAGGACGACCAAGGCCAGGGCGGGCCACGGTATCGGATGCTGGAGCCGATTCGACAGTTTGCAGCCAAGCTTCTGGCGGAGGCTGGAGAGGTCGAGACGATCGGGACCCGGCACTGTGACCACTACCTCCGGCTCTCGGAGACCGCCGCCCCGCTGCTGCGGGGCCCCGATGAGGACCGCTGGCGGGCTCGGCTGCGCACGGAGCAGGACAATCTGCGGGCGTCGATGGCCTGGAGCCGAGACCAGGGCGACCCTGAAGCGCTGGCCAGAATGGTGTCGGCCCTGATCCTGTTCTGGGCGGCGCCAGGGCGGATCACCGAGTTCGGGATGTGGGTAGACGCCGCTTACGATCGAGCCCAAGACCTATCGCCACGCTCGGCCGCGCGGATCCTCAACCTCGAGTGCGTCCTCGCCCTCGTCTCGAGACGAGCCCTCGAAAAGGTGCCCGCACTGGCCGGCGAGGCGCTCACTCTGGCTCGGGCCGGCGGCGACAAGGGCGAAGAGGCTCTGGCGCTGTCGATGTTGGGCCTGATCGCGGGTATGACGAGGGGCGCGGATGCCATGCGCCCTTACATGATGCAGGCCTTACCGCTGGCTCGCTCGGCGGGGAACGCCATGGGCCTGGTCCTGGCGCTTGTGGCCTTCATGGGATTGAGACTGTTTCAATCCAATCCCGAAGAGGGACGGCGGCTAGCGGAGGAGGCGGTCGCCGTGGCAGAGGCAGGCGCCGATCGCCACAATCGCCTATTTGCGAGTCAGTTCGCCGGCACCAACGCGTTGGTCGAGGGACGCCTCGCCGATGCAGCACAGATCTTCGAACGAGTCGTGGCCGCGGGCCGCGAGACCAACGACAGCAATTACATCCACAGCCTCCTCGGACTCGCCTGGGTAGCGCTGTTTCGAGGCAACTTTCAAGCCGGCCGGGAGCTCCTGGCCGAGGCCCTGGATGCCGCTCAGAAGGCGGGTACAGATTCGGTGTCGATCACGTCGATCGACCCGCTGGCGAGGTGGATTCGCGGCTGGATGGAGCTGGCCGGCGGCAACGCCGCTGGGGCGAGTGAGACCCTGGCCGTCGTCGTCGCAGTCGCTCGGTCCCCCATGAGCGGTCGCTTCGCTTCGGTGCCGCTCGTGGTCTTGGCTCAGGCGCAGCTGGCGCTGGGCGAGCGTGACGAAGCCGCGGCCTTCCTGGACGAGGCCAGCTCGCTCGCCAGCGCGGGCGCGATGACCTGGGTCCTGGGCCGCGTCGCCCGAGTCCGAGCCGAGCTGCGGGCACGTCAGGGCGACCTCAATGAGGCCGAGTCGCTTTCGCACGAGGCCGTCGCCTTGGCGCGCGGCGCCGGCGACCACCTAGGGCTCGTGGACGCATTCGAGCTGCTGGCAAGGCTGGCTGGTGAGCAAGGCAGTCACAGGGAGGCGGTCCGGCTCTGGGCAGCCGCGGAAACCAGACGGTCGGAGCTTGGTTACGCCCGCTTCCCCGTAGAACAGGGCCCGCGCGAAGCTGCGGTTGCAGCGGCGAAGGACGCCCTAGGCGTCGATGACTTCGCGGCCGCCTGGGACGAGGGCGCGAAGCTGTCAGCTGAGGAGGCGATGGCGTACGCGACTCGGGGCCGTGGCGAGCGCAAGCGGCCGCCCACCGGGTGGGCCAGCCTAACCCCCAGCGAGCTGGAGGTGGTGCGCCTGGTCGGTGAGCACCTCAGCAATCCCGAGATCGCGGCTCGGCTGTTCGTGTCGCGAGCGACGGTCAAGACCCACCTGGTCCACATCTTCAATAAGCTTGGCGTCGACTCTCGGTCGGAACTGGCGGCCGAAGCCGCAAAGCGGGGCCTGCAACCCCAATCCAATACCCGCCGCTGATGTCCTCCCTGCCCGTTCCGCTGACGCGATTTGTCGGCCGCGAAGCCGAGCTTGCAGAGGCAGTCGCGTTACTGGCCGATGCCCGACTGCTAACTCTGAGTGGGTCGGGCGGCGCGGGCAAGACGCGCATAGCGCTGAGGCTGGCCTCGATGGTGGCCAAGGACTTCCAAGACGGGATCTGGTTTGTCGATTTGTCGCCTCTTTCCGGCAACGAGTTCGTCTGGGACCAGGTTTCGCTCACCCTCGGAGTCAAGGAGCCGGGATCGGGCAGAAGCATGGCCGAGGCGGTTGGCCGCCGCCTGGCTGGTCGCCAAGCACTGCTCGTGCTCGATAACTGCGAGCACGTGGTGGAGTCCGCGGCTGAGGTCGCGGCCTCTCTGCTGGCAGCCGCCCCTGGATTGAAAGTCGTGGCCACGAGCCGAGAACCCTTGGGAGTTGGGGGCGAGGTGATGTGGACCGTGCCGCCACTGCTCGAGGCCGACGCACTCGAGCTGTTCACGGACCGCGCCCGGCAGGCGTCGCCGCAGTTCAGGCTTCGCCACGCGGACGGCGACGCGGTGCTCGACATCTGCCGACGCCTGGAAGGCCTCCCGCTCGCAATCGAGCTGGCGGCGGCCCGCACACGGGTTCTCGACCCACATCAGATCGCCGCCAGCCTGAAGGATCGCCTGGCGCTGCTGCCGAAGGGGCCGCGCACGGCGCCGAGGCGCCAGTCGACACTGGCGGCGTCGTTCGATTGGAGTTACGACCTGCTCTCCGAGCCCGAGCGCGCGCTGCTGCGGCAGCTCTCCGTGTTCGCCGGCGGCTTCGACGCCATGGCCGCCCTCGCCGTGTGCCCGGCCGCAAGCCTTGAGCTGCTCGCCGCTCTGGCGGACCGTTCACTCATCGTTGTCGAAGATCGCGGCCAGCAGCCGTCACCGCGCTTCAGGATGCTCGAAACCGTCCGCGAATTTGCCGCGGAGCATCTCTATGAAGCCGAAGAGGTCGAGCTGATGCGAACCCGCCATCGCGACTTCTACACCGAGCTGGCTGAGAAGGCCGAGCCAGGACTTACCAGTCCTGATGATGCGCGCTGGCAGGCTCTTTTGCTGACCGAACAGGAGAACTTGCGCGCTGCGATGGCCTGGAGTCGGGATCGCGGCGAGGCCGAAGCGCTGGCGCGGTTGGTAGCGCCGCTGGGCATGCTTTGGGAGCTCACCAATCGGGCTGTCGAGCTGCTGAGATGGCTGGAACCAGCGTCGGCGCGAGCTGAAGATGTCTCTCCGCGCCTGCGCGCCAGGTTGCGCTTCTACGAGTGCATTGCCGCCGTTATCACAGGTCGCTTGGGGGAAGTGCCGGCGCTCGCAAACGAGACGCTGGCCCTGGCCCGGGCCGCCGGCAGCAAACGCGATGAGGCGATGGCGTTGGCCATCCTCGCTTTCGTTGCGGGCGTGATCGGCGGCGCGGAGGCGGTGCGTCCCTACGTTGAGGAAGCAATACCCGTGGCCCGCTCGGCCGGCTTTGCATACGGCGAAGTCATGGCGCTCGAGGTTTTCGTGCTGGTGCGCTTGTTCCAGTCGCGACCTGAGGAGACCTGGCGGTTGATCCAGCAAGCCATCGCTGTCGCCAAGGCAGGTGTGCAAAGGCACACCCAACTGACGGTGAGGTCGTTCAGTGGATACGTCGCTCTCACCCAGGGACGGCTGGATGACGCGCACCAGATCCTGACGGCGGTCGTGGCTGAGGGCCGCGAGATGGCTGACTTCAATTACCTGCACAGCCTCATCGACGTCGGTCTCGTGGAGATGTTGAGAGCCGACGTTTCCACCGCGCGCAGCCTGGTCGCGGAAGCCCTCGACGCCGCGGAGAGGTCAGAGGCCGAAGGGAGGGCGGCGTTCGGGGTCGGTCTTCATTCCCGATTTGTGCTCGGTTGGATGCAGCTGGCCGGTGGCGATGCGATTCAAGCCAGGGACTCGATGGCAGCGGTGGTCGAAGGTATCCGCATGTCGATCGTTCGGCCCCTTGTTCCAATGCCACTGGTGGTCCTCGCTGAGGCCCACCTTGCTCTTGGCGCGCTGGACGAAGCGGCCGTCGCAGTTGAGGAAGCCAGTTCCATCGCTGAGTCGAGAAAGCTGACCTGGCTCCAAGGCCGGGCCGGCCTCGTGCGAGGCAAGTTGCATGCTCGCAACGGGGACTTGCAGGGAGCGGAGCGACTGATTAACGAGGCCTTGAGTTTTGGACAAGAGGCTGGCGACCGGATGGGGTTGGCCGATGCTCTCGAGCTGCTGGGCCGCTTGGCTGCGGAGCAAGACAGTAATAAGGAGGCGGTCCGGCTTTGGGCGGCGGCAGGGTCGCTGCGGAGCGAGATGGGCTATCGCTTTGGGATCGACCACGGCGCGCAGCAAGCTGCGCTCGCGAACGCCAGACAGGACCTTGGTGCTGACTTTGAGACCGTGTGGGCGGAGGGCGCAAAGCTGTCCATGGAGGATGCGATCGCCTATGCCGCCCGCGGCCGTGGCAAGCGCAAACGCCCGAGCACCGGCTGGGCGAGCCTGACCCCGAGCGAGCTGGAGGTGGTGCGCCTGGTCGGTGAGCACCTCACCAACCCCGAAATCGCCTTGCGGTTGTTCGTCTCGCGAGCCACCGTCAAGACCCACCTGATCCATATCTTCAGCAAGCTCGGCATTGACACCAGGTCAGAATTGGCCGCCGGCGCGATCAGCCACCGAATCCTTCCACCAACAGACCCGGGAACGTAACCAGCCTGAGCCACACCGGGCAGCGCGGACATCGCATTGGAGGTCGCCCGTGCATCGCACGACATAGAACGGGTTGTGGCTGGGGTATAGACCTTCGGGTGATCCTTGACAGAACTACTTCGGGTGATCCTTGACACTCGAGTCTGAAATCTAACGCCGCACCGCCGTGCCGTCGGCGTGCAACTTGCGGACGTCGCCCTTGCTGGTCCGTACCACCGTCTTGAGGAGCTCGTTGCCCACCCAGAACTGCGGCAGGCCATCGGTGACCAGGACATCGCAGGCGCTGCCGCCGAGTGTTCGCCCACGCTGACCTGCTGGTAGCCGACGCTCACGATTCCGTTGCGAGCCACCCTTCGGCAAACCCACTGCTCACCGTTGCGCTCAGGGCGCGGAGTCAACCGATGCGGCTGGTCATCGCCGGCACGGAATCGGCTCTCGGGCGTGGCATCGGCCAACGCCTGGTGCGGACGCTGCGTGTTGTAGTAGCTGACCCATTCGTCCAATGCCTCCTGTGCAGTCTTCAGGTTGCGGAGCACCTGCCGGGTGTCGAACTCGACTCGAAGCGTCTTATGGAAGCGCTCGATCTTGCCCGTCGTGGTCGGCGAGCGCGGCTCCGTGAGCAGGTGGTCGACCCCGTTCTCACGGCAGATGCGGTCGAAGAGCACGTCCACCGGGGGCCGGTGAAGCGGCCGGTGAAGACCTTGCCGTTGTCGGTCAGCACCTGCGCCGGCACGCCGTAGGTGCGCAACGCTGAACTGAAGCCATCGCAGACCGATTGAGTTCGCTCGCTGGCCATGAGGCGAGCGGACACGCAATACCTCGAGTGGTCGTCGATTCCGGTCAGGGCCTTGGCGCTGCTCCCGTCGGCGAGCAAGAAGCCGTGCACGACGTCGAGTTGCCAGAGCTCAATCGGGGCGGCACGCTCCCAACGTTTCCAGGTCTCCCGGCGCCGGCGTCGCGTCATGGGGTCGATGACCGCGGCCCGGACCAGGCAGCGATAGACCGCCGACTCCGAGGGCGCCGGCTCAACCCGCTTGCGAGCCAGCTCGAAGGCGATTCGGCGGGCTCCCCAGTAGGAATGTGCCCGGCGCATCTCGAGCACCATGGCCTCGACAGCGGACGAGGTTTGATGAGGGCAGTGACCCGGCCGGTGCGACCGATTATTCAGGCCTTCCAGTCCGTCGCCTTCGTAGCGCGCCAGCCAACGGCGCATCGTCCGCCGGGAGATGCCCCAATCTCTGGCCACCTCGCCCACCGTTCGACCGTCGCCAATTACCGCCAGGACCGCCTTGTACCTCTGCTCAGTCACGCTCATCTCCCTCATGCGCGGGAGCGTGACAAATCAGCCGAAGTAGCACACATCAGCCGACGGTGTGTAACCCATCAGCCGAAGGCCTTTGGGGACGTGTCAGCCGAACTTGCACAACGGTGATGGCTGGGGAGGAAGGATTCGAACCTTCAACCTTCTGATCCAGAGCAATGCGCGATATCGCCAATCGTGCCTTCGAATTGAGTTGCCGCATCTGATAAGCGAATTGCGTAGTGGCTCCGCGTCTGAGCTGGGGGCGCGAATTTGGCGTGAAACCGGCGCATAGCGCCCCTAACATGGCTCAAATTTGAGGCTCTGACAAGCAAACGGCTCGACGCCGAGCCACGTTCTGGTTGGCCTTACCCTCTTGACGCCTGTTCCCGTGGCGAGCGGCAGCAGGGCCGCCGCCGACTCGCGACGCACCTCGCGCGGCGCTGGTAGCTGCTGGGCTTGGAGCAGCCCGGGCCTAGACTGGCCGCGTTGAGGCTCGCTTTCTGGCTCGCCGTCGACTTCGTGATCGGCATCCTGATGCTGGTTTTCGGTGACCCCGGAACACAGTTCGCCGGGCTCGCGGCCATCGGCATCGTCCTGATCACCCTGGCGGTCGTGTTCGTGATCCTGGCGGTGTTCGGCATTGGCTTGGGCATCGAGTCGTGGTTTCCAAACTACAGCGGCCGGCTCGAGGCCCTTGCCGTAGACGCCTTCACGGTCGGCCTCCTCGCGATCGTCCTGGCCAACCTGGGCCCCGTTTCCTGGAATCCGATCCTTATCGCCTACGTTTTGGTGCAGCTGCCGCTGGTCTTATTCAGCCGAACGGCCGGCCAGCTCCTGGCCGGCGTCGACGTCGTGCATACCCGGACTGAACCGCGCGGCCTAGCCGGCACCCTTCTGGAGGAGGCTGTGCTTCAGCTGTCCGTGCTTCAAGCCGCCCTTGTCCTGGCCCTCTGGCTGACTCGGCGGCTGCCCGGAATCGAATCCTGGTGGACGAAGGTCTCGACCACGGATCGCGTCTTGCGCAAGCATCACAGCGCCGCGCACGTTTTGGCGGCCGTGCTCGCCCTGGTGTTTGTAGGCGTCGGGTCCTGCAGCATGAGCATCGCTCCGGCAGCCATGGCCGACCAGGTCCGGTACAACCGCGCCACGGTGTGCGAAGGTGACGAACCTCGGCATCCTCCTACCTGCCTAGTCGAAATGGCGGCGACGCTGCTCGACGTCCATGACGACATCACTCGTGACCAGAACGGCATGGTCATCGACTCGATCTACTACGTCCAGGTCAGCATCAGCAACCAGCCTCAGAGCCTGCAAGCGGACACCACGCAGGGCACAGCCGTGATCGACAGTCTGTACGTCGGCGAGCACGTGACCGCAGGGCTGTGGGACGGCTCGCTCGTGCTGGTTAGGTCTGAGGACGGCGACGTCTGGGCGGACGGCATGCGCCCCGGAGAGAACTCCGGCGCCTGGCTGTTCTGGCTCGGCTTGAGCATCGCCGCGGTTGGCCTCGTGCTTGGCGGCGCGATCAGAATTGGTCGCGGTTGATCGGCCCAGTCCGACCCAGAAGAGGGCGAGCCCGGCAGCGCGCCTCCAGCGGCCATCGATCCCGACCTGCTTGGCAGCAAACAGCGCCCTGCTCAGGAGGATGCTGAGACGAGGCGCCGCCACCTGGTTCGCCGCCGCTCACCGCGTCTGGCGCTCGCGCTACACGTGACCGCGAGCGCCTCAGGGGTCGTGGTTGGGTGAAATCTCCACTTGGAACCACACGGTTGCCGCCTTCGTCAAGACGTCCCCGCATTTACACCATTACTTGCGACACAACTTGCACCGCGAGCCACACGAGCCGTTCGCATCG
>Ga0099827_10001626_pt1 | contig 11856 bp, 11 predicted proteins | sample CZO8metaG_FD_79339 | JGI IMG/M metagenome (GOLD analysis project Ga0099827, IMG submission 79339) | Vadose zone soil microbial communities from the Eel River Critical Zone Observatory, Northern California, USA - CZOApr15con1.8 metaG | ecosystem: Environmental > Terrestrial > Soil > Vadose zone ...
GATCTCACGCCGCGGCTGCTGGCCCGCGTCGCAGAGCTGTCGAATGGGAAGTCGCTCGACTTGAACGTCGACCTCGTCGTCAACAACGCCCGGGTGGCAGCGCGGGTGGCGTCGGCTTTTTCAGGACTGCGAAAAGGGGCTGGCTAGGCGTGAACGAGGACGAGATGGTATTCGATAACAACCCCAGGCTCAGCCTGCGTAAACGAGATACTGGGAACATCAACGCCGAAATCGCGCATGTCGGTGTTGATCGAGCCGGCGACCTCGATTCCGTTAGCGGTGCGTTGGGCCTGCAGGGTGGTCATCACCGATTTGGTGATGCCCGGCTTCGATCGGCCGCATCCGCCTTCCGTGGACCCTGACCGTGCTCGGGTTCATGAAGACGAATGCGCAATGGGGCGGGATGTATGTGTCGCCGAGCACCGCGATGGCGAGTGGGATGTTCATCGACCCGGACGCCCCGCCCACCCTCAACCGCGACTACTCGCTGCAGCTGCTCGCACCGATACCTTGATCCTGGTCGGCGCCTACCTCGCGACGCTCGTCACCACATATCTACCCGCACGCTCGGCTTCGCGAGTCGCGCCGGCTGAAGCGCTGCGCTATGAGTAACGGCGCAGCCTCCTAGCCGGACATCACGCGGCAGACATGCCGCTAGACGGAAGATGAGCCAATGATTGCTCAACCGATTCGAATCGTTCCGCTGCATCCGGGCCCGGGGGCTGCGCCCGTAACTCCAGCTCACCTCACATATCGGGGCGGTCCGCTGTTGAGCGCTGTTCAGGTGGTCACGGCATTCTGGGGCGCCGAGTGGCTGGCCGGCGAGGCTCCACTCTTGACGCAGATCAACGACTTCTTCCTCTACATCCTCGACAGCCCGCTCATGGACCAGCTGACCGAGTATTCAGTGCCCGGAACGCAGATCGGCCATGGATCGCTCGCCGGCACGGAGATCATCACCGACACGCAGCCCGGCAGCACTGTGACCGATGCGGAGGTCAAGAACCTCATCAACAACGAAATCGCCACCGCCAAGCTCCCGACGTCGACCGCGAACTCGCTCTACTTCGTGTACCTGCCTCCCGGCGTAGTGGTCGATCTGGGCGGCCAGCTGTCGTGCTCCGGGTTTTGCGGCTATCACGACAGCATCGCCGGCGCCATCTATTACGCCGTCATGCCGTACCCGGATTGCTCGGGATGCGTCGGCGCGCTGCATGTTCTCGACGCGCTCACGTCGACCAGCTCGCACGAGCTGTGCGAGGCCGTCACCGACCCCGTGCCCGGCCAGGGTTGGTACGACGACGTCAATGGTGAAATCGGCGACATCTGTTCCTGGAAGACGAAGAAAGTCGGTTCGTGGACAGTTCAGCTGGAATGGTCGAACCAGAAAGGGGCCTGCGTCTAGTGGCGGCGACGACCTCCATCGAGCACGTCGTCATCGTCTTCAAAGAGAACCACGGCTTCGACAACTACTTCGGGCAGTTCCCCGGCGCCAATGGAATGACGATGCCCCACAGTCCGAACCCGCCGCCTAAAGACCCGGATCACCGCCACCCCGCTTGGCTTACGCGGGCGAAGACAGCGCCTCGCGTGCAGTTCTTCGAGGCGGATATCCCCAAGTACTGGGCATGGGCGCGTTCCTTCACCCTGTGCGACTCGTATTTCACCGACGTCGCGGGCCCCTCGAGTCCAAATCACCTCATGGTGATCGCCGCGGACTCGCCGATCATCGAGAACCCGCACCCCGCGCCTTTGTTCGACCTGCCCTCGCTGCCGGCGCAGCTGGACGCGGCCGGCTTGAGCTGGACGAACTACGGCGGCTACGGGTTCGACTACATCAAGTACACGAATGGCAAGAACAAGGCGACTTCCGACCAGTTCGCGCTCGACGCGACCGCTGGAAAGTTGCCCACGGTGTCGTGGGTCTACGCGGACGACACGCTTTCAGAGCATCCGGCCGACACCGCGGTCCAGCGTGCCGCGGGGGACGGCAACGTGACGAAAGGAATGGCGTGGACGGTCACGCAGGTCGCCGCTGTCGTTGCAGGCGGGCTGTGGCCGAAAACGGCGATCTTCGTCACCTGGGACGACTGGGGCGGCTGGTACGACCACGTCAACCCGCCCGGCGTCGAGAAGTGGACCGATGGGACCCAGTTTCGGTACGGGGGTCGCGTGCCGTGCTTGGTGCTCAGTCCCTACGCGAAGGCGGGCTTCATCTCGCACGCGCGGCATTCGCACGTCAGCCTCGTGCGGTTTTGCGAGAACTCCTTCGGCCTGCCATCGCTGAACGCTCGGACCGCCGCGGACGATGGCATGTCGGACTGCTTCGACTTCACCCAGAAGCCGCTACCGCCGCCTGCCTGATCGCCTCTCCGGTTTTGTTTTCGCGACGTTTGGATCCGTGAAGTAGCGCTGAATCGTCGGGCCAAGCCAGGCCACGATCTGATCCGCGTCCGCCGAGGCGATCGGTTCGACCTTGACTACATAACGAAGCATCGCCATCCCGATCAGCTGCGCACCGGCGAGGCTTGCCCGCAGCTGGGGCTCGTCAACGTCGATGGCTTTCGCCAGGCGCCCCAGCACCTCGCGAGTTACGAATTCGCGCATGAGCGCGGCGGCGTCTTCGTTTGCGACCACCGACCGGATCACACCCAGCATCGCGCTTCCGGCCGGGGAGTCCCAGGTGTCCACGAAGAACCGAACGAGCCGGTCGCCGAGCCCGTCGACCCCCGTCGAGACCAAACCCGGAATGAACTCTGCCGGATCGACAGGAAACCGGACGGCCTCGCGAAAGATGGCGTCCTTGGACTCGAAATAGTGGAGCACCAGGGCCGGGTCGACCTTGGCCTCGGCTGCGATGGCTCGGATGGTGGTGCCGTCGAAACCGGACTTGCTGAAATCGTGGCGAGCGGCGGCGAGGATTCTTTCCCGCGTGGCGCCGGCGCCGGGACGCCTACCGGTTCGCGTCAATCAGCTCGCCACCACGAGCTTGCGATTGCGATTGGCGGCAAGCTCGCCGATTCCAATGAGCACCACGCCGACGACCAGCCATCCGGTCAGCACCTCGATGGGCGTCGCCAAGGCCGCGCCGTCGAAGAAGAGCGCTCCGCGCAAGGCGCTGTATAGCTCGCCCGCGGTCGCCCAGGGCGCCAGCGCCCGATAAAAATCGGGCAGTAGCTGGCTCCCGACGGGTCCGCCTGACGACACGAGGCTGAGCACCATCAGCAGCGCTGCCAGCCCGATGCCGGGCGCCGCAAGGAGGCGAATCAAGCCGCCCACGACGGAGCCGATCGCCATCGAGGTCAGGGCGACCAGACCAACCGCGGCCCAGAACCCGTCGCCATAGCCGCCCGCGATCCAGGTCGCCATGCCCATGGCTGTCAATCCCACGAGCAGGCCGAACACAACGGTAAAGCCAAGCCGTAAACCCAGGCCCACAGCCTTCGTGGTCGTGAGCAGGATGGCTTGCGACGCGAGAGTGCTGATCAGCGTCGCGACAACGACGAAGAAAAGGATCAGGCCGTGCGCGTCGCCGCTTGCGAATGGGTGAACGGTCTCAACTGCCAAGGCCTTTCCTTGGGCTTGAAAGACGTTTGTGAAAGCCGCCGTGATGACGCCGACAGCGCCATCGCCGGCCGCGCCGGCAACGATCAGCTGCGGATTCCCGGCGCCGAGGACGAGCGCGCCATCGACCGTCCGAGCATCGAGTGCCGCTCGGGCGTCCTGCTCGGAGGCATAAGTCGTGAATTGGAAGGCCCCCGGCGCCGCGGTTGCGAAGGACGACGAGATCTGCTGGACGGCTGGAGCGGGACCCACCAACCCGACTGGAATGTCGTGCGGTTGCGGGTTCTTGATCGCTGTCCCGATGAGGCCGATGAGCACGACCACGATGAGCAGGCCTCCGACCAATGGGGGCAGAAACGGTTCGATTCTTCGCAGGATGTTCATGACTCTCCCTCCTGACTAATTCAACAACGGGTGAATTCTACGACTGTTGAATTCCAGAGTGCGATTGCGATCGACAATTGTTCTTACCCATGGGCGATCGCGATGCAAGGTGGCTCCTCGCGACTGAGGTAGTTCGAATGGTTGGCGCCGGCTCGCTCGACCCGCAGGCTGTGGTGCGCGCGCACCTGGCCGCGATAGAGCGCCTGGACCCGCGAATCCACGCGTACATCTACGTGGATCGCGAAGCCCATTCGTCATCGGGCCCTTACGCCGGTGTGACGCTTGCGGTCAAGGACAGCCAGCCGGTGGCCGCCATGCCATACACGTACGGGACCTCGTCGTGGCAGGACCGCGTCGCCGAGACCGACGCCGTCGCCGTGGCGCGCGCAAGGTCGGCCGGCATGGCGATTCTCGGCAAGACCAACCTCCCAGAGCTTGCCGCGTCTATTGGCACGGCCAACGCGCTTTTCGGGTCGACGCAAAACCCGTGGCGCCAGGGCATCACGCCGGGTGGTTCCAGCGGCGGGAGCGGTGCGGCGGTTGCAGCGGGCATGACGACAGTGGCGCTGGGCGGCGACACCGGTGGGTCGATCCGCATCCCCGCGTCTTGCTGCGGCGTCGTCGGCCTGCGTCCCACGCCGGATCGGGTTCCCATCGAGGAGGTCGATGCGACGGTCTTGCAGTCACGCGGCCCCATGACCAGGTCGGTGGCCGATGCCAGGCTCCTGTTCTCGGTGATGACTGCTACGAGCCCCGACGGGAGCTTGAATTCCAAACGGCGGCTGATTGGGATGGCGGACTCGGGTCCGTTCGGCGTAGACCCTGCCTGCCAGGATGCCTGCCACCGCGCCGCGGCCGCGCTCGAGGCCGCGGGTCATGAGGTCGAGCCGATTCATTGGGACCCCGAGCCTGTCGCCCAGGGCTATGGCGTGGTTCGGCGTGCGAGCATGGCCAGCTTTCCGGCTGACCTCTCGACGTTCGGGCCGGGCATCCAGCGCCTCGCCGAGGAAGGTCGCGGGTTAACGGCGATGGATTACTTCCACGCATTCGAGTCGGCGACCGACGCGGCCAATCGCGCGGTGGGTGTGCCGCTGCAAACCCGCTATGACTTCATCCTCACGCCGACGCTGGGAATGCTTCCGATGCCCGTCGAGCGCGTGCCCGCGTTCCTTGGCGACGAATGGGCGCGCTACACCCAGTTCGTGCTGCCGGTCACGTTTTCGCGCTCGCCGGCGATCTCGATTCCGGCCGGTTTGCACGACGGCTTGCCAGTGGGAGTCCAGCTCGTGGGACGCTTTGCGCAGGAATATGAGCTGCTTGATTTCGCTGACGAGCTCGAGAAGATGCCCGGTTTCGGTTTTCAGCGGCCGCCAGGTCTGGAATGAGGTGATCGGATGAAGGCTCAGCGCGTGGAACTGTTCGTCTGCCCGATGGCCACTCCGGCGGATACGACCGGGCTGCAGAAGCTGGCGGACGAGGGAAAGATCAAGCCCGACACGCTCATCGCCCTGGTCGGCAAAACCGAAGGGACGGGAGCGCACGATGACTGGGGCCGAGTGTGGGCTGACGTCGTGCTGCGCGAGTGGACTGGAAAATTTCTCGACATTCCCACGGGCGACGTGGCCAAGCAGGTCATCTTCGTGCTGTCGGGCGGATGCCCGGGCGTGATCACGCCACACATTGCGGCGGTCACGCGTGAATGGGTCGAAGTGCCTGACCAAGACATGAGGAAGGATGGAGAAAAGCGTTTGGTCGTCGGGCGAGCCGGCTCCGAACCGATGCCGCCCGAGGAAGTCGGGCGGATGGGCCAGATCCGCAAGGTGGCTGAGGCCACGCACCGTGCGATGGCGGACGCCGGCCTCACCGACCCGAAGGACGTGCACCTCGTCATGGTTAAGGTGCCCGGGCTGACGACCGCGAGCATCAAGGACGCGGAATCTCGCGGCAAGACGGTGGTGTCTCACGACCTCACGTTCGGACCCGAAGGCGCGGGCGTGTACGCGAATGACGCCGCGGCGCTCGGTGTGGCGATGGCGCTGGGCGAGGTCCCGGAGTCGTCGCTGTCGGATGGCATCGTGCGCCGCAACTGGGACCTGTACTCGGAGGTGGCGATGACCTCGTCCGGTGGCGAAAAGCGGCATGGCGAGGTGGTCGTCTTCGGCAACTCCCCCACCTCGAGAAGCGCGCTGCGGATCGGCCATGCGGTGACCAAAGACTTCATCGACGCGGAAGGGGTCAGGAACGCCCTCCGCGCCGCCGGGCTCCACTTCAACGGGCTCCCATCCGAAGCCGACCTTTCGCGCCTGGTCCATGTTTTCGCCAAGTCCGTGATTCCTGGCAGCGACCAGATCCGCGGAAACCGGATCACGCTCCTCGATGACGCCGACGCTTACCAGATCGGCAAGGCGCTGGGAGGGATGCTCGTCGCATCGGTCACCGGCCGGACCACGAACTACGTGAGCGGAGGGGAGCGCAACTCACACCAGGGACCGCCAGGAGGAAACATCGTCGCCGCAGTCGTCAGGACGGCTGACGGCTGAGGTCTCTTCGAACTAGAGGTCGCTGAGGTCGAACATCCGCGGCGGCAAGTCATGACTCCATGCCCGCGTGACCGAGATCTCCACCCAGCGCGTCCGGCGCCGGTCGAGCATGCGCGTCATGAGCCCCGCGATCCAGCCTAGAAAATACATTTCGGTGGCATCAACCTAGGCTTGTCTCCTCTGACTGTCACTGGGACTTTCGCCCCTCTGGCAGTACTCATGACTCTCTCGGCGTTTCACCTCATGGGCAGGAGTGACTGAGTTGAACGACACATCGGGTGCGTGCCTTTTGGCATAGGCGTTCGAATCCCAACTCGCTAGTTTCGAGCCGACCGCTGTCCGAGTGTCTTTGGAGGAGTGTGGGGTGGTGGCACTTATTGAAGGCTCAGCGCCGGAAACCGATCTGACCGAACTGTCGCCACGGGAGAAAGAAGTCCTTGGCCACCTCCGACAGGGATTGACCAACCGAGAGATCGCCTACCGCCTCTACATTTCGACTAACACGGTCAACAAACACGTCAACCAGGTGCTCAGAAAGCTGCATGTTCGGAATCGCGTCGAGGCTGCAATGCACGGTATGGCGGCAACCCGGCGATTCATCGATCCCGCGTCAGCTCGAATAGCTTCAGCGGTGACAGCGGCATCTCGGTGATGGCCACGCCGAGCGCCTCCTCGACAGCCGACGCGATGACCGCGCCGACCGGGATCACCCCCGCCTCCCCCGCGCCCTTGATGCCGAGCGGGTTGAGCGGTGACGGGGTCTCGATGTGGTCGATCTCGATCTTCGGAATCTCCGTCGCGTACGGCATCAGGAACTCCATGAAGGAGGCGTTTCGCAGCTGGCCGTCGGCGTCGTACGCGAGGCGCTCATAGAACGCTCCCCCGATCCCCTGAGCGACGCCGCCCTCGATCTGGCCTTCCACCACCAAGGGATTGATCAATCGACCGCAGTCGTGAACGACCACGTACTTGAGGATCTCGAGCCGGAACGCCTTCGGGTCGACGCGCACGTACGCGGCGTGGCAGCCCGCCGCCCACGCCGACCCGACCGGGCTGAAGAATCCGGTCGCCTCCAAACCAGGCTGCTCGCCCTCTGGCAGCGGCGGTCCCGGCCGCGGCTTGGCGGCGAACTGGGTCGCTGCTTCGGTGCCACCACCGAACGCATAGCGCATCGGGTTGGAGAGCACCGCGACCGCAGCCAGCGAGATACCGCGGTCGGGCGATCCCTTCACGCGTACACTGCCGCCAGCGAGCTCGAGGTCGGCGGGATCCGCCTCCAGGTGCTCGGCGGCGATTTGCTTTGCCTTCTCGGCAACCATCCCGGCGGCCACCGCCATCGCGTTGCCGGCCATGATCGCGGCTCGCGACGCGAACGTGCCCACCCCCCATCGGAATCTGCGGGTGTCGCCGCTCGACACCTCCACGTCGGAGACGTCCACACCCAGCTGGTCGGCCACGATCTGCGCCCATACGGTGGCATGGGCCTGCCCCTGGTTTGGGATGCCCGTCGCCGCGACCACCTTGCCCGAGACGAGCACCTGCACGTGCGCGCCCTCGTAAGGCCCGACCCCGGTCCCCTCGACGTACGGGCTGAGGCCCATGCCGATGTGATCGCCCTCGGGTCGCGGTCCGAGCATCTCGAGCGCCCGACTCACAAGCGCCGGGTAGTTGCCGCTGTCATACACGACCTGGTTTCCGTCCTGCCACACGACACCGACCTCGTACGGAAACTGGTCCGGCTGAAGGAGATTGCGGCGACGGACCTCGATGCGGTCGAGCCCTAGCTCGGCGGCGATCGCATCGAGCGTTCGCTCCATCACGAAGCAGGCGTGTGGGCGGCCCGCGCCGCGATAGGGCGAAGTCGGAATCGCGTTCGTGTACAGGTCGCGGAATCGCACCCGGTAGTTCGGCACGCGGTAGGGTCCCGGCACCTGGGCGGCGGAGATGATCGGCAGGATGATTCCGTACGGCGTGTAGGCGCCGCCGTCGTGGATGAAGTCGTCGTCGAGCGCGAGCACATGCCCGTCGCCGTCGAAGCCGACCTCGACCTCGTGCACCTGTCCCCGTTCCTGATTGACCGCGGTGAAATGCTCCTGGCGGTCTTCGGTCCATTTGACGGGCCGGCCCAGCTGCATCGCCGCGAACGGGACCAGCAGCTCGTCCGGGTAGAAGAGCATGATCTTCGGCCCGAAGCCCCCGCCCACGTCTGGAGCGATCACGTCAACGTCCGACTCGGGAAGACCGAAGAGCACCGCGAGACCGCCCCGAATCGAGGTCGGCGACTGCGTGGAGTCGTAGACCGTGAGCCTGTGCTCGGCCTCCGACCATCGCGCCCACACGGCGCGGCCCTCCATGGGGCTCGCGGCGCCGCGCTCGAAGCGCAGACGCAGGTGCTTGCGATAGGGCGCGGCGGCGAGCGCGGACTTCGCGTCTCCCGACTCCTGCAGCAGCTCCGCCGCGACGTTGCCGGGGACGTCGTCGTGGACGAGGTGCTCCGCGGCCGCGGCCACCTCCGGTGTGATGACGACCGGGAGCGGCTCGTACTCGACCTGGACCAGGTCGGCCGCGTCCTCGGCGACGTATCGGTTCTCCGCAACCACGAAGGCGACCGCCTCGCCCATGTAGCGCACCACCTCGGAAGCCAGGCAGCGCTGGGTGCGGCCGTGGGTGAGATTGGGATGCGGGATGAGGATGGGGAGGTCGGTGTGGCCGAAGGGAAGGTCGGCGGCGAGGTAGACCGCTTTCACGCCCGGCACCGCCCGCGCCGCGCTCGCGTCGATTGATTTGATGCGGGCGTGCGCGAACGGTGAGCGAACGAGCACCGACTCGAGCGCGCCCTCATTGATGTCGTCGGTGAACCGTCCGTGGCCGCGTAGGAGCCGGTCGTCTTCGACCCGTTGAACTCGTGCTCCGAACCACCTCGTGGTCACTTGTGCGGCCCCTCTTCTGCACGCCCCTCTCCCCGACCCTCTCCCCTTCGGGGAGAGGGAGACAGCTCGGCCGCGCGAACGACCGCGCGGCGGATCGAAGCGTAACCGGTGCAGCGGCAGAGGTTGCCAGAGATGCCTTCATCCACTTGCTCCGGGGTCGGGTTCGGATGCTGACCCAGCAGGCCGACCACCGACATCACGAAGCCGGGCGTGCAGAACCCGCACTGGAGGCCATGACACTCGTGAAACGCCTGCTGGACCGGATGAAGGGGCGCCCCGGGCGCCGCCAAGCCTTCGATCGTCGTCACCTCGTGACCCTCGGCTTGCACCGCGAGCATCAGGCACGACCGTACCGGCGCTCCGTCGAACAGAACGGTGCAGCAGCCGCACACGCCATGCTCGCAGCCCACATGGGTGCCGGTGAGCCCGACGTCGTGGCGCAGATGATCGGAGAGCAGGCGGCGCGGATCGGCCGGGGCCGGATGGACTATGCCATTGACTTTCATGCCGGGAACAGCCTGTCAGTCACGACTTGAACCAGGTGAAGCCGAAACTCTGGCGTCGCTTCGAGGTCGCCGCTGGGATGCAGACCGCTGGTCGGGTTCTTTGGATCGGCCAGCACGGGGGTCGGCGCCACACCAAAGAGAGCCAGCCGGTCCCCGTAGCGCACACCGCCGGCCAGGGCAAAGTCACCGTGACGGCGCGACTCCTCGGCGATCGCGTACTTGCCCGTCGACGCCGGGAACCAGGCTTCGACGACCAGCTCATCGGGCGCGAGCGTGGTTTCAAACACGCTGGTGAAGAAATCGGCGGCCGGGATGATGCGCGTTCCGCGTGTCGAGCGGGCGACGACGTGGCCGTTTAGCACCAGAAGCGTCGCGGGCAGCTCCGATGCCGGGTCGGCGTGCGCGAGGCTCCCGCACACCGTGCCCCGATTGCGAATCACGCGATGCGCCACCAACCGGACGGCCAGCCCGAGCAGTGGGCACCTTTGCCCCACCAGATTGGAGTCCTCGACCTCGGCCTGGCGCGCGAGCGCCTGCACCACCACGCCGCCGTCCTGTTCGTAGATCCGATTCAGGTTCGGGATGCGGTTGATGTCGACGAGGTGGGCCGGCCGAGCGAGGCGGAAGTTGAGCAATGGCACCAGCGATTGGCCGCCGGCGAGTACCTTGGCGTCCTCCAGAGAGGCGAGCATCGAGCACGTCTCCTCGACCGAGGTCGGTACGTGGTACTCGAACGGTGCGGGCTTCACTCGATGATGGCCACCACGCGGCACAGCGATGCCTCACCGCCCTGGAATCGCCACGGGAAGCAGCCCAGCGTGATCTTCTGGTCGAGCACCTCGTCGATGTGACCGCCGAGGTTTTCGACGTGGATCAAGTCGTGGGGAAAAAGCAGCGTGTGCATGATCTGGTAGTCGGCCTTCGGAAAAATTTCGTCGAGGCTGCGACCGAGCTTCTTCTCCGCCTCTTCGGCCTCGTCGGCTCGGATGCGCCGGATGACCGTGTTCATGGGGTGGTCGGCGCTGCCGGCGTCGATCGCGATCCACCGCACACCGCGCTTCAGCACCCACTCGGCGAACGCGCGCGTCGGGCCCGGGTGGCGGATGAAGTATTTGGTCTCGTCGACCTGGGAGCGGTCCGCCCAGTTCTCGGGATAGTGCCGGTGGTAACCGGTGTGAATGACCAGGATGTCGCCACGCTCGATTCGATGGCCTGTGTCCTTCTCCCAACGCTCGAAGTGGTCGGGGCCGAACAGGTCATAGTCGCCAAGCCCCATCCGTTCGAGGTCGACCACGCAAGCGGGCCCGACGAGGAAGTCGAGCGGGAGGTCGCCGACGAACTTGCCGCCGGAGAGGAAATGCGCGGGGGCATCCAGGTGGGTGCTGACGTGCAGCGTCATCGTGATCTCCTGGCCGCCGGCCTTGTCGAAAGCGAGCCGTTTGATCCAGCGGATCGACGGTCCGGCGTAGCCGGCGAACGCCGGAGTGTGCAACGAGAAGTCCTGCGTGAGGTCGATGAACTTCAACTGGCTTGGGCGGGCATGCGCAATTTCGACCGCTCAACCTTACCCATCGCGTTCCTCGGCAGCTGTTCGATCACGATGACGCGGCGGGGACACTTGTAGGTCGCGAGGCGCTCGCGGGCGAAAGCGATGAGCTCACTCTCATCGAGCGGATGCGTTTTCGAAGGCACGACGAAGGCGGTGACCTCCTCGCCCCAGGCATCGCTCGGCATGCCGGCCACAGCCACCTCCTCGACGGCGGGATGCGTCTCGAGGACGAGCTCCACCTCGCGAGGGTAGACGTTGAATCCGCCGGAGATGATCAGCTCTTTCAACCGGCCACGGATGGCCAGCGTGCCGTCCTCACCGATCTCGCCGACGTCGGCCGTCTTGAAGAAACCGTCGGGCGTGAACGCCTCTTTGGTCGCCGC
>Ga0099827_10001628_pt1 | contig 11853 bp, 10 predicted proteins | sample CZO8metaG_FD_79339 | JGI IMG/M metagenome (GOLD analysis project Ga0099827, IMG submission 79339) | Vadose zone soil microbial communities from the Eel River Critical Zone Observatory, Northern California, USA - CZOApr15con1.8 metaG | ecosystem: Environmental > Terrestrial > Soil > Vadose zone ...
AAGCCATCAGTTTGGTAAAGCGCATTTTTCACAAGAACCTTGTGGAGGTTCCCGGCCGTTCTCACTGCAGGCAGTCAACGCGCGGATCCGACGCGGTCCAGTAGCACAGGCTTCAGCCTGTGTATTGTCAATCGGCCGCAACTCAAACCACACAGGCTGAAGCCTGTGCCACTCAAGGCCTCCTTGTTACAGGATAAGTAGTGGGAAACAATTCTGTTCCCAGGAGTATAATGCACCCCCAAATGGCCCTGACCTCTGGCAATCGCCTCGGGCCCCACGAAATCCTTTCCGCCATCGGTGCGGGCGGGATGGGCGAGGTGTACCGCGCCCGCGATACGCGTCTCAACCGCACGGTCGCCATCAAAGTGCTGCCGCCGCATCTTGCCGACCGTTCCGAATTGCGCGAGAGGTTTGAACGCGAAGCTCGCACCATCGCCAGCCTGAATCATCCCCACATCTGCACGCTCTTCGACATCGGCCAACAAGACGGCGTCGATTATTTGGTGATGGAGTACCTGGAGGGCGAGACGCTGGCGCACAGGTTACAAAAAGGCCCGCTGCCGCTGGAGCAGGTGTTTCAATACGCGATCGAAATTTCCGATGCGCTCGATAAGGCGCACCGTAAAGGCGTGACGCATCGCGACCTGAAGCCCGGCAACGTCATGCTCACGAAGACAGGAACGAAACTGCTGGATTTCGGTTTGGCGAAACTGAAGCAGCAAGTTGCTCCCGCCAACGTGCAGCTCTCGGAACTTCCCACGGCGAGCGATCCGCTGACGGCGCATGGGGCCATCGTGGGAACACTCCAATACATGGCCCCGGAGCAGTTGGAAGGCAAGGAGGTGGATGCGCGCACAGACATCTTTGCTTTCGGCGTAGTTGTGTATGAAATGGCGACGGGTAAGAAGGCGTTTGAAGGCAAGAGCCAGGCGAGTGTGATCGGTGCGATTCTAAAAGACGACCCGCCGCCCATCTCTTCCCTTCAGCCGATGACGCCTCCGGCGCTGGACCGCGTCGTTAAAAGATGTCTTGCAAAGGAGCCGGAAGAGCGATGCCAGAGCGCGAAGGATCTGACAGATGAGTTGAAGTGGATGGCCGAAGGCGGCTCTCAGGTCACGTTTGCGCGGACTGCCGCCGCGAAAGGAATCCGCGCGCTCGGGCGACGGGCGCTGATCCTTGGCTTGGGCGCATTGCTATTCGGTGCGGCGATCGCGAGCCTAGCAGTTTGGAATCTGAAACCCGCGCCCGGACCAGCGCCACAGCTTGAGTCGCGTTTTACGATCACGCTGCCGCCGGGGCAACAGTTGGCAGGTCTGGACAATGGCCCCGCCGTGGGCCTCTCTCCCGATGGAACTCATCTAGCTTATGCCGCCCGCCAGGGTGCCACGCAGCAGCTTTATCAGCGAGCGATGGATAGTCTGGAGGCCAAGCCCATTCCTGGCACGGAAGGAGCCGTCAACCCCTTCTTCTCACCTGATGGCCAATGGGTGGGGTTTTTCGCGGGCCAAAAGCTGAAGAAGGTCTCGGTGAATGGGGGAGCGGCGTTGACGCTCAGCGATGCTGTGTATTCCTACGGGGCCAGTTGGGGCAGCCAGGGCATGATCGCCTTTGCGCCTACAACAGCCGGAGCTCTCCAGCAAGTGCCGGAAGCAGGAGGTGCCCCGCAGCAGCTGACTCGTCTCGAGAAAGGGCAGAGCAGCCAACGCTGGCCAGAGTTCTTGCCCGGCGGCAAGGCAGTGCTCTTTGCTGCCTCAGCGATTACAGCTAGTTGGAACAACGGGCAGGTCGCGGCCCAGTCGCTCGGGGCAAGCGAACGCCGGAACCTGATCCAAGGGGGGACGCATCCCCGCTACGCGACCTCCGGGCACCTAGTTTATGCGCAAGCGGGGAACCTGATGGCTATGCCGTTTGATCCCCAGCGGCTCACTGTCACGGGCACGGCGGTCCCCGTGGTGGAGGGCGTCGTGCAATCCCCAGTCAGCGGAGCGGCGCAGTACAGTTTTTCCAGCACTGGATCGCTGGTCTACATTCCTGGAGGCGTTCAGTCGGCCCAAAGCAGGCTGGTGTGGGTCACTCGCAGTGGGGCAGAGCAGCCCATGGCCGCCCCCGTGCGCACCTACCAGTTCCCGCGGCTTTCTCCAAACGGGCGACAGGTAGGTGTGGCAATCGCGGAGCAGGAGACTCAAATCTGGCTGTACGATCTCTCCCGCGAAACAATGAGCCGGTTTACGTTTGAGGGGAATACGAACGGTAACCCCACATGGACACCCGACGGCAAGCGGATAGCGTTTGAATCAAACAGGGAAGGGGCCGTGAACCTATTCTGGCAACTGGCAGACGGCAGTGGAGGCCTTGAGCGCTTGACCACCAGCGAGAACTTCCATGCTCCGAGTTCTTGGTCCTCTGATGCGCAACTGCTGGCCTTCATTGAAGCCAATCCCACCACGGGATATGACATCTGGGTGCTGCGGATGAGCGACCGCAAGGCGCTTCCTTTCCTCCAAACACCATTTCTCGAAAGTGCACCACGGTTTTCCCCCGACCGGCGCTGGCTGGCCTACATCTCGGATGAATCCGGACACAGGGAAATCTACGCGCAGCCCTATCCGGGCCCCGGCGGGAAGTGGCAGATCTCGACGGAAGGCGGCACGGAGCCTGTGTGGAATCCCAATGGGCGAGAGCTGTTTTATCGTAGTGGCGACAAGATGATGGCCGTGGAGATCACCGAGCAGCCGAGCTTTTCCGTTGGCAGGCCAAAGGTGTTATTTGAGGGACCGTACCAGCCGACCCCAGCAACGTTCCCCAATTACGACGTGACTCCCGATGGCCAGCGCTTCCTGATGCTCAAGCCCAGCGAGGCGGCGGAAGTGGCACCAACTCAGATCAACGTCGTGCTGAACTGGTTTGAGGAGTTGAAGCAGAAAGTTCCCGCTAGTAAAAAGTAATGAGCGTGAACGCCGGAACCCGACTCGGTCCGTACGAAATCGTTACGGTCATCGGTGCGAGCAGGATCAGCGCGTGGAAAATGCCTTTGGTTGTCATTCCCAACAAAGTGAGGAATTCCTCTTCGGTTCAAACGTTGGAGAAGAGAGATTCCTCGGCATGCAGCATGCCTCGGAATGACAAATCGTTGTTTTTTCTGCAGATGGCTGGAGCGCAGCAATCCACTTAATTGATGGGCCGGCCTGCGGCGGGTTCTCTGATTCTCTTCGTAAAGGCGTCCTCTTCTTCCTGTATGCAAAAAAGCTCTTCCATCACTGCTTGCTTGTTGCGAAGCAAGGTATAAATCTTTGTGTCGCTCTCCCAACGTGTTGTGTAGGCCTTAGGGTCATCGACGGTGAACTGCAAGGTGAGCGTATTCGGGTCCGGGCGCCGGTAGCGCTCGACCAGATGCAACTCCTCGCTGTGGGGATGGCCATACGCATCGAGCCAGCTCTTGTCGTTCAGACCGATTGTGTCAACGACAAGAGTATCTCCTTCCCACTTGCCGATGGAATCGCCCATCCACGTGGGCTCCAGATCTTTGGGATGCCTCCGCCCGTCGGTCCAGATCTGCCGCCACACGCGCTCGTGTTCGAAGAACATGAAAACGCGTTCGGGAGTCTGTACGATCTCAAATGGTTGGGGCCAGTAAAGAATTCGCGGGATGCCGGAAGGATTGCAGCGCAAAATTGGGTCAGTAGTATCCACGGAGGCTTTTGGGCCGTATCCGGGCTTCGCAGCGTCGTACTTCGCCTGGGCCCATGGCGTCATTGGCACCGGGTTCGCGCTCGGAGTATTGTAGATACCTTGACCCTGGACTCCTCTAGCGAAGAATTCATACATGCCGGACAAATCATGTGCGGGAGTTTGGGCCGCTTCCACGGCCTTCGCGGGTTTTGATTTCGGAGCAGCCGTTTGGCCAATGCTGGCGACGGGAGAAGCCAGAATGGCCACAAGCATTGCGGCGGAACAGGCTGGGGGGAAATGCGTTTTCAGGCCTTCAGGGGTTAAAACCCCTGAAGAAAGCGCCGACTTTATGTCGTGCCTAAAGGCACGACCCACAAAGCTCGAGAGTTTTTCCGCAAACTGTGAAACCGCGAGGAAATGGCTCATTTTCAGGCACCTTTTCATTGCGCCTGCTCCTCGGTCCCCAACTCTTTTCCGTTCGCCAACACCACCTTGCGGATAAAGCCGACAGGTGCGTGACTTTTGGCGGGGTATACCGTAACCGTGACCTGATCCCCTGGCTTCAGGACATCCTTGGTCCAGCCGGATCGGTACGCCTTGCTCGGACTGAAGGTTTCGCAAGCCCAATGCACGATCTCTCCCTGCTCATTCTTCACATCGACATAGATTTGAACGTGTGGATTCACCCACAGGAATTCCGTCACGGTCCCTTTGATCGTGGCTGGAGCCTTGTCGTCGTACGCGGCATTTCCGTGGTGCGCAAAAAGCGTGCCTTGGACCATCAAGAAACTCGTCATCAAGACGAGAACAATTGGAAGCTTACCCTTCATGTCGCACCTCAATCCTTCGATCGAAATTGGACTCGGCCGACCGCTCGGTTCCATTCACGGGCATATTTTATTTGAAACTATCACAGCAGGGTAACGGCTACAAGCCTGCGGAAAATGGGGTAGCGACTGAGTTTGGGTCTGGAGGGGGCGCGCGACTGCCCGCCTGAAGAACGGGCGGCCTCTACAAGATCAACTGCCACTAACAAGGGCGGTTTTGTAGAGGCCTCTCCGTCCCATGTTCTCCGGGACGGAGAAGGCACGCCTCTTTTCAAACTACGTCGCTGCTGATCTCACTCGATGGCCGCTGACTTCCGCGCCCGATTCCGGATCGAGGGTGAAACAATCGATCACGGCGAGAAATGTCAGAATGGAAACCAAAACGAAGGCAACATGGAAATCCGCTACGGTAGGAGTGCCGCTCGAGCTTCTATTCAGCAGCGCGGCAATTCGTAACGCGATGGCGCCGGCCGCCACTCCCGTTCCCATGCTCAGCTGCGTCACCATGCTCGAGAAACTCGTTGCAGAACTCAGTTGCGGCTTCGGAATGTCTGCAAAAGCGATGGTGCTGAGGCTTGTAAACTGCATCGACCGGCACAAGCCATTCACGAACAACACACCAAGAATTACTATCCGCGGCGTGTGTGATGTCAGCGCGGAGCAAGCAAGCATCGCGACTGCCGTCAGAATTCCATTTACGATCAGCACCGAGCGAAATCCAAAACGTCTTAGAACGGGAGTCGTGACGGTCTTCATTCCCAGATTGCCGGCGAAAAGCCCAAGCATCAGAAGGCCGGATTGAAATGCATTCAGTCCAAAGCCAACCTGAAACATCAGGGGAAGCAGAAACGGAGATACGCTGATCGCGATACGGAAGAGAGACCCTCCGCCTATCGTGATCGCAAATGTTTTCATTTTGAGGGAGATTAGATTGATTACAGGCGCCGGAGCACGCCGGAAATGAAGAATCGCCAGTACGCCTAAGACGCCTCCGCACGCCAGGAAGAGCGAAGTGGTCCGCCATGGAGCATTCTGGCGTCCGATCAATTCGAGGCCATACACGAAGGTCACGCACGCTGTCCCGCAGAGAGCAAAACCGAGCCAATCGAATGGTTTGACCTGGTCTTCTCGTGAATTTGGGATCCACAGGGCAGCCAAAGTGCCGGCGAGAAACCCAAGGGGCACGTTCAAAAAGAAAATCCAGTGCCAGGAAGCATAGGTTGTAATGAAGCCGCCGAGCGGAGGTCCCACGACGGGAGCGACGAGTCCCGGCCATGTGATGTACGTGATGGAGTGAATCAGATTGTGCTTCTCCGTGGTACGCAGCACCACGAGGCGTCCGACGGGAACCATCATGGCGCCTCCAATGCCTTGCATGACGCGAGACGCGGTGAACTGCCATAGCCCATTACTGAGTCCGCAGAGGATCGACGACAAGGTAAAGACTGCGATCGCGGAAACAAACACGGTGCGCGCGCCGAAACGGTCCGCGAACCATCCGCTGATGGGAATGAAGACCGCGAGCATCAGCAGGTAAGCGGTCATGCCGATGTTAAGATCGACAGGATTAACGTGGAAGGACCGCCCGATCTGCGGCAACGCCGTTGCGATGATTGTGCCATCCAGGTTTTCCATGAAGAATGCGCCCGCAACCAGGATGGCGATGGACGTCGACTTGGTGGAAGGAAGAGGCCGTTCACTCATGATTTCAAGAAGCGTTCCAGTCGCGAACGAAAAAGTTGCCACGCTGAAGATCCCCGCCGAAACAAACCGCGGAGATTGAATCTAACATTTAATTCTTGCTGCCGCGACCAGGTTTCACTGAAGCCCGTCAATACCTTCGAAGCGCCGGCGCGGCCGTAGCTATGGTGCTGCGCTGTCTCCGCGCGCAGCAATCGCATAGAGTAAAGACCTCGCGTCACGACGCACGGGAAATGGCGTGCGCATGTGTTTTTTCTGGAAGCTTGATCTTAACGAGCCGACCCAAATTCTGGCCTTAAACCAAATTCGCTTTGGCGTCGGGATGACTGATTGACCAGTCCTCGGGAGGGAAAGACATGTGCCAGAAGGAAGGGTTCGGTGCGGCAAATTCGATCCCAACGACGAACTTTCCGTCCTTGGCCATAATCACGAAAACAACGTTGGATTTCTGGGTTTCGCCTGTAGCGACATTTTGCAAGTCCACATTCTGACCAAGGTGCGGCTCCACGTTCAATCCGATCAGCGCGCCATGCGCATTCACCGCAAACGTCCCTGTTTCTTCAGCGAACGGAGTTTTGTCATTGAGGTATCCCTTTACGCGCACCCGGATTTGTACGTACACTCTCTTGCTGCGGCGGCGGTCCGCTCCGTGTTGAGGGCCTGCGTTCGAATCATTTCTCATACGGCTAATCCAAATCTTTCAAGTCATATTCGAATTGGAAGCCTTAGACACAATTCGAAACCATTTGTGCGTTCAGTGCTGCTCGAACCTTGCGGATCAGCACGTCCCGTGTGTAGGGCTTTTCCAGCAGATGGACACCCGGCTCAAGGACCCCATGCCGGTCAATCATATGGTCTGTATAACCTGACATGTAGAGTACCTTCGTTTCCGGGTGCGATTCGGCCAGGTTGCGGGCCAAAGTGGGGCCATTCATACCAGGCATCACGACGTCGCTCAGCATTAAATGAATGGGGCCGTGATGCTGTTGAGCAACTTCCAGTCCCTGCGCGCCGCTATTTGCTTCTACCACGTCATATCCATTCTGCACGAGCAGGTCGCGAGTCACCGTCCGGAGTGATTCTTCATCTTCAACAAGAAGGATTGTTTCTCTATTTGTTGCTAACTGGGGTTGGCTCACTTCCGGGCTCGTGGCTTGAACTTCGCCTTCCACGAGAGGGAGGTAAATCTTGAATAGGGTCCCACTCGCCGGCTCGCTGTGGACCCAAATGAATCCATTACTTTGTTTCACGACTCCGTAAACCGTGGCGAGACCCAATCCCGTGCCTCTACCCCGCTCTTTCGTGGTAAAGAATGGCTCGAAAATATGCGCCTGCGTCTCGGCATCCATGCCAACCCCTGAGTCGCTCACGGACAGGAGCACATAACGTCCAGGACGGACCTCTGGCGCCTGACGGACGTAGGTCTCATCTAATTCCGCATTGGCAGTCTCGATGGTCAGCTTTCCGCCGTTCGGCATAGCATCACGGGCGTTAGCGGCGAGATTTATGATCACTTGCTCAATCTGCCCCTGGTCCGCCATCACTCGTCCCAAGCTTGCGTCGAGTGTGGTGATCAGCTCGATGTCTTCTCCGATCACGCGGCGCAGCATCTTCTCAATATCCGTTACCACGCCGTTTAGGTCCAGGACCTTGGGCTCCAGCACCTGCTGACGACTGAACGCCAGAAGTTGCCGCGTCAACGAAGCGGCGCGCTGCCCGGCCTTTTTGATTTCTCGCACACCCTTGAGACGCAGTTCCTCTTCGATGACGGGTACCTCAAGAACCTCGGTGTATCCGATAATTACGCCCAGAAGATTATTGAAATCATGCGCGATTCCACCGGAGAGACGCCCCAAAGCTTCCATCTTTTGAATTTGACGCAACTGCATTTGACGCAATTCCTTTTCGGCCTGCCTGCGTTCGGTGATATCGCGATTTACGATAATCATTTTGGCGGGTTCGCCGGCTGCATTTCGAATCACGCTCGCCATTGATTCCAGGATTCTCCATGTGCCATCTTTGTGGCGGAAGCGGTATTCCAACTTTCGCCCTACCCCGGTTTCGCGAGCTTCCTGCGCAGCTTCCAATACGAGCCGGCGATCATCGGGATGGACCTGTTCGAAAGAGGCCGTCCCCTCCAATTCCTCGGGGGAGTAACCAAGAACTTTTTGGTAGGAGGGACTGTTGTAGATCCGGCGGCCATTCATGTCTACGACTGCAATCATGTCAGCCGCGCTCTCGCCAATCAGCCGGAAAAGCTCATATTGCTCGTTCAGATGGCGGTGAGCCAGACAATGCTGTTGTTGCTGGAAGATTACATAGATATCGAACAGCAGGAGTAAACCCAACAATCCGTACACCGCTTGGCGCACGGTGAGAAAGTAGGAGATTTCTCCTTGGGAACGGAGCAGGGCAAAGGCAAGAGACGCCGCAACGAATGTTAGGAGCAGCGTTATGACGATCGAGGTCGTCCAAAGTGACCACTGGCGCCGTTCACTGTGGCGCAGGTAAACCTGGGGCGTCCATTTTTCGCGCTCGCTAGCTTGGCTGGAACCTGAAGGGGCTTCGACTTGCATTGGCTCCGGTTAAACAATCTGTCTTTTAACTAAATACCACTTGCGAGTGCTGCTCAACAACTGACCTTGCGGGCTTTGTTTCCAGAGACACAACTCTGGCCATGAAGGACGGGGGCCTGGAAGGTCTGCCTGGCAGGTTTCTTCGAACTTGGTAAAGGGGCTGGAGGTGTGAACGATTTTCCGGGCTACATGGTGAATACTGGGTCGATGATGCCGGACTATTCGACCGGCGCAGCCATGTTGTTCTTGTCCCGACGACGCGTGTTCGAATCATACTACCCCCATTTCGCCACGGAGCGATGAGGGTTCCGGTGGCCAATGCGGGGCAGTTACTTGGGCTACGCCCACTTGGTTAAGCTCGTGCCCCATGCCAAGCCAGTGGCAGACCGCCAGGAGTGTCCGGCAAGTTGTCTGCAGCTCGATAGCTCGTACTCGGCCAACCGGCTGAAGTGGTATGCTCAGCGCGGCGGCAGCCTCGGGCGGAAAGCAAAAAACCGGGCGTAAACTTGTGAGGGAGGACATCATGGCGGAAAAAAAGATTATTGCGGTACTGGGTGCGACGGGAGCGCAAGGCGGCGGCGTGGTTAGGGCAATTATGAATGATTCGAATGGCGGATTCACTGCGCGAGCGCTCACCAGAGACGTGAACGGAGCCAGGGCGAAGGAATTGGCAAAGCTGGGCGCGGAAGTCGTCGCGGCTGACGTGGACGACGCCGGGAGTCTGAAGAAGGCATTCAATGGCGCGTATGGGGCGTATTGCGTCACATTTTTTTGGGCGCACTTCTCGCCCGAGAAGGAAATCGCAGAGGTGCAATCCATGGCTGCGGCGGCCAAGGCTACGGACCTGCAGCACGTCATATGGTCCACACTCGAAGACACGCGGAAGTGGGTGCCTCTCAACGATAATCGCATGCCAACCCTGCATGGCAAATATAAGGTCCCGCACTTCGACGGCAAGGGCGAGGCTAATCACCTTTTCAGCGATCTCAGTGTCCCCACGACGTTCCTGCTGACGTCATTCTATTGGGACAACTTCATCTACTTCGGAAGTGGCCCCCAAAAGGGCCCGGATGGAAAGCTCGCCGTCACTTTCCCAATGGGTGACAAAAAGCTTCCAGGCATTGCCGTCGAGGACATCGGCAAGTGCGCGTACGGCATTTTCAAGAGGGGCAGGGAATTCATCGGCAAGACTGTCGGGATCGCCGGCGAGCACCTGACCGGCGCGCAAATGGCCGCCGCGTTTACTGAAGCGCTGGGCCAGGAAGTCCGCTATAACAGCGTGTCACCGGAGGTCTACCGCGGCCTCGGTTTCCCAGGCGCCGACGATTTGGGCAACATGTTTCAGTTCAAGCGCGACTTCGAGGAATATTTTTGTGGCGTGCGCAGCCCCGCCTTCGCGAAGTCACTGAATCCTTCGCTGCAAAACTTCAAGACATGGCTGACGAAGAATAAGAGCGCCATTCCGATCGCGCCGACTGCTGTCGGCGCGTAGAGGCCACGTGGCCCTGTTGGCATTGATGTTGGGATTGGGTTTGTTGTAGCCCGCCTGTTTAGAGGCGGGGTTGTTTCTGGTGACACGCGGAAGGGCCTCACCTCTAAAGAGGTGAGCTACAATTTCGGAAGCGAGCGATGTTTGTGGGGCGCGGCTTCAGCCGCGCCGTAAGTGATCTGAATTCGGGACGGCTTTAGCCGCTGACTCTGTTACGTAATATGCCGGAGGCGTGAGAGTGGAATATCGTTTTGTTGCATCGCTCCGCCACGGGCTCGCACACACCGCTTTGTTGCTCGCGGCGCTGATCCATTGTGCCGCGCCGGCGCGCGCGCAAAACCTTGACGCGCTCTATCAGAAAGCGAAGGCCGAAGGCAGCATTGTCCTCTACGCTGGCGGCCCCACGGCTCCCTGGGACACTGCGGCGAAGGATTTTTCCGCGCGCTATCCTGGCGTGAGCGTCTCGGTCACCGGCGGCTTCAGCAACGTGCTCGACGCGAAGATCGACGCGCAGCTCCAAGGCGGCAAACTCGAGGTCGATTTAGCCGTGTTCCAGACGCTGCAGGACTTTGTGCGATGGAAACAGGAGGGCAGGCTCCTCAACTACAAGCCGCAAGGGTTCGAGAAAATCGACCGCAGCTTTGTGGACGCGGGCGGAGCTTACTTGGGCGTCCAGATCAACGCGCATGTCTACGCCTATAATCCCAATCTGGTGAAGCCCGAAGACGTCCCGCGTTCGGCTCTCGATTTCTTGCAGCCGCGTTTCAAAGGGAAAGTGGTCTCCTGCTATCCCGCCGATGACGATGCGACGCTCTACGCCTTCTACAGCATCGTCCAGAAATACGGATGGAAGTATATGGACCGCTACATGGCAAATGAGCCGAGTTTCATTCAGGGGCATCTCGGCGTCGTGCGCAGCATCGCGTCAGGAGAAAGCCTCGTCACCTTCGATACCATCGCCAGCATCAGCATGGACCAGAAGAATCAGGGCCTGACGCAGGCGATCGCCTTTTCGCAAGACGATCCCCTCCCGATCTGGCCGTACACGGCAGCGATCTTCAAAGCCGCCCCGCATCCGAACGCCGCAAAACTTTTCCTCTCCTGGTACCTCTCACCCGAGCAGCAGGCCAAAACAGGGAACTGGTCGTCCCGCTCCGACGTCCCGCCGCCGTACGGCTGGAAGCCCATCCTCTCCTACAAGGTCGTCAACAACTACCGCGAATTCCTCACTAACACGATCCAGCTGGCCGAGCTGCGTAAACGCTTCGAGCTCTATACCGGCCCGGTGAAGAATACGGGCGGCGTGCGGTAGGGCGATTCGACCTCGGCAATCACGGCAATACTGCTTGTAGTTTATCCCTCATAAAATAGATTGGAAAGGTCGATTCGCGGATGTAAAATGTATTTAGGTCAATGGCCGTAAAGATTAAATATCGATTTGCTACAGCGATGGACACCGCTGATAGACTGGGCGTGCCACGCTCGCGCGCGGCAAAGCTTATTAAGCTGGTGCATTCATTGAATCGAACTGAGAAGAAGAACGGTCACATGCAGTCCAAAGCGACGGGCTCCCTGAAGCGAAAAGCATCAA
>Ga0099827_10001629_pt1 | contig 11853 bp, 11 predicted proteins | sample CZO8metaG_FD_79339 | JGI IMG/M metagenome (GOLD analysis project Ga0099827, IMG submission 79339) | Vadose zone soil microbial communities from the Eel River Critical Zone Observatory, Northern California, USA - CZOApr15con1.8 metaG | ecosystem: Environmental > Terrestrial > Soil > Vadose zone ...
AGGATCATCGGCTGGATCCCGACCGCCCGGAGCAGCTTGACCGACGAGTCGAAGATGATCCCGTGGTTCGTGTCGCCGTAGTTCATGTGGGAGAACTGCATCTCGACGTCGTAGTAATCGACGCAGCCCGGGTAGTACGCGAATTCGGACTTGTGCTCCACCTTGATCTCGGGAACCGTGAGGTCGTCCGCTTCGCTGTCGAGCACGCGGAACATGACCGGATGCGGGATCGTCCGGCCAGGGCCGTACTCCGTGTCCATCATTCCTTCTGGCCTCCGTCGGCCGCCATCTTGGCGTGGACCTTCGCCCGCTCCTCGAGAATGTAGTCGCTGTACTGGATGTCCAGCGGACACACCGCGCTGCATGCGTCGCATGCGAGGCACGTCCAGAGGGGGACGCCGTCGTGCTGCTTCTTGAACGTGTTGTAGACGAGGTTCAGGCCTCCGAGCGCGTCGTCCTCGACCTTCGTGACGGGACACACGGTGTGGCACTTGCCGCACTGGTAGCACTCGTTAAGCAGGTATTCATACGAGCTGTACGGGCGGCGGGTGCCCATCCACGCGGTGAGGATCCCGAAGATGGGGAAGAACACGAGGGTGTTCATGTTCGGCCACAGGACGGAGAGGACCCAGCCCAGGGAGTTGGGGTTCGTCACGCGCGGCAAGATGAGATAGAAGGCGAGGAACCCGATCAGTCCGGTCAGGCCCGCCCAGGTCGAGACCTTCCGTGCAAAGGACTCGGGCCGGCGTATCAATGCAAGCGTCGTCACGACCATCGGGGCGAATGCGATGGCCAAGGCAATCCCGATCGGAACGATCCAGGGTCGGGCCTCAGGTCCGAGCCCGTTCGGCGACAGGAAAATCCACGCGATCTGGGCGCCCATGATTGCGGTGAGACCCGCGACGTAAGGGACGACCCACAGCCGCATGGGCTGGTACGCGAGGCGGCGGAGCGCGATGTACGTCGTGAGGCCGACGAGCACGGGCGGGACCACGAAGAACCACTTCATCGTGGCGTCGGGGAACAACGCGGCGCCGTTTGGGGTGACCCACCGCTGGGCGACGACCTCTCGAATCGAGTACAGGGAAGACGTGAATATCCATGCGAGGAGGAAGGCGACGCCAAAGGCGGATCTGATTGGCGCCTTTGCGGGCCGCGTCTCCCGGCCGCGGTCGACGAACGGCAAGATAAGGAGGAAGATCACCGGGATTCCGCTGAGGATGTCCCCCCAGAAGGCCGCGTTGAACTCCGTCTTCAACGCCGTTCCTTCTCCGATCGTAAATTGAGGAAAGATGTCCGCGACCTTGAGGAGGCCCCAGGAGAAAAGGAGGTACCAGTCCGGCACAATCAGTTCGGAAAGCTGGGGACTCCGCGCAGGTCCGAGGAATGGCGTTACGAATGCCGATAGGAAGAACATGATTGCAACGAGGAGGAAGATCGTGACGAAGTCCCGCGTCGCCTCCTGAGGGAACAACGGGATGCCAGGCTGGTGGTCCGCCCTCTGGGGCCCATACTGCCGCGGGAAACCCGCCCGCCCTTCCAGGATCTTGTGCTTGACGTGTTCGATTTCCATGGTCTCCCTCAGTGGGGCTCCGCGACCCCTTGCAACCAGACGAGGCCCATGTGGAGGACGATCAATCCGATGGTGAGCAGGGGAAAGATGAAGACGTGGAGCCAGTAGAAACGGAGGATGTACACTCCGGACAATGTGTTGATGTCGCCGAATAAGAGTCGCGCGACCTGGTCGCCAATCACAGGAGAGGCGCGGCTCATGTTAATCCCGATGTTCGCGGCGCCTTCGCTCAGGTTGTTCGCGGGCAAGAGATAGCCCGAGTATCCGAATCCAATCGTCAGCAGGAGGAGAACGACTCCGAGGAGCCAGTTCAGCTCCCGCGGCTTCTTGTAGGCGCCCGTGAAGTAGACGCGGCACATGTGGAGGAAGACCGCGGCGATCATGATGTGCGCAGCCCAGTGATGCATCCCGCGGATGATGAACCCGAACGGAATGTCGTTCATGATGATGAGCATGGAACGCCACGCGGGGTTCGTCAAGTCGCCCGTCGAGCTGATCTCCAGTCGGCCGTCGGGGACGTAGAAGAACCCGAGGAGGATGCCGGTGATCGTGAGGACGATGAACGCGACGAACGAGATGCCCCCGAGGCAGTACAGCGGGTACCAGTACCAGATCGTCTTCAGCTCGTACTTCTCCGCGTGGCTCCGGGGCATCTGCCGCTGGTCCACCTCGACGACGACCCGGGTCAGGTCCGCGTACGGCACGGTCGGGAAGCGCGACTTGATCCAGCCGAAGATCGTGCGCCCCGTGTCCTTCCGGATGTCCCCCGTCGTACCCATGTCCCACCTCAGCAGTACACATACCAGGCGGGGTCGGCCATGCCGCCCACGAGGTTCAGGCCCTGCGCTTGGACCGGGATCACCGGCAGGGCGCGCGGCGCAGGTCCGTGGACGCGTTCGGCTCCTACGTACTTCGCTCCGCTCTTGTCGTTCACGTTCACGATGAGGACCATGGGTTCGTACTGGGAGCCGTGACAGACACAGTAGATCGGATCTTGTTTGAACTGAACGTAGGTGGGCGGCGAGGCCCCGTAGGCGCTGTAATCGCGGCCGGGCGGCGGGTTATCCACGACGTGCCAGCCGGGATAGCAGCACAGGTGAACGCACCGGTCGAAGAAGACGAGGATGCGCGTCCCGCCGTTCGCCGCATCGAGGGTCGCGTCGTCAAAGTACAGGTTGAAACCGGTCGGAAGCGCCGCGGGCATCTGACTCGGCGGTGGGACCGAGAAGAATTGATTCTCTCGTTTGATGCGGACGATGATGACCGGGAAACCCGTGCCGGGGACGTACTTGCCGTCCTGGAACAGGCCTCTCCAGACGCCGGTGGCACCCTGCCACTCCTGGAAGTCCGAGACCCGAACGGGCGTCCCCGCCTTGTTATTCCACCATTGCGGCGTCGGGAACTTCGTGTACTCGATCGTCTCTCGGATCTCTCCCGAAAACTTGTACGGAGGAGGAAGGATCTGCCCGGCCACGAGGCCGCCGAGGCCCGCGAGCGACGCGACCACCCCGGCGCCGACCCCGAGCTGGACCCATTCCCGTCGGGTCATGCCCTTTTCTTTCTCTTCCTTCTCCCAGCTCACGACACACACCTCAACGGAACGCCCGAGGGGGGACGATCTTCGGGCGTCGAATCTTATGAATCAGCTCGTCCGGCATGAACTCTTTGCGATAGATGTCCAGCGCGACCGTCAGGAGGAGGAAGACCATGCCGAGGAAGACGGCCATGTAGATGTCCGCCTGGCCGTCCTCGAATCCGGACAGGACCTGCAACGCGATGATGACCGAGAGGATGCTGAACCACACGACGCCGACAATGAGCCCTCCCAGAGCGAGGGAGGCCATCGCACTCCGTCGCGGGGCGTCGGTCCGAATGATCTCAGTCACGGCAGTCCCTTCCGGACATGTTCGCGATGGTCCGTGAAATGTCGACTCGAGGACTTGATCAAGAAATAACTGATGATCGTCCAGAGGAGCATGGCGGCGATCCCGATGATCCCGATCCAGTACGCCCGGAGGAGAATTCCCTTTTCCGCGGGCTGACCGCTGGTCGGTGCCCCAGCCAAGGCGATGCGGCCTGTCATGCCCGCCGTGCGGTGCGGGATGCAGTAGAACAGGATGCCGCCTCCCGGCGCGACCTCCGGTTTGAACTGGGTCCCGTTGTAGGCGATGAGGGTCATCGACACGACTGTGAAGTTCAGCGTCATATTCGATCCCGGATTCACGAGCCCCGTGTTGATCTTGATCGTGCCGTTCACGTCGTCGATCGTGAACGAATGCTGCATCGTGTCGTTGTTGTGGAACGTCACGACGAGTTTGATCGGGACCTCAGGAACCAAAATCAGGTTCCGGGCAAATTGCTGCCGCGTACCGTTCGTCTCACCGACGACGGTCACACTGAACGTGGGCGCGGAAACCGCTTGGACGGAGACCGGTAGGACGAAGATTGGGAAGGCGGCAGTGACCAGCAAACACGCCACCATGATGAGCGCGAAGCTTCTCATCCCACGACCTTCTGGCTGCCGCTCCCACCTGGAGATTTGCGGACAAGCGCGAAAATGAACGTTTCCTATTTATACGTTGTGCAGTTGTGCATTTTCCTCCTTAGAAACTGCGTTGCACGCGTGCGTTGTGGGGGTCTCGCCAACGCAACACGAGTTGCATATTCCGGTATCTATAAAAGAATCGATATGAAAATGAGTCGCAGGTGTTACGACCCCGCAGATCGAATGCGCGGCGACAGTACGAAAACCTTTAAAAGAAGCCCAGTTCTCCCGGGACGTTCCCACATGAGCAAAGAGGAAACTCTCCAGAAAATCAAGGCCGCGGAGGGCCAAGTCCGAGGGACGAAGGAGGCCGTCTTGGCGGAGCGCGAGAGAATCCTCCGGGACGCCCGGCGCGAGGCGTTCGAACTCCGCGAAGAACTGCGACGCACCGCCGAACGACGTCATGCGGAGCTCATCCACGAAGCGGAAGCGGCGATCGCTCGCGAGACGGAGCAGATCCTGGTCGCGGGGCGGAGGCAGGCGGATGCGTTGAAGGCCAAAGCCAACGCGAACTTGGAGCGGGCCATCGACCGTCTCATCGAGAAGTTCAAAGGTGCCCTGAATGCTTAGGCCCGTCCCGATGACGCGGGCCTTGATCGTCGGGCCGCGCGACAAACTTGAAACAACGGTCGAGAGCCTCTACAATCTCAAGCTCGTCCACATCGTGGACCATCGCGAAGGCGAGGAAGGCCTGGAAATCGGTAGACCCCTTCCGACCGCTTCGGAGGCGTCTGAGATCCTCGTGAAGCTTCGATCGATCGCCTCGGTGCTTCAGCTCGTGGAGACGAAGCCCATCCCGACCGAAGAGGTGGCGGGCGACCTGCGCGAGAAGATCCTGTCCCTCGAGCTCAACATCTCCGAGGAGGATGCCGCGAAGAAGAAGACCCAGGCCCTCCTCCAGGACCTCAACCGCAAGATCGACGAGGTCCGTCCGTTCGCACAGCTCCCGCTCTCCCTCGCGGACTACCGCGGGTACGACACGTTGGAAGTCTTCGTCGGCAAGATCGCGGGCGAAATCGAAGGGCTCGATTCCGTGACTCGGGACTACAAGGCGTTCTCCGCCCCCGGGCTCCTCGCGGTCTTCGTCCCGAAACCTCAGGCCGCGGCGGTGCGAGACTTCCTGACGCAACGCGGCTTCACGAGCATCCCCGTCCCCGAAGGCGAGGGCGATCCTCGGGAGATTCTCTCGGATCTTCTTGCCGAGCGCGAACGGTGGGAGGCCCGCCTCAAGGAGGTCGAGCAAAGGCTGGACACGCTGCGAGAACGCTATGCCGGCTTCCTCTCCGCCGCGAAGGCTCGCCTTGAAATGACCGTGGAGAAAGCAGAAGCGCCCCTCCGATTCGCCGTGACCGATCACACGTTCATCGTCGAAGGGTGGGTCCCGACGGAGTCCTTCGAGAAGCTCGAGAGCGGGCTCGGACGTTTCCCAGGTCTGTTCGTCACGGAACTCGAGCAAGACCATGCACCGGAACACTCCGAGGAAAGCACTACGGCGGATCCGCCGGTCATGCTCCGGAACCCGAAGCCGTTACGACCGTTCGAGATGCTCGTGAACCTTTTCTCGACGCCGGACTACCATGAGATCGACCCGACGTTCATCCTAATCTTCACGTTCCCGATTTTCTTCGGCCTCATGGTAGGCGACGCCGGTTACGGGCTCGTCTGGATGGCCTACGGCCTTTGGCTGATTCGACGATGGAAAAACCGCCCATGGGACTTCTGGAAGAACCTCCTCGTAACGCTCATTTGGGGTGGATTCTGGTCCGTCCTGTTCGGAGTCTTCTTTTTCGGGGAGGCGTTCGGAATCCCGTTCCACCATCCGGCGCTCGCGAGCACTCGCGTCGCGCTCCTCGACTGGTCCGGGATCCTCGGGGTCAACATCCCTCTCCACGCGCCGCTGGAGAAGCTTGAGCAAATCACGGACTTCATCGTCCTCTCCATCGTTGCCGCCTACGTCCACCTAGCGATCGGGTTTGTCGTCGGTCTCGTCAACGATATGGGTCACAGCCGGAAGCACGCGCTGGGCAAGGTCGCTTGGCTGCTCATCCTCACTGGCTTCTTTGTCGTCATGATCGTCCGATCGGCGCGGTGGCCCCTCGACGCGGAGGGCCGAACGCCGTTTGGGTACCTGGTTTGGAACAAACCCCTGGGATGGTTCCCGAGGGCCGGATACGTGTACACGCAGGTCGGATTCGGTCCAAACAATCCGATTCCGTGGGCTGCAATCGCCCTGCTCGTCGGCGGTGTTGGGCTCCTGCTCGCTACGGAGGGTCCGCTTCACATCATGGAATTCTTTGGTCTCTTGGCGAACATCGTATCGTATGCGCGCCTTGCGGCGGTCGGCATTGCGAAGGCCGCCATGGCGTTCGCGTTCAACGTCATTGTGCTGCAGACCATGATCTTCCCGGCCCTCGATTCTGGGAACGTCGTCTTCCTGATCCTCGGCTTTCTCGTTGGAATAATCATTGCCTTGCTCTTCCACCTGATTGTGTTCCTCCTTGGAGCCGTGACCGCAATCATTCAAGCGATTCGTCTTAACTACGTCGAGTTTTTCATCAAGTTCTTCAGAGGGACCGGGACACCGTTCCGGCCCTTTGGTGAGAGAGCGAAACCGGAGGTGTAAAGACAATGGTGGCACCAGCAGAAGCACAGGGACTAATCGGCATGGCGATCGCCTTGACCGTCGCGGGGACGGGACTGGCGACCGCCTGGGCCGAAAAGGTGATCGGAGCCGCATCGGTGGGCGCGATCGCGGAGAAGCCGGAACTGTTCGGCCGGGTTCTCCCGCTCGTCGTCATTCCGGAGACCATCGTGATCTTCGGCCTGATCATTGCGTTCTTGATGCTCGGCCAATTGGGCACTTAGTCGGAAGAGAGTTCCCGAATGACGTTGGAAAGCGCCGTCGAGGCGATCCTCGAGCAAGGCAAAGCCGAGGCCAATCGTGTCCTCGAGGAAGCGAGGAACGAGCGACAGCGGATGCTCTCCGAAGTCCGCACCGAGGCGGCGAAGGCCCTCGCCGAGACGGAGAAGGCGGCCCGCATGGAAGCGGATCGGAAGCGGGTGCAGGAGCTTGCCCGGGCCGAGCTCGAGTCTCGGAAGATTGTCCTCGCGGCGCAGAAGGAAGCCCTCGACAGAGTCTACGAAGGCGCACTCGACCATCTGGGCAGGCTCTCGGACAATGCGGACATCCTGCGGACGCTTCTCAAGGCCAACGAGTCGGAGTGGCGATCGGGCGGCAAGGTCTACTGCAGCCCGCGGGACGAGGCCGTCGTGCGCAAAATCGTGGGGGACTCGTTCGCGGGGACAATCGAGTGCGCAGGTGGGGTCGTGATCGAGAGCGCCGACGGGACGCGCCGGGACGACCTCCGGTACGAGACGCTCTTACGGGACGTGTGGGATGATGCGGTGAAGGAGGTCGCGGAGACGCTATGGCCACCCGAACGATGACCGGTCGTTCTCCGGACGAGGGTGAGTACGAAGGCCTCCTCCGGCGCTACCGCTGGATCCGCGCGCGAATTCCGTACGATACCGGCAACTATCCGTATGTCACAGCCCGCGTGCGTGCGAGGCGCGCGGCCCTGATCCCCCAGGACACGTACTCGCGGATGCTGCAGATGGAAATCCCCGAAATCGCCCGGTTTCTCGGAGAGCGCGAATACAAGGCCGAGATGCTCGCCCTCGGGGCCCGCTACTCCGGAGTGGACCTGATCGAGATGGCGACGTCTCGGAACCTGACGAAGACGTACAACGACATCTACAACTTCTGCGAGGGCCAGCTCCGAGCGATCGTCGGCCGATATCTGGATCGCTACGACCTGCAGAACATCAAGACCATCGTCCGTGCGAAGATTTACGGTGCGTCGACCGACGAAGTCGAGGAAGACATCGTCCCGGCCGGCAGTTTCCCGATCGAATTCCTCCGGCAGCTCGTCGAGGCTCCGACCCTCGATGACGTCTTCGAGAGACTCGAGGGGACCATCTACGAGCAGGCGTTGGCCGGGCTCGGTGAGCGGGCCTCAGCCGTTACCCAGTGGGCCGCGTGGGAGGACCGGGTTTCCCGGATCTACTACGCCGACCTCCTCCAATCGGTCCCGCCGTCGACGGAGGCGAACCGGCTCATGCGGGAGTTCCTCGAACGGGAGATCGACCTCGTCAATCTGAAGACGCTCCTCCGGGTCTGGGCCGCGAAAGCGACGTTCGATCGGGAGATTTTCCTTCCTGGCGGGTTCGAGACGACGGAGGAGGAACTGAACGAGATGGTCCGACTCGAGAAGCCCGCCCTCGTGGCCCGTCTCAGCGAGTATTCCTTCTACCTGGAGATCGCGGGCGACCTCGAGCGCCTCGAGGCCACCGGCGTCGGCGCCCTTCTCAGGAAGGTGGAGAAGATCCATCTGACCGAGGCCGCGCGGTACTCGCATCTCCACGCCCTGTCGATCCTCCCCATCCTCGATTACATCCTCCGCAAGGACCGCGAGGCCCAGAACATCCGACTCATCGCACGCGGGAAGGAAAGCCGGCTTTCGACCGATGTGATCCGGGAGCTCTTGGTGGTGTGAGATGGAGATCGCCGCGGTGGGTCGGGACGACTTCGTTCAAGGTTTCAAGCTGGTCGGCGTGCGACGCGCAATCACGAGCTCGCGGGAGGAAATCGAGAAGAAGATCGCCGCGGTCCTCGACGACCCCGAGGTGGGCATCCTAGTCCTGGACACCGCAGACATGAAGGGCCTGAGCAATTCGATGCGGCGGCGGCTCGAGACCGTCGCGCGGCCGGTCGTTATCGCGGTCGGCGCGGCAGAGGACGAAGACCTCCGGACGAAGGTGAAGCGAGCGATCGGCGTGGATCTGTTCAAGTGAGGTGGGCAACGTGGCGGCGAGCGGAAAGGTGACGACGGAACTCAAGGGAACCGGCACGATCCAGCGCGTCGCCGGGCCGGTCGTGACGGCCATCGGCGTGAAGCCGCGCATGTACGACGTCATGCTCGTCGGGACGGAGCAGCTCATGGGGGAGGTCATCCAGATCCTCGGAGACAAGACAGTCGTCCAAGTGTACGAGGAGACCTCCGGGATCCGGCCCGGAGAACCGGTGGCGGACACCGGCAAACCGCTCACGGTCGAGTTGGGTCCCGGACTGCTCGGCAGCATCTACGACGGGGTCCAGCGCCCGCTCCCGGTCCTCCAGCGCGTCATGGGGGACTTCATCCTCCGCGGCGTTCGAGCGCCGGGCCTGAGTCGCGAGAAGCAGTGGGACTTCAAGCCCGCGGTGGAGGAAGGCCAGGGGGTGCGCGGTGGCCAGGTCCTGGGCACCGTCCAGGAGGCGAAGAACGTCGAGCACCGTGTCCTCGTGCCTCCCGACGTGATCGGAAAGATCGCTCGCATCCGGTCCGGGAACATGAAGGTGGACGATGTCATTGCGGAACTCGACGGCGGCCGCAAACTGATGATGAAACAGGACTGGCCCGTCCGCCAGCCGCGACCGACGAAGAATCGGATGATGCCGAGCGTGCCCCTGATCACGGGCCAACGGGTCATGGACTTCCTGTTCCCGATCGCGAAGGGTGGAACCGCGGCGATCCCGGGCGGCTTCGGAACGGGAAAATGTGTCGTGGGAACGACCCCGGTCCTCCTGGCAGACGGAAGGCTGCTCCCAATTCGCGATCTCTACCAGTCGATCATAGGAACCGAGGATGATTCAGGACCAGAACGCTTCGTGCACCTCGACAGTCCGCTCCGAGTTTTGACCTTCGACGGTGACCGCGTGCGAGAAGGTTCTGCGACATCGATCTATCGTGGGCGGACGACGTACCTCACTGAGGTCCGATTGCGCAGCGGACGTTCCGTTCGTCTCACTCCGATCCACCGCCTGTTCCGGTTTGACGGCAAGTCCGTTGTGGAGACACCCGCCTCGCAGCTCCAGATCGGCGATGCGATTCTCGTCCCCAGGAGCCTGCCGCTGCCGGAAACCGACTACGAGCTGCCGGTCCCTCCAAACGCCCGGGTGGCGGATTCCGTCGCTCGTCGGGAAATCGCCTCAGAACTGAAACGACTCGGACCAACCGCGGCGATGAAGCGCTTCGGACTCACCAAGTCCTCCTATTGGAACTATCGCCTCCGCCGGACATCCCCGGCGGTGAAATTGGCGGTGAGCCTAGGAATCACAGTGCGTTCGGTCCGTGCGGAACGCGCGGGATTCGCAATCAGATTACCGCGGCGGATGACGGCGGAGCTAGCAGAGTTCCTCGGCCTCCAGCTGAGCGAGGGGATGATCAAGGCACGCCAGGTCGTCGAGTTCTACAACAATGATCGGGAGCTGCGATCACGATACCGGCGGTTGCTCCGGAAACTCTTCGGACTTCGCGGCAAAGAGCGACATGACGAATCGGTGTCTGTAATCACGGTTAGCTCGAGGGCGCTGGTACGGCTCCTCGAAACTTGGGGAGTGCCCAGCCGCGCGAAATCGAGGACCATCGGCCTCGTCGAGGGCCTCCTTCGGGCGCCGGAGGAAACAATTGCCGCTTTTCTACGAGCTTACGCTGAGGGTGACGGTCACTTTGCGGATGAGGGCCTCGAAATTGTCACAGCCAGCCGTTCAATGGCAACCGCCCTGGTCTACCTGTTTGCCAGGCTCCAGATCTTCGCACGAACCACGGTCAAACGAGTCGACGGCCGCCCATATTTCAGAGTTTGGGTCTCACCGAAAGAGGCATCGAGGATTTTCGAAGAGTATCGTCGCGATGGCTATTACGATTCATACGACGTCGTACCGGTCGATCCATCTCGCGTTAACGAAATCAAGACTGCACTTGGCCCGTTGATTTCGACCTGGAGACAAGAACTGAAGAACGCAGCAAGTGGTCAACGGATGGGACGAACGACAGTACGCGGCCTCCGGCGGAGCCTCTCCGGGTCAGAGCAAGTCGGCCTTTGGCTCAACCGCCTCGACACGATGCTGGATTGGGTGTTACTTGACCGTGTAGTGGACGTTCGGACCTGGAAAGAGAACGAGGATGTGTACGATCTTACCGTCGAGGGAACTCATAATTTCGTGGGCGGCGAGTTGCCGATGATCCTCCACAACACCGTCTCCGAGCAACAGCTATCGAAGTGGTGCGACGCCCAGGTCGTCATCTATATCGGCTGCGGGGAACGAGGGAACGAGATGACGGAAGTGCTCACGACGTTCCCGAAGCTCATCGACCCGTATACCGGCGCTCCGCTCATGGAACGGATGGCCCTAATCGCGAACACGAGCAACATGCCCGTCGCGGCCCGGGAAGCGAGCGTGTACACCGGGATGACCCTCGCGGAGTACTACCGCGACATGGGGTACAACGTGGCCCTCATGGCCGATTCGACGTCGCGATGGGCCGAGGCAATGCGAGAGATCTCGAGCCGGCTCGAAGAGATGCCGGGGGAGGAAGGTTTCCCCGCGTACCTGTCCGCCCGGCTCAGCGAGTTCTACGAACGGGCCGGACGCGTGACGACCCTGAGCGATCGGGAGGGCTCCGTGTCCGTCGTCGGGGCAGTCTCCCCGAGTGGCGGTGATTTCTCGGAGCCTGTGACGCAAGGGACGCTCCGGATCGTGAAGGTGTTCTGGGCCCTCGACACGGCCCTCCGGGCCCGGCGGCACTTCCCGGCGATCAACTGGCTGACCTCGTACAGCTTGTACGGGTCCGCCCTGGAGAACTGGTTCCGGACGCAGGTCAACGAGGAATGGCCGAAGCTCCGGCAATGGGCG
>Ga0099827_10001631_pt1 | contig 11848 bp, 12 predicted proteins | sample CZO8metaG_FD_79339 | JGI IMG/M metagenome (GOLD analysis project Ga0099827, IMG submission 79339) | Vadose zone soil microbial communities from the Eel River Critical Zone Observatory, Northern California, USA - CZOApr15con1.8 metaG | ecosystem: Environmental > Terrestrial > Soil > Vadose zone ...
AAGCCAGGCAAGTTCACATTCCGTGGTCCGGGCACGATTGGAATCAATGACATCGCGATAGGTGTGCGCGACACCTACGTTTTTCTTACTGCGCACGACAAGCGGCGCCTGGTCGAGAAGGTCGACTTCATCTCGCATCCCGGCAAGAAGACTTGCCGCGAGAACGAGTTCTACGGCGGCGGGCCGAAATGGATTGTGACCCCGAAATGCATCTTCGACTTCGATCCCGACACGCTCGAAGCGCGCCTCGCGATGCTGTTTCCGGGCGTGACGGTCGAGGACGTCAAGGCCAATACCGGCTTCGAGGTGAAGATTGCGAAGAAAGTGGAAACGGTTGCTCCGCCGACCAAGCAGGAGCTTGAGGCGCTGCGCACCCTGGTCGACAAGACCGGCGTGCTACGTCACTAGCACGGGCTGAGGGGATTCAAGTCAGCCGAAGAAAGGGTGAACGCATGAACGAGGCAGTCAAAGCCCAAACGACCGCGAAATTCGAACCCGAGACCTGGGGGGCGTTCATCAACGGCGAGTTTCGTCCGGCGGCAAGCGGCAAAACATTCCCGACCTACGATCCCGGGAACGGGCAGGTCGTGGGGCATCTCGCCGAATGCGACGAGGAGGACATCGACGCCGCGGTGCGCGCGGGTGTCGCCGCATTCCCCGGCTGGCGCCGGCGAACCGGCGCCGCGCGCGCGAAGCTTCTGATGAAGCTCGCCCAGCTCGTTGAGAGCCAAGGTCCGAAGCTCGCCGAGCTCGAATCCCTCAATGCCGGAAAGCCGATCCGCGATTCCCGCGCGATCGACGCGGTGACCGCGATCGATGCGCTCGAATACTTTGCCGGCATGGCAACCAAGATTGAAGGCACGACAATTCCCGTACCGGGTCCCTATGTGAACATGACCCTGCGCGAGCCGCTCGGCGTGATCGGCGGAATCATTCCATGGAACTATCCGCTGCTGCAGGCGATCTGGAAGATCGCGCCGGCGATCGCAGCGGGCAACACGGTGGTGGTCAAGCCGGCCGAGCAGGCCTGCCTCTCCGTCATGTATCTGGCGCGTCTCGCGGCAGAGGCCGGCATTCCTCCGGGCGTCGTCAACATCGTGCCGGGTTACGGCGCCAATGCCGGCGCGGCCCTAGTCGCGCATCACATGGTCGCCAAGATCATGTTTACCGGCAGCACCATGACCGGAAAGCGGATCGCGGCCGAGGCGGCGAACACGCTCAAACCCGTCGGCCTCGAGCTCGGCGGCAAGTCGGCGGTCATCGTCTATGAGGACGCGCCGGTCGACCAGGCGGCGCAGATCGCCTCGACTGCGATCTTCACCAACCAGGGCCAGGTGTGCACGGCCGGCTCGCGACTGTTCCTGCACGAAAAGCTCCACGACAAGGTGCTGGAGAAGGTCATCGACAACGCCAAGAAGGTCCGGCTCGGTTACCAGATGGACCAAAACACGACCATGGGTCCGCTGATTTCCACCAAGCAGAAAGAGCGGGTTCTGCGCCACATCGATTCCGGCAAGGCCGACGCCAAGCTAGTGTATGGCGGCGAGGAGCCGACCGCCCTCAAGGATGGACATTTCGTCGGCCCGACCATCTTCGATCAGGTGCAGAACTCCATGCGCATCGCGCGCGAGGAAATCTTCGGGCCGGTCCTGTGCGTGCTCACGTTCAAGGAGGAAGGCGAAGCGCTCGCGCTCGCGAACGACTGTCCCTACGGGCTTGCCGCCTCGGTGATCACGCGCGATACCGGCCGCGCCATGCGCGCGGTGCAGGCCTTTGAAGCCGGCAACATCTGGGTCAATACTTGGGGCGCGGTCAGCTCGATGGCGCCGTATGGCGGCTACAAGAGCAGCGGCTACGGGCGCGAGATGGGCTTTTCCGTAATGCGCGAAGTCACGCAGGAAAAGAACGTCTGGATGAGCGTGCGATAGCGCGAATTAACGGGTGTGTCTCGCTCGGAAAGGACGCTGGGCAGAGGCGCTGCTTTGGGTCCCCATCTTGAGCAAACGGAGGCACGTATGCGCTCGATCGTGAATCTTCTGGTCTTGTCGGTCGGACTGAGCCTGGCTCTGGCAAGTGCCGGTACAGCGCAAACTCTCAAACCGCTGCGCGTCACCATACCCGTCATTGGTATGAACTTCCTGCCTCTCTTCGTGGCTGCGGACAAGGGAATGTTCGCTAAGGAGGGATTCGAGGTCGAGATCATCTCGACATCCGGCGACGGTCCCGACGTCGACGCGCTCATCGCCGGAAGCGTGCAATTTACGGTCTCGACGCCGAACCGGCTGCTGACCAGCTACGAGCAGGGAAAGCCTCTTCTTGCGATCATGAATATGGCGAACCGCAACGCCATCGACTGCGTCATCAACAAGGATGTCGCCGCGCGCGTCGGAATCACTGAGAACACGCCACTCGACCAGAAGCTCAAGGCACTCAAGGGCCTAAAGGTTGCGGGGACACGGCCAGGCGCCTTCACCTACCTCGTCCTCGTCGACTATGCCAAACGCGCCGGTCTGGTGCCGCAGCAGGATCTGCAGATTCTCGGCGTCGGCGGAGGTCCTGGCATGATTGCGGCGCTCGAAAACGGCCAGATCGACGTCGCCTGCAACACCAGCCCGACGACCGATCTCATGGTCAAGCGCGGTAAGGCCGTCATGTTCACCCACAACTCGATCGGCAAGGATCCTGCTTACGACGACTTTCTGTTCGAGCTGCTCTATGTTCGGCCGGACTACGCCAAGGCCAATCCTGATACTGTGCGGGCGTTCTGCCGCGCGCTGCTCGCAGCCATCGCCGATATTCGCGACACACCCGCCAAAGACCAGCTTCCCCTACTGCGCAAGCGTTTCACGGGAGTTGAAGACGACATGCTCGTTGAAACTCTCGAGAACCTCAAGCCGATCTTCCGGCGCGATGGCAGGGTCACGCCGGAATCGCTCGCGAAGGCGACCAAGTTCCTGATCGATTCCGGTGCGATAAAGGCCGGAGCCCCGTGGGACGCGATCGCCAGCTACGATTACCTTCCGAAATGACCGAACCCCAAGGTCAGGAGGCCACGATCATGTCGATTAATCGCCGCAACATACAGCCCGACGCCCTGCATCAACGCCGCGTCGACAACCGGGTGCTTTACTCGCATGTGGTGAGTGTGGAACCGCGGAAGCTAATCTTCATCTCCGGACAGCTCGCCCGCGACAAGGACGGTCGGATTGTCGGTGCCGGAGACATGCGCGCGCAATTGCGGCAGACGCTAGAGAACGTCAAGGCAGCGGTGGAGGCAGCCGGCGCAAGCCTGGGCGACCTCGTCCGTACCAACACTTATGTCACCGACATCGACGAGTACTTCAGGCACACCGACGTTCGCATGGAATATTACAGCCATGCCATGCCTACAAGCACCACGGTGGAGGTAAGGCGCCTGTCGCAGCCCGAGCTGATGGTTGAGATCGACGCCATCGCGGCGGTTGGATAAGCGGGAGGCCGCCCGCCCGCGATCGCGACCTTGTCAATGCTCAGCCTGAAGAACATCAGCAAAAGATTCTTCGCCCGCGATCGCGTCATCAATGCACTCAAGGGGATATCGTTAGATGTCGCGAGTGGCGAATTCCTCACGATGGTGGGCCCCAGCGGCTGCGGCAAGTCAACAATTCTCAACATCGTGTCGGGTCTTATGCCGCCAACCGAAGGCAGGGTGGAGCTCGATGGCAGGCTCGTGCAGGGCGTCACCCGCGACATCGGCTACGTCACCCAGCAGCACAACCTGATGCCGTGGCGGACGCTGATCGACAACATTTCCTTCCCACTGCAGGTCGCGGGAGCCGCGAAGTCCGAGCGCCATGACCGTGCGGCCGATCTGATCACGATGGTCGGTCTCGCTGGGTTTGAGAAATCCTACCCGCACGAGCTGTCCGGAGGCATGCGTCAGCGCGCCAACATCATTCGCACGCTGATCTATGCGCCTAAGGTCATGCTGATGGACGAGCCCTTCGGTCCGCTCGATGCGCAGACGCGCGTGATCCTGCAAGACCAACTTCTGGAAATCTGGGGCCGTACAGGAGTCACCATCATTTTTATAACGCACGACCTGCACGAGGCAATTGGTCTCGGCGATCGCGTGGTCCTGCTGAGCGCGAGGCCGGGCCGGATTATCAGGGTCGACAAGGTGCTCCTGTCCCGTCCGCGGGATATTTTCCACATGCACGACAGTAGCGAGTTCCGCACACTCTATGACGCGATCTGGTTGGAGCTGGAACGCCAGGTGCGGGATCAGAGAGTGGACAAACCGAGATGAAGACCGACACGGACGAACAGGATCTTTACGAATCCCAGGACGACCATCTCGCCAAGCAGCGATATCGCCGTCGGGTGACGATGGGGCAAGTCGCGCTCATCGCGATTGTGATTGCCGCCTGGCATTTCGGCAGCGGCCGACTATTAGATCCGTTCTTCGTCGGCAATCCTGTCGGCGTCGGCAAAGTTTTGATCAACGATCTCGGCGACCCGCGCTTTTGGAATGATCTGCGCGTGACCGGAATCGAGATGACATTGGGATACCTGCTGGGCGGGCTCAGTGGGATCGCACTTGGGATGCTGTTTGCCCGCTGGCGGATCGCGGCCGACATCTTCGATCCCTTCTTCACCGGGCTGAATAGCCTACCGCGGATCGCACTCGCTCCCCTGCTGGTGATCTGGTTTGGCATCGACATGGCCTCGAAGGTCGTGCTGGCTGCGACGCTAGTATTTTTTCTGACCTTCTTCACAACATTGTCCGGAATCCGCAACGTGGACCCGGCGCTGGTCGACGTTGCGCGGCTGGTCGGGGCGAGCGAGCGGCAGATATTTCGCTATGTGATGCTGCCGGGCGCGGCGGCTTGGGTGATCATCGGGTTGAAAATGAGTCTGCCCTACGCGTTGATCGGGGTGATTGTTGGTGAATTTCTGGTCGCGTCCAGCGGGCTCGGATATCGCCTCAATTTCTACAGCACGTCCTACAACACCAACGGAACCTTCGCGATGCTGCTAGTCATGATGGCGCTGATGATGGGTCTCAACGGCCTGATGGGACTGCTGGAGCGCTATGCCTTGCGGTGGCGGGCGGAAATGACGACCGCTATACAAGGCTATTGAAGCGGGGCCTCGCCTCACGTACCCGCGACGCCTCCAGGCCTCCAGGGCACCATGTCCGCGTAACTCTGACGGGTGATTCGGGCCGCGTCATTCCGGGCTCCCTCGCTACGCACCCAAGTCGGCTATAGCCCGCCTGGGCAAAGCATAGTGCCAATCTCGGGTAAACCCGAGATTGCTGGTCCTGGAATGACGGCCGTGGTTGGTATGACCCGTCAGAGACGCAACGCTAGCGGGCGCTTCCGGCCTTTCCCTTGTTCTGCCGGTAATAGGTCCACTCCTCGACCACCCGCCCGTCCGGAAGCCGGCAGACGCCGTATTGGCCATGCGGCCCGTTGCGAATCTCGCTCTTGCCGCCGCTCTGGACGCAAAATACCGAGGCCGGGTTTGCCAGCGCCTGCGCGCGCTCCGGGCCAATGACCAGGATCGCAAGGACGATTATTCTGATCGATCGCCGCGCGTCATCCAACCATGATCCAACATCGAGTATAATCGAACATCGAAGGGGAGGCAGGAGAACATATGCGCACCATCCGGCGCGGCGACACGAGCGCGGACGCGATACGCGAGAAGGCGCGCTTCGTGCTGGGCGAGATGGAGCGCCGGCTGGCCGCTCTCGGCGTGCGCTGGGCCGACACCACGGCGACGCAGGTCTATACCGTGCGAGACCTCTACCGGTTCCTCGCGGACGAGATCGTGCGGCGTGGCGCGGCCCGTTCGGGGCTGACCTGGCATTTTGCCCGTCAGTCGGTGCGGGAGCTCGAATACGAGGTGGATTGCCGCGGCGTCGGTCGGGAACTTCCTTCCGCAGGCAATATTATCGCCCTCCCGGAGGTGGGCGGGCTACATCATCGTTACGAACGTTGCACAGCGTGAGGTCGGCGGGTCGACACGCCTTTGTCGCCACCAATTGCCATCAATTGATTTTTGGGCAAGGACAATCCTGCCCGCGCGCGATTGGCGGCGGCAACAAGCCCACCGCCGCAGCGGTCATGAGAAAGTCACGTCGCTTCATCATCGTCGTTCCCTCGCACAATTATGCGCCGGAGCCTTCAGCTGCCGACTGCCACTTCTCCCACGGCATGAACACGCGCTCGGCCAGGGTGACAAGGCCATACAACAAAAATCCAAGTATCGACAAGCTGAACAGGGAGACGAACGACATCGACGTTCGCAACTCGGTGTTGGCGATGATGATGAGATGGCCTAGCCCTTCGCTTCCTCCGACGAACTCTCCGATGACCGCGCCGATCACGGAGAGGGTGCTTGCAACTTTTAGGCTGCTGAAAAGATACGGTAGCGCATTAGGAAGCCTCACTTTGGAAAATTCTTGCCAGCGTCCCGAATGCAGGATGCGGCAGAGATCGAGCAATTCCTCCTCGATTGCAACAAGTCCCGTGACCATGTTCACGACGATGGGAAAAAACGAGACCAAGAGCGCCAGCAACACTTTCGATGTGATCCCATAGCCCGCCCAAATCAACAACAGCGGCGCAATGGCTACCTTTGGGACGATCTGCAGCACCAGGATTTGCGGATAGATCATGTTGCGGACGATGCGTGAATAGACGATGACGACCGCCAGGAATACCCCGACCACCGCGGCGAGCAAAAAACCGACGACCATTTCATAGAAGGTAATCCACGAGTGATAGAGATAGAGCGGATAACGGGTCACCGCCTCGACAAAAACTGCCGAGGGTGCGGGAAGGATGAAGCCTGGAACGCGAAAAATCCAGATCAGGACCTCCCACGCCGCCAAGGTCGCGATGATCGAGATGATTGTCGTTGAGATGTCGGTCTTGCTGATCCCCATCGATGGCTCCCGCAATCGGCGTCCGCTGCAGCATTGCCAATGCATCGCGAGAGCCGGACGAGGTCCTGCGCGAGCCTCAGATATAGAGCAAGCCGATCTTGCGGCCAATCATCCGCACGCACTCGCCGAAGCGCGGATCGAGCTTGGTTTCCGGCATGCGCGGCCGGGGCAGTCTCACATCGATGACATCTGCCACCATTCCCGGTCGAGGCGTCATCACGATGACCCGGTCGGCCAGGAACACGGCCTCGGAAATGCTGTGAGTAACGAGGAGGGTCGTCTTACGCCGCTCGCTCCAGATGCGAAGCAGTTCGAAGTTCATTTCCTCTCGCGTCATGAGATCGAGCGCACCGAATGGCTCATCCATCAGCAGCAGGGATGGATCATGGACCAATGCGCGGCAGATGGCGGCGCGTTGCTGCATGCCTCCCGAAAGCTGAGCGGGATAGTGATGACGAAAGTCGATCAGCCCCGCCAATTTCAAGAGGTCGATGGCTCGTTCCCCGCTCTCCACCCGCGGCAAATGCAACATTTCGATCGGCAGCATCACGTTGTCGAGGATGGTCCGCCACTTCAGGAGGACGGGACGTTGAAACACCATCCCGACGTCGGACAGCGGTGCGGTAACGGTCCGACCGCGAACCTTCACCACCCCTGACGAGGGAGTTAGAAGACCGGCGATGATCTTGAGCAGCGTGCTTTTGCCGCAGCCACTGTGACCGACGATCGTTACGAATTCGGCATCTGCGATCGCAAAGGACAGGTCCGACAGTGCCTGGATCGGGCCATCCTGACTCGCGTACATCTTGCTGAGGTTCCAGACCTCGATCGCGCCACGGTCGCCCTCCTCGCGAGGGATCGGTGTTTCCATGACGGACTCTTCCTGCGGCTGCGCGGAGCTTAGAACGGTGTCTCCTTGGGGAAGAGCTTCGGTGTGAACCGGTTCGTATACACGTCGTCGGCGGCAACGCCCTTGATGTCGAAATATTGCGACACGAATTCCACCGTGCGCTTCATCTTTTCTGCATCGATGTAGCCGATGCCTTCGCGCTTGGCCGTATCGGTCATGAGATGCTTGATCGCAATGCGGAAGTGCTCCCTCGCCTGATCGGGATCAACGGCAGCATTGTGTTTGACAAAGATCGCTAGCGCCTCCTGCGGATTCTCGACCGACCAGGCCCATGCCTTCATGGTCGATTCGACGAACCGTTTGACGCGATCCGGTTGCTTGGCAACGAGATCATCGCGAACCAGCAATCCGTGGGAGTAAAGATCGAGCCCGTAATCGGCATAGCGGAAATCCCTCCAATGTTTGCCGGCCTCCTTCGCCTTCGCGGAGAAGGTTGGCTGTTCAGTCATAAACAGCACGACCGCATCGACCTGGCCCAGCACGAGACTCGCAACGCGTGCTGGCGGTGTCATATCGACCCATCGCACCGAGGCCGGGTCGATTCCGTTGAGCTTCGCAAAGGCCGGAAACATCACTCGGCTCGCATCGCCGACGCTGGAGCCGATTCGTTTGCCTTTGAGATCCTGCGGCGTCTTGATGTTGTTTTCTTCCAGCGTCCCAAAGGCGTAGAGCGACTTGTCGTGAATCACGCCCGCGACCTTGAGCAGCGCGCCTTTGGAGCGTGCGAGGATGACCGTCGGCGTATCTGCAAATGCAAAATCGACCGCACCGGCCGCATATGAGGAAACCGTCGTCGCCGACCCTTCCCCCTTGACAATCGTCACGTCGAAGCCGGCGTCCTTCCAGAAGCCCTTGTCGAGGGCAGCGAAGAACGGCGCGTGCTTGCCGTACGGGGTGAAATCCAACAGAAAAGTGATCTTCTCCAGCGGACGGCCGACTTGCGCCTGCGCGAGACGGATGGGTGCCAGGCTATTGTTCGAGATGATTGGCGAAGACGACGCTTGGCTTGCACCAGCAGCCACAACTGGCGGTCTCGCCGTCTCTTGCGCCGAGGTGGTGGCGACGGAGTCCCCCATCACAATGGCGGCAATGAGATGAACTGCGGCAATGACGGAGAACTTCCTGCGCACGTTGCACAAATTGCTCATCGGGCATCTCCATGATTGACTTATTGAATCACGCCCCGCCAGAGGCTGCGCTCGGCCTTCGCCATATCAATATCCGTCTCTCTGGCGCCCCCTGTCGGGAAGCTCATTCCTGTTACAGCGCCCAAGCGAAACAGCATCGTCAGCTAGTGTCAATGCTGATGTAGCAGCTCCGATTGCATCGTATGCTGCCGCATCCAAGCGGCAGGTGCGGCCACCGCCGACTGGCGCTCGGGTCCGGGCCTCTCGCTCAGCCAGACCGTGCGCGGCTCAGAACATCGCGCGCATTTTGCCCAAGAATTTTCTCACGCTGAGCCGACGGCAATTGCTCAAGCACGGGCAGCGCGATCGCACCGTCCGCATCGCCGATCTCGTAGGGAAAGTCGGTGCCGAACATGACGCGATCGGCGCCGACAAGGTCGATCAGAAAGCGCAGCGAGGCAGGGCTTGCCACCACCGTGTCGTAATAGAATTGGGGTAGATAGTGACTCGGCGGCTTCGTGATGTTCGCCCTACAAGCGGGGTTCGCCTCATGCTTGGGTGCATGATAGGCAAGATCGAGGCGCCCCCCGAGATAGGGAAGCGTTCCGCCCCCGTGGGACAAGACCAAGTTGAGCCCGGGATGGCGCTCGAGCACGCCGGAAAAGATGAGGCGCGTCGCTGCGATCGTCACCTCGGTCGGCCACGCGAGCACCGTGTTGAGGGTATACTGGCCGAGTGTCTCGCGTGTGGTCGCGGTCGTGGCATGCATGAAGACGAGCAGCCCCAGCTTCTCCAGCATGTCCCATACGTTCGCAAACTCCGGTAGGTCGAGCGGCCTGCCGGCGGCCGACGTGGGCATGCAGGCGCCGTGAAATCCGTATTCCCCGACGGCCCGACGGATCTCGTCGGCGGCTTTCTCCGGCTCGCCCAACGGGAGGACGCCCATTCCTCCAAGCCGGCCACCGCCGCGCTTGACCAGATTCGCCGTTTCGCGGTTCATGAGGCGTGCGATCTCGACGCCGATGACGTGCTCATGATCGGAGATGGTCCGTGGTGACGGCGAAATGAGCTGCAAGTCGATCCCGCGGCGGTCCAGACTTTCGAGCCGCCCGTCGAGATCCCACATCAGCCGATCCATCTCGCCGTAGCCTCGGGTGGCATAGGTGCCGTCGGGCCGGACCTCATAGGGCATGCCGTAGCTCGGTTTTGACGCCGTTTCACGGATGAAGTCCTCGGAGGCGGCGTGCGCATGAACGTCGACGATCATGTTGCACCTCGTGACGCGTTGCGCAGTCGTCGCGTCCGACCTGCGACGCTGGCATGGATGCGAAAGAGTGTAGACGCTATTTATGGATAATCACGCCCATCGGCGTCGGGTTCCACCCGTTGCACGGATTGCGCTCCTGCGGGCAGTTCGAAATGCCGACGAGCAAATCCATCTCTGCCCGCATGTCGTAATAGTCGCCTGGCACGCTGGTCGGCTCCCGGATCTCCATGGTCCCCTTCTCGTCCACCTCAACGTTCATGAAAGGAACGAAGGCATTCGGAATGTCCCGGTAGTTGAAGCCCCAGGGGCCTAGTGCCATGGCGAAGTTACCTCGGCAATTCGGGGTGTTCGGGACACCGTAACGGATGTGATTGACCTCCTCGCTGCACATCGGCCCATACGAGTAGCTCAACTCGTTGGAGTAGTCCGTGATCGTCATCATCGCGCGGCAGCGGATGGAATAAATCACATTGCCCCTTATGAATTCCCGCCGTTTGTTTATGAGAAGCGAGTTTCCCATGTTGATCGCTTCGCCGAGATCCTGAGCATTGAAACAAACGAGGTCCGGCACCTGCTTGCCTTCAATGTCGACGAAACGCAGGACTTGACCTTTCTCCATGTGAAATGCGGCGTAGCCCCGTGCAGGAATGATCCACTCCTTGATGATCGTTCCCGGCACCGGATGCTTATGCAAAATATCGGTCTGCGATGCCATGCCATCCCCACTGCGAATTTGTGTTCAACTGCGCTGCGGAAGCAGCAAAAAGACAAGCATGGCGGAAATTGAGCGTCAAGGCAGCGAACTAGACGTCCAATCAGTAATGAGCCAATCCATGAGGAACGCGCCCTGCAGTCCGGCTTGACCGCGAGACAAGCAGGTCGTTGACGCCCAACCTATTCTATGGAAGCCTCTGATCATGCCCCGCGACAAATCGACCTCCAGGCGACAATTTCTACGTGACGCCGGCATCGCCGCAGGTCTCGCCGCGGTGCCGATCGCGCGCCCGGGACGCGCGCAGACCAAGCGGCAGGTCACGGTGCGGCTCGATTGGATCTACCAGGGGCCGAATGCCGGCTTCATGGTGGCACAGGACAAGGGCTTTTACGAGCGAGCCGGTCTCAACGTCGAGGTCGGCCCCGGCAAGGGATCCGGAAGCACCGCCCAGCTCGTCGCCAGCAAGGCGACGCAGTTCGGCTTCGCGGACGGCTATGTCGTCGGCAACGGCGTGTCGAAGGGCATGAATATCAGGACGGTCGCCGGCCTCTATCGCCGCAATCCGACGGCGGTCATCGTGCTCGCCGACTCCGACATCAAGACGCCGAAGGACCTCGAGGGCAAGACCATTGCCATTGCGGCCGGCTCGACTCAATTCCAACAGTGGCCGGCCTTCGTCAAGGGCTGCGGGCTCGACGCCGGCAAGATACGCGTCGTCAATATCGATCCCGCAGGCAGCCCACCTGCCCTGATCACAGGGCAGGTTCCCGCCATCGCCGGCTACGCCCTGGGTCAAGTCCCAAGCGTGGAGATCCGCGGCAACACAAAGGCGCGTGTCTTCTGGTACGCCGACTGCGGCGTCACCGCGGTCAGCAACGGTATCGTCGTCCAT